>Ga0182018_10001408_pt1 | contig 27450 bp, 25 predicted proteins | sample 812P2MmetaG_FD_120490 | JGI IMG/M metagenome (GOLD analysis project Ga0182018, IMG submission 120490) | Permafrost microbial communities from Stordalen Mire, Sweden - 812P2M metaG | ecosystem: Environmental > Terrestrial > Soil > Wetlands > Permafrost | place: Sweden: Stordalen | collected...
GAGGTCGAGGTCGACCTCGCCCCCCAACCCCGCTCCCCCCTCCTCCCCCGCCTCCCTCAAAATCTCCGCCACCGCCCCGTACAACTCCCCGGGAATCGCTCCCCCAACCTCCAGCTCAACCAGCGCCCTCGCCAAGGGAACGTCACGCACCACGGGAACCGCCGCCTCCCTCGCCGCCTGAACGATCCGCGCCGCCAAATCGCCCTCCCCGCTCGCCACGACCACGGGTGCGGCGTCTCCCCCTTTCTCGTCGTAGCGCAGCGCACACGCCAGATGCGTCGGATTGACCACCACGACGCTCGCGAGCCTCACGTTGGCAACGGTCGCCTGCGCCATGAGCTCCTGGTACGCGCGGCCGCGCGCCGCCCTCAATTGCGGGTCACCTTCCGCGTCCCTGTGCTCGCGCCTCACGTCGTTCTTGCTCATCTTGAGCCTCTCCATCCACGCGCTCCTCGTGACCACCAGATCGACGACGCCGAGCGCGAGGCCGAAGAGCGCCACGCGCCAGCAGAGCGTCCCTGCGGCCTCGGACACGACGAGCGGCACGATTCCGAGGTGCCCGGCCGTGCGCGCCAGATCGGGCAGACGGTGAGTCATCACGCGAACTCCGATCCATCCGACGACGACGCCCGCGGCGAGCGCCCGGACGAGGGCGAAGAGCCGCGTGCGCGACCAGAGACCGGCAACCCCCGCGATGGGGTTCAACCGTGCGAGGTTCGGTGCGAGACGCCCGGCCGTCACCATGCCGCCCGTCTGCACGACGTAGACCAGGGCACCTGCCGTCCCGGCGGCGACGAGGAGCGGGAGCGTTAGCGACAGAACGGCCGCCGCGAGCTCACGGCCGTCGAATCGTGCCGCCGCTTCCGGGTGGACCGCGCCGGCCAGCGCCACCCGCAGGTCATCCGCGGCGTGCGATGCGAGCGCGCGAAGGGCTGCGGGAGCGAGCCCCACCGCCACGACGAACGCGACCGCCTGCGCCGCGTATCCGCTGACGCCGCTGTCGCCTTCTTCTCGAGCCTTTCGCAGCCTTCGTGGAGTCGGGGCCTCGGTCTTGTCGCTCACGGCTTCTTGATCAACGCGTATAGCGCGACGAGCACGTCGCGCACCCCCTCGCCCGTCGCGGCCGAGACGAGCTTGAGGTCGATGCCCCGCTTGGCGAACTTCTTCTTCAGCTTCGCGTGGGCGGCTCGCGCGTCCGGGAGGTCGGCCTTGCTCATGGCGACGATCTGCGGGCGGCTCGCGAGCTCGGGGTCGAACCTCGCGAGCTCGTGATTGATGGCGTCGAAGTCCTTCACCGGCTCCCGGCCTTCGCCCGGATCGACGGTCACGAGATGGAGAAGCGCGCGCGTGCGCTGCACGTGCTTGAGAAAGCGTGTCCCTAGCCCGGCGCCGTCGGCCGCCCCGGGGATGAGACCGGGGATGTCGGCGACGACGAACGTCGCGTCGGTGTCGATCGCGGCGACGCCGAGGTGCGGGACGAGTGTCGTGAACGGGTACGCTCCCACCTTCGGTTTGGCGCGCGACACGGCGCGGATGAACGTGCTCTTTCCCACGTTCGGGAAGCCGAGCAGCCCGACGTCGGCCATCACCTTCAGCTCGAGCCGCAGCTTCTTCTCTTCGCCGGGCTCACCCGGCTCCGCCCGGCGAGGGGCGCGATCCTGCGACGTCGCGAAGTGAATGTTGCCTCGACCGCCGCGCCCGCCGCGGGCCACGATGACCTGCTTGTCCACCGCGTCCACGTCGAAGACGGGCTCGTTCGTCTCCATGTCGAAGCCCTGCGTGCCGACCGGGACGCGCACGACACGGTCGGGGCCTCCCTTGCCGTACTGGTCCTTGCCGCGCCCGTTCTCGCCGCTCTCGGCCACGACGCGGCGCGAGAACGCGACGTCGACGAGCGTCAGCTTCCCCTCGTCGCCGACGAAGACGACGTCGCCTCCCTTGCCGCCGTCTCCGCCCGAGGGGCCGCCATGAGGGGCGTATCTCTCGCGACGGAAGGCGACGCAACCGTTGCCACCGGACCCGGCGACGATCTCGACTTCGCATGAATCGACGAACTTCACGGAGTACCCGCTATTGGATGCAATCGTTCCATACCCTCGACGTCGGGGCGGCGATCGCACACTTGTACTCGCTCTCCGTGACCTCCGTCTGACACTGTGTCTTGACCTGTTGCACGTCGCTGTCGGAGAGCACCTCCATCGCGATCTTGCCGCGAAGGACGGCGCGATCCTCGGACGTCATCGTGCGGGCACGAGAATCCTCGGAGAGCTTCAGGTCGATGAAGCGGTCGAGCAGCTTCTCGCACTGCGCCGGCGACGCCATGCTGGCCCCCTTGCAGGCCGCGCCCGAAAGGGCCAGCACGACGCACGCCGACACCGTGATCTGCACGCCCCCTGGATATCAGATGCTCAAGGCGCCCGTCCGAAGCAGATAGGCCAGCTTCGAGCGCTGCTCGGGCTCGAGGAGCGCGTGGATGCGTCCGAGCGCTCGCACGACCGCCGCCTGAACGAGCTCGTCGCTCTTGACCCTCTGGCCTGCGGCCGCCTTGACCTTGGCCTCGTCGAACGACTCGGCGGCCACGGCCTCGGCCAGCGAGGAGGTGGTCCGGCGGTGATCGACCGCCGCCTGGGCGCGCTCCGTCTTCAGCTCGCTGAGGATGGCCGCGAGCTCGGTCACCTGGGCGTCCTTGAGGTCGAGCTTGAAGGCGAGGAATCGCAGCGGCCGGCGCACGCCAAAGCCGCCGCCTCCCACGTCGTCGCCCCCTCCGCCAGCGGCTTCGAAGTGCTCGCCGTGCCCGTGTCCGTGCCACCTCGGCCCGCCGCCTTGCGGGCCACATCCAACGCCTTCTTCTCCGCACGCCTCGTTTCTACGGGCGTGCCACCACGCGAACATTCCGGGATGCATGTTGTTTTCCTCCTCGCCGGGGCTCATCGCTCCCTGCGGGTGTTACCGGGCGTGGCGAAGCGCCACGCCGCGTACGCGGGCTCAACGCCACGCGCGCAAACAGTGTGTGTCGCGTTCGCTGGCTGTCAATGAGACAGGGCGCGAACGGCGAGCCCGAGCAGGATCCCGAGAGGGATCCCGACCGCCACCGCGACCCACAGCCATCGCCGCGCCCGCGCTACCCCTGGAATCGGAGGGAGACGTAGCGTCGTCGCACGGCGCTCCTCGCGTTCGACCGCGGACGCGGGCTCGCATGCCTCGCCGATTCCCTGCTGCTTCGCGAGGGCCGTCAGGAGATCGGAGTGGGAGACCAGGCCCATGTCGAGCAAGACCCGTCCGAGCAGATGCCCCCTGCGGCGCTGCTCGTCGAGCGCGAGATCCAGGCTGGCCTGGGATATCAGGTTCTCTGCGACGAGGATCTCGCCGAGGCGACCCCTGCCGCGCTGCGTATCCGCGACGACCGTGGCCGCGCTCCTCGACGGCCCGAAGGGGGCGAGGGCGTCGGCCATCTCGCGCATCGTCTGGAAGCGCTTGCGGGGATCTCGCTCCAGCGCGTGCATGACCAGGCGCGCGAGCTGGGGAGACAACTCGGGACGCAGATCGAGCGGCCAGGGGACCGGATCGACCATGACCTTGGCGATGACCGACGCGGGGCTTCCCTCGAAGGGCGTCCGCCCGGTGAGGAGTTCGAACAGGATGATTCCGAGGGACCAGATGTCGCTCCGGGCGTCCGCTGAGCTCGCGTCGCGGATCTGCTCGGGCGCCGCGTAGGCCGGAGTCCCGAAATACTCGTTCGCCGCGGTGAGGCGTGAGTCGCCACCCTCTTCGATCTTCGAGATCCCGAAATCGAGCACCTTCACGACCCGCCGGTCCTGGACGGGACACAGGAAGAGGTTCGACGGTTTGAGATCGCGATGCACGATACCGAGCTCGTGCGCCTCCTGCATCGCGCTTGCGACCTGAAGCACGACGTCGACGGCCTGCTCGACGTCGAGCGCGCCGCGGGTCGAGAGCTGCACGTCGAGGTCGCACCCCTCGAGGTACTCCATGACCATGTAAGGCAACCCGTTGGGCAGCGTGTCGACGTCGACGACGCGCGCGGCGTGAACGGAGCGAAGCTGCGCCGTCGCCCGGGCCTCCCGCTCGAACCTCGCGAGACACTGATCAAACTCGGGGACGTCAGGCCGCTGGACTTTGATGGCCAACCTCTGGCGGAGGCGCAGGTGGGTGGCCTCGAAGACGACCGCCATGCCGCCCTCGCCCAGCCTGCGGACGACGGCGTACTTGCCGTCGATGATGTCGCCTGGGTTCGGAAGGGCGGGGGGAATGTGGGCAGCCGGGCCCGCGGGGCGCGCTTTCCTCGTCAAGCTGAAGGGCGCCTCCGCGCCGACTCGCGAGCTCTGCATGGCGGTCCCACGGGATTACGGAACGCCCGCCGAGCCGCTTAAGGGACCTTTATCGATGGACGCGCCAGAGGCTAGTCTTCGAGAAGGGGATGACTCGCGACCAGCTGAAATTCCGGGCTGCGCTGTCGCGCTTCGCGGTGGGCGCGGCAGGGCTCGTGCTGATGCCGCTCCTCTACCCGCGGACGCGTGCGCACGCGTGGGTGTGGTGCGGATACCTCGTCGTCGCGGCGGCGGAGCAGGAGCTCATCCGAAGGCGCATCGGCGGGCGCGCGCGGACGATGCTCTCGGGTCTCGTGGACACCGTCGTCATCACGTTCACGGTGCACCGTCTGGGAAGCGTGGTGACGCCCGTGATGTCCGTCTACTTCTTTGCCTGCTTCGCCAACGGCCTCGTCGGCGACATCGCCATCTCCGTCGCCCTCGCGCTCGCCAGCGCTGCCGCGTACGACGCCGTCGTCTGGGCGGAGTGGAGACGCTGGCTCCCGTTCGCGCCCGACGTGCCGCGCCTGACCGCGCTCGGGCCCCCTTCGCTGGGCGAGGCGGTCGCAGCGTCCGTCTTCGTCACGACGCTCGTCCTGTGCGCGACGACGGTGGTGAGCCTGCTCGTCATCGCCCTCGATCGGCGCGAGCAGCAGCTCGTCGAGGCGAACGAGCGGCTGGAGGACCTGAGCCAGCACGATCCTCTGACGGAGCTCTACAACCGGCGCTACCTCTTCGACCGCGTCAGCGCGGAGCTGGCGCGCGTGCGCCGCGGGTATCAGCTCACGGTGATCATGCTCGATCTGGACCGGTTCAAGCGCGTCAACGACGGCCTCGGGCACGGACGCGGAGACGCGCTTCTGCACGGGATCGGCACGACTCTCGTGTCCAACACGCGAGTCACCGACATCGTGGGGCGCTACGGGGGCGACGAGTTTCTGCTCGTCCTGACCGACACGGACGCGGAGCAGGCGCGCATCGTCGCCGAGCGCGTCGTCGCCGCCATTCGCGCGACGTGCGCGCGCTTCGATGCGGCCTACGCGGTGACGGCCAGCCTCGGCGTGGCCACGGCAGACGAGACGGATACGGTGGCCTCCATTCTACGTCGCGCCGACGAGAACGCGTACAAGGCCAAACACGCCGGCGGCGACCGCTTCGTCTCCTAGGGCTTCTAGCTCTTCAGCGCCGCGGCCGCGTCGGCGAAGCCTGCGCCCGCGTAGAGCTTGGAGAGGAGAGCGAGGCACGCTCCGACGGCGCGGGGGTCCTGAGCTTCGCGGGAGCGCGCGAGCGCGTCGAGCCCTTCGAGTAGGGCCTCCTCGGTGCGCCCCGCGATGCACAACGTCATCGACAGCGCGAGCGCCGCCTGGCAGCGGGAAGCGGCAGACCCCCCCTCGGCTCGGGCCCTGCTGCGGCGCAGGTCGGCCAGGGTCTCCACGGCGCGGCCACTTGGCTCCTGGCCGACGAGAGCGCGGACGCGCTCCGCCAGAACGGTGCCTGCGGGCGGCGGACCGGAAGCGACGTCGGCACCCGAACCAGGCGGCGGCTGGGACGCGCGCTCGACGATTTCGAGGACCTCTTCGGTCGACAGCCCCTCGGCCGAGAACTCGGCGGGGGGCCTCGAACCGCTGGCCGGAGCCCCCGTCTTCCACGGAACCTCGAGGTCCAGACGCCATCCGCGGATCCGCTGGCCGGAATCGGTGGCTGAACGCGCTCCGCGCAACGTCAACTGCCCCGCACGAAGAGCGCGCACGTCTCCGTCGATGAGGACCTCGCCGGGCCTGGCGACTCGCGCGAGAGACACGGACGACAGCAGGGCTTCGCCCCACGCGAGGTGCATCCGCTGGCCGTCCGGCGCGAGCGGCTCGAGCTCCCCCTCCGCCACGCCGGCCGCCCATCCTCGCTCCGGAACCTCGGCCCCTTCACGCACGCTCGTCGCCAAGAGCATGGCTTCCTCGATCGAATCGGCATCCCACGCGATCGCGAGCATCACCGCGCTCCACGCGACGAGCCTTCCCCCCAGCGCCTCGCCGCGAGCACACAGCGATCGCGCACGGTTCAGATACGTGCCGTTGATTCCGGGGGTCATCCCGGCGGGCGGCATTCGGAACGAGACGACGATGTGACGGTTCACGCGGGTCAGCAGGCTGAAAGTCAGACGCGGATGCGCTTCTTCAGCGCCGCCAGCTCGTCCTCGATGTCGCTCGACGTGCCGTCCCCACCCTTGGAAACGCCTTCGCGCTCGAGCTTCCGAAACTTCGCCTCGAGGTCCTCGGTGTTGCGGCCGGCGTTCAGCGCCTCTTCGACCTCGACCATCGCGGCCCCTTCCGCCTCCCGTCCCTCGATCTTTTCCTCCATCCGGCGGAAGTTGTCGAAGGCGTTCGTGCCCCCTCGGGCGCCGAGCTGTTCGGAGCCGGTCCCCGTCCGAGCCTGGGCCGCGCGCGCCACGATCGCTCCCTTTCGCAGCTTGAGCTGCGCGAGCTTGTCCTTCATGCGCGCGAGCTCGTCCTTCATTCGCTGCGCGGCGTCTCCCTGCTCGGTCGCGGCCCGCGTGGCGGCGTCGAGTTCGCCCGAGATCCGCTTCTTCTGCTTCAGCGCCTCGCGAGCGAGCGCCTCGTCGTCACTCTTGAGCGCGAGCTCGGCCCTCTTGTCCCACCGCTCGACGTCGGCCAAAAGGTCGTCCGATTTCTTCCGGAGCTGCTTCTCGGCGGCAACGGCCTGGACGATCTCCTGGTGGCCGGCCTTGATCTGGCCCTCCATCTCGTCGAGGTTGAGCTCGATAATCTTCTTGTCGTCTTCGGCTTTGTCCAGCAGCGAATTGAGGTTGCTCTGGATGACCCGGCCCATGCGATCGAAGATGCCCATGACCAGCTAGTCCCTCCGAATATACCACCCGTCAAGTCTTGGTGGGCTCGTCGTCGAGGTCGGGCGGGGGGGCGCTCGACAGCTTGCGCTGGCTTGCAGGGCGGGAGCGCCAGTCGGCCACGAGGACGTCGATCAGGCTTCGCGTGACGGCGCCCGGGTCTGACGCCGACCCTTGATCGTCGACGAGGCCGCCGTCCTTCCAACGCAAGCGCGTCTCCTCGTGGCGGGGCTTCGACTCCCCGGGAACGTGAATGTCGACCACGATGTGCCCGTCGCGCCGGTTGAGCGTGACGCGAACCTGCCCGTCGCCGAACTGCAGCCACACGTCGTCGCCGACGACGCGGCCCGTCGCAGGGAAGCGGTGGGCGCGCGCGAGCTCGAGCGCGTACGTGATCGCCGAGCGCGCCTGACCGAAGGCGATCTCCATCGTGGCCGCGGCGTCGGGGATCGCGCGCGCAGGCGTCTCCGCAAGGAGGTCCCGGGCGAGCTTGCTGTACCAGTCATCCATGATGATGCGGATCGTAGTGTACCCCTTCGCCGATTCTCACCGATTCAGAATGTGAACCGCCTGGCCAAGCCCGTGAAGGCTCGCCTCCATCAAGCCCTCGCCCAGCGTCGGGTGGGGGTGCATCGTGAGAGCGATGTCCTCGAGGAACGCGTGCATCTCGAGGGCGAGCGCGCCCTCGCTGATGAGGTCGGTCGCCTCCGGGCCGACGATGTGCACGCCGAGTAGCTCGTGCGTCGTCTTGTCGGCCACGACCTTGATGAAGCCGTCGGTCTCGTTCACGGCCATCGCCCGACCGAGCGCCGAGAAGGGGAACTTCCCGATGCGGACATCCATCCCCTTCTCCTTCGCCTGTTGCTCGCTGAGACCCACGGTGGCGATCTCCGGATCGGTGAAGATCGCGGCGGGGATCGCCACCCAGTCCTTGGCCGCCTTGTGCCCAGCGATGACTTCGGCGACGACCTCGCCTTCCTTGCTCGCCTTGTGGGCCAGCATCGGCAAGCTGGAGCAATCGCCAATTGAATAGATGCCCGGCACGTTGGTCATCCCGACCTTGTCGGTCGGGACGAATCCCCTCTCGACCTTCACGCCCTGCTCCTCGAGACCCACCCCCGCGCCGTTCGGGCGCATGCCCACCGCCACGATGACCATGTCGGTGACGATGCTCTCGGTCTTGCCCGCGACCTCGACGCGCACCGCGACGGAGCCGTCGCTCTGGTACTCGTAGCCGAGCGCCTTCGCGCCCTTGAGGATCTTCGCCCCGTGCTTGACGTAGGCCTTCTCGACCACCGCGGCGACGTCGGCGTCGACGCCGTTCAGGACGTTGGGCAGGGCCTCCACGACGGTCAGCTCGCTGCCGAGGCGCTGGTAGGCGCCACCGAGCTCCATCCCGATGATGCCGCCCCCGATGACCAGCAGGCGCCGCGGGATTTCGCGCAGGCTGACGGACTCCTTCGCGCCGATGATCTTCTTGCCGTCGAACTTGAAGGACGGAATCTCGATGGTGGACGACCCGGTGGCGACGACGATGGCCTTGGTGGCCTCGAAGATCTCGACCTGCCCCTCGCGCGTCCGGACGGTGACCTCCTTCGGCCCCGTGACGCGGGCCTCGCCGTAGACGAGCTCGACGCCGTTGCCGCGGAAGAGGCCACGGATGCCCCCTGTGAGCTTCTTGACGATCCCCTCTTTCCAGTCCTGGAGCTTGTTGGCGTCGATGCGCGGGTTGTCGACGAAGAGGCCGTAGCTGGGGCCGAGCTTCACCTTCTCGAAGGTGTGGCTCGTGGCGATGATGGCCTTGCTCGGCACGCACCCCCAGTTCAGGCAGACCCCTCCGACTTCGTCCTTCTCGACGCAGAGGACCTTCTCTTTTAGCTGCCCCAGCCGGATCGAGCACACGTATCCGCCGGGGCCACCGCCGATCACGATCGCGTCGTACGTCTTATTCGCCATCAGTCTTTCCTTGCTATCGGCTCTTGGGCCGCTGTGCGCTCCGCAAGCTGTTCCCGAAGGTGCCACGGCATCTCGGAGTACACGTCGTCGAAGAGGGTCGAACGGGCGGGCGGCGGCATCGTCTCCACTTCGTCGATTGCCGCTGCGATTTCCGCCGCGAGCTCCTTCTCTAGCGCCGCGTCGCTGGCCGTCGACACCAGCCCGAGCTCTAGCAGGTGTTTTCGCAGGCGGTCGAGCGGGTCCTTCTTGGCCCATTCGTCGACCTCGGCCTGGGTGCGGTAGCGCGAGGGATCGTCGCTCGTCGAGTGCGGGCCCATGCGGTACGTGACGGCCTCGACGAACGTGGGACCTTCCCCCGAGCGAGCGCGATCGATCGCGCCCTTCAGCACGGCGAACATGGCCAGGAGGTCGTTGCCGTCCACCCGCTCCCCCGGGATCCCGTACGCGCGCGCCTTGACGGCGATGGTCCGCGACGCGGTCTGCCGCTCCGTAGGGACGCTGATCGACCAGAAGTTGTTCTGGCACACCAGCACGCAAGGGACCTTCCACACGCCTGCGAAGTTCATCGCGGTGTGGAAGTCGGCCTGGCTCGTCGCTCCGTCACCGAGAAAGGCCACCGCCACCGCGCCGGTCTTGCGAGCGCGCATGGCCCAAGCGGCACCGACGGCGTGAGGCAGTTGCGAGCCGACGCACGACGACCAGCTCACCTGGTGGACGGCGCGACCGGAGGGATGGCTCGGCATCTGGCGCCCCTTGAGCAGATCGCCCGAGTTTCCGAACACCTGGGCGATGAACGTGGAGAGCGGGAAGCCTCGGACGAGCATCACGCTCTGCTCGCGCAGCGCAGGAAACACCCAGTCGCGCTCGTCGACCACGAGCCCCGCGGCGATCGGGACGGCCTCCTGCCCGTGCGCCGCGCCGTAGAAGCCGACTCGGCCCTGCCTCTGGAGCGCGATCATCCGGGCGTCGAGGATGCGAAGCCGGCGCATCTCCCGGTACGCGCGGAGCAGCGTCTCGGCGGGGAGAAGGGGGTCGCGGGCAGGATCCGCGCTGCCGTCGTCGCGCAGGACGCGGAAGAGGGCGATGTCGGGATCGTCTTCGCGGAGCTCCTCGATGGACATCAGGGACTCGGTCGCTTGTAGCGCCCTTCGGGCTCCTAGTCTGCGCCGCTCTCACGCCCCGCGTCGACTCCTCCGCCGTCGAGCCCGCCGGCGTCCGCTTCCGGTCGCGGGCTGGCGTCGCCCCCGGCGTCCACGAGAACGGTGCCCGCGTCCACCGGTGGTGGCGCTCCGCAGAAGAGCGGCACGACGGCGTCGTAGAAGGCCTCGAACGACGGGGACAGACACAGCGCCGCGGCACCTGCGTCATCTTGCGCGAGCGACTGCGCGCAGGAGGCCATCTGCTCGTAGGACTGGCAACCCGCGGTGTCGGCCGCGCTCGCGCAGCTGTCGTACGCGGCCCGGGTGGCGGTGTTCTCGACGGGGCAGTTGGCCTCGCACGCGGCCAGCTCGCAGCCCCCGAGAGCCGCTTCCGCCTTGGCGCACGACAGCTCGCCGGTGAAGTTCAGCTGGATGCAGCCCGCCACGTTGTTCGTGATGAACGTGCCGTGGTCGATGAGGGGCCCGTAGGCGCTCGCGCTGTCAGGGGTCAGAATGCAGGCGGCGCATTCAGCGCCCGCGGCGTCCGGAGCGGAGAGCGCCTTGCAATCGGCCGGCGAGGCGCCCGGTCCGAGGCAGGCGTCGTAGAAGGCCTGGATCTCCTCGCCGGTGCAGACCCCCTGCCAGGCCGCCGTGGCCGGATGGTAGTCGCCCGGAATGTAGGTCTCGACGTCGGCCGGCTGGCAAGAGCTGGAATCGACCGAGAGGCCGACGACCGCGTCGCCCATCGAGCCGTCGGAGACGGCTCCACCCTCCCCGGTGCTGGTGAAGCTGGAGCTCGACACGATGCCGCAGCCGTTCGCCAGCGCGAGGCCGGCGAGCAGGACGGGAAGACGTCGTGCGAAGCGACCCGCGAGCGTCCGCGGAACCGCGCAAAGCCAATGGGAAGACAAGGTTCGCGTGGACTATGCCACGGGCTCACGCCTTGGTCACGGTACGCAGTCGGGGCCAGCCGGCGTAATCATCTCGCAGACGGAGTTGGCCGGGCACCCCGGCGAGCCGCCCTCGCCGGATCCGGCGTCGACAGGGGACCCAGTCGTGCCGGCGTCCGTCGTCGCAGGCGTCCCGCCGTCGGCGAGCGAGCAGGCCGGCATGCACACGCCCGGCGTCTGCACGTTCTCCGCCGTGACCGTGATCACGGTGCCGTCGGGGTCCTGAAGGACGCTGGGCTGCAAGTTGTCGCAGATCCAGCCGGTCTGGCACGGATCGCCCCCCACGACGCACGCCGTCGTGCAGTACCCGTTGTTCGACGTCGTGTCGGGCAGGCAGTTGCAAGCTCCCGTCGCGTTGTCGTTGCCCGCGGTCATGGTGGGGTCGGCCGAGCAGGCCTGGCCGACCTGCTTGGTGCGTTTGACGAGGGTCTTCGTGCAGGCCCCGATGTCCGTCTGGCAGACGTAGCCCGTGCCGAGGGCGCTGCAATCGGCGTCGGCCTGGCAGGAGCCCTGGCAATAGCCGTAGCCCGTTGGGTTATTGCTCGCGTCGAAGCCGAACGCGAACGGGAAGCAGGTGTTCTTCGTGTCCTTCCCGACGCATCCGCTGGGCGCTCCGCCCGAGCCGTCGAGCGGGAACGTGCACACGGGAAGGCACGCGCCCTCGCCGGACGTCGGCGGTTGGGTGAGCGCAAAGCAGATGCCGGGAGACGTGGGAAGGTCCGGACCGTCGCAGAAATGGATGCCCGACCCGGTCGGGTCGCTCGCGGGCGCGGGGTCACAGTTGCCGGTGTTGCTCGGCGGCACGATACAGATGGGGTCCGGGACGAGCTGCGTCTTGACGTTCGTCACAACGAAGGTGAAATCGTTGCTGCACTTGTTGATGCCGGGGCCCCCGGGGCTGGTGCAGTCGGCGTCGGTCGTGCACGCCTTGCCGCTCGTGCCGTCGTAGGAGCCTCCGCCGTCGCCTCCGTCGCCCCCGTCGTCGCTGACGACGACGACCATCGCGTCGCGGTGCTCGATCGTGCCCCCGCCCCCGTCCCCCGTGGACGTCGAGGTGCTCACCGAGCAACCCTGGGCAACCGCGCACGCGAGCGCGCAAGCGGACAGAAAGCCGAGTGATCTCTTCAACGACATGGGCGTGGCTCCTCGTCGCGACCGGCACAAGACGGCGGCTATCGCGCGCGCCCGTTGAAGCTACGTTTCCGAGGATCTTGCGTCAACTCGGGCAGTACGATCGCCTGGAGATAGTGTGAGCACCTGCAAGACGACGTAGACCGCGAGCAGGACGACTTCGGCCTGGCCACACGCCTCTGCCAGGTCGTGAAGCCTGGCCATCTCGGTTCCGCCGGCTCCGACGCCCCGGATGGCGCCCGCCGCGTGGAGCGCGGCGATCCGGGGCGAGATGAAGGTGCCCTCGAGGACGGCCGCGGTTGCCCCGAGGACGGCGACCACGGTGCGCGCAATGTCCGCGCGGGCAAACGGCATGCGTGCGGCCGCTCGGACGGCTTCCGTCGCGACGACGATCGAGGCGCACGCCATCGCCAGACCATCGAAGCGGCGGAAGACGATCGTCATGGCGTCGGCGCTGGACGGCCAGGGTGCGACCGAGAAGACGACCGGCGCCGCGATCGCGCCGAGAGCGACCAGCCCGCCGAGCCACATCGCGGCGGCCAGCAAGGCCACGCTGCTCGTGACGCGTCGGACGACGACCTTCATACGTGCATCCTGACACCGTGACGGGCGTCCGTCGTGCCGATCTCGAGAGCCGCGCGCGACGAGCGAATCGTGCGCGGCGGCTGGCGGGGGAGCTTCAGCGTCACCTCGGCGTTCGCGATCATGGAGGTCAGACAGTGGCACATCGTGCCGTCGGGGTTCGGGTAGAAGAGGCCTACCATGCCGTCCGTCTCGGCCCAGAGCTCGCCCTCGATGGCTGCCTCCTTGTCCGCGCCGCGGAAGGTCCAGCGCCTCGGGGTAATCTCGGCCCGGTTGCGCGCAACGGAGACCAGTGTGTTGAAGGCATGGCTGACGCCCCGATGGCGCACCCACAGCATCGTGACCGCCGGAACGAGGACGCCCGCTCCGTTCGACGTGAACCCTTCGAGCACGCAGTCGTCGCCGTCGTCCCACGCGTTGCAGTGTCCCCACGCATAGGCCTCCGGATGACGGCGTCCCCAGTTGTGGCCCACCATGCCCGGCCAGTCGACGAGAGCCCACGGCTCCCCGCCGACGTCCACGCGACCCGAGACAAGGGCGCTCGACACTGGTGAGGAGAGCTTTCTCGCCGGGAAGGCGGGCGAGTACATCCAGTCGGCGGGGTATTGCTTCAGCGGAGGCCCGAGCGCTGCGATCGACAGGTCGTACGCGATCGCGCGGCCACCGCTCTCGACGCGTCCGCGGGCGGCCGTAGCCGACAGGGTGCATCCGTCGATCGCCACGCCGAGCCCGTGCCTCTCGAAGCGCGCGCTCCGGAACGGGGTAACGCTCTTGGCGGCCGAATGACCGGTCGAGGTCCCGAAGGCCACGGCCCAGGACTCCGCCACGGCTCGCTCCGGGGCGCGCTCGCCGGCCCACACCGTCCACTTGAGCCAGATGGCGCGGTGTCCTCCAGGATCGTTCGCCTTGAGAAACCAGCTTTCCACGTGGCCGCGGGCGGACGCTTCGCGGTACCGGAGGCGGGCCAGGTCTCGCATCGACGATTAGGGCGCGACTCAGTCGACCGCGAGGCGAACGAGCGCCTCACGGACCAGCGCAGAGTCCACCGACGGCCCCAGGCTCTCGAGAACGTGACGCGCTTCCGTCATGCGCGCTCGACCGGCGGCGACCACGGCGGCCTCGCGAGTCTGGCGCCGCCACGACGCGAGGTCCTCGAGTATCTCGCCCCGGGCACGCTCGTGACCCATCCGCGCGAGGGCGGTGCGCGCATGCCACGCGCAGCTCGTGCCGTCTCCTGCGCCCCAGGATAGGATCGTCCGGATGACGCGTCGCGAGCCCCACGCGCGGCGCTCCAGGTGAGGGATGGCGTCGCGGAGATCGAGCTCCGCCGCGAGCTCGATGCACGCCTGGACGTCCTCGACCTCGGGCGTCCTACGCCGCTCGGCCACGACATCCAGGATGACCTCGCGCCCGCGCGCCTTTCCGAGGCGCGCGAGGTAGAGAGCCGCCACCACGGCGACCGCGTCGTCCGCTGAACCGACGAGCTCCTCGGCCCTCGTTTCGAACCGCGGATCGCGCAGCGGCGTGCCGTCGACCTGGTGCTCCTCGGCGACGCGCATCGCGATGTAGCGGATCGCGGGGTCGTCGTCGTCGAGGGCACGCGCCAGGGCCGCGGTGACCGCGGCCGCGTCGTCCTTCGCGACACGAGCGAACGCGATGACGGCCTGGTAGCGGACCTCGGGACGGGCGTCGCGCAGCGCGCGCTCGAGCCGCTGCGCCGCCCGCACATCGCCGATCTCGCCGATCGCCGCGATCGCCATCTGCCGCACGTGCGGGTCGTCGTCCTCCACGGCGACGAGCAGCGACGACAGGGCCTCCTGCGCGCCCGCGTCGGCGAGAGCGACGGCCGCTTCGGCGCGGACGGCGGAAGACGTGTCTTCCCGGAGAGCCCGCTCGAGCAGAGGAATGGCGCGCGACCGCGCCTCGTCGTTCCGGAGCGCGTGCCGGACGACGTCGCGGATCGCGGACGCACGGGTCGCGGCCTTCTCCGACCCGAGGTCGCGAAAGCTCGCCTCGAGGTTGCGCGGGAGCGGCGACGGCGAGAACATCCGGCTCGCTCTAGCACGCGCGTCCTCTCAGAGCTGAGCGAACCGCCCGCTGCGGAAGGCCGCTTCGAGGAGCTGATCGACGCGACCCATCAGCTCTCCGGCGCGCGGATCCGCGGAAGCAGCGAGGGCGCTCTTGATCTCGCCGAGAGCCCTCAGCTGACTGAAGAGCTGGACGTCGCCGAGCCCCGCTGCGCCCGTCAGTACCTGACGGATGCGATCGATCTCCGCGCCGATCGCCTCGATCCCGATGACCGCGACCCCGAGACGGCGGGAGTCGGGATGCTCGCGGTAGTAGGCTTCGAGCACGGGGGCCACGATCGAGTCGAGGATCGGCGCCTGGTCCTCGGTGTTCCAGACGTGTTTGAGGACGAACAGATCGCTGGCATCGGGCGATTCCCTGCCGTCGAGGTACGCGCTCGCCGCGACGAGCTTGAGGAGCTTCACGACCCTCCGGTCGCTGAGCGTCACGCCCTCGGCTCGCACCTGGAAGACGAGGCCTTTGTACTGAGAAAAGAGCTGCTGGGTGAAGCGCGTTCGCTGAAGGAGGCCCCGTTGAAGTTCGGCGAGCTCGCCGGCCGTGACGAAGGCCTCGGCCGGCACCTCGGCCGCCTGCGCGAGCTCGTACTCGATCCCCTTCTCGAGCAGATCCTGGAAGTGATAGGCGTCGAGGTTCTCGCTCCGGATGCGCAGGATGAAGCGGTCGTAGATGGCCGTGAGGGTCTCGTCCGTGGGGACCTCGTTCGACGCGCCGAACACGCTGAGGAGCGGGCAACGGATCACCTGTGAGCCGCTTGTGTATCGCCGCTCGTTGAGCAACGTGAGGAGCGAGTTGAGGATCGCCGAGTTCGACTTGAACACCTCGTCGAGAAAGACGATCTCGGCCTCGGGAAGCATCCCCTCGATCCGGCGCTCGTAGCGGCCCTCCCGGAAGGCGGCGATGTCGACCGGTCCGAAGATCTCGTTCGGCTCCGTGAATCGAGTGAGCAGATACTCGAAGTACCTCGCGTGAATCGACCGCGCGAACGTCCGAACGAGCGCGCTCTTCGCCGTGCCCGGAGGCCCGATGAGCACCGCGTGCTCGCCCGCGACGGCTGCCGCGAGGAGGAGGCGTATCGTCTCGTCTTTGCCGAGGAACCGCTTCTCGAGCGACACCGCGAGCTGTGTCAGACGCGCCGGGAGAGGGGTCGACGGGGCGGTCACCCGGACAAGACTACTCGACGGGAGTGGCGGGGAAGCCCACGTCTCTCGACACCCCGGCCTCGATGGCAGCCATGACGGCGAGAGCGACGTGATCCTTCCACGGGCGCGCGACGACCTGGACTCCGACCGGCAGACCGACGCTCCGGGCGTCGACCTCGGCCGCTCGTCGCTCCAAGGAGTCGCGGCTCTTGGCGCGCTGCGTCTCCCCTTCCCGCACCCGCGTGACCGGAACGACACCCGCCGGGAGCTGGGCCCCGTTGAAGACGATCGCGTAGCTCGATGCGAGCGTGAAGTTCTTCGAGGCGCCGTGGACGAGGGCGGGGGTCGCGAGCGGCGGGCAGAGCAGGACGTCGACCCCGAGCCGGTCCATCGAATCGAGGAGCGCGACGCGGTAGTCGCGGAGCAGACCCGTGAGGCGCCACAGCTCGGCGGCCGACTTCGCGCCCATCGCGCCGAGCATGAGGGCGAAGTTCGGCTGGCCCAGGGCTTGCGCGGCGCGCGCCATCATGCGCCGGACGTTGAGGGGCACGGACGCGAGACGCTTCATCGGTTCGAGCACCGGGTCGATTTCCCCGCCGGCGAGCGCCTCGAAGATGGCCGCTCCATCGTCGGCGCTGAGCGCACCCAGGTAGGACGCGAGCATCGCCCGCACGTCGGGCAGCCGGAAGCCCCGGACCGCGCACCCCTGGGCGCGCAGCGTTTCCGCCGCCCGCTGCGTCGCGCGGGCGATGGCGCGCGACGCCGGGATCACGCCGTCGTCCACGTACGTGCCGACGCACAGGCCCTCGAGCTTCACGCTCGACGGTTCCTCCCAGGCGATGGGGGGGACGCGCGAGTCGAGCGCGTACATCTTGCGCGAGTCGAGGGCGCCGAAGAAGAGCGCGAGGTCGCCCACCGTGCGCGCCATCGGGCCCCCCATCCCTCGCACCGCTTCTTGCCCGACGAGGACCGAGCGGTAACCGCGCATCGGCAGCCGATCGAGCGACGGCTTGATGCCGCAGATCCCGGAGAAGTGACACGGCGTCCGGATGCTTCCGCCGATGTCCGTGCCGACGCCGAGGGGCGACATCCCCGACGCGATCGCCGCGGCTTCGCCTCCCGAGGACCCTCCGGGCGTGTGGTCCGCCGACCAGGGGTTGGCGGTCTGCCCGAAGAGCGGGTTTCTGGCCTCGATGTAGAGCATCGTCTGCGAGAGGTTCGTGCGCCCGAAGACGACCGCCCCCGCGTCGCGCAGCAGCGTGACCATCGCGGCGTCGCGCTCCGCGATGCGGCCCTTCCAGGACGGTATTCCCAGCGTCGTGGCTCTGCCCTCGACGTCGAAGCATTCCTTGACGGACACCGGGATGCCGTCGAGCGGCCCTCGCGCCTCTCCTCGCTTGCGACGCGCATCGGACGCGTCGGCGTCGGCCCTGGCTCGCTGGTGCAGCACCTCAGTGAACGCGTGGATCCGCGAGTCGACCTGCTCGATCCTACCGAAGTGCGCGCGAAGCACCTCCAATGCGCTGACCTCGCCCTGCGCGAGCATCGAAGAGAGCGTCGTCGCCGGCAGTTGCCAGAGTTGCGTCGTGCCGCCCACGCTACTTGACCGCCTCGCCGTAGGCGTCGCGGAGCTCGATCGCGCCGAGGCCGATCGCGGCGATGTCCTTCTCGATCCGTGCGCGGTCGCCCGTCACGACGATGCGCATGGCGTCCGGGTGAAGCCACTGCCGGGCAACTCGCTGGACGTCTGCCACAGTGACGGCGTCGATCCGAGCGGCCCGCTTCGCGTACTCGTCGAGCGGCAGGCGGTACACCGCCAGGTCCTGGAGCGCGCCGGTCACGTCGTCGACGGACTCGAACCGCGCGGGGAGGGCGAGCCGCGCGTTCTCCCTGGCGTCGGCGAGCTCCTCCGGCGTCACGGGCTCGTCGCGGATGCGCGCCACGTGCCCGAGGAGCGCCTTGAGCGCGTCGCCCGTGTGCTGGGCGAAGATCGCGCCGCCCGCCACGAAGGGCCCCGCCCCGTGCCGCATCGAGAATCGAGAGTGAGCGCCGTACGTGTACGCGTGCGCCTCGCGCAGATCGAGATTGATGCGACTCGAGAACATCCCTCCGAGGATCGCGTTCATCACGCCCAGCGCGATCCGATCGGGCGTCGCGAACGCCGGTCCCTCCTCCGTCACGTAGACCTGCGATTGCGCCGCGCCCGGGACGTCGACGAGGACGACCCGGGGTCCACCTTTGCTCGTGCGCGCCCGGGGCACCGCTGCACCCGCAGCCGCCGGGCCGCGCCATCCCCCGAAGCGCTCCTTCAACATCTCGCGCAGATCGGCTGGCGCGACGTCGCCGGCGACCGTGATCGTCGTGTCGGAAGGGACGATCGCCCGTCGCCACTCGGCCACGACCTCGTCTCGCGTCAGCTTCTCCACGTCCGCGGGGCGACCCCTCGAGCCGTGCCCGTACGGATGTTGCGGACCGAACACGACCGCTGCGATCGCGTTCTGCTCCATCGTGGGGGGGCTGTTCTTCTCCTGCTGGAGGGAAGCCATCCATCGTTTGCGCTGCCGCTCGACCTCCGCGTCGGGGAACGTGGGCCTCAGGACGATGTCCGCGACGAGATCGAGCGCAGGTTTGAGGCGCGACGCCAAGACCTTGGCGCGCACGCCGCACGAGTCCCATTCGCACCACGCGCCGTGATCGGCGCCGAGCGCCTCGAAGTCGTCCGAGATCGCCAGCGCCCCCCGTTTGCCCGCGCCCTGCTCGAGCATCGCGCCCATGAACACCGTGGCCCCCGGCCGCGCATCCGCCCGGTCACCCGCACCGACCGACGAGACGACGCGCACGCTGACGATCGGAAGGTCGTGCCGTTCGACGAAGAGCACGCGAACGCCGTTCGGCAACGACCACGACTGGATGTCCGGAGGGGTCCAGACGATGGCACCCCCGGGCTCCGGCGGATTGTCGCGGAAGGGGGCGTCCGGCGTCCGTAGAACGGGCGCTGCGACGGCAACCGGCGGCCACGACGCCACGGGCGAGGGCGCCACCGGCGGCGGGAGCAACGGCGGCTGGCCCCCGCACGCCGTCCCGAGGGCGATCAGCAGGAACGCATTACGAAAACGACGGCCCCTCACGGCACTCTCCGGACGAGGCGACCCGCGAGCGGTGCGCCCTTCGTCGCCCGCACGAGCGCCACCACGCGCTTGTCCGGAGGGAGGGCGGAGCGCGCAGCGTCGCGGACGCCGGCGACCGTGGCGTCTTCGTATCGCGCGATGTCCTTGGCCAGGTACCCGGGGTCGCCGGCGTACTGCGCGTAGACGTTGATCGTGTCGGCGCGGGCACCCACGCGCTCCAGATTGAAGGCCTCGTGCGACAGAAACGCCGCGCGGGACCTCGATAGCTCGGCGTCCGTGATCCCCGCGTCCCGCACCTTCGCGAGCTCCCCATCGATGGCCGCGAGCAACTCTTCGGGCGTGTGGCCCGGCTTCGCCGTCGCGGAGATCTCGAACTCGGACCCCAGCTGCCGCGACCCCTGGCTGGCGGAGACGTCCTGCGCGATCTGGTCGTCGTAGACGAGCTTCTGGTAAAGGCGGCTCGTCTTGCCGGCGGTCAGCGCGCGCGCGAGAAGGTCGAGCTCCGCGTCTCCCGCCGCGAAGAAGGGCGGCGTCGGCCACGCGATGACGACGCGCGGCAACTCGACGCCGGCCTCGATCTCGACCCGCGTCTCTGCCGACAAGACCACGGCCGGCACCGGAGGGCGGGGCGGTACCGTTTCACCCGGGATGGGCCCGAAGTACTTCTCGACGAGGGATTCTGTCGCGCCGGGATCGATGTCGCCCGCGATGACGAGCGTCGCGTTGTTCGGCACGTACCACGTGCGGAAGAAACGCCGGACGTCCGAGAGGGTGGCCGCGTCCAGATCGGCCGGCGACCCGATCGCCAGGTGGTGGTACGGGTGCGAAGGCGGATAGAGGGACTCCTCGACGTACTGGCCCACCAGACCATAGGGCGAGTTCTCGTAGTTCTGCCGGCGCTCGTTCTTCACGACGTCGCGCTGTCCGGCGAACGTCTGTTCGTCCACGTGGTCGAGCAGGAACCCCATCCGGTCGCTCTCGAGCCAGAGGGCGAGCTCGAGGCGGTTTTTCGGGACTGTCTCGAAGTAGTTCGTCCGATCGGTGTCGGTCGTGCCGTTGACGTTGGACGCGCCGACCCGCTCCAGGTAGCGAAAGTAAGTGTCCTCGGGGACGTGCTTGCTGCCCTGGAACATCAGGTGCTCGAACAGGTGAGCGAACCCTTGCCTGCCCGGCTCCTCGTCCTTGGAGCCGACGTGGTACCAGACGTCGATCGCGACGATCGGCGTCGTGTGGTCTTCCTGCAGGACGAGCGTCAGCCCGTTGGCGAGGCGCGCCTGTCGGATGGGAAGGACCAGCTTGGCCACCTCCGGATCCGCCGCACGCGCTCCTGCCGACGGAAGCGGGCCCATCGCGAGGAACGCGAGCATCGCCGGAACGAGAACGCGCAGGCGGCCGGGCTTCATCGGCGATGATGGGCGGCGGGGAAGCAACCGCGGTACTCTACCAGCACGATGCCGTCGGACGAGCCCAGGCTTTCATCCACCAGGCTCGCGATCGTCGAGCAATCTCTCGTCGACACGATCGAGAGACTGCGCGACCTGCCCCCAGGCCCGCGGGTGCGCGAGCTTCGCGCCAAGGCCGAGGGGTTCGAGCGTGCGCTGCGGACATGGAGCACGCGCCCGCCTACGGAAGAGCAGCGCGCCACGCTCCTCAAGCTCGTGCTCGAGCTGAACGTCGAGGCCATCGCACTTGGCCGGTAGACTTCCGGGGGCGCTCTTCGTCCTCGCCATGTTCGTCGACTGCGGGGGCCGTCGTGCGCCGGACGCGCCGGTGTCGGTCCCCCCCGCCGCGGACGCCGCGACGGCTCCCGCGCCGCCGGCGCCGCGCGAGGACGGTCGACTGCCGGCCACGGTGGTCCCCGAGCGCTACAAGCTGGAGCTCCGCATCGACCCGACGCAGCCCCGCTTCTCGGGTGTGGCGACCATCCAGGTGAAGGCACCGGAGCCGACCTGGCACGTCGTCCTGAACGCGCGAGGGATGAACGTCTCGCGTGCCTTGGCGCGCGCCGGCGGCGCCGAGATCTCGGCCACGGCGACGCCGCGCGTCTCGAGCGGGAGCGTCGAGCCCGAAGAACTGGTCGTGACGTTCGCGCGCCCCCTCCCCGCGGGGTCCTCGCTCCTCGAGATCGCGTACGACGCACCCTTCGCCCCGGATCTCGCGGGCCTCTACCGCGTGAGCGAGGGCGGGACCTTCTACGCGTACACGCAGTTCGAGTCGACCGACGCGCGGAGGGCGTTCCCGTGCTTCGACGAGCCCGGCTTCAAGACGGCATACGACGTCGTCATCACGTCGCCGAGGTCCGCGATGGTCCTCGCCAACGCACCGGAGGCCGCCAGCGAGCTACGGCCCGACGGCCAGGTGGAGCACCGCTTCGAGACCACCCCGCCGCTTCCGAGCTACCTCGTCGCGTTCGCCGTGGGACCCTTCGACGTCGCCGAAGGTCAGAAGTCCCCCTTCCCGATCCGCGTCGTCACGACGAAGGACCACTCGAAATTCGCCGGCCCCGCGCTCGAGGCCGCCGCCGCGCTCGTCGCGAGGCTCGGTGAGTACTTCGGCATCCCCTACCCGTTCGCGAAGCTCGACCTGGTCGCCGTACCGGACTTCGCGGCAGGCGCGATGGAGAACCCGGGGCTCGTGACGTTCCGCGACGTCCTGCTCCTTCTCGATCCCGACCGGGCGACGACGGGGCTCAGGCAAGCCCAGGCGGCCGCCATCGCCCACGAGCTCGCCCACCAGTGGTTCGGCAACCTCGTGACGATGCAGTGGTGGGACGATCTCTGGCTCAACGAAGGATTCGCCACTTGGGCCGAGGCGAAGATGGTCGACGCGTGGAGGCCGGCCTTCGGGGCCTCGCTCGGTGCGATCGCCGGCGCAGGGCACGTCATGGACGCCGACGCGCTCAAGAGCTCACGCGCGGTCCGCCAGCCGGTGCGATCGCGGAGCGACGCGATGGAGGCGTTCGACGGCGTGACCTACGAAAAGGGCGCGGCCGTCCTGCGGATGCTCGAGGGCTGGCTGGGGCCCGAGACGTTTCGCCGCGGCGTCCAGCAATACCTCCGCCAGAACGCGTGGAAGAACGCGCGCGCGGACGACCTCTTCAAGGCGCTGGAGTACGTGTCGACCGAGAAGGTGGCGCCGCTGGCGAACGGCTTCCTCGACCAGCCGGGCGTGCCGGAGGTGGTCTCGAGCTACACGTGCACGGGTGGCCACAGCACGATCGAGCTGAGGCAGTCGGAGTGGCGCCCGCTCGGCAGCGCGACCCGGCCGTCCCGGTCATGGACGATCCCCGTGTGCGTCGCGAGCGACACCGACAAGACGAGGACGTGCTTCACGCTCGGAAGCGAACCGCTCGTTCGCGAGCTCGGCCCGAGCTGTCCGACGTGGGTCTACCCGAACGCCGATCAGGGCGGCTACTACCGCGTCGTCATCGACCGCGCGAAGCTCCTCGTCGTCGCGCGGGCGGGTCGATCGGTCGACGCGAAGGACAGGATCGGGCTCGTGTCGAACGCCTGGGCCGGGGTGCGCCAGGGAGCGATCGATCCGGGCGTGCTCTTCGATCTCCTGACGGCGTTCGACGGAGAGACGAACCGCATCGTCGTCGAGGAGGTCATCGGTGTCTTGCGCGGCGTGGACCAGGCGCTCGTCGACGACGCCGCTCGCCCCGCCTTCAGGAGGTTCGTCACGGCGCGCCTCGCTGGTAGGAGGCGCAGGCTCGGGTGGCAGGGTACGAATGCGGGAGCCTCTCCCGGCCTCGGCGACGACGACGACAGGCTCGAGCGGCAGAGCGTCCTCCGCGCTCTCGGCGAAGTCGCAGGCGACCGAGCGACCCTCGACGAGGCCGAGAGGTACGCCGCCCGGTGGCTGAAGGACCCCTCGAACGTACCGGGCGACACGGCGTCCGTGGCCGTGCCGCTGGCGTCGGCGCACGCGGGCGCCGCTCGCTTCGACGAACTGCGCGCGGCCATCCAGCGCACGACGTCTCTCGAAGACCGCGCGATCGGGATCCGAGCGATGGGCTCGTTCGACGATCCGGCCATCCTCGCGCGCGCCTTCGACCTCGCCTTCGGCGACGAGTTGAGGCTCTCCGAGCTGGGTCACATCTTCGGGGCGGCGACCGAACGGCGCGCGGGTCGCGCGGCACTGTACGCCTGGGAGAAGGAAAACTGGGCGAAGCTACGGGCACGCCTCCCGGGCTCGTTCGGCTACGGCATGCTCGTCGGGGTGGCGGGGACGATGTGCGCGCCCAGCGAGCGCGCGGACGCGGAGGCGTTCTTCGGCCCTGCCATCGCGGGGCTCGAGGGCGTGAAGCGCTTCCTCGACGAGTCCTTCGAGTCGTCCGACCTGTGCATCGCCCTCCACGAGCGGGGCGCCCGCGACGTGTCGAAATACTTCGAACGCCGCTAGGTCAGAGCAGTCCGACCACGAACGCCACGCCCACGAGCGCGAACACCCCCGCCGCGACCCGCTGCGTGACGTGCGGCGAAAGGAGCTTGCCCGCGCGGTGACCTACCGTCGCGGCGATCGCGACGACCGCCCAGAGGGCGGCGGTCGCGCCGACGAAGACTGCAATGGGTGCCGCGTAACGCGCGGCGAGAGCGGCGGTCGCGAGCTGCGTAAGGTCCCCCCACTCGGCGACGAAGACGACCCCGAACACGAGCCACGCTGCCCTCCAGAAAGTCAGGGCCGGAGCCTCGCCTTTCCGGGGCCCCGCGTCCTCCTCGGTCTTGAGCCACATGATGACCGCCGTCACGAGGAAGAGCACTCCGGCCCCGATGTGCACCGGCCGCGGGGGCAGGAGCGACAGCAGGTGGCCGGCCAATACGGCGACGAGACTCTGGACGGCAAGCGCGACCGCCGCGCCGAGAAACACCGGAAGAGGCCGGTGGCGGGTCGCCAGGACGAGGGTCGCGAGCGCCGTCTTGTCCGGCAGCTCTGCGATGAAAACGACGCCGAAGACGGAAGCGGCTATGGCGAGGCTCGACATACTGAGGCGTTAGCGGGGAGATCTACCAGACCCGCGCGGGCGTTCCGGGTGCAAAACACGACCGGCCCCAAGGTCGACTAAGATGGAAGGACCCACCATGAAGCCGCACGCCCACTCCCACCATCACCATGCGCACGACGCGCACGATCACGGCGCGCGGGCATTCGGCATCGGAGCCGCGCTCAATCTCGCGCTCGTCCTCGTCGAGGTGGTCTACGGGCTCGCGGCGCATTCGATGGCCCTCCTCGCGGACGCCGGACACAACCTGGGCGACGTGCTGGGCATCGTGCTCGCCGGCGCGGCCGCGCTGCTGGCGCGCCGAAAGCCGACGAAGCAACGCACCTACGGGTACCGCCGCCTCACGGTGCTCGCCGCTCTGGCGAACGCCATCGTGCTGCTCGTCGCGACCGGTGCCGTTTCGTGGGAGTCCGTCCGGAGACTTCGCTCGCCCGAGGTCGTCGACTCGCACACCGTTGTCCTGGTGGCGCTGGCGGGGACGATCGTCAACGCGATCTCCGCTTCGCTGTTCTTCAAGGGTCGCCGCGGCGATCTCAACGTGCGAGGAGCGTTCGTCCATCTCGTAGGCGATGCCGCGATCGGGATCGGCGTCGTCGTGGCGAGCCTAGTCATCCAGCGGACGGGCTGGCTCTGGCTCGACCCCGCCGTCGGCATCGCGGTGTCGCTCCTCATCCTGGTGAGCGCGGGGTCTCTCCTGCGCCAGTCGCTCGACCTGGCGCTCGACGCGGTGCCGTCGGGAATCGACATCGACGCGGTGCGCACCTACCTCGAGACCTTGCCGCGCGTGAGCGAAGTGCACGATCTGCACGTGTGGGCCATGAGCACGACGGAAGCCGCCTTGACCGCCCATCTCGTCATGCCCGCCAACGCATGCGCGCCGACCTTCCTCGCGGGCACGTGCACGGAGCTCCAGCACCGGTTCGGGATCGAGCACGCGACGTTGCAGGTCGACCCCGAGGAGGCGCCCGACCCGTGCCGCCTGGCCGCGCACGAATCCGTGTAGCCGTAGAGCTCGATCGCTAGTAATGAAACGAGAGGATGCGCCCTCTCATCCGTGCCCTCGCGGCCTCCGCAATCGTTCTGTCCATTGGATGTAGCAAGACCAAGTCCGGAGGGGACGACAGCGGGGGCACGCCGGGGTCCGCGGGGGCGGCGGCGCCCGGCGCGACCAGCGAGCCGACGCCGGCGGCCATGGGGCTCGCGTTTCTCGAGGGCTTCGAGGGCGAGATCGACGCTGTCCTCAACAAGAGCGGGCCGGCGGCGTCACCCATCGCCGTCGCTGCCTTGATCAAGAACGGCAAGTTCCGCTTCGACATCCCGGAGAAGCTGGCCGAAGGGCAAGCGGCGCGGATGCTCGGGCCGAAGGCGTACGCGATCTTCGACTCGGGCGCGAAGAAGGTCTCGGTGGTGTCCGACGCGCGCAAGCAAGTCATCGTCATCGACATGAACAAGAGCGCCGAGCAGTTCAAGAGCCTCGGCAGCCACCCGGGCGAGCCCGGTACCCCTCCCCAGGCGCCACCGCCGAAGATCACGAAGACGGGGAAGTTCGAGACCGTCGCCGGCTACAAGTGCGAAGACTGGGACATCGCAAGCGACCACCACGAGGGGACCGTGTGCGTCGCGCACGAGGGCATCTCCTGGTTCAGCATCCCGGCGGCCGTGCTCCCCTCCGAGCGCGCTTGGATGCTCGAACTCCTCGACGGCAAGCACTTCCCGCTACGCTTCGTCTCCTACGGGAAGGACGGGGTGACCGAGGAGATGCGCGTCGAGATAACGAAGATCGACAAGAAGTCCATGCCCGCCTCCGACTTCGAGTACCCGCCGGATTACCGCGTGGTGGATCTCGCGCAGATGTTCCAGGGCCTCGGGGGAATGCCGGCGGGGATGGGGGGTGGCACGCCCGCGGGGATGCCGCCGGGGATGCCGCCTGGAATGCCCCAAATGCCGCCCGGGTTCACGATGCCCCCGATGCCGCACAAGGCGCACTAGAGCAACCGCCGTTCCGATGGACCGGCGCGGAGCGCACCGCATTCGCGGCGCGGTTGCTCTAGGGGGACGGTGGCTTCAGGAGGGCCATGACCATCGCCCCCATGCTCGATTGGACGGGGACGACGTGCGCGGGGACGCCAAGGTCGGCGAGGACGCGCGCGGTCGTGGGGCCGATGGCGGCGACGGTCACGCGGGTGCGGAGGGCGTCGGCAAGGGCGATGCGGGATCCGAGCGATTCGGCGACGTCGAACAAGTGCTTTGCCTGGATCTGCGTCGTGAACGCGACGGCGCCGACGCGCCCCGCGACGATGTCCCCGACGAGCTCGCGCAGGGCGGCAGGGTCTTCGGGGAGCGCCCATGCGTACGGTTGAACCTCCGCGACTCGCGCTCCCCGGGCGGCAAGCGCGTCGGGCACCGCGCGAGATCCCCCGCCGTCGTGCACGAATACCGTGTCTCGATCCCGCACATCGACCCCCTCGAGCGCGGCGAGAAACTCCTTCGTCGTGTGAGGCGCGGGGGCGCGCACCTGCGCCGTGAGGCCCTCGCGCTTCAGCACCGCGACGGGCTTCGGGCCACGGCAGACGAGCGTGGCCTTCGCCAGCGCGGCATGAAGCTCCTCGCGGCGTCCGAGCATCGCGGCAACCGCTAGCCAGCGGTCGAGCCCGACGCCCGTCGCGAGGGCGACGACCGCGCCTTCCCTCTTGGTCGCGTCGATCGCCAGGGCGGCGCTCTCGGCGCAATCGCACTCGACCTCGCGGAGGGCCGGTACGCACACGGGTTCGCCCCCGTGCCTCCGCACGAGCGACGCGAGCTCGCTCTCCCGCCGCGCCTCGAGCAGCGCGACGCGCATGGGACGAGGAGATTCGCTCAACCTTGGCCTCGCATGTCGACGAGGAAGGCTAGGATGAGCGCTCGCTTTCTTCCACGGCCCCTTGGCGGAACGGCAGACGCAGTGGATTTAAAATCCGCGGCCCGTAAGGGCGTCCGGGTTCAACCCCCGGAGGGGCCACCATCGACGCTCGGGGCGACAGGCACGATCGCCCGCCGCGCGTCGGGTCGGTGCTCGGCGGCGGGCCGGGTCCCGCGTTCGGCCGGGAGGGCGGGGGGATCGTCACGGGACGATACGGCCGGCCGAGACTTGCCCCACCCGCCGCCTGC
>Ga0182018_10001409_pt1 | contig 27441 bp, 25 predicted proteins | sample 812P2MmetaG_FD_120490 | JGI IMG/M metagenome (GOLD analysis project Ga0182018, IMG submission 120490) | Permafrost microbial communities from Stordalen Mire, Sweden - 812P2M metaG | ecosystem: Environmental > Terrestrial > Soil > Wetlands > Permafrost | place: Sweden: Stordalen | collected...
CCCTACCCGCGGTTTCCTCCCTTGAGCCCTATCGGACGCCCCGAACACCTGCTGTCCGCACTCGTCGCGCGGCCCGTGCTCGCAGGTGTCCAGGGCGTCCGATAACCCTTCACAATGGCGGTCGTTCAGGCGACGCGGTTCACTTCTTGAGAGCGGACGTAAATATCAGCGTCCCGTACAGCCGTTCGGGGTGGATTCCGGACCTTCCGGAAAGGCCCTCGGCCGCATCACCGACAAGTTTCACGCCGTCGCATCGCCCGATAAGCTCCGGCCGGGTGCCCCGGAAACCGGAAGCGATACAGGGCTGCGCAGGCAGACTTCATTGGACCATCAGGAGGCGTGACCGGCCGGCAGCCGCGGCGAACCCGCTGATTCCGCGACGCCCAGCAGCGTCAGACTGGCGAGCACGCGCACCAGCTCACTTTGCCGGTGCGTTTCAGTCTTCGCCATCAGACGCGCCAAATGGGTCCGGACCGTGTTGACGCTGCTTCGCGTCCGGCGCGCGATCTCCGCGACATCATGGCCTCCGAGGAGTTCGCGCGCGACCCTTGCCTCGGACTGGGTCAGGCGGAAAAGATCCATCAGTCGTTCGACCGGCACCATGGACGGGGCTTCCGGATCGATGATGCTAACCAGCACCATGCGGTGGCGTGCCAACAGCCACGCTGCTGGACCGCGCATGGGCAGCACGACCACCGCCAGCGGCCGCTTCCCGGAGGGACGCGCGAGAGTCATCGTGCCGCTCTCGGGAATATCTCCGGCCCGGCCCGCCGCGCGCGCGACCAAAGCGGAAAGCTGAGCCGTGAGCGTTGGGGTCGCCGCCCGCGGTCCGGCCGGTGTCAGTGTCACGCCGTCGCATTTGGCAACCAAAGCGTCCGCGGCGCGATTGACGTGAATCGGCGCCCCCATGTCATCCAGCACCATGATGGGATGAACAAGCCGGTCAAGCGCCTCCGCCCCGTCGATGAGTTCCACCCGGGTGCCCCCCAGTCGATCCGAGATACAGATCGCATGCTGCACATGAGGGATCAGCCGTCGGGCTATCGCGACCTCAGCCTCATCAAAATCGCCGGCCCCGCAGTGCCGCGCGATGGTCAGCGACGGCTGCACGGTTCCTTCTTTGCGCACCAGCAGCCGCATGACGGCGTAGATGTCCCGCGGCCGCATGAAGCCGGCATGGAAATCGCTACGCAGAAGATCCGCTTTCGGCATCCAGTCGCGGTCGGTCTCGACTGCCCCGGGCCGCCAGTCCTGCCTGGCGCCTACGAGAATGTTATTATCGCGCCAGTCGTTGAAATATTCGGTCTCGGTGGCGGGTTCCAGGGTGGAAATCCAGTGCCCTTCCATCGTGCTCATGTCTCGGAAGATCAGCGACGCGGCGTGACCGTGAAAGGCGTCCGCCACGGTTCGCAGCGACGCCGGCCATGATTTCGCGTCAGTCGCCGCGTCATACAACCGCTCAATCAGCAAGGAATAGGTGTTGAGATCCATAGGTCGCCCCGCCGACGGAGAGTGTATCGTATCGGTGCATGAAAATACAGTTCCATCCTTTCGTTACGTGCACCGGAGGAAGTTTCGCCGCCACGTTCCGCCACTACGTTCCACTGGCGCGCGGGGTGGTTGATCGCGCTGGTCTGGCACGATGCGATCCGCTTCTTCTTTACAATTTGTTACAAATGGAGGGTCCCGCCTCATTGATTCGCGTGACGATCGTGCCCGGGCACCTCGGTACGATAGCGAACCTGAGTTGGTGATGCTTGTCGCGGTCCGCACAGTGGCGATCGATCAAGCTTGAGCGGCAGGCGTGATGGGCGGACAAAGCTGAAGGATTTACGATGACGAAAGAATTACTCGCGGGTGCGTCTCTTTTGGCATTGATGGTGGCCGCGTCGCCCGCGCGGGCAACGTTGATCGGCTATACCGGTAGCATTGTCGATTATACGATTCCCGACACCGGCGATTATGACATTGTCGCGGCCGGGGCACAGGGCGGCGGCCGCTTTAACCAGACATCCGGTGCATTGGGCGGTGAGGCTCAAGGTACCTTCTACTTGACTTCGGGGACGGTGGTGGAAATCGCCGTGGGCGGCGCCAGTGTTATCGCCTGCTGCTATGGCAGTGGCGGCGGCGGTGGCAGCTTTGTCGTCGAGCAAACCGGAACTGTTCCGCTGGTGATCGGCGGCGGTGGCGGCGGCGGTGCCTATCGATTCAACAACGGTAACGTCGGCGTCCATGGCAGCGACGGTTCGGGGGGCAGTGGCGGCTCCACCTATTATAACGGCGGCGGCGGAGGTGGCGGATTCACGGGCGCCGGAGCCAATTCGAGCTATGCCTTCGGAGGCGCATCGTTCTCCGGCGGCCTCGCCGGTGGACTTGGTCACAACGGCAGTGGCGCGGGTGGCTTCGGCGGAGGTGGCGCCGGCCAAGGCGGCGCCGGCGGCGGAGGCGGCGGCTACAATGGAGGCGGCGGCGGCCGCGGCGGCCCCGGCGGATTCGGCTACCAAGGCGGTGCCGATGGGAGTTCCTTTGTCAACGCCATCGGTACAAGCCCGACGTATAACAATAATTTTCAATCGGGGAATGGATATGTCTCGATTACCGAAACCTCACCGTCGTCGACACCGGAGCCGGCGTCTACCGCACTGCTCGGCATCGGCCTCGCCGGCCTCGCTCTGGCACGTCGTCGCCTAGGGCGCCGCAAATCCTAAGAGCCCGCCGCTCCGCGTACCGCGGCAGTCGTGTAGACTACGCGTTCCAGCATCCAGGGGACGCGCCGGAATGAAGAACGGTATCCATTTCATCTCCGGTCTGCCGCGCGCCGGATCCACCTTGCTCGCCGCGCTGCTGCGGCAAAACCCGCGATTTTCCGCGGGCATGACCAGCCCCGTTGGCAGCCTGTTCAACGCCATGCTGACCGCCACCAGCGCGCGAAACGAGGGCGCGGTGTTCCTCGACTTGGTGCGCGCATTGGCATCACCGCCGTGCTTCACACCTAGGGATCGGCACTGGCCCAAGCGGCAGGGCCGGTGGATCGCCCAGGCCCTTTCAGCTTCATTTGAAATCGCGTTCGCTGGAAATCGCGAATCAGCCGTTGCCGCCGCCGACACACTCACACACCCAGTGCGGGCAAAACAATCAACGCCTCGCACACAGAAATATTGACAGTTCCGCCGTTTCCAGTTCGACCCGACTGAACCGGATACCGATGAGCTTGCAGACCGTTCCGGAATATTAATAAAAGGCCGCCTCGTTCACAAATGTGGCCATGTTTATTTATAGCCTTAACTTCGAAAAAGCGTAGATAATTATAAAGATGAATAATTCGCCGGAATTCTTTTGCGATTCGAGATTCTTATTTTTGATACCCTTTTTATAATGCTTGTCAATCGCACAATACAATGATACGAGCCAAATATCGCCTACGTACAAGCAAATTGCGCGTACGTACAAGCAGCAGGTCCGCAGGGGTGGGGCGTCAGATGGTCACATTATTCCGGTCACGAGACGTGTTGACCCGATACGGTGGCCGGCCGGCAATCATCGTAAAGCAGACCGGCGTCTCCGGGCAAAAGGCGGTGAATCGAGGCACCATGAGACATGTCCTGTTAGCTGGGACATCACTTCTGGCGTTCGCCGCGATCTCCCCTGCGTCCGCGGGGGCAATTTTCACCTTCGGCTACACCGGCGCGGAGACGACCTTCACGGTGCCAACCACTGGCACCTACACTGTCATCGCGGAGGGTGCACAGGGCGGTGCTGGCCACCAATATTTTCATCCGACCCCACTGTTTCCCGGAGGCCTGGGAGCCGAAATCGGCGGTGACTTCTTTCTGTCCGCGGGCGACGTCATCGAAATCGACGTGGGTGGGCAAGGCACAACCGGCCCGGGAGGAAACGCAAGCGGAGGCGTAGGGGGAGGCGGTGGTGGGTCTTTCGTATATGACCTGACCAACCACATGAAACTCGTCATTGCCGGAGGCGGTGGCGGCGCATACAGGAGCGCCGGTGGGCCAGGGCTCACGGGTACCAGCGGCGGCAATGGCACCACCGATACTGGTGGTGCCGGAACTGGCGGCGTCGGCGGTAGTGGCGGTGGCATTGGCGCAGGCAAATTTAATGGTGGTGGAGGCGGCGGCTTTAACAGTGCTGGTGCGAGCTCTTCAGGCGGCGGCGTTGGAGGCGGGGCCTTCCCCAGTCTCGCAGGTGGCGCTGGCGCGAACCTCTTCAATCTCTGCTGCTACGGTAGCGGCGGATTCGGCGGAGGCGGGGGCGCGGGAGATTCGGCCGGAGGAGGCGGCGGCTTCAGCGGCGGCGGGGCCGGCGGTGGCAGCGCTGGTGGCGGCGGGTCTTATGACAGCGGCATGAACCAGATCCTGGTAGCGGGCTTCCAATCGGGTAACGGGCAGGTGACGATCACCGAGGACTTCACGGTGCCTGAGCCGGCGTCCGTGGGCCTGTTTGGCTTTGGGCTGGTTGGCCTTCGTTTTGCGCGGCGGCGAAAATAGAAGCCATTGTTAGCGTTTGGATCGGCAGCCTCACAGATTGAACGATGCAAAACGGCATTCATTTCATTTCCGGCCTGCCACGCGCCGGATCCACTCTGTTAGCCGCGTTACTGCGGCAGAACCCTCGGTTCGCAGCCGGAATGACCAGCCCAGTCGGTAGCCTGTTCAACGCCATGCTGGCTGCCACGAGCGCGCGGAACGAAGGCGCGGTGTTCCTCGACGACGACCGGCGTCAGCGTCTGTTGCGTGCGGTGTTCGATGCCTACTACGCCGACACTCATCCCACCCAACTTGTGTTCGATACCAATCGTCTGTGGACAACCAAACTCCCGGCGCTGGTTCAGTTGTTTCCGAATGCCAAGGTTATCTGCTGTGTGCGTAACCCGGCCTGGGTGATCGACAGCATCGAGAACCTGATCCGCCGCAATCCCTTCGAACTTTCCGGCATCTTCAATTACGAACCGGGTGGCACCGTTTACTCCCGCGTCGAGGGTCTGAGCAAAGGCGACGGCATGGCCGGTTTCGCCTGGAATGCTCTGCGTGAGGCGGTCTATGGCCCGCAGGCCGATCGCGTTTTGCTCGTCCGTTATGAGTCACTGACCGCCAATCCGCTTGGCACGCTCGCGGCGATCTATGACGTCATCAACGAGCCGCTGTTCGCGCATGATCCCGAACATATTGAGCCCACCTACGACATGATCGAGTTCGACATTCGCCTCGGCACTCCCGGTCTGCACCATGTCCGCTCCGCCGTACGGCCGGGGAAACGTCCAATGGTGCTGCCGCCAGACCTTTTTGCGAAGTTCGAGGGGGACGCGTTCTGGGAGGATACCGCGCAGCTTCCCACGGCCGTGCGGATTGTTTAGTGATGGCCGCCGACCGACCGCGCGTGACGCCTGAATGTCCGTTTAGACACACCAGTCACCCTGAAGCGGTCAGTCCGGCATCGGCCAGTCTCGGCTGTCGCCGCGAAAGACCGCTCCGGCTTGCAACCGGTTGCTCACCCGTGAACCAACACCTGGCTTCGCCAGGCCTCAGGGACGCGCCAATCCTGACCACGGCAAGACCGCCATCCCGCGGATGCCGGCCGGGATTTCCGAAAGCCAACGCACGCCAGTCCGTCAATCGCGATCAACCGCGGCCGGTTATGCTGTGGAAGACAGTGACCGGCCAGGCGACCGCGCCGGGCAGCGCCTCCGCGACGCTCGTGGCGAGGTTCGACGCCGAAGAGCCGCTCCACTTCGACTGTAAGGTGGGCGACAGCACGACGCCGATACCCACGATGTAGATGATCACTATCAAAGCAACTATTGTGCGCATCGATCCGTACTCCGAATGGTAAGGCCGATCGCGGCTTCCGCCGAACGCGCGAGCGGTACGGCGCCGCCCGCCACGAGAGCGACGGAAACGGCGAATTTTCGCGACATGGACGACTTCCTTCTCAGGAGAGACATCCGGACAGCACGTGTTGGGAAAACTACCAGGCAACGCGACGGTGCGTCAGGGTCGGAATCTACCCATCGCCCCGGGAGGCGCACCCATTCTCGCCTTGATCTGGATCAGTGACGAGCGGCGCCACACCCTTGACCAATCGACCTGGTAAGTTCCTGGCGGGTCAGACCCCGCGCCTTGCCCCGGAACCGGTCCATGCTCTAATGCCGCGGCGCACCAAGGTGACTGAACACTTTCCATGCCCGACCACCCGCTTTCCTTCCAGGACCTGATCCTGCGGCTGCACACCTTCTGGTCGAGGCAGGGCTGCGTCATTCTGCAGCCCTACGACGTGGAGATGGGCGCCGGCACGTTCCATCCGGCCACCACCCTGCGCGCATTGGGTCCAAAGCCCTGGTCCGCCGCCTATGTCCAGCCGTCTCGCCGTCCCACCGACGGCCGTTACGGGGAGAACCCCAACCGGCTGCAGCACTATTACCAATACCAGGTCATCATGAAGCCCAGTCCGGCTGACGCGCAGGACCTGCTGCTGGCGAGCTATCGGGAAATCGGCCTCGACCCGCTGCTGCATGATTTCCGCTTCGTCGAGGACGACTGGGAATCTCCCACCCTCGGCGCCTGGGGTCTGGGCTGGGAGGTGTGGTGCGACGGCATGGAGGTCGGCCAGTTCACCTATTTCCAACAGGTCGGCGGCATCCCGGTCATGCTGCCAAGCTTCGAGATGACCTATGGCCTGGAACGCCTGACCATGTACGTCCAGGACAAGGAGAACGTGTTCGACCTCGATTTCAACGGCGCGGGTGTGAAGTATGGCGACGTGTTCCTGCGCGCCGAGCGGGAATACAGCGCCTATAACTTTGAGTTCGCCGATACGGCCCAACTGACCCGCCACTTCGCCGACGCCGAGGCGGAGTGTGCGGCTTTGCTGGCTCGCGACCTCGCGCTGCCGGCCTATGACCAGTGCATCAAGGCCAGCCATTTGTTCAACCTGTTGGACGCCCGCGGGGTGATCAGCGTGACCGAACGGGCAAGCTACATCGGCCGGGTCCGCACGTTGGCGAAAGGCTGCTGCGAAGCCTGGGTCGCGGGGGACGTGGGATGAGCCCCGAAGAAATCCATTCACCCCCTGGCATTGCGAGCGAAGCGAAGCAATCTCCATCAATGGGAACGCGGAGATTACCGCGTCGCTTCGCTCCTCGCGATGACAATGAGTGTGTAGCGGCGGAGGTCGAACGCATGCTGGCGATGGGCCGAGAAATACGCGCCCACATGACCGAACCGGTGAGTTCTGACCTACGCGACCTTTATGACGAGAACGGGTTGCCGGCCCTCGGTGGCGATTTCTCCCAGACCGATATTGAACCAGCGTTGAAGGACTGATGATGCCAGAGTTCTTCCTGGAACTTTTCAGCGAGGAAATCCCGGCGCGCATGCAGTCTCGCGCGGCTGACGACCTGGCCCGCCTGATCGGCGACGCTCTGTCCGGCCTGTCGCCCGCCAAAGTCCGCACCTGGTACGGCCCACGCCGGATCGCCCTCGCCGCCGAGGTCAACGCCCAGGTGGCGGCGGTTAGTGCCACGGAGCGCGGCCCCAGAATCAGCGCGCCGGAGCAGGCGTTACAGGGCTTCCTCCGCAAGCACGGCGCCAGCAAGGACCAGGTGCGCCAGGAGGGTGATTACTGGGTGCTTGAAAAGCGGGCGGATGCCCTCGCCGCCGCGGAGCTGATCGCCGGCGCCGTGCCGGGCGTGCTGCGCAAGATGCCGTGGCCGAAATCCATGCGTTGGGGCGGCACCAGCAACTTCACATGGGTTCGCCCCCTTCGCCGAATCGTCTGCCTGCTGGATGGCGCGGTGGTGCCCTTCGACCTGCGCGACGGCGCCGATGACGGTCACAGCCTGGCCTCCGCTGACCTGACCGAAGGACACCGCTTCCACGCCCCCGGCGCCTTCGCCGTCTCGGACGCCACCGACTGGGCCGCCAGGCTGCGTGACCATCGTGTCCTGGTCGACGCCGCCGACCGGAAGCGCGTCATCGCCGACGGACTCACCCGCATCGCGGCCGAAAAATCCATCACCATCGTCGACGATCCAGGCCTGCTGGACGAGGTCGCGGGCCTGGTCGAGTTCCCGGTCCCGCTGGCTGGCCGGATCGCCGATGAACACATGGACCTCCCGCACGAGGTCATGCAGGTCTCCATGCGCGTCAACCAGCGGTATTTCGCCGCCCGCACCAGCAATGGCCAGGCCGCGCCCTGGTTCGTCTTCGTCGCCAACATCGCGGCCGAAGACGGTGGGGCCGCCATCATCGCCGGCAACCAACGCGTGCTTCGTGCCCGGTTCGCTGACGCGCGGCATTTCTACGATCTCGACCGCAAGGCGCGGCTGGAAAGCCGGGTGCCATCGCTCGACCACGTGACCTACCACGCCAAACTGGGCTCGCAGGGGCAACGGGTCAGCCGGCTGCGGCGCCTCGCCGAGCGGATCGCGCCGTTGGTGCATGCCGGCGAGGCGTTGGCGGACCGCGCGGCTGAACTGGCGAAAGCAGACCTCGTCAGCGGGATGGTCGGCGAGTTTCCGGAACTGCAAGGCGTGATGGGCCGTTACTACGCTTTGCATGATCACGAAGATGCCTACGTGGCCGACGCGATCCGCGACCATTACGCGCCGCGCGGGCCGTCCGATCCGGTGCCCACGGCGCCGGTTTCCATCGCCGTGGCTTTGGCCGACAAGCTGGACCAGCTCGCCTGCTTCTTCGCGATCGACGAGCGGCCGACCGGCGCCGGCGATCCCTACGCGCTGCGGCGGGCGGCGCTCGGCGTGATCAGGATGATCCGGGAAAACGGGTTGCGGCTGAAGTTGTTGCCGCTGCTCGACGCCGCGGTCACCGCCGCGCGGCATGCCGCCGGGGAGCATGCGACGGGCCTGAGCGACGAAAAGGCGATGCGCGCGCTGAACGATAATCCCGGTGCGGCCGTGCTGCGCGGTTCGGGCGTGGCGGCGCGGGTCACCAGGCCGGTGCCGGGCACGGACGAGCACGTCGATTTACTGGCCTTCGAAATCCTGGAATTCCTGGCCGAGCGGTTGCGTGTGCAACTGCGTACCGAGGGCGCCCGTCACGACGTGCTTGCCGCCGTGTTCGCCGCCGGGGCCGACGACGACTTCACCCGGTTGTTGCGGCGGGCCGAGGCCGTCAGCGTATTTCTGGGCCAGGATGACGGCGCCAACCTGCTGGCGGCCTACCGCCGCGCCGCCAATATTCTCCGGATTGAGGAGCGGAAGGACGGACCGTTTACCGACGCGCCCGACTCGTCGCTGCTGGCGGAACCGGCCGAACAGACCTTACATCGCGCGCTGATCGCCGGCCTGGCGATCGCGACGCTGGTGCATGACGAAAAATACGCCGAGGCAATGGCTGAAATGGCGAAACTGCGGCTTCCTCTGGACACGTTCTTCGACCAGGTCACGGTCAACGCGCCGGAACCGAATATTCGGAAAAATCGTTTACTTTTGCTAAACCAGGTGCGGTCTACGATGGACCGCGTCGCGGACTTCTCCCGCATCGAAGGGTGAATGGAGCAATCATGACCAAGTGGGTTTACCGCTTCGGCGGCGGCGAGAACGACGGCGGGACCGAAATGAAGAACCTGTTGGGCGGCAAGGGGGCGAACCTCGCCGAGATGGCCTCGATCGGCCTGCCGGTACCGCCCGGGTTCACCATTACCACCGAGGTCTGCACGGCGTTCTATGACAACAACCGGCGTTACCCGGACGACCTCGCCGCGCAGGTCGATGCGGCGCTGGCCAAGGTTGAAGCGGCGGTCGGGCAGAAATTCGGCGATGCGGCCAATCCGTTGCTGGTATCGGTGCGCTCGGGCGCGCGGGTATCGATGCCGGGCATGATGGACACGGTGCTCAATCTCGGCCTGAACGACACGACGGTGGAGGGGCTGGCGAAGGAAGCGCGCGACGCGCGGTTCGCCTGGGACTCGTACCGCCGGTTCATCCAGATGTACGGCTCGGTCGTTCTGGGCGTGGATCATCATCACTTCGAGGAAATCATTGAGCATACCAAGCGCGAAACCGACGTGCTCGAGGATACCGCGCTGACCGTCGACGATTGGCGCCGCGTCGTCGCCGCTTACAAGGATCTGGTGCGCGCCGAAACCAAAACGCCGTTCCCGACCGATCCGCGCGAGCAACTGTGGGGCGCGATTGGTGCCGTGTTTGGATCATGGATGAATCCGCGCGCCAATACCTATCGCAAATTGCATGACATTCCGGCCGATTGGGGCACGGCGGTCAACGTCCAGGCCATGGTATTCGGCAACATGGGCGACGATTGCGCCACCGGCGTGTGTTTCACCCGCGACCCCTCGACCGGCGAGAACATGTTCTATGGCGAATATCTGGTGAACGCCCAGGGTGAGGATGTGGTGGCGGGAATACGGACGCCGCAACCGCTGTCGGCGTCGGTGGCGCGCGACGGAGAGGTGCCGCTGGAAAAAGCCATGCCCGCCGCCTACGCGGAACTGATGGAGGTCAGGCGGCGGCTGGAAGAACATTACCGCGACATGCAGGACATCGAGTTCACCGTGCAGCGGCATAAGTTGTTCATGTTGCAGACACGCAACGGCAAACGCACCGCCGCGGCGTCGTTGCGCATGGCGGTCGAGATGGCGCACGAGGGACTGATCGATAAGGCCGAGGCGGTGCAGCGGGTCAACCCCTCGTCGTTGGATCAGTTGCTGCATCCGATGCTGGATCCGAAAGCGCCGCGCACGTTGCTTGGCAAGGGCTTGCCGGCCAGTCCGGGCGCCGCCTGCGGGGCGGTGGTGTTCAATGCCGATGAGGCGGAGAGCCGGGCGCTGAAAGGTGAGGCGGTGATCCTGGTCCGTGTCGAAACCAGCCCCGAGGACATCCACGGCATGAACGCCGCCCAGGGGATTTTGACGACGCGGGGTGGGATGACCAGTCACGCGGCGGTGGTGGCTCGCGGCATGGGAAGGCCTTGCGTGGCGGGTGCCGGTGGCATCACGGTCGACTACGGTTCGCAGACCTTGTCCAGCGCGGGCAAGACCGTGCGGGCCGGAGAGATCATCACGCTGGATGGCGCGGCGGGCGAGGTGTTCGTCGGCTCGGTGCCGATGATTGAGCCGGCGATGTCCGGCGATTTCGGTACGCTCATGGAATGGGCCGATGCCCACCGCCGGTTGGGTGTGCGCGCCAACGCGGAAACGCCTCTGGACGCCGAGACGGCGCGGAAGTTCGGCGCCGAAGGCATCGGCCTCTGCCGCACCGAACACATGTTCTTCGATCCCGAGCGCATCGGCGCCATACGGCAAATGATCATGGCGAATTCCATTGAGGATCGCCGGGTTGCCGTCAGCCGGCTGCTGCCGTTCCAACGCGAGGATTTTCGCAAGCTGTTCACCATCATGGCCGGACTGCCGGTGACGATCAGGCTGCTCGACCCGCCGCTGCACGAATTCCTGCCGCATGGCGGCCACGAAATTGAGGAAGTGGCCGAGGCGCTGGGGGTCACCAAGGAAACCATCATCCAACGCGGTGCCGAACTCTCTGAAGCCAACCCCATGCTGGGCCATCGCGGCTGCCGGCTGGGGATTTCGTATCCCGAGATTTACGAAATGCAGGCGCGGGCGATTTTCGAGGGCGCGATCGCCGTGGCCAAGGAAACCGGCAAGGCGCCGGTGCCGGAGATCATGATCCCGTTGATCGCGACCAGGAAGGAACTGGAGATCACGCGGGCTCAGGTGGACGGCGTGGCGAAGGCGGTGTTCGCGGAAACCGGCACCACGATCGAGTACAGCGTCGGCACGATGATCGAATTGCCCCGCGCGGCGTTGCTGGCCGATAAGATCGCTGAGCTGGCGGATTTCTTCAGCTTCGGCACCAACGATCTGACGCAAACGGTGTTTGGCCTGTCGCGCGACGATGCCGGAACGTTCCTGCCGCATTACGTCGATCTGGGGATCCTGCCGAAGGATCCGTTCGTCTCGATCGACGTCGAGGGTGTCGGGGAGATGATCCGGATGGCCGCTGAAAAGGGCCGCGCGACGAAGAACCATTTGAAGATGGGGATTTGCGGCGAGCACGGCGGCGATCCGGCCTCGATCGCGTTCTGTGAGCAGGTGGGGCTGGATTATGTGTCTTGTTCGCCGTACCGGGTGCCGGTGGCTCGGCTGGCCGCGGCGCAGGCGGCGCTGGGGGTGAAGGGGGACCGGACGACGTAAGGTGGAGTGGCTCCCACCGGCAAGTGACGCCCGACGACTAACGCGCTGAGTGTGGGAATTCGCGGGGAGTACGGGGTCGAACCGGACTCGACCGCCACTCGACGGCATAGTGGAAGGCTGTTCTGTGGCGCCCGGGTGGGTACGCGTGGTTCGCTTGAGATACTCTTCCAGCCGATCGTTATCGCCTTCGCCGAAGCCGCTTCGACGTCCGCGATCCTTCATCCGTCATTGGCTCCACGGGCACCATTGGTCCCACGAGCGTTGCCATCTCGCCGGCATAGGTTGCGTTCCCCGCCACCCTGCAGGCTTCGAGCAATCTTCCCCAATCATGCGGCGGATTTCCCGCGATCAGCATTGCTCGGAACACGGCGTACGGATCCGATGCCGCCCCTGATTTCCGCAACGTGTTCTCGTCGTTGACCCACGCGTAGACAATCACCCTTGATCTGCTATCGAACCGGAAAAACAATCGGAACCGGCCCAGAAACTTCGCTCGCCGCCACCCTCTCGCATCGGCGCCGAGAGTGTTTCCCTGTTCGAAAACGGAGGAGCCTGGGTCCCGCGGGATTTCATCGAGGATGACTTCCAGGATGCGCTTCAGAAGCTTCGCCCTGGCGGACGCGGACCAACCCATGGGGTCACGTTCACGTAGCCTCGCAACGTCGGCCGCGAGCGCCAGGAGCGGATCGCGAAACGCCGCGAACATCACCAAATGCCAGCCGTGCCGTTGGGCACCGAGGAGATGGGCCTTCGCCGGAGCGGCGCGCCCCACGTCAGAAGGTCACGTCGTCGGGTAAGGTCTCCTCATCTTTCACGTCGACACCCGCCACGAGCCTCTCCAAAGCCGCCACCTCACTCTTCTGGAACGCGGTGAGGCGCTCCGGATGGGTGCGCATCTCCGCATCGAGAAAGCTGAGCCAGGCGCCAATGACCGGGTCTCCACTCGCCTCCGGTAGCGGTGCATCAACGCGGATGAGCACGGTTCCTGGGCCGATGAGGTCTGCCCGGATCGCGCTTCCGGTGGTGCCGAATTCAGGCGCGGCCTTGAAAAACGCCTTCTCCAGGCGCAGCCCTCGGCTGTTTCCGGTTGTCGCGACAGAGCCTGAAAAGCTCCTGGCGTCACCGCCCAGGCGATCAATTGTCGCAACCTTTCTTACCGATGCCACACATGCCTCCGTAATCACGAATGTGCTTACATGTAGGATGTAAGCGGCTGGGGTTCAATGACAATGCGCAACCCGGGCCATTCCGCGTCCCACCCTGTTGTCACGACATTCCTTGATTGACAGCATTCTGACGCGCTCGCACGCTGTCGCAAGGTAAGGAGCGCCGTCCATGTACCATCTGAAAGTCGGCCTGATCGTTGGCTCCGGCGCTGCCACGGGCCGGGCCATCGCGTGCCGAGGGGATATCGGCCTGATCCGGCTTCTGGTCTTCAGCACCGTGGGCGGTTCTCGGTAGCCATGCCAGGCCCGCTGGACGGCATTCGGGTCGTCGACCTGACCACGGTCATTTCGGGGCCGGTCTGCACCATGCTGCTCGCGGACCAGGGTGCCGACGTGATCAAGGTCGAGCCGTTCGGCGGCGACATCGCTCGCCGCACAGCCGGCGACGGAGAGTTCACCGCGATGTTCGTGTCGTCCAACCGAGGCAAGCGTTCGATCGCTCTGGACCTGAAACAACCAGCCGCGCTGGAGGCCGTGCGGCGCCTGATCGCCGGCGCCGACGTGCTTGTGCAAAACTTCCGCCCTGGCACGATGGAGCGCCTGGGACTCGATGAACCGGCGATGCGGACGTTGAACAAAGGATTGATCTACGTGTCGATTTCCGGCGTGGGCGAGACCGGACCGTATGTGAAGAAACGAGTCTACGATCCGGTGATCCAGTCGCTGTCGGGCCTGGCGGACGTGCAGGCGGATCAGGACACCGGCCGGCCGCGGATGATCCGCACCATCGTCGCCGACAAGACCACCGCGGTGCACGCGGCCCAGGCGGTGTGCGCGGCATTGGTGGCGCGGGGAAGAACGGGGGAGGGACAGCATATCAGGCTGTCGATGCTCGACACGATGATCGCGTTCCTGTGGCCCGAGGCGATGACGCAATACACCGTCGTCGGCCGCGAGAACGCGCCACAACCGGCGCCGCGGCCCGATCTGATCTTCAAAACGCAGGACGGCTACATCACCGTTGGTTCGCTGTCCGACGCCGAGTGGCGCGGACTGTGCGGTGTCATTGATCGTTCGGAATGGATCGAAGATCCCCGTTTTCGCACACCGGGCGCACGCTCGGCGAACGCGGCGGAGCGGCTGACACTGGTGGGTGAAATCCTGGCCGGCGGGCTCAGTCAGGACTGGCTGGATCGTCTGGACGCGGCGGACGTCCCGTGCGCGCCGGTGCTGCGGCGGGTTGAGGTGATGGACAACGTTCAGGTCATCAACAACGCGCTGATCGAACTGATGGAACAGCCGGGGATGGGCACCGTGCGGCAGCCTCGTCCCGCCGCGCGGTTCGATCGCACGCCGGCGCGGATCGGTGGACCGGCGCCGCGCATTGGCGAGCACACCGATGCGATCCTGGCCGAGCTTGGTTACGACGCGAGCGAGATCGCCGCGTTGAAAGTGTCCCGCGCGGCCGCGTCAGAGAAGCCACGTTGAGGCAATTTCCGATTTGGTTGAATCGCCCACATCGTCATGGCATGGGCGAGGCGTTCCATCGCTCTCAACATCGTGTTGATGCCGATGGTCCGGTCGAGCCCTACAACATTCACCCATTTCACGTTGCCACATCACGCCCGTCAATTGACTGAACGGGGAGCCGTTCCACGATTAAGACCGGAACAATCGTCCTCGGTGAGGCAAGCAAGGCAATACCGCGGAGATCGCGGAGAAAAGGGGAGGACGCGGAGGAAGAATAATGGCGCTTCGCGCGGGGTAATGATCAGACGCCGCGCGAAGCGCCAAAACCTTCCTTCTCCGCGCTCCTCCGCGATATTGCCTTACTTGCGGAAGTACGCCCGCTCCAGTCCTGTCAATCGCGCACTCCACCCCGGCCGCGGGACGATGTGTGAATGCCGTGGGGTCAATCTGGGCCATGACGGATGGTCTAAAAGACCGGTCACTTGCTCCTGTGTTCCAGGAAGTCCTTCACCGGCCCGGTGAATGGATGCAGAAACTGCTTGAACATTCCTCCCGGCACTGGCTTCACCGTGCCGTATTTTGCCGGCCAGCGATCGGCGGGCAGATGCCAGGTCCCGAATATCAGGTCAAAGACCGGTGTGTGCGCGGTATAGTTCTTGTCGATCGCCTCGGCGTCCGACGCGTGGTGCCAATGGTGAAACTGCGTCGTCACGATAACATAACGCAGCCATCCCGCGTTGATTTTGATGTTCGAATGGATCAGCACCGACTGCACGCTGATGAAGATCACATAAGCGAAAATCGTATCCTGCGGAAAGCCCAACAGGAATATCGGCACCAGCACGATCGAACGCGTGACCAACGGTTCGAGAAAGTGGAGCCGCGAGCCTGACAGCCAGTCCATCGCCTCCGGCGAATGATGGATCGCGTGGATGCGCCAAAGGAATGGCACCTCGTGCATCGCCCGGTGCGACGCATACTCCACCGCGTCGGCCGCCAGGATCACCAGCACGAAACGCACGATGGCCGGCAGCGCCAACACGTGCGCCTGAATCGCCTGGTTCACCGCCCAACCGAAATAGTCATGCGCGAAATGCGTTGACACCACCAGGAACACGCCGATCGCGAGGTGGTTGACCCCAAAATAACCCAGGTCGAGCCGCCAGCCTTCGCGCAGTGGCGGTTGCTCGGGCCGGACCCGAGGGAAAACCCATTCCAGCAGAACAAACGTCGCGCCAGTGAAAAACAGGTCGAGCACCAGCCAATCGAGTCCGAAATAAAACCGCGCCTGGGTGAACTCCGTTGACGCAACGTAAGGCCCGCCGAGAAGCATCGCCAGGAGCAAAGCGCTCAGGCCAATGGCGGCGCGGAGCCGCGAACCGCCAAGCGTGATCGACAACACGCCAAGGGCCGCCGCGATCACCATCGACACCGCGAGCACCAGCCGCAGCAACTCCACATCGTAATGCGGCCGCAATTCCGGTGTCGTGAGAACCCCGGGAAAACGCAAGCAAAGTACCGCTCCGACACTCAGCAGGCCGATCGCGGCGCAGAGGAAACCGCCGATTCGGCCCTCGCCGACCCGCGGCCGCGAATGCGCGTCAGACATAATGTTCCACCCTCGCACCTGGTCCCAACGACCAGGAGTATGATGGAAGCCCGACGGGCGGCAACCCGGGGTGGACACCGGTCTGGCGATGGACGTTCAATCCATCCGCGCGCGATCGCGTCGCGGCTCGTTGACTGTCACCGGGAGAAACATATGTCCGAAACTGGCGGCGAGCGAATTCTTTGGGGCGTCGGCACCAGCCGCACAATCCGCGCCCATTGGGCCATGCACGAACTGGGCCTGGTCTACGAACGCCGGCCGATCCAGGCACGCACCGGCGAAACCCAAACGCCTGAATTCACCGCCCTCAGCGCGCGGCAAAAAATCCCGTTGCTACAGGATAACGGACTGGTGATCACCGAGAGCGCCGCGATCGTCAATTACTTATCGGATGCGTACGGACAGAAGCACAACCGCCTGGTGCCGGACTCCGTGCCTGGCCGCGCTCGTTGTCTGGAATGGTGCTTCTTCGTGATCAGCGAACTGGACGCGACCTCGCTTTACGTGATGCGCCGTCACGGCGATCTGCGGGATATTTACGGTGACGCACCGATCGCGAATAAGGCGGCGGGGGAGTATTTCCAGAAACAGATGCGGTCGGTGGAACGGGCACTGGAAGACGACCGTCCGCACCTCCTCGGGGATCGCTTCACCGCCGCCGACATGCTGCTTGCAACCTGCATCAACTGGGCTGTTCGCTATGGCGTGCCGGTCGCGGACAAGGTCGTGGCCTATAATCAGCGCATCACGATGCGCCCGGCTTATAAGTCAGCGGTTGAGAGTAACGCGGTCACCGTTGCTGACCGTTGAAATAACCGGTATTATATAGCAACGGTTACCTGGCGCCCACCGCGAAAAAGGAAAACGCGAAAACCGCGAAGAATCGCAAATGCCGCGCAAAGGCAACCGCTCTCAACTGTGATTGTACCTATGCACATTCGCATCGATTTTAATGAATCGTGGCATCGACCATCGTTACTTTCAGACGTGCGCCGGAAATACGGGATCGCGATTCCGGCACGAGCGCCTTTGCGGCTTTTTGCGTTTGATTCTTTCTCCCGGATCGAGTGGCGAACATCCGCCACCATCCGGTCGCCGGATCAATCCACCGCCGTCGAAGCACCAACCCGAGCCGGGCGAGTGCGTAACCCACTGCCGAGCAGATAGCCGATTCCGGACGCAAGCAAGATCGTCAGCACCGGATGATCTCGCACCACGGTGATCACCGCCCGCACCCCCATGGCGCCAACGGCCGCGCGAGCCGCGACCTCGGCGACGGCGGCGGTATTTGTCACGACCTGAACGGTTTCCGGGCGGGGGGTCCAACGGGACCGGACGCGCACGACCTCAGACATCCTCGTCTCCTGAACTGAATGCGGTCAGTCAACGCCGTTCCATGCCCGTCGTTCCCGATATTCGCCGCCGAACCCTCGATGATGTGTGGGAGGACCCTGGCACCCGCCTCCTGACAGCGTTATGTCAGGAGCAAAGCGCCCGAAGCTGGACCCCGCCATGCGACGAACCGACCGGCTGTTCGACATCATCCAGACCCTGCGGGTGGCGACCGGTCCCATGACCGCCGCGACTCTGGCCGAGCACCTGGAAGTCACCGTTCGCACCGTCTATCGCGACATCGCCACGCTGCAGGCGCGCCGGATCCCAATCGAGGGCGCGGCCGGCATCGGTTATGTGCTGCGGCGCGGCTTCGATCTGCCGCCGTTGATGTTCACCGCCGATGAGATCGACGCCATCTCGGTTGGCGCGCGGCTGGTGCGGCGGCTGCGCGACCCCGGATTGCAGGATGCCGCGGACAGCGTGCTGGCGAAGGTCGCCACGATCCTGCCGGATGGGCTGCGCCCGGGAATGGTTTCGGCACCGTTCTATGTGTCGGACGGTGACGCGCAAACGCCAATGGGCATCGATCTGTCGGACGTGCGGTATGCGATCCGGGAGACCAGGAAGCTGCGGATCACCTATGCCGACGCCTCCGGCCTGCGCAGTAACCGCACGATCTGGCCGATCGCGATGGCGTATTACGTCGATGTCACGATGATCGGAGCGTGGTGCGAATTGCGCCGCGACTACCGGCATTTCCGGGTCGAGCGCATCGTGACCTCCACGCTGCTGGAAGAGACCTTCTCCACCGACGGTGGACGATTGATGCAAGGCTGGCTGGCACAGCGCGAGATGAGCGGCGGGAAATAAGCGAGCGCGGCCTGACGCGCCGGCGACCGGTTGGCTTACCGCTCCAGCCACGCCTTCAACGCGACGGCGTTATTCCGCTGTTCGTCACGAGCCGCGTACAACAGCGTAACTGTACCTTTTCGCGCAGGTTCCAGCAACGTCAGCGCCGCCGCCCGCGCCGCCGTACTCTCCAGTTCCGCGAAATACGCCGCGCGAAACGTCTCCCAGTCTTCCGTCTTTCCATGGAACCGTTTTCGTAACGCGTCGCTCGGCGCGATATCCTTCAGCCACAGATCGATCCGCGCCTTATCCCGGGCGATCCCGCGTGGCCACAACCGATCGACCGGAACGCGGGTCCCATCCGCCGCTTCCGGCTTCTCGTAAACGCGCCGAAGCACGCACCCGCTCATCGCGCGCCGCCCAAAACCATCAGCGTCGAGGTTCCGTGCGCCAGCACTTTCCCGTCCTGGCTCCACACTTTCGCCTCCGCCGAGATGATCTGCCGTCCCTGGGCCACCACGCGGCCCTCGGCGCGAACCCGGCCGGTGTCGCTGGTGATCGGCCGCGACATATTCGCCTTGGTCTCGATCGTGGCGAAGCCCGCCCCCGCCGGAAGCAATGACAATCCAGCGCAACCGGCGGCGCTGTCGATCAGGGTCAATGCCCAACCGCCATGCACCGCGCCCATCGGATTGAGCAGATGCTCGCCGGGATCGCCCTCGAATGCCGCGAACCCGTCGCCGATTTCGGTGATCCAGAAAGACATTGTCCGCGCGATCGGTGGTTGCGGCAGCTCCCCATCGACGATCGCCTGAAGAATTTCCCGGCCGGTCCTGCCCGCGACGTCCGCCGGAGCGGGCACGCCGTAGTTGAATTCGTTCACCCGATCCATATTCGCCTCTTTTCATGCATCTGCAAACTATGTATATGCATAGACTTATGAACCCTCGCAGGCAACCCCGCAAATCTCTCCGCGCCGACGCTCGCTCGCTGGTCGAGGCCTGCGCCGGCTGCAACCTTCGCCTCGCCGCCCGCCGCGTCACCCAGTTCCTGGAGCGCGAAATCGCCGCCACCGGCCTGAGCGTCGCGCAGATTGGCCTGATGGCGCGGATCGCCGCGGCCGAGGACGATACGCTCGGAGCGCTGGCGCATCGGACTGGCCTCGACCAGTCCACGCTGTCGCGCAATTTGCGCACGCTGGAGGGCCAGGGGCTGATCGAAATCGCCACGGTCGAAACGGATTTGCGCCGCCGGATGGTATGGCTTACCGAAACCGGCGCCCGGCGGCTCGAGGCGGCGATCCCGGTCTGGCGCCGCGCCGGGGCCAGTCTGGCGGCGCGATTCTCTCTCGATCTGGCCCGCCGCGTGGCGGAACAGTCCGAGCAACTGACGACAGAATGAAGCGGGGGAAAACCAACGATGTCACTCGACCTTAAACTGCTGATCTGGTCGGTTCTGCTGACCCTGGCGCAGTGCGTCATAGCCGCGATCGGCGCGCAAACGCAGATGGGACTGCCCGCCCTGGCCGGCAACCGAGACGGCCTGCCGGCGCTGACCGGCTGGGCTGCCCGCGCCGCCCGGGCGCACCGTAACATGTTGGAAAGTTTCGCCTTATTCGCCGCTCTGGTGCTGACGGCCCAGGTGAGCGGGAAGGCGAACGGGACGACGGCTCTGGGGGCGGAACTGTTCTTCTGGGCACGCCTTGTCTACGTCCCGATCTATCTGATCGGCATTCCGTGGGTGCGCACTGGTGCGTGGGCGGTCTCCATCGCCGGGCTGGTCCTGATCCTCATCCAACTGGTGTAACCGCGGGGGTTTCCGCGTCAGGCGTTAAAAAACTCTTGTGCCGGAGCGCGCCCGTGTTATGGATGCCGCCCTCCCGGGTGCCCGCACTGGTCACTCGGCGGGATCCATTCCGCGCGCGCCCTGACGCCGACCTATTCGGCGAGCCCGCCGGCCACAGACAGGAGACGGCTTTTCGTGCAAGTCCTCGTTCGCGATAACAATGTCGATCAGGCGCTCAAGGCCCTGAAAAAGAAAATGCAACGCGAGGGCATATTCCGCGAAATGAAGCTCCGGAGGCACTACGAGAAGCCTTCCGAGCGCCGCGCCCGTGAAGCCGCTGAGGCCGTCCGCCGCGCCCGCAAGCTGGAGCGCAAGCGCCTGGAGCGCGAAGGCTTCTAATCAGCGCGGTTTCCGATCAGATCGAATCACCGTGGCTTGTCGTGGCCCGGACGAGCCCACGGCTGTCGCGTTAAATATCGTGTCGGCGACTGGTGCTATTCGCACGTCATGGCTGGGCGCGTCCCACGGCTGTCTGGTCAAATATCCTGTTGACGACTGGCGCTTTTCGCACCTCATGGCTGGGCACGTCCCACGGCTGTCTGGTCAAATATCGTGTTGACGACTGACGCTTTTCGCACCTCATGGCTGGGCACGTCCCACGGCTGTCTGGTCAAATATCGTGTTGACGACTGACGCTTTTCGCACGTCATGGCCGGGCGTGGCCCGGCCATCCACGACTTTACTGACCGCGCCAAAGACGTGGATGGCCGCCACAAGGGCGGCAATGACGAGATGCGGCAGGCGGCCATGACGAGATGCGACAGCCGGCGCCCGCTCCCGGTTACGGCGAAACCTGACGGGCCTGCCGGCGGACGTCCACCGGGCTGCAACCGAACCTCTGACGGAACGCCCGGCTGAACGCGGACGGGTCGTCCATGCCGCACAGCGACGCGACCTCGGCGATCGGCAGCCGGCACGCCGGATCGGCGAGCATGTCCCGCGATCGCCGCAACCGTGCTTCCCGGATGTGGTCCATCACCGTCGTGCCGTGCCGCGCGAACAGCCTGTACAATTGCGACCGCGAACAATGCAGCGCCCGCGCGACGATGTCCGGGTTCAGATCGGCGCGGTCGAGGTGACGGGCGATGAAACGCCGCGCGGCCGCCCAAAGTCCCGGCCAGACGGACTCGTCATGCCAGGCGGCGTTCCGCGTCTCCATCCGCAACACGGCGAGGGCGAAGTCGGCGGTGGCATCCATGGCCACCTCGCGCGCGGCGTCGTCCATCGCCGGCATGGCCTCGGCGTAGCGCACCATTTGTTCGAACAACAGCGACGAGAGTGGCGCCGCCGGCAGCAGCCGCCCGCTCTGGCGTTTCGGAAACTCACCGACGGCCCGAATGACGGACGTGCGTGGCAGACGGAAATTGATTGAGGGGAAGCGGCCTATTTCAAGCGCGAAAGGAACGGCCATATCGGTGAGCAGAAATTTGCCGGCCGGAACGCTGAGTTCGCCACCGTCATCCAGGTAGCGGACCCGATCGCCGGCGGAAATGAGCGCGGTCAAAAGGATTTCGTCGCCACCGTCGCGCCGGCAGCGCGCGGCGTCGCGACGTAAGACTCCCACATCCAAAGTACCGTAGCGCAATTCGGCGGCGCTTCCGACGTAGCCGTGTGCGGATGCCGAGAAGTTGTGCCGCGTGGCGTCCGCCGAAAAATTCGCGTCGGACCGGTTCAGCATGGTATCGCGCCAGTACTCGCGCCGCTCGTGCGGTGCGAGATGCTCCGTCGAATGTTCAAAATAGCGGACCGCCGTTGGCGGGTCAGGGCGAGGTACCGGCATCCCGTGCATTTTGCCGCAATTCGCCGGGAGAGCAACCAAACCGGCGGCGGAAGCCGCGGCTGAACGCCGAGGGGTTGTCGAAACCGTAAAGCGCCGCGATCTCGGCCACCGGAAGTTGGCAGGCCGGGTCAGCGAGCATGTCCCGGCAACGGTTCAGGCGAACGTCACGAATGCGGTCCATTACCGTCGTCTCATGGCGGGCGAACAGCCGGTACAGTTGTGTGCGCGAGCACCGCAGGGCGCGTGCGATTGTATCGGGATTGAGGTCGGCACGGTCGAGATTGCGCTCGATGAACCGTTCCGCCGCCAGCCAAAGGCCGGTCCAATGCCCGTCATGCTCCGCCGCCGTATCCCACCACTCGGACCGCGTCTCGATGCGCAATGTGGCGAGGGCGAACTCGGCGGTCGCGTCGAGTGCCACCAGGCGAGCCACGTCGTCCATCGCCGGCAACGCGCCCGCGAAACGCACCAAATGTGTGAACAGCAATGAGACAAGGGGGCTCTCGGATAGCATGCGGCCGCGGAGACCTGGCGGATACGAACGCACCGCCCGCGTCACGGCGGCACGCGGCAGCCGGAAGTTGATCGACCGGTAGCGTCCCATATCGATCGTGAAAGGAACCGCCAGGTCGTTGACCAGTATTCGTCCGGCGGGAATGGCGAACGCGCCGCCGCCGCCCCCGCCTTCATCGCCGCGGTACCGCGCCGGACGATCCGCCTCGACGATCGCGCTCAACAGGATTTCGTCGCCACCATCGCGCCGGCAGAGCGCGGCATCGCGGCGCAGAATGACCGGATCCGATCTGCCGTCGCGCAGTTCGGCGGTGCCGCTGACATAGCCCAGTACCGAAGCCGTGAAGCCGCGCGTCCCGGGGTCCGCTGGAAAATCCACATCGGAACGATTGAGCACGGTGTCGCGCCAGAACTCGCGTTGATCGCGGCGCGCGACGTGCTCTGTCGATCTTTCGAAATAACGCCCGGTACCGATCTGGCCAATGTGGGGCTGGCCAGCACCGGATGTCGGCCGTTGTCCGCGACCGTCAGTCATCGTTGTCAGGCGGCGGATCGGATTCACGTTGCTTGTGACTTTCGTCAGTTCTGAAACTGTCTGTGTAACTGTTGCTGTAACTGTTTGGGACGCCGTGCACATCAGTCTGGCACGCTTTGAATACCGGTGTCACCCCAAACTCAATTACCAGAGCGGCAGATCCATTGCTCATGCCGCGCGACCGCGACAACGCGTGACCATGACCGAGATGGTGGAGAGAACGGGGACGGCGTGAATGCAATTCGAAATGACCACGGACGGGGTGCCGGAACGGGATCGTCTTGAGGCCTGGCGCGCGGCGATCTTTAGCACTCTGGCGATTTCGGCTGAACCGATGCCCGGCGCCGAGCGGCCGTACGAGGGGCGTTTTTCCGCCCGATCCAGTGGCCCACTGTTGAATTGCAGCTTCGAATCGGACGGATTTCTGGCGACCCGAAAAAGCCAGGAGATCGCTTACCGGCGATGGGATGGCTACCGCGTCTATCGCGAGTCCAGCGCGGGGGTGCGATTTAAAATCGGCGGAGAGGAACTGGTGACATACGCCGGCGATCTCATCGTCGCCGACGCCGACGCCGCATTCGAGGCGTTGCCCATCGGCCGCTACAAAGACGAGTCATGGTTGTTGCCGAAGGCGATGGTCGATCCATACCTGCCGAAGACCGCGCGCAGCCCGGTGATGCGCCTGTCCGGACGCACCGGGGTCAACGCCCTCGCCGCCTGCTATTTGGAGACGCTGACGCGGAACTGGGACGCCATCGGCGAAGCGGCGATGGGGCCGGTCGCCGACACCCTGGCCCGGCTGATCGGGATCGCTCGCGGTTTCGCCGCCGAGGAGCAGCCTGACGCCGTGCGATCTGGGCGGCTGACCGAGGCGAGGCAGTATATCGACCACCATCTCACCGACCCGGATTTGTCTCCGGCCACGGTGGCCGCGGCGCTGCGCATTTCCGTGCGCTCGCTGCATCTGCTGTTCGAACAAACCGGCGGTAGCTTCGCCCGCACGGTGGTGCGCCGAAGGCTGGAGCAATGCCGGGCGGTACTGCTGGCGGACCCCACGCGGCCGGTCACCGATGTTGCTTTCGCCTGGGGGTTCAATAGCCTGTCTGCCTTTTATCGCGCGTTCAATGCCGCGTTCGGAATGTCGCCAGGCGATTTGCGCGCGATGGCGCGGGCCACACATGGTTCCTGACCGATTGCGCGGAACGGGAAACGCTCCTGCGCCCATGGGGAAGCGAAGCGATCCACGCCAGCCTAGTACTCACGATCAGGGAAACACGAGTCAGCGTCGCTCTTCCCTGTCGTTGCGAGCGAAGCGAAGCAATCTTCATCAGTGGGGACCGGGAGATTGCTTCGCTTCGCTCGCAATGACGGGGGCGATGTGTGGCGCTTCGGCATTTCCGCGAACCAGGCCACGCCTGGGTCGATGTGTGGTGCTTTGGCGTTTCCGCGAACCAGGCCACGGCATGATCACACGCCAGGCAGGCGCGAGCGGCGCGCGGGCAAAAAATGACGCAGCCGTAACGAGGGGGTGCGAGTGCATGTCGTGACCAAAGCCGTACCGGAACCGGTCCGCGCCCAGGCTGTGGGCGCGGCGCGATGACGATCTCCGCCACCTCGGGCAACCCACAGAACCACGTCACGCTCGGGTTCGACCAGGGGATGGTCGTCTCCTCCGGCGGCCAGGCCAACTACACGACGGTCAGCGGCGGCAGCTATGTGACCGTTTCGTCAGGCGGCGTCGAGACATTCACGGTCTTGAGCGCGAATGCTTCCGACACCGTCCTTTCCGGTGGTGTGGCGAGCGGCACGACCGTGCTCGGCGGCACGGACTACGTGGACGGCGGCACCGCCAGCGGCACTTTCGTCGAGTACGGATACGACCAGTATGACGACCCGCCGTACTCGGGTGCTCAGCTCGTCTACGCGGGTGGGATCACCACCGACACGACCGTCGGATCCTTAGGACTCGAAACCATCGTGGCTGGCGGCACGGCGATCAGCACGACGCTGTCCGACACCGGCGAGGACGTGGTCAGTTCGGGCGGCGTCGCCAGTGCCACTGTAATCGTCGACGGCCAGGAAATCATTGACTCCGGTGGGGTCGCCAGCGGCACCACGGTGTCTTACGGCTTCCAGTTCGTCAGTTCCGGCGGCGTGGCCGACGGCACAACGGTCAGCAGCGGCGGCACGGTGCTCGTGTCATCCGGCGGCACGGCGAACGGCGGCGCGGTGAGCAGCGGCGGCGTCGAACTGGTCCTGTCCGGCGGCACCGCGAGCGGCGTCACCGTCAGTAATGGCGGCACGCTGGTCGTCCTGCCCGGCGGGTCCGGCCCAGGAGTCGACGTGCTCGGGGGTGGCCTGGCAGTTACCGCCGGCGTGGCGGTGATCCAGGGCGGCAATTCCGTGATCTCGGCCGGCAACGGCACGGTGTCCGGCGCCACCGCGGCGAATGGCCAGATCGAATATGTGATGCAAGGTGGAATCGCCGCCGGCTCGCTGATCCAGGGCGGCACCGAGACGGTTTATTCCGGCGGTTCGGCGCGGTCCTCGACGCTGAGCGACGACGGCACGGAAACCGTGCAGTCCGGCGGCACGGCCAGTTTCACGACGATCGGCGCCGGTTTTCAAAACGTTATCGGAACGGTTACCAGTACCACGGTCAGCGGCTTCGGCACCGAGACCGTGTCCAGCGGTGGCGTCGCGATCGACACCATGGTCAGCGGCGGCGGGCGGGTCACGATCTCCTCCGGCGGCAGCGCGAATTTCGCGACGATCAGCAACGGCGGTGAGATGGTCGTCGAAGCCGGCGGCACCGCCAGCGGCACGGTGATCAGCAACGGCGGCACACTGATCGTCATGCCGGGCGCACTCACCCCCGGGACTCAGCCCTCGGGGGGCGCCGTCATCATCAGCGCGAATGTGGAGCTGGTGTCCGGTGCGACGCTGCTTTCCGCGGGATCGGGCGCGGTTTCAGGCTACACGGTCGGTGGCGGGCAGACCGAGGAGATCTATTCCGGCGGCACCGCGGTCAGTTCGCTGGTCATCGGCGGTGGCGAAGACATTATTTATTCGGGCGGCACCGCCAGCGGGACAATTTTAAAGCGCCAGACGGAGGAAATCGTCACCTCCGGCGGGGTGGCCGACTTCACCGTTGTGAGCGCCGGGGAACAACTCGTGTCGGGCGGCACGGCGAGCAACACCCAGGTGAATGACGCCGGCTACCAGGTGGTGACCGCCGGCGGCATTGCCCATTCGGCGGTGGTCAGCGCTTACGGGCAGGCGGACATTGGATCCGGCGGCGTGGCCACCTTCATGGCGGTGAGCGCGGCCGGCACCGCGTATATTTACGACGGTGGCGTGGCCAGCTTCACGACGGTGAGCAGCGGTGGCACGGAAGTCGTGAGTTCTGGTGGGACCGTCAGCGGCACCTTCGTCAGCCGTGGCGGCATCGAAGACGTGGATGCGCTTGGCTCGGCCGCTTACACTACGGTCGGAAGCGGCGGATATCAGTATGTGTCCGCCGGCGGCACCGCCTCCGGCACCGTGATCAGCAGCGGCGGCACGGAAATCGTGTACGCCGGCGGCGTGGCCAGCGGCACCACGGTCGAGGCCGGCGGCAGGCTGATCGAGGTGCCGGGCGCGATCGTGAGTGGAACGATCAATGACGGCGGAACCGTTGTCACCAGCGGCGTGATCATCGTCTCCGGCGGCGCTCCCGTCTTCATTGGCAACACATTCGGCCCGGATGAAGCCGTTTCTTATGGCGAGATCGAGTATGTGGAGACCGGGGGTCTGACCACCGCCACGGTGATTTCCGGCGGCGCTCAGATGCTGGTCTATTCCGGTGGCCTCACCAGGACCGCGTTCGATTACGGCCAGGACACTCTGACCGGCGGCACCGCCAGCAGGACAATGGTAGAGGCCGGCGGCAACGAGTACGTCGACAGCGGCGGTGTCGCCAAATTCTCGACGGTGTCGAGCGGCGGCGCGCAGACGGTTTATTCCGGCGGCGCGAGCCAGAGCACCACGCTCATGGCGGGGCCTTCGGCCGGCCAGGGCGGCTACGAATACGTGTCGTCGGGCGGGGTGGCGAGCGGCACCTTCGTGCACGCTTACGCGACCGAAATCGTCA
>Ga0182018_10001410_pt1 | contig 27426 bp, 27 predicted proteins | sample 812P2MmetaG_FD_120490 | JGI IMG/M metagenome (GOLD analysis project Ga0182018, IMG submission 120490) | Permafrost microbial communities from Stordalen Mire, Sweden - 812P2M metaG | ecosystem: Environmental > Terrestrial > Soil > Wetlands > Permafrost | place: Sweden: Stordalen | collected...
GCGAGGGTCAGAGATGATGTCACTTGCAAGGTTGACCTCCAGGAGTTCCTCCCTTGAAGCATAGCCAAGCATTGTGACGAGGGTCTGATTGACATCCAAAAACTTGCCGTCGGCGCTGCAGCGACATATGCCGTAGCTCAGATTTCCTACCAAGGCGCGGTAATGCGCCTCCGAATGCCGCAAATGTTTCTCGGCGCGGTCGCGCTCCGCGCGCAGGTTACTTTCACTGAGCGCCCAACGAACGGCCACTGGAAGGTGGCCGACATGTTCCATCTCAATACAATCTCCCGCTCCGCTGGTAATGAGCTCCGCCACGGTTTCCAATGGCAGTGGGCCGGTCATAAAAATGAGAGGCACAGGGTTATCCATCTGGTGCAAGAGCTCCAAGGCCGGCGTTCCTTGCCAATTTGGGGAGGGATGCTCGGCCAGAACAATGTCGTAGGCCATCGAGCTCAGGCGTTCGACAAACTGCTCGGGACCGGGAGCCACATCCGCGCTAACGTCGAAATTTGCCGCGCTGAGCTCCCGGACGCACCGCTTTACGTCAAAAGCGTCGCTATGAACAAACAGAATGCGCAAGGGTCGCCCTCTGCCTGGCCGGCCACTCAGTCGAGGGACTGGCGGCCCAGTTTGTTTTGCGCGGTCTCGTGAGAGTGCGGGCATTTGGAGGTCGTTTCAGATTACGGGAGCCAGTCCCTTTCGCTGACTGGCTCCCGAACCTGTTCATGCCATCCCATGACCACAATATTTCGGTAACCCAAAAGGCGTCTGTGCAAAAAAGTACACTTGCCACTCCCAGGTTGACGTATTCGACACTTTCTCCGCGCGCCTGTTACGAGCTGGCCGTTGAACAAGGTCGTCCAAGATTGGATCGGAAGGAACGGCGTGCGTATGCACAGGTCCCCGATTGGGACTGCCGTGCCACAACCGCGAAATATGTCCTGACACGATCAGTTTTTCACAAGCTGCGACATAGACGCCGCTGCAAATTCGGCAAGCCAGAAGTCGAGAACCTTCAGCTGATCTCGCGGAGGATCGATGAACGCGACGCCCATGCCTATCCCTGGATGAACGTAAATGATCTTTCCCTTCGTCATGAAGCTTCCGGACCCGCGGACGATGTGCATATCGCGCAGACTTCCGACTGGAAGCGGGTTGAGGATATCCACGTAACATCCCTTCCGGCTTATTTCCGCAACTCGTCCGGAAAGACACACTCCCTCAGCGTCCGTCATTTCTGTCGCAGCGGCGAAGGTATAGCGGGGCGTTTTTCTCAGCTGTGCGTAGGACGCGTCCGACCCACGCGGCGGAGCGACCAGCCGTACGGCGTGTTGAAGTTTGTTCGGCGCGCAGGGCGTCGCCATGCACAACACCGCGCCCAATTTGTGGCCCGTTGAATAATCCGCTGGCTGCCCGGAACGCGTGAGCAGTATCACTGGAATATGCCGCAGCCGGCTGCTCTTCTTCACGATCGAGCACAAATCCTGCCCGTTGACTTCGCCGCCTTCCATCCCGGCGAGGAGCACATCGGGCGTCGCGGTCAACAGAATTTCGAGGGCTTCGGTCCCACTCGCCGCATGCACCACCTGATAGCCGTCATCCTGCAGCAAATTTCGCATCAGGCTCGCGATGCGCGGGTCCGACTCGACAAAGAGCACGACGCCGTTCAGGGGGACGCGGGTTGAGATCAGTCGTCCCTCGGAGATGATGCTTTCGGCTTTCTGGAATTCCAGCGCTACCGCGTACGAAAGGCGATTCGGCATGAGCGTCTTACGGATCACCCGGGCGCGTTGCGCCGTGCCCGCTGGAGTCAGCCTGCCGCCGCTACCGAGCCTGATTTCGAGGATCTGCCCAGGCCAATAGCCCCCAAGTTCTGTCGCAACCAGCATGCCATCGCGCGATGCGTCAATCGTTTTCACGATATCTTCAAATGGATCGGTCGAGCCGACGCCGCCCCAAATGTGCACCGGCATGGCCAATTTGACGCGGCGCCGCCGGCGCCGGTCGCTTCCGTCCGGACCGAAGCGTCCGGTTGCGCCGGCATTTCCGTTCGAAACGCGGGTAACCGTACTCATCGTTTTCCTCCGTAGTTACCGTCTGGCGCCGAAGAGCGGTTCGGCGCTGATCGCGCGATGGGTTCTTGCGGCACAAGGGACGCCCCAAGCATTCGTGAAAAATCTGATTTCCCCGCATCACACCACTCGAAGGCAGGTCAGCAGTCGTGGCCGATTTATTTAGTGATTCAACCGCTGCCTATACGACACTATTGAAACGGCGGTACTGAGTATGTTCACTTCGATACGTCATTCTTATGAGTTACTCCCGTGAGATTGGAAACTTTTTCCGCCGCACTGGCGCGAGCGAGACCCTTAAAACAAGTTCGTCGCTCTCGACCGTCGGTCATAAACACGGCGCCCGGAAAAATGAAACATTACCTATAATTCCCCGGGTGATCCGCTGGTCAGGGCGATCCGAGGGTTCTAGTACGGAATCGTTGTGAGACCTTAGCGGGATGAAAGGTAATTTCTGGATGCGGGAGGTCGGCTCGGCAGAGCGCGCCAACGCCTCAGGCCTGTTTGGCGGGGGCGCCCCAACTCAATTCTTAGTGGGAGCGCCGAGTCCAAAATTGGTTGACAACTTCGATAAGCGCTCGAGCCAGCTTGATTTCCGGTGGCCCGCTTTCCAGGAATTGAATTCCTTCGGCACCCATACTTCATAGGTGATAACTCCATCGTCTGCCAAGACATGGGTGATAAAGCCGTCTTCGTGGGTCCTTGGGTTATACAGCAACTGCCCCACGCGGAACTTCGCGATCCTATAGCGAACCGAAGCGTTTCCGGACATCTCTTGGACGATACTGGCAAGCGTAGCGTCCCGCAGCGCCTTGTCCCAGGGTTTGTCGCTCATGAGGCGAAGATATGACTAATTGGATATAGATGCTGACCAATAACGTACATTCGCGAAGAACACGGCGAGATTGTGACTTGTCGAACACCTTAACTCTGCAGGGGAGCGCCGGGCACATCGTGCTTGGTTTCGTAAGCATCAGACTTCGTCAGAATCTGCCTTGGAGCGTTTTGCGCTAGCGTGACATGCGCGGAAGCGTCGTTGACGCTAATTCTTGTTGCCGAGGTGGCCCATCTCGCCGCGCATAAAAACCTCCTTCGATCTTAAGAATTTTCTCGCCAAAGTCGGACTGCCAGGCACGGCCGTGGAGTACGGCAACGGAGAATCCGTCTTCTCGCAAGGCGACTCCGCCACACACTTTTTTATATTCAGAAAGGCGGCGCGAAGCTCTCGGTCTTATCCGGCCACGGTAAGGAAGCGGTTGTCGCAATTCTGAACGCGGACACATTCTTTGGCGAGGGATGCCTGGCAGGCCAGCTTGTGCGGATGGCAACCGCGAAAGCGATTGGATCCAGCGTCATGCTTCGAATCGGCCGGAAGGAAATGATCCGCGTCCTCCATCAGCAGCAGGCGTTTTCTGATTTTTTCATACGCCACATGCTCATGCGCAATATTCGAATCGAAGCGGACTTGGTGGATCAACTTTTCAACTCCAGCGAGAAACGGCTGGCCCGCGCGCTTCTGTTGATTGCCCAGTACGGCAATCAAGGCAAACCCAAAACAGAGATTCCTAAGATCAGCCAGGAAACGCTGGCGGAAATGATCGGAACAACTCGCGCGCGAGTTAGTTTTTTCATGAACAGGTTCAGGAAGCTCGGCTTTATCGAGTACAACGGAGTATTGGAAGTTCACGCATCTCTGCTCGGTGTCGTCCTGCACGAATAGCGCCCTCCTTATCTGTATTGCGCAGATCCTGAGCAGCAGCTTGACCTCCCGCAATACCTCCTCGTAAAGAACGCCGCATTCGGAAATAATCCGCGTGGGCCTATAGCGCGCGACCGAAAGACGGCCCACTGCTGCTGAGAAGTGAGGCTTGACAGTGCGGCTCCCGGGCCGCTAGAAAGGTACATGGCCCAATCGATATTCGTTTTTGATTTCGGCACCAACGAAGAAGCGGCACAGCAGGCACGTCACAAGGTCGAGGGCTGGAAGCAGGGCTTCCGGCTCGGCAACAAGATGACGATAAAATTCGACCGGGAAGATGCTGCAGCGGAAGGTGACGGCTTGGAGAGCGCGCCTGCGAAGCCCGCGAAGAAATCGGCCGAGAAGAAGTCCGCCGAGAAAAAGGGCGACGGCGCGGAGGGTGCGACGCACGTCCGCGTTCTTGTGCGGCTCGATTTTTCGGACCATGAAAGGCTTTCGCACCAGCGGTGGCTCGACCGCATTCCGGCTGAGGAGCCGTTCAAATCGGCCAAGGCGGAGACGGTGCGGAGCGGCGATCCGGAGCACCCCAAGCTCGCGGAACGCTTCGATTTGCTCGACTGAAAACCCGGCACGGGTGCCGGTCCTCCCGCGCCAATTTGGACTGCCCGGATGGCACGGCGCCCGAGGCGGGCTGGTTGCGCGGCAGGCGATTTGGCTATAATGGGCTGAAAGTGGTACAAGTAGCCCGTCCTTCCGTCGGAGGCATACTCGATGGCCTCTCAGGTCAAGGTCAAAACAACTCGATTTGACGCTTCGAAATACCACGGCCTCGACCGCGATGCGCTTATCCGCATCTACCGCACGATGTTTCTGTCGCGGCGGCTGGACGACCGCGAAATCCAGCTGAAGCGGCAGAACAAGATATTCTTCCAGATCAGCGGCGCGGGGCATGAGGCAGTCCTCGCCGCTGCAGGGTTGCTGTTGAAGCCGGGCTACGACTGGTTTTTCCCCTACTATCGCGATCGCGCGCTGGCGTTGATGCTCGGCGTGACTCCCCACGACATGCTTCTGCAAGCGGTCGGCGCGGCTGACGATCCCTCGTCCGGCGGGCGGCAGATGCCGTCCCACTGGGGCAGCCGGCGGCTGAACATTGTGCCGAGCGCGTCGTCAACCGGCATGCAATGGCTGCACGCGGTGGGTGCGGCGGAGGCGTCGCTCTATTACGAAAAGTTTCCCAAGGCGCTCGATCAGGCGCGCAAGGCGCCGCTCGGCGATTCGCTGAGCTATCACCGCGATGAGCTTGCGTTTGTTTCCGGCGGCGACGGCTCGACGAGCGAAGGCGAATTCTTCGAGGCGCTGAACGCAGCGTCCCTGGGGCGAGTCCCGGTTCTGTTCCTGGTGGAGGACAACGGATACGCGATTTCGGTGCCCGTGGAAGCGCAGACGGCCGGCGGAAATATTTCAAAGCTCGCCGCGAATTTTCCCAATTTCACGATCGAAGAATGCGACGGCACCGACCCGCTTGAAAGCTATGCGGCGCTCGGGCGCGCCGTGGCACACTGCCGCGCGCGGCGAGGACCGGCCCTGCTTCATGCGCACGTGACGCGTCCCTATTCACATTCGCTTTCCGACGACGAGAAGCTTTACAAGACTCCGGCTGCCCGCGACGCAGAGGCGCAGCGCGACCCGGTGCCCAAGTTCGGGCTGTTCCTGATGCGGGAAGGGATTCTCGAGGAAAGCGAGATGGAGGCGATCGAGGCGGACGTGGACCACGAAGTCCTTGCGGCCACGGACCGCGCGCTGGCCGCCCAGCCCGCTCCGGCGGATTCTATCTACGCCAATGTCTATTCGCCGGACGTTGATCCGACTGGAGCGCAGTTTGACGTCGCGCCGAAATTCATCGGGCATACCGGCGGCGGAGCGATCGCCAAGACGAAAACGATGGTCGAAATCGTTTCCGCGACGCTTGCTGATGAAATGGCCAGCGACGAGCGAATCGTGGTCTTCGGCGAAGACGTGGCGGATTGCTCGCGCGAAGAAGATCTTCCCAGCGTGAAAGGGAAGGGAGGCGTCTTCAAAGCGACGGAAGGATTGCAGCGGCGCTATGGCTCGAAACGAGTATTCAATACGCCGATTGCCGAGGCCGGAATTGTGGGCCGTGCGCTGGGGATGGCCGTGCGCGGGCTGAAGCCTGTCGCGGAAATACAATTTTTCGACTACATCTGGCCGGCGATGATGCAGTTCCGCAACGAGCTATCGAACATGCGGTGGCGGTCGGCGGGACATTTCAAGTGCCCGGCGGTAGTTCGCGTGGCGATTGGCGGCTATCTGACAGGCGGCGGGATCTATCACAGCCAGTCCGGCGAAGTGACCTTCACGCATATTCCCGGATTGCGCGTGGTCATGCCTTCAACGGCGCTCGATCTTTGCGGCCTGCTGCGAACCGCGATTCGATCGGACGACCCGGTGATGTTCCTCGAACACAAACATCTCTACCGGCAGCCTTACAACCGCTCGCCGTATCCTGGCGCGGACTTCACGGTGCCATTCGGCAAGGCGCGCGTGGCGCGGGAGGGCACGGACGTGAGCATCATTACATATGGCGCGGTGGTGCATCGCGCGGAAGTGGCGGCGGCGGAATTGGCGCGGGAGGGAGTCTCGACCGAAGTGATGGATCTGCGGTCTCTGAGCCCCTACGATTGGGAAGCGATCGCGGCGAGCGTGACGAAAACGAACCGCGTGATCGTAGCGTACGAGGACACGCGTTCGTGGGGCTACGGCGCGGAAATCGCAGCGCGCATCGCGGACGAACTCTTTGGAGATCTGGATGCGCCGGTTCGGCGCGTGGCGGCGACGGACACTTTCTGCGCGTATCATCCGTCGCTGGAAGACGCCATTTTGCCGCAGACGGCCGATATCGTCCGGGCGGTGCGCGATCTGGCGGCTTATTAGGTCGGTGCGGAAGCTGCAAAACCGGAGCTTCAGCGGTTAAAGCCGCCCGATTTTACAGGGCTTATGTCGTGGCTAAAGCCACGACCCACAACGATTCTCGAGTCCGGACAAGAATTCCCGAGTCCCGACCAGGATTCTCGACCCCAGATAAGGACTCCGTGACGCCGGAAGCGGAAACTTTTTGAGGGCTTGCCTCGTATTCAATAGTGAGCGTGGGGAACATAGGATTCGCGCTCGGGAGGGTCCGATCATGACTTGCGGAAATTGCCAGAGGGATCTCGCGGACTATTCGAATTTCTGCTACTTCTGCGGAGCACGGCAACACGCGGCGCCTGATGGTCCACCGCGCGCGTCGAAGCGGCTGATGCGGTCGGTGACGGATTGCAAGATCGCGGGAGTGTGCGGCGGCATTGCTGAGTATTTGGAATTGGACTCGACGCTGGTCCGATTGATTTGGATTCTGCTGGTTCTGATGCCGGTGCCGGTGGTGCCTGCGTTTATCGGCTACTTTGTCGCGTGGCTAATCATGCCGAAAGCTCCGTATCCGATACCCGCCGCACCTCCTCAATCTAGCGCGCCGCATTCGGCGCAGCCGGCTTAGGCGTTCGCCGAGGGTTGGGTGCTAGCACAGTCCGGTGCGAATCGGGCTACTTCCCGACGCAGCTAATTCATTGTCAGCATAACGTACGCAAATACGGCCACATACAAACACCACATTCCAAACACGGCCCACCGCCACGCACGCTCGCCCTTCAGGAAATAAAGAACCAGCGGCACGGCAACGAAGTAGCCCACGAAGCACTCGGTTACAGCTTTTGCGGGTCGCGCCTCAGGGTGAAATGCATAGTGGAAGAATATTACGTTCAAGAAGAATCCAACGGCAACAAGCATCACAGATACGATTCTAGTTCTCACTGGCAATTCTTCTCCGCTGAGGGTTCGCGCTCGACTCTCACACACGTGTTGTTCGCGGAACCCGGACTAGTCCTTCGGTCTAGACTTTCGTGGGGACGGGCGACTTTCGTGGAAGAGCGCTTGGTCGAATGAGATCAAGCCAGCGCCGACGGTGGCCAGCGTAAAAGTCGAGACGGCGAGCACGAGAGGCAGCTCGTAATTCCCCACGGCCATCGGATTCGAAATGATGTTGTGAACCCTCCATAGTCCGAAAGCCATTTCGATCGCCAGCAGAAGGCCCGCGACCCTCGTGAAGAGACCCACAACCAGCATGCACCCGCCGAAGAATTCGATTACTCCCGCGATATACACCAAATAGCTGGGAAGTCCCATATGCGCAAACACCTGAATCGTTTCCCGGGTGTGCCCGAACAGTTTCGGATAGCCGTGGTAGATGAAAATTATTCCCACGGCCACGCGAAGGAGCAGCAGCCCAAGCGGCTTCAGTCTTTCGAGGATCTGCATTCGATTTCTCCTAGGCAGTGAAACCGGGATCGCAGTGCCGGATTGTAACAGAATGGCGAGCGCCCGAACCTTTTGCGACACATGGGCAGTACTTTCCCGGGCACTGCCGGCGGAGGCGCGCGACCCTTGGTGTAGAATTCATATTCAGCGTGAAAATCGAATGCATGTGCCGTTAACGGTCCGAAAGCTGTTGGTGGGTTTCGCGGTGGTCCTGGTGATCTGCATTGCCGCCTATCTGCGATTTCACCATTCGAAGCCTGTTTTGGAAGTGGCTTACGCGGGGAGTCGCCAGGCCATTCTTTGGGACTCAAGCGCGGAGATTCGCGAGCCCATCGGCACGCTGAAATACGGCGACCGGCTGGACGTGCTCAACCACTTTCAGCAACAGGTGAAAGTGCGCACGACGGCCGGACTAATAGGATGGGTCGCGCAGAGCGACCTGCTGTCCGTGGACCTATGGCAGAAGATGCAGGACCTGGAGGCGAGGGCAACGTCGTCGCCGGTGGAGGCGCGAGGTGCGACCCGAGTGATCAGCAATCTGCATATTGTGGCGGGGCGAGAATCGCCGCGCCTGCGCCAGATCGGCAAGGGGATTCCGGTGGAGATGTTCGAGAGGCAAGCAGTGGAAGTGCCGGCGGCAGCAACCCCGCCCACGCCAGCAGCCGCGCACAGCGACGAGGGGGACTCCGCCGGCGCGCCGGCCGCACTAAGGAAAGAGGATTGGTGGCTGGTTCGCGCGCATCTGGCCGATCAGACGACTGTCGCGGGTTGGATTCTCGGCCGGTTCGTGGATCTCGACATTCCTGCGCCGCTTCCTGACTACGCGAGCTCGGCCGGGCTGCGAATTGCGGCGTGGTTTGAGCTGAATCGCGTCGCCGATTTATCGGGCGGTGAACGGCCGCAATATCTTGTGGTCGGCACGCGAGGACCGGAAGGCCAAGCGTGCGACTTCACGCAGATGCGCGTGTTTACATGGGGAAAGCAGAGCCAGCGATACGAGACGGCCTTCGTCGCGAGCGACCTGTGCGGAAAACTGCCGGTGAAACTCACGCGGGCGCCGGGCGGCGATGCGTCGTTTACCTTTGAGGATTGGAGCAGTGGAAATTCCCAGCAGCGTCTCTACCGGATGCACCAGACTAGCGTAAGGCGAGTCAAGGGACCGGGCGAGGCGCCTGTAAAACGGAAACACGCGCATGGATAGACATCTTGCAGAAAAAATCAGATTCGGTACGTCAGAGCGTAAAACCTCTGGACATGGAGAGGCTCGAATGCGCGGCGGCTTTTCCTTTCTAGTTTCGGTCGCGGTGCTGGCGTGCGCCGGCGCGCTGGTTGGCTGCTCGCAGAGCGACACGCGCGCCCAGGCGCAGGCGCCTCCTCCGTTTTCGATCACGTACATCGCGACGTGGGGTGTGAAAGGCGGCGATCCCGGCCAATTGGAACAACCCACGGACATTGCGACCGATTCGCTGGGGAACATTTATCTCGCCGACGCCGGGAGCCGCTTCGTTGACAAGTTCACGTGGGAGGGCAGGCCGTTGCTTTCTTTCGGGGAACCGGGGTTGAAATATCCGCAAGCGATCACCGTTGACAGTGGTGGCGCGATCTACCTGACCGACGTCGGGCGGGCCAGCACATTTGTCTTCTTTCCCAACGGCGACCGGTATCACGAGGTGCGCCTGAAGGGCCGCCCGAACGACGAGGATATTCTGGGTGTCGCCGTGGGCGAAGATGGCCTGATCCATGTGCTGGATGCGGATGCCGGGCACGTCTTCACTTACTCCCCGGGGTTTCGGCTATTGCGAAACTGGGAGCCGGCCGTGAGTGTGCCGAATGCGAAGGTTCGGCCGCGAGCGATCGCCATGGGTCCAGACGGCTATGTATACATCGTTGATCCGGCGGGGAACGACATCCTGCGCTTCACGAACGAAGGGCAGTTCGCATCGCTGGTGGATGCGAGGGCGGACGGAGTTGATCGCAGACTCAGCGATCAGTTTGCTGTCGGGTTAGGTTACATTTTCGCGATGGATGCCGACGGGCGAATGCTCCACGTATGGACCGTGGACGGACGGCCGAAGCTGGATATCGATCTCGCGCCCGAACTCGGGCAGGCGAATCGCGCCGCGCCATCGCTCGCGGTCAGTCCTCGCAAGGAGCTGCTCGTCCTCGACAGGCCCGACGCGCGCGTGCTTCGTTATCGGCTCAACTTCTGATATTTTTCCACTGCAGGACGTTCCCCCTGGAATCGAGGCCACTCCGATGTCGTTGCTGCTGACGGAAGCAGACGTGAAGGCAATTCTGACGATGCCGATGGCGATGGAACTCGTCGAGACGTCTTTTCGGCGGCTCGCGGACGGCACGGCCGTTTCTCATCCGCGCCAGAGACTGCGGCTGGTGGAAAAGGGCGTGATGCACTACATGGCCGCCTCGGATTCCGCGGGCGGCTACCTTGGGCTGAAGATTTACACGGTATCGCCGAGCGGGGCGCGATTTCTGGTGCCGCTTTTCAGTGGGCACTCGGGCGAACTTCTGGCGTTGATTGAGGCGAACTATCTCGGGCAGCTCCGAACAGGCGCGGCCACCGGCGTGGCCACTCGCGCGATGGCTCGTGCGGACGCGCGGACCGCCGGAATTGTGGGTACAGGTTTGCAGGCGCGCACGCAGCTCGAGGCCGTCGCGCTAGCGCGGAAGCTGGAACGAGTCCACGCGTTTGGCCGCGACGCCGAGCGGCGGGAAATGTTCGCGAGGGATATGAGCGCACGGATTGGCGTGCCAGTGACGCCCGTGGCGACTGCTGAGGAAGCGGTGCGGGGCGCAGACATACTGATCACGTGCACGACATCAACGACTCCGGTGGTGGAAGGGCGATGGCTTGAGCGCGGGGTGCACATTAATGCGGCAGGCGTGAATTTCGCAAACAAGCGCGAGATAGACAGCGAGACGGTTCGACGAGCGGACGTGATCGCAGCGGATTCGGTGGAGCAATCGAAGATTGAGGCTGGCGATCTGATTCTGGCTTTTGGCGAGGATATGCAGAGATGGAACTCTGTTCGCGAGCTCTCGGACATTATTTCAGGGAAAGTCGCTGGTCGCACGAGTCCGGAACAGATTACGCTTTTCAAGTCGAATGGAATCGCGATCGAGGACATCGTGGTCGGCGGGCGAGTCTACGAACTGGCGCGCGAAAGAGGCATGGGACGGGACGTTCCGATGTTTCAGTAGAGCGATCGTTCGGCGAGGAAGTATTAGCAGCGATCAGGCGCGGACGCGGCGAAGGCGTTTGGCAAGGGCTTCGTGCAGGCGCAAGCGGGTCGTTTGAGGCAGCGGGGCGGGTTCGGAGTTGCAAAAGATTTCAATCGTCTGCTTGCAGGTGTCCACGACGATGCGGCAATCCTTGCACTTGCCAAGATGCTCTTCAATCGAGGCACGAAGGATGGGGTCGAGCGCTTCGTCCAGATAATCCGCAAGCTCGGTGATAATCGTTTTGCACTTCACTTATTTTCTCCCCGCCGAAAGTATTGATTCAGCGTCTGACGCAATTTCAATCGCGCACGCAAAAGCCGCGACTTGACGGCGGGCACAGAAAGCCCCAGCGCCTCAGCTGTCTCTTCCGTTGATAGTTCTTCGATGTCGCGCAACTGGAAAACGATTCGGAATGGAGGGTCAAGATCTCCGATAACTTTCGTGAGAATCTCGGAAAGCTCGGTTTGAGCGTAGCGGTCCGCCGGTGACGGGCCCCAGTCTTCCACTTCGCGGGGCACCATGTCTTCGCCTGTGTTCACCTCTTCGTCGAGCGAAACCACATTGGGACGGCGCTTGCGGAGCTTCATCAGCGCCTGATTCACGGCGATGCGTACGAGCCAGGTATAAAAGCGGGAATTGCCTTCGAACGACTGGAGGTGCTCGTATGCCTTGAGGAACGCCTCCTGCATGGCGTCTTCGGCGTCCTCTCTATTCTGGGTTATGTTCTGGGTGAGGCGGAAAATCTTCCGCTCGTAGCGGCCGACCAGCGTCTCGAATGCGGAAATGTCGCCAGCTTTCGCTGCCGCAACCAGGGCGGACTCGTCGTCCTTCACTACCTGCGAAGGCAGCGGGCGGCGCGCGACCGGGTCGAGTTTGGAGGAGCTCATGGAGGTTTTTTCCATAGGAAAGGTTAGCACAGCTTTCAGAACCTTGCCGCCGGGAATGTATTATGATACCGAGCGAAGCGATATAGCTCCAACTCAATCGCGCTTGCGGGGCTTCGGTGCCGCTGGCCCATCCAGCAAGGCAAGAGGATCGGGAGCCGCACGCGAGCTGAGACCGGCTGGGAGAACCCAGGAAACTCGATGAGGACGCTGCCCGATTATCTGCGCAAAGGGATGAAGATGATTCTGGTGGGCGCCAACCCGGGCGACCGCTCGGCGCGCGTGGGACACTACTACGCGGGGCGCAACAATCAGTTCTGGCCCATCTTGTACGAATCGGGCGTGATCCCCGAACCTATCGGATACGAGGACGACCGGCGGATGCTCGAATTCGGCATCGGCATGACCGACCTGGTGAAGCGGCCGACGCGCGGGATCGAGGAACTCGAGCGGCGAGAATTCGCCGAAGGCCGCGTGCTGCTGGCGCAGAAGCTGGAAGAGCTGCGGCCGCGGGTGATCGCGTTCAACGGCAAAATGGTCTATGAAAAGTTCACCGGACGTCCCTGCAAACTCGGCCTGCAGAAGGAACTGCTCTACGGCGCGCGCGTGTTCGTGCTGCCTTCGACGAGCGGCCAGAATGCGGGAGCTGCTCTCTCCGTGAAGAAGAGATACTTCAAGAAACTCGCTGTGCTGCTGAAGAGTCTAAAGGATTAGCCCGCTTCGCGCGGGGCGCGCTGGAGATTGACGGCGATGAGCGTAACCCAACAAGCCGCAACACAACTTGTACTGGAAGAACGCTCGGGCTCGGTCCTGACCTTGCGCCTGAACCGGCCGGAAAAACTGAACGCGCTGAATCCCGCATTGTGCCGCGAGCTCGTGCATGGACTGCTGCGCGCGGGCGAGGACAAATCCGTGCGGGCCGTGGTGCTGACCGGGGCTGGGCGCGGATTTTGCTCGGGCGGCGACATTAATTTCATGCGCGATGCGCGGAACCGCCGCGCCGTGGATGAATTTAAAGAGATGCTGGAGACGGGCAAGGAAATCTGCGTGGCCATCGCGTCCATGCCGAAGTTGGTGATCGCGGCGGTGAACGGTCCGGCGGCAGGAGGCGGAATGAGTCTGGCCCTGGCGTGCGATCTTCGCATCGCGTCGGAGCCGGCAATCTTCACGCAGGCGTTCGGGCAGCTGGGGCTCTATCCCGATTTCGGGGCCACGTTTTTTCTGCCCCGGCTGGTGGGCCTGTCGCGCGCCTCGGAGTTGTTTTACACCGCGGAGCGACTTTCGGCGGAGGAAGCGCATCGGATTGGAATCGTGGCCAGCGTATTTTCCAAGGAGACGTTCGAGGACGAAACGCGAAAGCTGGCGGAGCGCGTGGCTGCGGGGCCGCCGCTGGCGTACCGAGACGTGAAGCGGACGATGGTCGGTGACGCCCATAAGGAACTGCAAGATGCCATTGACGAAGAAAACCGACTGCAGGTTCATTGCTTTCTGTCCGAGGATTGCGCCGAGGGACTGACGGCATACTTCGAGAAGCGCGCTCCGAACTTCCGCGGGCACTAAGGTTCGATCCACTGGTTTGAAAAATGGGAAGGGAAGCATCCATGACCGAGGACTTGCTCGCGAATATTGAAGTAACTCCACGCCAGGTGAGCGAGCGGCTCGAGCGCGGCGACAAATTCCTGTTCGTGGACGTGCGCGAGAAATGGGAACATGAGACTTCGCGCATCGAAGGCGCCGTGCTGATTCCGCTGCGCGAGATCCCGGAAAATCTGCAACGCCTGGCAGGGGCGCGCGAGATTGTCTTCTTCTGCCATCATGGAATGCGCAGCCTGGATGCCGCTGCGTGGACGCGCTCGCAGGGAGTCGAAGGCGCGCAGTCAATGTCCGGCGGGATCGACCGCTGGACCACGGAAGTTGATCCGCTTGTGCCGCGATATTGAGGAGGCGAGAGATGGCCAGCACCACCACCAAAGGCAGCGCGGCGAAGCGGCCCGGAAGCGCCGGGAAGAAAGCCCGGTTTCTGCACAAGCCGAATTGCACGACGTGCCGCAAGGCGAGGAGCTTCATGGAAAAGCGCGGATTTCAGCTCTATTTTCGGGATCTCGCGAAAGAACGATTGAGCTCGGCGGAATTGGAGAAATTGATCGGTAACCGGGACTATACGGAATTCCTGAACAGCCGCAACGAGCTGTTCCGGCGCAAAAAGATGAGAGAAAATCCGCCGTCACGCAAAGAGGCCATCCGGATGATGGCTAAGGAACCGAATTTGATCCGGCGGCCCGTAGTCGTGGCCGGGGGGCGAGTCGTGCTCGGATTCGACGAAGAGGGCATCGCCCGGCTTTAGGCGCTGCGCAGGTCTCGAGCGCGCCGCATCACCGTTCCCACCATCAGGAGATCCCTTCTCGAATGAAATTCGGCGAGCGAATCGAAATCCGCCAGGGCGATATCACGGAAATGGATATGGACGCCATCGTGAACGCCGCCAACAATGACCTTCAGCTCGGCGGCGGGCTGGCCGGCGCGATCCGCCGCAAGGGTGGTCCCCGCATTCAGACTGAGTGCGACGAAATCGGCGCGATCCCAGTGGGTGGCGCCGCAATCACGTCAGGCGGAAATCTGAAGGCCCGACACGTGATTCACGCGGCGAGCATGCAGCTTGGCGGCCGGACTTCCGCGCAATCGCTTCGCAGCTCGACGGCGCACGCCCTTCGGATCGCCGCGCAGAACGGATTCAAATCCATCGCGTTTCCCGCCATTGGCGCGGGGATCGGCGGATTTCCGATGCGCGAATGCGCCGAAATCATGTTGCGTGAGACGGCAAAACACTTCGAGAATCCGACTTCCATCGAACGAGTTTGCTTTGTTTTATTTGACACGAAAGCGCTCGCCGCCTTCGAGGAAGCGTTCCGCGAACTTCAGGCAAACCAGCCGGGATAGGACTAACCACAGGCTAGAAGCAGAGCCGCCGCGAAAAGTTCGAACGTAGACCCGCAGATGAAACCGGTCGTGGCTGCCAGGCAGGTTCGCCGGGCACAGTATGCTGTGCCCCTACCAAAGACAAGAAAGGCACTTTCTAGATGAAGGAAGGCGGGAGGAATTCGCCCAGCCATTTACCAGATGGCTTCTAATTGCTGTCGGTGCGTTTCTTAAGGGTGGGCTGCGTATCGGATGCCGCGGCCGCTGTCGCTGCGGCGGGAACCTGCGCGGGGTTGCCGCTTGCCGTGGCCGTGGCTGGAGGAGCGGTGTTGTCTGGGTTGTAAGGCGTACGCATATACCGCGCCGCCTCGGATTGCGCGCCCGCGGTATCATCCTTGGAATGCTGCGCGAGATTGTATTCGTTGACGGCGCGCTCGCGCTGGCCCAGCACGTCGTAAATCTTGCCCATGTAAATGTGGCCCCAGACTTCGGTCCACTTCGGATCGAGATCTCCGCCGAGCGCGGCGCGGAAGGCGTTGGCCGCGGCCTGGTAATTTTTCTGGTAGAACATCGCTTCGCCCATGCGGAAGTGCGCGAGAGAATTTGTGGGCTGAACGTCGAGCGCGCGCTGGTACTCCTGAATCGCCTCGTAATACCTGCCAAGCGTCGCCAGTCCCTCGCCTCTCGCAATTGTCGCGTGAACGCGCAGGCGCGGGCTCGATTTCAGCAGGTTATTGTTCGGGTCAATCGAGATGCCGTTGGGCTTGGGCCGGCCGAACGTCTCCAGCTTGAATTGCGATGTGGTGCCGGTCACCAGAATCTTTTTGAACTCGGGATTGCCTTCCGTCTCAACCTTGACCTCTACCGGCATGCGAAACGTATCGAGTTCCTGGTGGACCGTGCCGATAACCTGGAAGCCCTTCGGGGTGCGATAGACGATGTACTGAAGCGCGAATTCCGGCACGCCGGTCGAATTCAGCCATTGCGAAAAGAACGAGACGAGATTCAGCGGTGGTTCGCCGGCCTTCGCGGGCGGAGCCTTGGTGGCTGTCATCTTCTCGAAACTTTCAATCGAGGCGGTCTTGCCTTCGTGCTGCTTGTAGAATTCACGCAGCAAAGCTGTAAAGGCGTCGTCCCCCAATTGCGCGCGCAACATATGGAAAACCATGGCGCCTTTGTCGGCCACGATCGAAAGGTACGGATCGGAATACGCACCGATGTGGTCGGCCTGGGAAATCGGGGTCGCGTCCTCAAACATCAAAGCGCCCACAGCAAAATCCTCGAGCGCCCTGTTTAGCGCGGCGACGCCGCCCGATTGTTCCGCATACATGGCCTCGGCGTAGCGCGATAGACCGTCGGTAATCCAGACGTCCGCTCCCGTTGCGGGCAGGACTCGATCGCCCCACCACTGGCCGGCTGCAAGCTGCGAAAGCAACCGATCGTTGGCCTTGGATGTCCATTGGCGCGCGCTGATCAGCAGTAAACCCGGGGCAGAGTAGCCGGCGAGCGATCCGTCCGGCAATTGCGCGATGGTCAGGCTGGGCGGGCCGGTCTGTTGCCCCGCCAGCGGGCCAAACGTGTCCGCAAAATAACTCATAATCTGGGAGAGGGACCCTGCATAGGACGCCACAGTGGACGCTTGTGCGGGAGGCGTGAAAAACGAGAATTGATAGCCCTCCGTCGGGGCCGGCGAAAGTTGCAAGTTGCCCGCGACGAATGATCCGACGGGGCCGGGTTGATCGCAGTGGAAGACGTACGAGGCTTCGTTCGGCGCTCCGCCGATTCCAGGCTGCATGGTCGGTGGATCAGCCTTGCCCGTTCCGGCGACGACGAGCGAACTTGGCACGATCAGATTGAATTTGCCGGTATACCTGTTCGAGGGATAATTCGTCAGCGGAAACCAGCGGGCAGGCAGAAGCAGGTACGCCGCCGTTTTTTCGACCGATGCGAAGCGAATCCCTTTTGTGGGGCTGTCTTCCTCGCTCGAAACCGGCCCGGAATAATCGAATGTCAAAGTGATCTGTTTTCCCGGCGTTGCGGTACTCGGCAGCGCCACGGTCAGCAGCAGCGGGGAATTATTGTCTCGCGCGAAGGTGACCGGTTGCCCGCCCATCTTTACGGAGGTCACATGCAAATCCGCATGCAGCTCGACGAGCACCGTCTTTGCCACCTGATCGGCGACAAAATCCACCTTGGCCTGTCCCTGGATCGTCTGATCCTCGGGGTGAAGGATCACTTCGACGTCGTAATTCGTCGCACGGAAAGGGAAGGAGTGAGGAGCCTGGCCCGATGCGGACATTGCTGCCAAAACCGACAGCATCAGGACGGCTGGCAATCGATAGAACTTGAGCAAAAGAGGAACCTCTCCCGAAATGGACGATGGCCTTTCTCGTAGCTAAGATACCAGATATCCGCGCGCAGTTGCCCGCGCCCCGAACCTAAAGCATGCTGGCGAAGACGTCCGCGGCCCGCTCGATGGCGCCCCCCGACCCGAGGCTTTCCCGCACTCCGGCCAAGCCCGCTTTCATCTCGTCACGCGCCGCGCGAGATTCCAGCAGCCGGCGAACCTCAGTCGCGACGGCGGCGGGTGTGAAATCGTCTTGAATAAGCTCCGGGACCACACGGCGCCCCGCCACCAGATTCACCATGCTGAAAAAGGGCGTGTGCACCATGCGGCGAAGGATGAAAGCGGTGAGCGGGGCGACGCGGTAGACCACGACCATCGGAGTGCCCAGCAACGCCGCTTCGACGGTAGCCGTGCCGCTGGCGACGATCGCGCAGTCGGCCGCCGCAAGCACGTTGTACGTCTCGCCTTCGACTCGCGTAACGCTGAAATCTGAGGGGCCGGCACCCGAAGTTGAGGGGGTGCGGCCAAGTCCGGACGCCGCAGCGTGCACGAATTGGGGCCGGGAGTCTTTGCTCATCTCGAGCGTAAGGCGTTCGCACGCCTTGAGGATGGCCGGAAAATTCCGGTCCATTTCGCTGCCGCGACTACCGGGGAGCAGCGCCACAATGGGCCGGTCCGCGGCAAGGCCGTGGCGCGCGGCGAATTCCGCGCGGGTCATCGAGGCTTTCACGACGTCCGCCAGGGGATGCCCTACAAAATCCACAGGCACACCCGCATCGCGGTAGATTTTTTCTTCGAACGGAAAGATAACGACCATGCGATTGACGCGCCGCTTCACGATACGGACGCGGCCCGAGCGCCACGCCCACACCTGCGGTCCGATAAAGTAGCCCACGGGAATTCCGCGGTTCTTCAGACGCCGCGCGACGCCCAGGTGCGTTCCCGGAGAATCAACAAGGATTGCGAGCGACGCTTTCCTGCGGACGGCCTCGCGGGCGAGCTTCCGCTGCACGCGGACCACGGATGGAATTCTGTGCAGCACTTCTGCGATGCCGACGACGGCGACCTCGTGATAATCAGCGATCAACTCGACGCCGGCCTCGGCCATTCGCGGGCCACCCATGCCAAAAAACTTCGCCCCCGTGCGTTCGCGCAAGGCGATGGCGAGGCGTGCCGCGTACATATCGCTGGAAGCTTCGCCCGCGGAGATCAGAATTCGAGGTGGCGTCATGCGAGCGACACCGGGTCAATCGTCGGCGGACAATGGCTGAGGTGGCCGCGGGAATCCGGGTACCGCGCCGTCTGTTACGGGTACGCCTAGCTCCTGTTCCTTATATTGGAGCTGGTAGAGGCGATAGTAGATCCCGCGGACGAGGAGGAGCTCCTGATGCGAGCCCTGTTCGCGCAAGCGGCCCTTGTGGAAGACGAGAATACGGTGCGCGTGCTGGATCGTGCTCAGCCGGTGCGCGATGACCACCGAAGTGCGCCCGGTGAGCAAGCGGTCGAGGGCCTCGCGGATCAACAGCTCCGTCTTCGTGTCGACGCTCGACGTGGCTTCATCGAGAATCAGAAACTTGGGATCGTGCGCAAGGGCGCGCGCGAAGCTGACGAGCTGGCGTTGCCCGACCGAAAGCGTGCCGCCGCGCTCGGTGACGGGCGTTTCCACTCCCTTCGCCAGAGATTGGAGGAACGGTCCGAGACCGACTTCCTTGAGCGCACTTTCCGTTGCGGCGCGGTCTATGTTCGGGGTGCCCAGCCGAACGTTTGATTCCAGAGTGCCCGTGAAAAGGAAAGGATCCTGAAGCACAATGCCGAACAGTCGGCGCAGATCCTGCAAATCTATTTCCCTGATGTCCACTCCGTCGAGCAGGATCTGGCCGCGCTGGATGTCGTAGAAGCGCAGGAGAAGCTGGATGATGGTGGTCTTACCCGCGCCCGTGTGACCGACGATCGCAAGCGTCTGGCCGGGTTCGACGCGGAAGGAAACGTCGCGCAGGACCCAATCGTCGTCCTTCGGTGTGGCGCCGCCGTGATACGCAAACCAGACGTTGCGGAACTCGACCTCGCCGCGCGGGGCCTGGAGCGCGCGCGCACGAGGATTGGGAGCCGGGATAGGCTCGTCGAGAAGGCCAAAAATGCGCTCCGAAGCGGCCATCGCGGCCTGCAGAATATTGAATTTTTCGCTGAGGTCCTGAATCGGACGGAAGAAGCTCTGCGCGTACAGCATAAAGGTTATGAGCACGCCGACTTCGATCCTGCCGGATATCGCGCGCACGCCGCCAAACCAGAAAAGGACCGCGATGCCTCCCATGCTGAGAAATTCGACTCCGGGGAAGAAGTAGGAAAAAGCGTCGATTGCGCGCTTGTAGGCTTCCATGTGGATGCGGTTCAGCTCCGCGAACTGCTTGCGAGCTTTTCGCTCGCGATTGAAAAGCTGCACGATCGCCATGCCGCTAATGTGCTCTTGAAGAAATCCGTTGATTCGAGCGATCGCGGTCCGGATTCCGCGGTTTGCGTCCCTGACGCGGTTGCGAAAGAAATAGGTGAGGACGATCATGAACGGCAGGGGCGAGAGGGTGGCAAGCCCCAGAACCGGCCGCCAGCACAGTAGGAATATGGCAAGGCCGAACAGCTGCACGAAATCGTTCAGCATGGCGACCACGCCCGACGCGAAAAGGTCGTTGAGCGCGTCCACGTCGGTCGTTGCACGAGTGACGAGCCGGCCTACGGGGCTGCGGTCGAAAAAGCTGATCGGCAGCCGCTGGAGGTGCTCGAAGATTTCCTTGCGCAGGTCGTACATCGTTTTCTGCCCGACCGATTGCATGATACGCACCTGGGCATACTGCAGGCCGAAGTTCGCGACCAGGGAACCGAGATACGCCACCACAACCCACATTATTCCAACCAACGCGGTGTGCACCGAGATCGAATGGACCGTGGCGGGAACGATGAATCCGTCCACGGCGACGTGGCCGAAGAGGTACGGTCCGACGATGCCCATCGCCGCGACGCCCAGCGTCATCGAAACGGCGACCACGACCATCCAACGGTACGGCCAGAGATACTTCATCAGCCGCCGCGTCAGGTGGGTGTCGTAGAGCTTTCCGAGTTTCTCTTCTTCGCGGAAATCACTCATTCGCGTTCCAATTCTTCTTCGAGCAACTGTTTCTGATAGAGATCGGCGTAATAGCCATTGAGCTCGAGCAGCTCATCGTGCGTGCCGCGCTCGATTATATGGCCCTCGCGCAAGACGACGATCTGGTCGGCATTTTTTACGGTGGAGATGCGGTGCGCCACGAGGATTGTGGTCCGCTGGCGCATCACCGTAGCGAGTTGCTTTAGAATCCGCTCTTCGGTATCGGTGTCCACGCTGGAAAGCGAGTCATCCAGCACCAGGATTTTGGGCTGTCGTAGAATTGCACGCGCGAGGGAAGTTCGCTGTTTCTGGCCGCCGGAAAGAGTGATACCGCGTTCCCCCACCATCGTTTCGTAGCGCTGGGGAAAGCTAAGAATCTCGCCCGAGATCGTGGCGATCTCGGCCGCTTCAAGGACCTGTTCTTCGTCCAGAATATCCACACCGAACGCAATGTTCTCCCGAATCGTTTCGCTGAACAGAAAAGTATCCTGCGGCACGAATCCGATGGACCGGCGCAGCGTCTCGAGCGGATAGTCGCGGATGGAAACGCCGTCAATCAAAAGCGTTCCGGGCGGCGCTTCCCATAGCCGGGCCACAAGGGCGGCCAGAGTTGACTTGCCGCTACCAGTGGGTCCCACGATGGCCAGCGTCGAGCCGGCTGGAATTTCAAGATTGATATCGTGCAGCACCACAGGGCCGGGAGTCCCGTTCGAGCCAGTGGGATAAGTGAATGTCAAATTCCGGAATTCAATTTCGCCGCGGATCGTTGCCTGCGTTGCTGCGCTTTCTTCGCCGGCCCGTTTGCTCGACTGACGATTCCCGCGTACTCCCTCCGGGGGAGCCTCATCTTCCAAAACTGCCGCGTTCCGGATGTTGGGCTGGGCTTTCAAAATGTAATTCAAACGGCCCATCGAAGCCGCGCCACGCTGGAAAATGTTGGTCACAAAACCTATGGCGATCATCGGAAACACGAGCTGGCCCAGAAACGTGTAGAAAGCCAAAAATGTTCCGAGCGATATTCGCCCATGGATGACCTGGACGCCACCCATGCCAAGCAGGATTACGACCGTCACGCCGATCAGCGCGGCGAGCGCCGGGAAAAACAGGCTCCACGAACCGATCAGCTTGATATTGTGGTCAACATAGTCGCGATTGGCGCGGTCAAAAGATTCGATTTCAGGCTTTTCCTGCGCGTATGCCCGGATCACGCGAACGCCTGTGAGGTTTTCCTGCGCGCGGGTGGAAAGCACGCCCAGGGCGGCCTGTATCTGCTCGGACAGGCGGTGAATGATCTGGCCGAAATAGCGCACCGCAAACGCAACGAACGGCACGGGTATCAGGACCCACATGGTCAGCACGGGCGAGAGCTTGATCATAAAGTAGACGGCCATCACCATCGTCGCGATGGTATTGGCGGTGTACATGATGCCGGGGCCCAGAACCATGCGAACGGCGTTCAAATCGTTGGTCACGCGCGACATCAGGTCGCCAGTACGATTTTTCGAGTAGAACTCGGGATCCATGGCCAGAAGGCGGGTCAGCAGATCGTTTCGCAGGTCATATTCAATCTCGCGAGACATGCCGATCAATATCCAGCGTGACCAGAATGAGAAAAATCCCTTTATCAACATCACGACGACGAGGATGATGCAGTAGAGACCCAGGGCATGCCGGCTGAGCGGCGCGTAGAACGCGAACAGGGGATGAAGAATTGCCCGCGCCGTTCCGGTAAGCGTCGAAAGTGGCTGGGGCGCGGCATGCAACAAGTCCGTGATCGAGCCAATGATCAGCTGCGGCAGCGAACCAAGCAGCCCAGTCAACGTAAGGGCCACCATCCCGACGGCTACCATGCGTTTGTAGCGAAATACGTAGGGCAGGAGCAGCTTTAGCTGGGACCATCCCGAGGGCTTGCGCGCGGGCCTCGCGGCGGTTGCGGAAACGGGCTGTGCGATGGCGCTCATCGGTGAGTATTGGACGCCGCAAGCGCGCTATTGGCTTCAGTCGCGGCCGCACATCGACAGTCAGCTTGCATTCCCTGTGGCACCTTCTGGCCTGCCCGAATTCCCATTGTATAACGTAGATTCTAGCGTTTTGATTCCATTCGCGGAAGGGCTGTTCTGAACCTGTTCCCGGTCAGCGTGCGGCCACAATTTCGTCGAGGCGAGCCTCGAAGTTCTCTTCGCCCTCCGACCAGAGCCGGACCTTCTCGACCGGCAATGAGCTTTCGATTCTTCGCATCCAATCGAGGAGCTTGCGAATATTTTCACGCGTCTTTTCCTGATATTTCGCCAGGTTTTCGGGCCACGCCATCGCTTCCAAAAATCGCGCCTCTTCGGGGCTCTGAGCGGGTGTCTTTGGACCCGGACGTATGCCGAGCAACCCTGCGTGTCCGGTGTAAAGGTGCTCGAAACCGAGATTCACTTCGAAGTGGCCGCTTTCGCGCCAGAAGCCGCCGTCGTAGTCTTCGCCGCGACAAAGAATCTCGAGCGGCTGCGGCTCGACCTTTGATTTTCCGGTGACCGCGTCAAAAACCGCGAGATCCCAATGGCAGCCGACTTCATATGAGCAATCGCTATGAACTTGATCCCGCGCGATTTCGACAATCCCGGCGGCATCGTGCGGCACGGCGCGCAAGTCCTGCTCCAGGATCGGAGACTCGGTAGCATCCACCGCGCGGATGGCCAGGTAGGTGAACCCCGGCCTCGACGTCGAGAAGGGAACTGCCTCCAGGAACGCGCCCAACCTTTCCAGGATGAGATCTTCGGGAAAATCCTTGCACCAAACACTCAGATAAGAATGATTCGCCATAGCGGCCATTATACCGGGGCGACTGCCGAAATTCGAAATCGGGAACTGCGCCTGGCCTCTGCCAGACTCTGCTCGCCAATCTGAGTGCTTCACGGTATGGCCCCTCAAAAGCCCGCGGCATATTGTGTTTGTGGAATTCCGCTTAATAAGCAAAGACTGCGAGAGATTCAGAGCGCAATTTCACGGGAGGGATCGATGAAGAACAATGGATTATCACACCCATTTGTTGGTTTTGCAGTTGGCCTCGGAGTTGGGGCCGCTCTAGGGATCCTGTTCGCGCCAAAGTCCGGCGAGGAAACCCGCGAGTTTCTAGCGGATGGCACGAGGGACGCCATTGATGACGTAGTCGCTACGAGCAGAAACTTCAAAAAGCGCGCACGGCAAGCAGTAAGCGACGCAGCCGAGCGCGTGATGGACGCCACAGACGCCGGCGAACAGGCCTTTACTCGAGCGAAAAGCGCTTAAGAGCTTAAACCAGGGTCGCGGCGACTGGAATAGGCGCCTGCCATCCAAACCTGATCACATCACCAAACATTGCAAACAACTAAACGGAGGATCGAATGAACACGAAATCGCACAGGCATTCCGGCAGCAGCGACAACGACACGCTTGTTGCCGTCGCTCGCACCATCGGTTCCGCGTTGGGCACGATCGCGGCCAAGATTAACAAGGCGCCGAAAACCGTCCGGCGAAAGCGGAAAGCGTTGAAGAGCCGCGCCATTCGGCAAGTTAAACGAGTAAGACGCGTAGCGACAGTTTCCGCCAGGAAGGTACGCTCGAAGCGCCGGCGGTAAAGTGAATATGTCGCTCGACCGCCGTGAAATCGACGCTTGAAGGAGATCTGAATGTCGCCAAAAGGACAAAAATGCGCGCACCCTGTGTGCAGCTGCACGGTAACTGACGGCAAATACTGCAGCGCGGCCTGCGAAGCCATGGAAAAGACGCCCGACGTTGATTGCCGGTGCGAGCACCCAGGATGCAAAGGACACGCCCATTAGATTTCTATGTTTCCCACTTCTTCAAAAAAGCCAGGAGGCAACCATGGGCAGGCACATAAGAATTCTCGGAACGATTGGCAGCACGCTGTTGCTCCTTGAGATCGGTGTCCTTGCTGGATGTTCCACCGCGGCGAAACAATCGCCTGACGTCTCCGACAGCATTCGGCGGTCCCTCGACCAGTCCGGTTTCAAGAACGTGAGCGTGAGCGAAGACCGCGAAAAAGGAGTTGTGACGCTTGGCGGCAACGTAACGGCAGATGCCGACAAGGCTCAGGCTGAATCGATCGCGAAATCCATCGCCGATCCGCAGGTCGTATCGGATCAGATTGCCGTCATTCCCCCCGGCGACGCGAGCGACGCTAAAGCGATGAATTCCGACCTTGATCATGGGATTGAGAAGAATCTCGATGCCGCGCTGATCCAAAATAAGCTAAAGAAGCAGATTAAGTACGAGGTGAAGAACGGCGTGGTCACTCTGACGGGGGACGTCAATTCGGAAGGCAAGCGCTCGCGTGCTCAGGGCGTGGCGTCTGCTGTCCCAAACGTTCAGCAAGTGGTGAATGAAATTCAGATTAAGGACCAGAAGGCGACCTCCAGCAACTGAAGCTGGCGCGGGCTTCTGAGCGGCATCTGTTTCTTCGCGGGGCGCACTTCGGTAATCGCCTGTCGGTCCACGCCAATATCCCTGCGATGCTATAGCCAACACAAGTAGCTGCCAATTCCCACATCGGAACTCTACGTACCGAATCGAAACATCTGAACCAATCCCTCGTCATAGAACGATCCTCCGGCGAAGCAAGCGCAGGGTGCTTCCTCCAGCTCGAAGCTCATCGGTCACCCCAGAAATAATTGCTAACAAATGTTTTATTACCTCTGGAGCGTGCCGACCTGAATTTGCCTCGTTTGCAGCTCCCCGATTCTTAATTTTGGCCATTCTTTTGCAAAGGAAGAAAAGGCTACCGACGTTTTACGAGGCGCGAAAAGAAAAGAGGCGCAACATATGAAGCATCGAATTCTGCTCGCCGATGACAACGATGACATCCGGGAAATATTCAAGGAAGGCCTGGAAAAACGCGGATTCGAAGTGGTAACGGCGCCTACCGTAAACGAAGCGCTTCGGCTTATTGCAACCGAGAAATTCGACGTGCTGCTCTCCGACCTGCACATGCCAGATGCTGGCGATGGATTTACCATTGTGAGCGCCATGCGCCATACCCATCCCAAGGCTGTAACGCTGGTGACCAGCGGCTATCCGGCCCTGCAAGAGGCCATGGCAGCGATTCTCCTGGAAGCCGATGAAGTCCTTGTGAAGCCGATTGCGGTAGGGAAAATCGCCGAGCTCATTACGGCCAAGCTCGCGAATCCTTCTCCCCGTCCAGAGATGAAGAAGGAGCGCGTCGCCGCAATCTTGGAGCGCGAAACGGATCGCACCATTCAAGATTGGATATCCCGCGTAGAGGTTAACCAGGAACTCGCAGCCCTGCCACTTAGCTTTACAGAGCGCACCGGGCACCTGCCGTTACTTTTGGGCGACCTCGTCCGCCGCCTTCGGCTGGCTCAGAATACAGTCGCTCCGATTTCCAAAGCTGCTCGCGAGCACGGGGTTGTGCGACGAAAGCAAGGCTACAGCGTTCCGATGATGGTGGAGGAATCGCGAGCTCTGCAAGTCAGCATCTTCAACACCCTGCAGAAGAACCTGGCAGCCACCGACTTTAGTACTCTGCTCCTCGACGTGATGACAATTGCGGACGAGGTGGATTCTCAATTGAAGCAAACCATGATTGGTTACACACAAGGTGTTGAAGCGCAGTCTGCAACAATTTCAGTTTAAGGGTCAGGCGGAGGTTAAAGCCGAGCGGGTTCTATTTCTTCGCGGGGGACGCTTCTTCGTCGTCGGCATCTTCGGCGCTGATATTCTCGGAAATTCCCATGAGGCGGTCCTTTAGAGTGTCGCCCATTCCGGCCAACACTCCGGCGATGCTCTCCCGCATGCGCCTTTCGGCGGCCTTGGCGAGCGTATCGAGGACGGTCTGCGAATGTTGGCCAAGGGTGGTGGCGGATGCGAGCAGCCAGGAGTTGGAAGCATTCTCGAGGCGCGACTTGTACTGTTCGATCGACTCGTTAGTGGATTTCTTGAGCTGCTCCATCCACTCCTGGTTCTGCCGCTGCCGGTTCGCTTCGAGCGCTTCGATGATCGGGCCGACCTGCGATTGCAGATGGACCTGCGCCTGCTCGACGCTCTGCAACATCTTTTCCTCGATGCTCTTTTGAAACTCGGTGAGCGATCCTTCGCGGTTGTACTCCATGTCGGAGCGCGCCTTTTCAAGAGCCTGGCGTGAAGACTCTTCGAACCGGCGAAGCGATTCGCCGGTCACGTGCTGGACGCGGTCGGAGAAACCTGCCTGCGCGATTTCCGCGTTTTCGCCGAGCTTGGCGCGCTCGCGGTCAACGATATCCTTCGCAGCCTCTTCGATTTCCGCCTGGCTGTGCTCGACGTAGGATCGGCGGTAGTGGTCAAGTTCGGAAGCCACGAGGCTCGAAATCTCGGCCGCGCGCCCACGCAGGGCGGACGTGGATTGCTCGACAGCCTTCTCGAGCGTGGACTGCATCGTGGTATGGGCTTTCTTCTGATACCAGTCGGCCGCCTTTGAAAGCGCTTCGTACGTCTCGTGCTGCGCGCCAACGCTCTTGTGCTCGAACTCTTCTTCGACCTTGGAAAGAGTGGCGCGAACAGACCGCTCGAACTCTGCCGGGACTTTCGCAGACTCCTGCCGGAGGCGCTCGAGGGATTCCTCCACGGCTTGCTGCGATTCCCGTTGAACTTGTTCGCGCGCGGCCGTCTGAATTTGAGAAGCCTGTTCAGCGGCCCTTCGGGCGTGCTCGCGGACCATCGCTTCGATTTCCGCCGCCTGGTCGGAGGCCTGCTGGACTTGCTCGCGAATGGTGCTCTGAAGC
>Ga0182018_10001411_pt1 | contig 27401 bp, 25 predicted proteins | sample 812P2MmetaG_FD_120490 | JGI IMG/M metagenome (GOLD analysis project Ga0182018, IMG submission 120490) | Permafrost microbial communities from Stordalen Mire, Sweden - 812P2M metaG | ecosystem: Environmental > Terrestrial > Soil > Wetlands > Permafrost | place: Sweden: Stordalen | collected...
ACGCGCGACATCCTCCCGCGCCAGAAGCCCCGCTACGCCATGGGAGTAGGCATGCCTAAGGAGTTGCCGGAATACGTCGCCCGCGGAATCGACATGATGGATTGTGTCTTGCCCTCGCGCAACGCCCGCAATGGATATTTATTCACCTCTGAGGGCCGGCTGATCGTCAAACACGCGCGTTATAAGGACGATGAGCGGCCAATCGATGAAAAGTGCCAGTGCTACACTTGCCGCAGGTATTCCCGCTCGTACCTGCGCCACCTGTTCCTGTCCGGGGAAATTCTCTACTCGTCGTTGGCCACTCGTCACAACGTCCGGCGGTACCTTGACATCATGTGCGAGATCAGGCACGCTATAATATCGTTTACATTTCCAGAATACTTGAAGTGTGTTCGTTCGGCGAGCCTGGATGCCGAATGACCGCTTATTGGTCAAAACGTGGTCCTCAATTTGTTTCTTCAAGCGGCGTCGCCCGGTGGCTCGTTCGGCATGATGTTGCCGATCCTTCTGATGTTCGGAGTGTTGTACTTCCTCCTCTTCCTACCGATGCAGCGCCAGCGCAAACAGACGCAGAAAATGCTGGCGGGTCTCCAGAATGGGGACACCGTCGTGACCAGCGGCGGTCTGGTCGGCACCATCGTCGCGGTGGAGGACGATTCCCTGGTGTTGCGCATCAAACCGGACAACCTAAAGCTGCAATTCGCCCGCAGCTCGGTCACCAGTCTGGTCAAAGGTGAGAAAAAGTAGTACGTATCTTAATTTGGCAAGGCATTTATTCCCATGCAAAAGAATCTGAAAACGCGGCTCCTGATCATTGTCGTGACGATATTGCTATGCGTCGTCGGAATTGTCGGGCTACCCACATCGAAAGCCGACCTGATCGCCAATGTGAAAAATCACATTCGCCTGGGGCTCGATCTCAAGGGCGGCAGCCATTTGGTAATGGAAGTTCAGGTGGAGGATGCGATCAAGGGCGACGCCCTGCAGACCATCGAACGGTTGCAGCAGGCCGCCGTCAAACAGGGGATCGTCTGGAACAGCGCCGATGTGGCCGGTCTCAGCGAGCCGCCCACCGTCGAGGACGCCGATAAGGTCAACATCGTCATTAAGGGAATCAATCCCAATAAGGCGAGCGATTTTCGCAACCTGGCATCCACCGAGGCGCCCACCTACATCCTCACGTCTCAAAATGCCACCGACTATTCCCTCAAACTCACACCCTCCGATCTCAACGAGCTGAAGAAGCAGGCGGTACAGGGCGCCATCGATACCATTAGCAACCGCATTAACGATCTGGGTGTCGCCGAAACATCCGTGCAACAGTACGGACAATCGGGTGCGGACTACCAGATTCTCATCGAGCTGCCCGGTATCGACGATTCGGCCCACGCCAAGGAGCTGATCGGCACCACCGCCGTATTGCAGATCACGGGAGTCGACAAGCAGCACGATACCCCCTTCGCCAGCCGCGAAGATGCCATGGCGAAGTTGGGCGGCATCCTGCCGCTCAATGAGATGCTGGTGAAAATGAAGCCGCGCGTTCGCGGTCAGGGCGATGAATGGTATCTGCTCGGCAAAATCCCGGTCATCACCGGACGCGATATGCGGAGCGCCCGCGCCGGGCAGGGCGACACGGCGCGCACCTGGCAAACCAGTTTCACGCTTTCGCAGGAGGGCGGCCGCAAATTCGCCCGATTCACCGGCGACCATGTCGGCGACAAGCTGGCGGTCATCCTGGACAACGACATCGTCAGCGTGGCCACCATCAACGAGCGCATCGAAGATTCCGGCCGCATCATGGGCCTCGGCAGCGAAGAGGAAGCCTCGGACTTGTCCCATTACCTGCGGTCCGGTTCTCTGCCCGCGCGCGTGACTACCGCGTTCGAGAATACCGTCGGCCCCTCCCTGGGCGCCGACTCGATCCATCAGGGAATCGTCGCCGGCGTTGCCGGCCTGCTGGCGGTCATCGTCGTCATGCTGGTCTACTACAAGCGCAGCGGGGTGAACGCAGTACTAGCACTTTTTCTGAATACCGTAATACTTTTGGCCGCGATTGCCTACCTGCACGCGGCCCTCACTTTGCCGGGAATCGCCGGCGTGATCCTCACCATCGGTATGGCGGTGGATTCTAACGTACTGATTTTCGAAAGAATTCGCGAGGAGTTGCGGACCGGCAAAGGGACCTACGCCGCCGTCGACACCGGCTTCAACAAAGCCTGGTGGACGATTGTGGACACCCACGTCACAACCGTGGTGTCCTGCGCTTTCCTTTTCCTGTTCGGAGAAGGACCGGTCCGTGGATTTGCGGTAACATTGACGATCGGATTGATAGCCAATGTTTTCACCGCGGTATTCGTTTCCCGCACCATCTTCAATTGGGAGCTCTCGGGGCGGCGCGGAACGGAGCCTTTGAGTATTTAACTTCTGAGCATTTAAGTTCCGCTTCGGCGGTTTGGACGGGAACAAAATATAAGGAGCTGGTGTCTCATTTGTATGGAGCGCACCAGCACGGCAACGCTCGATGGAATTATTCAAGAACACGAACTACGACTTTCTGGGCAAGAAATGGCCCTTTATCATCGCCTCGCTGGTGCTGAGTGTAGCCGGGGTGACCAGCATCATCGCTAAGGGTGGTCTCAAATACGGCATCGATTTTAAGGAGGGCACGCTGATCCAGGTGAAATTTGCCAACCCTCCCGAGGACAACAAGATCCGGGCGGCCATGCTGCTCAAGGTCAAAGGCGAGGTCAGCGTCCAGGACTTGAGCGGTAACGGTGCGGTGAACACGGTCGAAATCCAGACCGAAGCCAAGGGCCAGGGTGAGAGCGAGATGAACACCAACCAGAACGTAATGCGGGCCGTGCTCAGCGACACCTTCGGCCAGCCCGGCAGCGGCAAGCTCGATCTAAACAATACCAGCGTGGAAGAGTTGGCCAACCGCTTGCGCGATCCGTTGGCCCGGGCGGGCGTCGCCATGAGCGAACAGCAATTGCAGGCCCTGGCGAGTAGCATCCTAAGCGAGATCAATACCCATCATTCCGGTTTGATCGCAAATTTCGACGATTTGCATTCCGTTCCGGGAATGAACTCTGGTATTATGAACACTCTTAAACAGGAGTGTTACCTGGCGCCGTTCCATGTAGTCTCCGCACAGATGGTGGGGCCCAAAGTGGGCGCCAAGCTGCGCCAGAAGGCCTTGTTCGCCACCTTGTATGCCTTGGCCGGCATGCTGGTGTACATCGCGTTCCGCTTCGAATGGATTTACGGTTTAGGCGCGGTAATCGCGTGCTTTCACGATACGCTGATTACCATCGGGTTGTTTTCTCTTTTTAATAGGGAGATCTCAATGACCGTGATTGCCGCGCTGTTGACGCTGGTCGGCTACTCCATGAACGATACCATCGTGATTTTCGATCGTATCCGCGAGAACTTGAAGTTTTCGCGCAAAGAGCCGCTCGAAGCCGTGATGAACCGCGCGGTGAACCAGACGTTGAGCCGGACAGTCATGACCTCCGGTCTGACGTTCCTTACGGTGATCGCTCTGTTCATCTGGGGCGGACCGGTGCTCGGCGGATTCTCGTTCGCGCTGGTTTGCGGGATCATTATAGGCACGTATTCTTCGGTATTCGTCGCCAGTCCCATCGTGTTGTTCTGGCACAATTATGCGGATCTACGCCGCAAGCCCGTAGTCGGCGGGCCGGCAACTCCGCGGGTGGAAACAGTTCGTAAGAATTCGACCAAGGCGGTTCGATGAGGAAAGTTCGGCCGGCCTGAAGCTCCCAGGCCAACCGCCGCGGTAAACAGGGAAAGGAAGCTCGTATGTTTGAACAGACGTTCGTAGAGGGCACCGGAAAGACCAACAAGAGCTGGACGGTAATGGTCTCTTTCATCGGGCAGATCGTCCTGATCACCGTAGCCGTGATCCTGCCTCTTATCTACACCGAAGTGCTCCCCGCTACCACACTGCAAAGTTTCCTGGTGGCGCCGCCTCCGCCGCCTCCGCCTCCTCCGCCGCCGGCGGCTGCACCCCCCGTTAAAGTGGTCAAGGTCATCCCCCGGCAGTTTGACGCCGGCAAGTTGATGGCCCCCAAGAGTGTCCCCAAGGAAATCGCCGTCATTAAAGAAGACGAGCTTCCGCCGCCTTCTTCCGGCGTGGCCGGTGTAGTCGGCGGCGTCGGCAGTGGCGTGGCTGGCGGCACGGTCGGCGGCGTACTCGGCGGCATCATCGGCGGCATCCCGTCCGCGGCTCCGCCTCCTCCGCCCCCTCCGCCCGTGAAGAAGGAAGCGCCCCTGCAGCGCATCAAAGTAGGCGGCAACGTGCAGAGCGCCATGATCATTCGCAAGACCCCACCGACCTACCCGCAGTTGGCTAAGTCGGCGCGCGTTTCGGGTGTGGTACACTTGGCGGCGATCATTTCGAAGGATGGCACGATTCAGGAATTGCATTCGCTCGGCGGCCCGGCTCTCCTGATCCAGGCTGCAATGGATGCGGTGAAAACGTGGGTCTACCGGCCGACTATGCTCAACGGCGAGCCGGTGCAGGTGGAAACCACGATTGATGTGAACTTTACGTTAAACCAGTAGTAACCCGGCGCTCCGTTAAGAACGTCGGATAGAAGGTACAATTTCAACTCGCAGGAGAGACGACAACAATGCTTTTGCAATTACATGTATGGGCGTTTTATTTGCTCCAGGATGAGGGTATCGGTTGGGATCCTCGCTCCCTTTGGAGCCAGATGGGACCATTGGCCAAGATTGTGGTGGTCGGCCTGTTCATCATGTCCGCGTACTCGATCGGTGTCATGATCGACCGCCTCATGGCATACAGCGCCGCCCGCAAACAGTCCCGGGCTTTTGCTCCAGCCGTCGCCGGCGCTCTGCGCGAAGGCAAGCTGGATGAAGCAGTGAAAATCGCGGACCGCTACAAGAAGAGCCACCTTGCCAAGGTGGTCGTCGCCGGTCTGCAGGAATTCCAGGCGCACCAGATCAGCTCCGAAATTCCCGGTGAGGAAATCGAAGCTTCCAAGCGCGCTTTGGAACGTGCCGAAGCCATCGTTCACGCCGAATTGAAGCGCGGCGTCAGCGGCTTGGCCACCATCGGTTCCACCGCCCCGTTCGTGGGTCTGTTCGGAACTGTCGTCGGCATCATCAACGCGTTCAAAGGTATTTCCAACAACAAGTCCACCGGTCTCGGTGCTGTGGCCGGCGGTATTTCGGAAGCGTTGGTGACCACCGCTATCGGATTGTTCGTGGCCATCCCCGCGGTCTGGATGTTCAACTTCTTCACCGGCAAAATTGAAGCTTTCGACGTGGAGATGGGCAATTCCAGTTCCGAGTTGATCGACTACTTCCTGAAGCGGTCGCAGCGCGGCGCGGGCGCCCGCAAGTAGTTTCGAGTTCAGGAATCCGGCGAGTTGAAATCGAGGGAGTTTCCCTGGAAGCTCCCTCCAGCGAATCCGGGTTTCTGGGAGAACAACATGGCACACGAATTAAAGAAATCAAAAGCTCCGCCACCGGTAGCCGACATCAACGTCACCCCCATGGTGGACGTGATGTTGGTGCTGCTGATCATCTTCATGGTCATCACGCCTATGTTGAACAAGGGCATCCCGGTCGACATGGTCAAGACCAAGAACCCCATCGCCATGCAGGCCGCCGACAAGAGCGATGCCGTCATGGTTGCGGTTACCCACGACGGGAAAGTCTATCTCGGTCCTGACCAGATGCCCGCCGAAGATCTTCCGCCCAAGGTGAAGGACCTTCTCCAAAACCGGCTGGACAAGACGGTATTCCTAAGGTCGGATGCGCGGGCGAATTATGGAAGAGTAGTGGAGGTCGTGGACAATCTGCGCGCAGCCGGAGTGGACCAGCTAGGTCTGCTCACCGAGCAATTGCAGGAAAAAGGAAAGGCAGCGACGCCCGATGCGGGCTCAGCGCCGGCGACAGCGGTGCACTAACCAAGGATTTTAAAGGAGTTTTCTTATGTCAATGGCAGTCGGTGGAGCGGGCGGTCCGAAAAGCGATATCAACATGACGCCCATGATCGACGTCTTGTTGGTGCTCATTATCATCTTTATGGTGATCACGCCCCTGACACCTAAAGGACTCGAGGCGCTGGTGCCCCAGCCGCCGCCTCCCGGCCAGAAACAGAACGCGTCCGATCAGCGAACCGTGGTGATCGTCATCGATGCGAACCATCATTACTCGATCAACAGTGAGGACACCGATGAGCAGCACATGGGCGATCGCCTGACCGAGATCTTCAAGACCCGCGCCGAGCGCGTCGTCTTCGTCAAGGGCGACCCCTCGCTGGAGTTCGTGTGGGTGGCCAAGGCGATCGATATCGCGCACGGCGCGGGCATCGACAAAGTCGGCCTGATGACCGCCAAAGTGGAGGCTGGACAATAAGATGCGCAAGTTCGCTTTGTGCGCTCTGGCCGCCGTGCTGATCAGCCTCCCGATCCTGGGAACGGGCTGCCAGAAGTTGCAGGCCCGCGATCACCTCAACAAGGGCGTCAATGCCTTCAAGAACGCCCAATACCCGGAAGCCGTCGAGCATTTCAAACAGGCCGTGGAGTTGGATCCCAACTACCCCATCGCCCGCTTGTACCTGGCCACTGCGTACATGCAGCAATACATCCCCGGCGTGGATTCGCCGGAGAATAAGCAAATGGCGGACGCCGCCGAGAGCTCGTTTAAGGACGTGCTGAAAGACGATCCCAAGAACGAGACTGCCATCGCCTATCTCGCTTCCCTGTACCTCAACGAGAAGCGCTACGACGATGCCAACGCCTGGTACGACAAACTGACCCAGGTGAATCCCAAGAGCGCAGTTGGCTATTACAGCAAGGGCTTCATCGCCTGGTCGAAATGGTATCCGGCCGACGGCACCGCCCGCGCCAACCTGGGAATGAAGCTTGAAGATCCGGGCCCCATCAAGGACAAGAAGGTCCGCGAGGAGCTGAAGACCAAGTATTCCGGCGTCATTCAGGACGGCCTCGACAGTCTCGACAAAGCCTTGCAGGTCGACCCCGATTACGACGACGCCATGGCGTATGAGAACCTTCTCATCCGCGAGCGCGCCGATCTGGACGAAAACAAGGAAGACTACGAGAAGGATATCAAGACCGCCAACGATTGGGTCGACAAGGCCATGGAGGTCAAGAAGAAGAAGACCGAAGCCAAGCAGAAGACCGGGGGCGGCATCGTCGCCGAACCCAACGCCAAATAGTTTCTCCTGCGTGAATTGCAAAAGGGGAGGCGATCTTCGGATCGCCTCCCCTTTTTCTTTGTCGATGTGGCGCAGGCACTCCTGATGTCACCCCATAGTTTTGGGCCGGTTCGGGAAATGGCCTGAGCCCATTTCCCGGTCCGATACCACTCCCTCACGGTCGTGGCTCGGTATCGGCACACTGCGTTTTTCCGAGCCGCGGCCGTGAGGAAGCGGTTTGCGGGCTCATGGCAAATTCCACGGCATCGGGATGAGCGTCTCTTCGCGTCGAGGCAAAGACCCTAATGGCCACGGGTCTTTTCTTACGAAGCCGGGCTCAGGAGTCCAAAAGCTCGACCCAGCCGCCAGAAGCCTGCACCACGTCAACCAACGGTGCGCGAGTCTACTTCCGCAACGCCCGCCGCGCCATCAGCAGCAGAAAACCTCCGAACACGAGCATCGACACGCCCGAGTAGAGATTGACATTGACTTCCGTCAAAGGCGCGCGGAGATCGGGTTGCACCAGCCCCACCGCCAGCACGATGGCGCCCAGTATCACGAAAAACCAGCCCGAAGGCACTCTGAGATCGAGCATATTATGCGAACCAAATATTCAGTAGGATAACCAGGACCAATACCACCACCGCCAACGCAGCCGGGCGCTGATACCAAACCACGCCCTCGTCGTGCCGGATCTTTGTGAGCCCGTATACCAGCCCTTCCATCTCCTGATCCGTCCGCGGAGTCGTCGCCAGGCTCACTATCGTGGTGACCACCACGCAGACCACGAAACCCATGATCGCGACCCAGAAATTCTGCGCCATGGTGGACGGGAACGTATGGAGATTGCCCAAAATTCCGCCCTTGCCTTCGCCCACCGTCAGCGCCCAAGTCGCAAAGGCGGCGCCTGTGCCGCTGACCAGTCCGGAAAATGCGCCGTGTCCAGTGGTCCGCTTCCAGAACATACCCAGCAGGAACGTGCCGAATAAGGGAGCGTTCACGAACCCGAACACCAATTGCAGCAAGTCCATGATGTTGTTATAAAGCGTCGCCACGTATGCCGCTCCGATGGAGAGGAGCACGCCCACTATCGTGGTCATCTTGCCCACCATCAGATAATGGCTGTCGGGAGCGTCTTTCTTGATATAACTCTGGTAAATGTCGTAGGTGAAGACCGTGTTGAACGCGGTTACATTCCCCGCCATCCCCGACATGAACGATGCCATCAATCCCGTGAGCCCCACGCCCAGCAATCCGGCCGGATAGAAGCGCGCCATCAGGGTAGTGAGCACCTGATCGTAATCCTTTACCACCGATCCATGCACCAGCTTCGTGGGAAGCTCGTAGAGATGTGCGCCGCCCGCGCCCGTCATCTGCGCCAGCGCGATTGCCGCGATACCCGGCAAAATCACGATGAACGGAAGGAACATCTTGGGAATCGCCCCAATCAGCGGAGTGCGGCGCGCGGCCGACATGTTCTCCGCCGCCATCGCCCGCTGCACCACCAGGAAATTTGTGCACCAGTAGCCGAAGCTCAGCACGAATCCCAGCCCAGCCATCATGCCGAACAATTCCACTCCCATGGGATTCTCGCTGGCGTGCCCCATGTAGTGCCACGAATGCGTCATGTTGGCCGGCAGGCGCGACTTGATGCCCTCCCATCCACCCGCCCGGTAGCACGCCAAAATGGCCAGCGGCGCGAACCCCGCCACGATCAGGAAGAATTGCAGTACCTCGTTGTAAATCGCGCTCGTCAGGCCGCCCAAATACGTATAAGCCAGCACGATACCGGCCGACGCCAGCACGCACATGTTGAAATCCCAGCCCAGAACCAGGTGCAGTAACAAACCCAATGCGTACATGGAAATGCCCGAAGAGAAGACGGTCATCACCGCGAAGGTCAAGGCGTTGAATCCGCGGGTCTTCTCGTCGAACCGCATTTTCAGGTATTCCGGCACCGATCGGGCCTTGCTGCCATAATAAAACGGCATCATGAAAAGACCCATGAACAGGATGGCGGGAATGGCACCGACCCAGTAGAAGTGGGCGGTCATGATGCCATACTTGGCCCCGGAGGCGGCCATGCCGATCAGTTCCTGCGCGCCTAAATTGGCCGCGATAAACGCCAAACTGGTGATCCAGACGGGGAGCGACCGCCCCGACAGCAGGAAATCACCGCTGGTCGACATCTTCTTCCGCAGCACCCAACCGATGCCGATTACAAATGCGAAGTAGACAGCTAAAATTACGTAGTCAACGGCAGCGAGCTTCAACTTGGCGCTCCTCCCTTTCTACGAGCTTAGGATTGGATAACAGAGTCTATCACACGGTGCAATGGTGTGTGGATGGCAGTTACCGAGCCGCAACCGCAAGGTAGTGTCCCAGGCCTAGCGGGACGGGACGAGCTTCGCTCGCTTGGACAAGCTGAAGCATGTCCCACAGGCGCTTGTGTTACCGAGCCTCGACAGCGGGAGTGGTTTATCGCGACCGCTTGCTTGCGCGCGCGGCTCGGAAAGTCTACCCCCTCAGGCCAGCGCTAGGTTGGCCTGCGCGGCGATATCCAATTTGGCGAATTCGCCCCGCGCGAGCTTGGGAAACGCCGCGGCCGCAATCATGGCGGCGTTATCGGTGGAAAGCCCAGGTGTCGGGAAATAAACAGGATAGGGAAGCCCGGCGGCCTGCGCCGCCTTCCTCAGTCCCGAATTGCAGGCGACCCCGCCGGCGACAATCAGCGTCCGCGCTCCGATCGTCTCGGCCGACGATGCCGCGCGGGTGAGCAGCTCGTGAATGACGGCGTGTTGGAACGAAGCCAATAGATCGAGAGTGCGCTGTGGCGTGACGGCCAGCCATTGATCGGCCGACGGCTGCGGGCAAGCGCGTAACACCGCCCGGCGGACTCCGATCTCGCCAGCCATGTCGTGCGCTTCCACCCAACGCAGCACCGCCGTCTTCAATCCGCTGAAGCTGAAATCGAGCGCATTGCCCTTCATTTTGGCGAAAGTGAAGCGCACCGCCGAGGGATCGCCATGGGGCGCCAGGCGGTCGATAATCGGCCCGCCGGGATAGCCGAAGCCCAATAGTTTGGCGACTTTATCGAACGCCTCGCCGGCGGCATCGTCGCGCGTCTTGCCCAGCAGGCGGTAGCGAAATCCCTCCAGCACCTCGAAAAGATGCGTGTGGCCGCCGCTCACCACCAGCGCCAGCGCCGGGTATTCCACCGGGTTGCCGCCGCAGCGCGACTCCATGATCACCGCGTGGATGTGGCCCTCGATGTGATTCACCGCAATCAGCGGCACACCGCTCGCAAAGCTCAGGGACTTCGCGTACGTCAGCCCCACCAGTAACGAACCCACCAGGCCCGGACCGACCGTAGCGGCGATCGCCGCCAGATCCCCGAGCCGCGTCTGCGCGGTCTCCAGCGCTTCCCGGACCACCGGCACGATGGCGCGCAGGTGCTCGCGCGACGCCAGTTCCGGCACCACGCCGCCGTACTTGCTGTGCGTCACCATTTGCGACGCCACTACCGAGGAGAGCACCGTGTCGCCGTTCTCCACCACGGCCGCCGCCGTCTCATCGCAGGACGATTCGATTGCCAGAATGCGCACTGCTTCCAGAGTAGCGTTTATTCATCGATCAGGTATTCGAAGGAAGCGCGCACGGGGCCGGGGTTCACGCGGGCGCTGAAGTTCAGGAGGCCGGAAGCTTTCCATACGCAACGTTGGGCCGCAGCCTGGATATCGAGCAGCAGCACGTGCGCGGGATCGCTGGCATCGAGGGAGCGGAGCGCATCGGCGGCGCTGCTCAGAATAACCGTCAGTTCGTTGTTGAAATCGTGCGCGGCTGCGGCCGCTACGGCGCAGGCGCGCTTGGCATTGCTCAGTTGTTCCATGGCGGCATACTAGCCTCCTATCCCCGCGCGCCCTGCGCCAAAAACCCGTATCAGATTGAATCTGAAAGAAAAAAGCAACTAAAATAGCTGTCACCGCGTCAGAGTACAATAAGTTACAATAAGTACAGTAGAGCGACCCGGAGATTTATCCCCCATGATTTTGCATAAGGCCGCGGCCTTTGCTGCAGTTATCGCTGTACCTCTATTCGCCACCGATCCTCCGCCCGCCCGTCCCAAAGCCGGATCCGTGGAGATCATGAAACTCAACGATATAAAACCTGGCATGAAGGCCACGGCCTGGACGGTCTTCCAGGGCACGGTGCCGGAGCCGATCCCGGTAGAGATCGTTGGGCGCCTGCGGAATCAAAACGGACCCAATCAGGACATCATCATCGGCAAAATGCTCGGCAAAGCCAAAGTCACCAACGTGGCGGGCGGCATGAGCGGCAGCCCGGTTTACATTGACGGCAAGCTGATCGGGGCGGTAGCTCTGCGCATGAGCACGTTTTCGCCCGATGCCATCTGCGGAATCACGCCCATCGAACTGATGCTGGAGATCAACGATCTCGATAAGTCGCGTCCCGAAGATGCGCATACGCCCGACAAGACGCGCACCCACAATTCGCCCGTTTCCATCGGTCCCGATCTTCTGGGCGATCTGGCCGCCGGGCTCGGCACGCCGCTGCCTTCGGCCATGATGATCCCCATCGAATCGCCGCTGATGCTGACCGGCTTCTCCGACAGTTCGCTGCGCGAATTCGGCCCGATGTTTCAGCAAATGGGAGTCAACGCAGTGCAGGGGGGCGCGGCCAACGACATCCATAGCAACAAGCCCGCCGCCGGATGGGAGCACGCGCTCAATCCCGGGGAGAGTATCGCCGGAGTGCTGGTGGATGGCGACATGGCCGTCACCGGACTCGGCACCGTAACTTACAACGATGGCAAGCGCGTCCTGGGCTTCGGCCATCCGTTCTTCAATCTCGGGCCCGTGGACATTCCCATGAGCAAAGGCGAAGTGGTGATGACCCTCGCTTCCGCCTATCAGCCCAACAAGATGGCTAACGCCACCGAAATCGTCGGCGCCCTGCATCAGGATCGCTACACCGGCATCATGGGCGTACTGGGCGCGGAATCCAGCATGATCCCGGTGAGCGTGAAGGTACGCTCGCTCGACGACAAGAGCAATCTGACCAGCGAGAAGAGCTTCCATTTCAATGTATTTGTGCACCAGAAGTGGACGCCCTACCTGATGATGCTGACACTCTACAACTCGCTCTCGCAATTGAACGAGTTTGCCGACGAAGCTACCTATCGCCTCAACGGCAAGGTTGAAATGGCCGGCGCACCGCCGATTTCGCTCTCCACCATGGCGGCCAACGGCGAAATGCCCACACCCGCGCCGCTGCTCATGGCCTCCTGGTGGGGCAACATGTTCAACCGCCTGTACCTGAACAACGTGAATACGCCCGACGTGAAGAGCGTCAACGTCACTGTGGACCTGCTGCCCGAGCGGCGCGTGGCGGCTATCGATAGCGCCTGGGTGGCCGACCCGGAAGTGCGCGCCGGCGACACCGTTCCCGTAAAGGTCTTCCTGCGGCCCTATCGCGGCGAGCGCATCGAGCGCGACTTCACGGTGAAGATTCCCGACGGCCTCGCGCGCGGCGATCACCGCATTCTGCTGAGCGACGCCGATACCGTGAATCGCATGCAGAATATGGCGGGCTCGGCGAATCGCTACCTGGATCTTCCGCAGATCGTATCGCTTTTCAACCAGGAGCGGTCCAACAATAAACTGTACATTTCGGTGGTGGAATCGGTACCCACGGCTTACTACGACGACAAGACACTGCCCAGCTTGCCCGCGTCCGTGCTGAACGTGATGGGGTCGGGGAAAGCGTCGAGCCGTTCGCTGGTGACTTCGCCCGAAACGGCCACCGAGCAGATGGCGCTGGCCTTCGATTACATGGTGACCGGAAGCTATTCGCTGCGGATCCACGTGAAATAGATTGTTAGCCACAGATGAACACAGATCTTCACCGCAGAGGCGCAGAGACGCTGAGAAAAACAAGAACCAAAGTCGAAACCGGAGAGCGCTGAGGTGGCAGAGGGCGCGGAGGGATCGGCTGGCGCTATGTGTACGTCAGCGCGGAGTAGCCTCTTGCCGGGAAATCATCGCGGCGTTCAATCTGTAAAACAAGCTCGCCGAAACTTGCAGCGAAAACAAGATTCTTCCGGCCGTTTAGCGAAAGCCTCATGAATAGAGGGTTCGGACCGGTCGACTATCGATGGGAGCGCCTTAGGGTTCCTGTGCCGATGCCCACATCGCGCCAGCCAATTCCTCCGCTTCCTCTGCCACCTTATTGCGGCTCTGCTGCGCTGTGTTCTCTATGCTGGATTGCCTATTATCGATGACCAAATCAAGACCTCGTAAAACAAGCATTGCCTTCGGTGCGCTTGTAGCCGCCGTATGCGCGGCGGCATTCGCCGGACAGACGCAGATCTGGACGCAGGGTGAATACGCCGACTTCGAACGCGGCGTGATCAACAATCTGTCCATACGCAGCGACGGCCTTCTCTCGCTCGCTCCGCATTCCCACGAATTGTTCGACACCGGCCAGGCTTACCTCTGGGGGTTGGCTCGCGATTCCAAAGGCAATCTCTACACCGCCGGCGGCACGGGAGCGAAGCTGTTTCGCATTCCTCCTGGCGGCACGGGCAAGATGGTGGCGGAAGTGGACGCGCTCGAGATCCACGCCATCGCCGTCGACTCCAAAGATCGCGTCTATTTCGGCACCGCGCCCGATGGCAAAGTCTACCGCCTCTCCGGCAATGGCAAGCCGGAGGTCTTCTACGACCCGAAAGCCAAATACATTTGGGCGCTGGTCTTCGACAGCAAGGGCGACTTGCTGGTGGCCACCGGTGGAGTGCCCAACGGCCAGGGCGAGATTCACAAAGTGGCGCCCGATGGCAAAGGCTCGGTCTTCTTTAAGACCGATGAGACCCACGTGCGTTCCATGGCCATCGACTCCAAAGACAACCTGATCGTCGGCACCGAGCCCGGTGGCCTGGTGTTGCGGGTCTCGCCAGCCGGCGAAGGCTTCGTGCTCTATCAGATGGCGAAGAAGGAAGTGACGGCGGTCGCCGTGGCGCCCAACGGAGCGATTTATGCGGCCGCCGTGGGAACGAAGCAGGGTGGTCCGGCGCTTTCGCTGCCCCAACCTACGTCCGGAACCCCATCGGGAGCTACCCTCAACGTCAATGTTTCGGGAACCGGGGCGCCCGCCGTGCAGCGTCCCGCGGCGCCTCCGCCGGCATCGATCGGAAGCTCCGGCGTGAGCGGAGGGTCCGAGGTCTACTGCATCGAACCCAATGGCAATCCGCGCCGCGTCTGGAGCCATGCCGCCGACGTGGTCTACGCCATCGCATTCGACGCGCAGGGACGCGTCCTGCTCGGCGCCGGCAATAAGGGCAGCCTGTACCGCATCGAATCGCCCACGCAATACACCGCGCTGCTGTCCCTTCCGCTCACTCAGATCACGGCCTTCCAGAGCGGACCGGGCGGGCGTCTCTACGCCGCCACCGGGAATACCGGGAAGGTATTCGAGATCGGACCCGAAGTGGAGCATGAAGGCACCATCGAAAGCGATGTCTTCGATTCGTCCATGCACACGCTGTGGGGAAGGCTGAGCTTCGAAGCGCATTTGAACGGCGGCCAGATCGCCATCGCCACGCGCAGCGGCAACCTCGACCAGCCGCAGAAGAACTGGAGCCCCTGGTCGGCGGCCATTACCGCGCCTAAGGGCGGGCGCGTGGCATCTCCGGCGGCGCGCTTCGTGCAATGGAAAGCCACCCTTACCGCCGACAGCACCGGCCATTCGCCGGAACTGGAATCCGTCGATGTCGCCTACCTGCCGAAGAACGTGGAGCCGCGCGTCGACGAGATCGAGATCACGCCCGTCAACTACCGCTTCTCCGCCCCGGTGCTGAATCTGACAGCCGCACCTTCAGGTCCGTCGCAGAATTTGACGCTGCCTTCGCTGGGACGCCGCTCCTCACCGCTCATGGCGTCGCTGCCGTCATCGGAAAACACCACCACCAGTCCGTCGATGCAGTTCTCCAAGGGATATCTGGGCGGGCGCTGGCTGGCATCCGACCCGAATGGCGATTCCCTGCTCTACACGGTCGAAATCAAGGGCGAAAATGAGACCGAGTGGAAGCCGCTTAAAGAGAAGGTGACGGAAAAGTATTTCTCCTGGGATGCGACGGCCTTCCCCGACGGCGATTACCGCCTGCGCGTGACCGCCTCCGACGCGCCGAGCAATCCACCGGGCGACGCGCTGACCGCGCAGCTGGTCAGCCCGCCCTTCACCATCGACAATACGCCGCCCAAGATTACCGCGCTCACCGCCTCGCGCAATGGTGGCAAACTGCAGGTGCGCTGGCACGCCGCCGATGCGCTCGGTAATCTGGATCGCGCCGAATACTCGCTGGACGGCGGCGATTGGACCGTCGCGGAACCTGTGACGAAGCTCTCCGACTCGCCGTCGCTGGATTATGAATTGACGCTCGACGCCCCCGCGGGCGAACACACCGTCGCGGTACGCGTCTGGGATGGGAACGATAATCTGGCGGTGGATAAAGTGGTGGTGAAGTAGCGATGTGGCGCAGACTTCAGTCTGCCGGGTGGAGACTTTCCAGAAACCTCGTCGTCTTCGGTTGAAGCTGAAACCGCTTGCTGACGCGCGCGGCTCGGTAAACGCAATCCGCCGATACCGAGCCGCGACCGTGAGGGAGTCGGTTTGCGTGGACGTCACACTGCGTTTCCGAGCCGCGACCGTGAGGGAGTCGGTTTGCGTGACGCCACACTGCGTTTCCGAGCCGCGACCGTGAGGGAGTCGGTTTGCGGACTCATGGCAAATTCGATGGCATCAGGAATGCCTGCGCCACACTCGCGTTACAATCTTAGAAGTTCCGCGCCATGGCGACTAAGCTGATCCGCTCCCCACGTGTCGATGAAGACTACGCCTGCTTTCGGCTAGAGATTCGCGAATCGAAAATTCACCGCTTCGGGGTCTACGCGCTGGAGCGCATACCGGCCAACCGAAAAGTGATCGAGTATACCGGCGAGCGCATCAGCCGCCGCGAAACCAAAATCCGCGGCAGCGGACGCTTCACTTACCTCTTCACGCTCGACAATTACTGGACTCTCGACGGCGCGGTGGGTGGCAGTGGGGCCGAGATCATCAATCACTGCTGCGACCCCAACCTGCGCACCACCATCACCTATGGCCACATCCTCTACTTCAGCAAGCGCGCGATCCGGCCCGGTGAGGAGCTTACGGTGGATTATCGCTTCTCCGACGACATCGAGCGTGTGAAGTGCTGCTGCGGGTCTCCCAAGTGCCGCGGGCAGATTAATTACAAGGAAAAATAACGCATGAGAAAGTCCGTATTAGCGGCCGCTGCCTTTTTAGCGGCCGCTATGGCAGCCGCGCAGACGGTTTCCACAAACCTCTCCATCATCGCCAGCCATCTGACGGCCAACGATCTGAAAGCCGACATCTCATTCCTGGCGTCCGACGCGCTCGAGGGTCGCGGGACTCCTTCGCGCGGCCTCGAAATCGCCGCCGAATATGTCGCCGCGCAGTTCCGCCGCGCAGGGCTCGAGCCCGCCGGCGATGACGACTACTTTCAGACCGCCAACTATGTCACCGTGACGCCCAACGTAGAAGGAATGGAATTCGCGGTGGATGGCCCCGCCGGTACCGTCAAAGCTAAGAGCAACGGGATGGCCCTGGTGCAGGCCGCTGCCGCCGACCTCAGCAAGGCGGCGGTGGTGAAAGTGGAGGGCAGCGACGCCGGCGCCCTGACAGCCGTGACTCCCGACCAGGTGCGCGGCAAAGTTCTGGTGCTCGACTTTCCAACCGGCACGAACCCCGTGATGTTGACGCGCCAGCTTCCGGCGCTGGCTGCCCGGCTGCAGCCCGCGCTGCTGGTGGTGCTGCGTTCCGGCGTGCAGCCGCCCAATATGTCCCCGCGCATGCGCGAAGTGACGGCCACGCCGGCCGTGCCGGTGGTGGTGGTGTGGGACGAAGAGGTCCGCACCGCGCTTGGCGCCGGCCGCCTGGGAACAGTCGACGCGCTGGTATCGGTGCACATTGCGCCTCCCGCATCGACGGCGGTGAAGGTGCACAACGTGGTGGGCGTCTTGCGCGGGTCCGACCCGGAGCTGCGCGATACCTACGTGCTGGTGACCGCGCATTACGATCACCTGGGAATTCGTGGAACTGGGCCAGGCGACCACATCTTTAACGGCGCCAATGACGATGGCAGCGGCACCGCCTCGGCGATCGAAGTGGCCAACGCACTGGCGGCGCTGCCCACGCGGCCCAAGCGATCCATCGTGTTCATCGCCTTTTACGGCGAAGAGCTGGGGCTGGTGGGTTCGCGATATTATGGCGCACATCCCATTTTTCCGCTGGCGAAGACGGTCGCCGACCTGAACCTGGAGCAACTCGGGCGCACCGATGTCGATGGCGGCTCGAGCGTCGGGCTGGTGAACGTGACGGGCTTCGATTATTCCACTCTCACCGATGCCATTGTGAAGGCCGGCGCCGAAACGGGATTGCAGGTGGTGAAGAACGCGCAACTCAACGAGCGCTACTTCGCGCAAAGCGACAATCAGGCGCTGTCCGATGCCGGAGTTCCCGCGCATACGCTGTCGGTGGGATACATGTTCCCCGATTATCATCAGGCGGGCGACGAGTGGCCCAAGATCGATTACGCTAATCTGGCGCTGGTGGACCGCACCGTCGCGGTTGCCGTCTACGATGTGGCCGATAGCACCGAAACTCCGCAGTGGAAGGATATGCCGCAGACACAGCGGTACATCAAGGCGCGGCAGGATTCGGTAGGTAAGAAGTAAGCGGCCAGGTTCACGCACATGGTGGCTGAGATCGGCCAGATTACCGTTGCCCAACCGGCTCCGCACCTCTAAGTTATCGCTAAACAAAGGCTTTTGCGCCATGGCACGGCGATTGCAACAGTAAAGGGCGGAGGCCGAAAATGAAAAAAGGATTGTTGATTCTGGCGGCTGCTCTCATGACAATGGCGCCGATGAGCGCTTCGGCCGCCGCTCGGTTCTTTGTTGGCGGACCAGGCGTTTACGGTGGCTACTACGCTCCCTACTGGGGTTCTTATTGGGGCCCGTATCGCGCCTACGGCTACTACCCGAATTCCGGCGACGTGAAGCTGGATACCAAAGTGAAGGACGCACAGGTGTTCATCAACGGCGCCTTTGCGGGAACCACCCACGAGAATAAGACGATGCACCTGCGTCCCGGCGAGTACACCCTCGAGATCCGCGAGAATGGCACGACGCCGTTCGCGCAGAAGATCTACGTAGCTGCCGGCCGGACGCTGCATCTTCATCCCGAGTTGTAGGAGGGTGGGCGGCGGCTCAGTCACTCGACTGGGGTCGCGGCCTTTCTGTTTTCAGCGCTACTTCCCTGCCTATTCAAATCCACCTGCGCCCGCGCGCTAAGATTGTGGGGCGAGTCCCAACCCTTGGGACAGCGTCCCCTTCCACCCTACGGCTCGGCGGCTATACTGAAGTTGGGCGAACAGTATAGGTGCGCTTCGAATGGAACGATCGAAAAGCTGCGCGAACCGGCGGAAACATAAATTCTCGTTCGATGAGGCCGCGAGCGTGTTCCTAGATCCGCTTTCGGTAACTGGCGATGATCCCGATCATTCTCTCGACGAAAGGCGCTTCCGTGACGTTTGGCGTCTCGTCTTTGGGGCGTCTGCTGGTTGTCGCACATGTACATCGCGACGACGTCATACGGATCGTCAGCGCTCGCCCTGCAACGCGGGCAGAAAGGAAGCTCTATGAGGAAGGCTAAGACCGTTGCCGCCGACGAACTTCGTTCCGAATACAAACGTTCGGATTTCGGGCCTTTGGTCCGCGGGAAATACATCGCGCAACTCCGAGCGAGTTCCAACGTCGTCGTGATCGCGCCTGAGGTAGCCGACTTGTTCCCGAACGAGGCGGCGGTCAACGCTGCGTTGCGGTCGCTGGCGGAGATTGCCAAGCGTGCCGGCTCCCGACGCGCCCGGTCGCGTTAAGTTGCGGGCAATGGCTGGATGTCAAAGCGATGTGACTATGATCACCGGAGCTGATCTCCCACGTTGAGGGCGAGCGTCGTCGCACTCCATTTCGGGTCGCAAGCCATCCTGATGGGCGCTTCTGCCGCTCAATTCTGACTAATGAGACAAAAGCAATCGAGAATCGGTCGACTCCGGGAAGTCTTTAGGGCTGACGGGAAGTGCCAACTTAACGCGAAGCTCGCGAGGCTGTGTGTGCTCTACGAGGACCTCCGAGTCGAGATGTCAGGAATTGCGGAGCCTAGCATGCCAGCGCTCGACGTCCTTGATTCGGAACAGGACAACAGGCATACGCCAAAGCGAATTGGGAGGTACCGGCGCTATTACTTTGTCCGGCGATCGATAGGAACGATTCGTGAGTTCGCCGAGGCGTTACGCTTCCTTAGGGACGATCCCGATTTCCAGGTCGGTGCTACCCGTGTCGATGAAGAAGCCAGAGCGACACTGGAGTCAGCTGTCACTTTTTTCGGCAAAAACGAAAGTCTATTAAATTTAAAGGCGATACGCAACGACATAGGAGGGCACTTCGGCCACTAAGCTGCTCTAAATGCTCTTGATGGCCTACGACCCGATGCTTACAGCACCATCGAGCTAGCGGATGGTAGGGATTTCAGATTGCACTTTGCCGGAGAGATTGCGGCGGCCGCGCTGCTCCCGCACCTTCCGAACGATGATATCGGTGAATACGGAACTCTACTAGGAGAATGCATCAAGCCGGCGTATAGACACGCGGCTAGATGCGTCCAAATCTTCGCCATCAAGTACCTTTGGACGAGTTTTGGCAAGTAATGTATTACCGCGTTCCCGCCGTTTAATGATATGTGATATTGGTGGGATGCCTCCGGTCGGATAGCCGGGGAGCCGGGACCCGCACGATCATATCCCAGCCGGATGGCTGAGAACTGATACTCGCACGGGCTTCTGTAAGCCGTACTTCTGCGGAAGGCTTTGGAGAACGACTGTAACCCACTCGGGCTGATCCGGGCCGACAACGACCTCCTCAACCAGGGCCGAAACGTCGATCGCGACCGGGATTCCTGCGGGCATTGCCTCACGGTAAGCCCTTTGCATCGAGGTAAGGATGGCGTCCTCGCACACGCGGCGTATGTCGGTATCGGAAGCCGACCGATGCCTCAACCTGAGCTCGTCCGCCATTCTGTCCGCAACCCGAGTCACGTTCAGGCTGTCTGGGTAGCGCTCGGCCGCATCTGGATGCCATAACAGAAGTCGAACCTCCGATTCGTGTTGGTAGGCATTGATCTTTCGAACCAACATTCCGTAGACATTATTCGGCCAGGTCGACTCGGTACTCCAATCTAAGTACTTGATCCGTCCCGCCAAAACACGCTGCGTGGCGGAGCTGAGCGCGGCTTTGACTGCGGCGATGGATGATCGGACCGCGATGCTTCCATAACCCTTATCCGTAAAGCTTCCACATCGCCATGGATTCGATGCCGCTCGCATGCCAGCAGCTAACAAAGCTCTGTCGTCGGGTCTCCTGAAAGAGGCTGATTAGTCGTTCTGCATCCGTGTCGCCGAGCCCCTTCAGATGATGCCGCTCGGCGTGCGTGAACTCTCCCTCGCGAGGATCATCGACGAGGTCGGCACGTGAAAACCACAGGCTCCGGTTTTCAAGCATGGACATGAATTTCAGCGCGTCCATGTAGCGCCAGATTACCGTGAGATCAGTGGGTGTGTCGCAACTTGCGTGGGCCTCGTATGCCATCCCAGGAAGTATAACGTGCCTTGCCCCAGGCCGAGCCCCCACCCGCCGCATCGTCTCTCGGACACGATTCAGTCTGCGCCCCGGCGAACACGACATTGAGATCCGCGAGAATGGCACGACGCCGTCCGCGAAGAAGATCCCGCAGACCGGGATTTGACCAGCGAGAAAGGCCGCCCGGGGGGTCCGCAGCGCCATACAGGCGAGCGCCGAGATTGGAAAACCATGTGGGCCATTCAAGAAGCCTCGGATCGACCCTGCTTGCTCAATGCCCATCTACATACGGCCGTTACGAGCCAGCTCCGCGCCTCACCTTGCAGTATCATGATGTATTCACGCAAGCTCGATTTCATGATCGTTCCCCGGGACACCGTCTAGGACATGGATATGAGAAGAATCCTCCTGCTTATCGTCTGGCAGTTCGGCCTCCTGGCCGGCGGCCGGCTCTTCGCCGATGTCGTCACGCTCAACGATGGCCGCCAGATCTCGGGACTGCTGGAGTCCGGCAACATCCGGGAGCTTCACATCAAGGTCGGGGATCAGTCGCAGACAATCGATATCCATGATGTTCAGGCCATCCAGTTCGGTGTTTCCTTACCTGGCCCGCCAACCGCCGCGGCGCCGACACTTAAAGCCGGCGCGGCCGCGCAAGCCGACACACTGATTCTCAAGGACGGCACACACGTGACGGGCCGGTGGTGGTCCGTTGACGCCAGCCATGTCCACATCCTGGTAAACAATCAGCTACAGCATTATCCCCGGCCCGACGTGTCGGCGGTGACTTTCGGCGGCGCAACCCTGCCTCCGCCTTCGACTCCGCCATCGGCAACATCGCCGCAACCTCCGACCAGCGCAGCCCAGCCGGCACCCGCTCCGACGTTGACGCGACCCTCCGGCAGCGCGCCGCCACCGGCACCCTCGCGCGGTCTCTCGCAACCGGAGGAAATCGGGATGGTCTACTTTTGGAACGGCAGGATTCTTACCCCGCTCGAACACAGTCAAGCCGTCGAGCGTAAAAAGGGCTCCACTCAATACTTTGAGATGCCGGCTCCCCAATCGAGCGTTCGTCTCAAAGAGGCCTCCAGTCTGGTGTTCATCGTCCGCTTGCCCAAAGAAGTCGACCCCGCCAGCTACAGCCTGTTCGTTTTGGCGACTGTCGACGGCAGCCGGCGGACCCAGTCCCGGCCCGGCCGCCGGGGCGTCCTCGCGACATGGCCGGTTGACATCGAGAAGAACGACGAGTCCAGCTTAATCACCTATGCCTTAACCGTCAGGGATCTGCCTACCGGCGAATACTCCTTCAGTCCCTCCAGCTCGAACGACGGCTACTGCTTCGGCGTCGATCCCTCCGGGTCTGGCCAATAACAGATCCGCGAGAATGGCACCACGCCGTTCGCGCAGAAGGTCTACGTAGCTGCCGGCCGGACGCTGCATCCTCATCCCGAGCTGTAAGAGCGTAAGGCTGCTCAGTTGGGGCAAGGCCGCGGCTCAGTCGCTCAACCGGGTTGCGGCCTGTCTGTTGTTTGGGGCCGCCGAGGCTCACTTCCCTGCCTCTTCGGCGTGCAAGGATTTCAAATCCACCCGGGGAAGTCGAGTGCCAAGATCCCTTCAGCCAGCGCTGTGGACATCCCACGCCGGGGCAGGTCGAACACCCTTAGCAATACTTCAACGTGCGGTTTCGGGCTAGTGAGCCTAGCGATCCCGCTTCTATTTTACGCCGACGCGCTATTCTCATAGCACCTGAAAAGGTGCTCTAATAGAAGCGATCCCATGCTCGATATCACGAACGACATCCAATCGCTGACCACATTCCGCCGGCGATCCGGCGATTTCATGAAGCAACTTAAGAAAACCAAGCGCCCCGTGGTGCTGACCGTGAAGGGAAAGGCGGCAGCCATCGTGCAGGACGCTGCAGCCTACCAGCGCCTGCTCGACATCGCCGCGCGCGCCGATCCCGAGGAGGGAATTCGTCAGGGACTGGAGGACGCCAAGCAGGGCAAGCTCAGGCCAGCGAGGGAGTTTTTCGCGGACTTCGAAGCCACGCATGGCATACCTCGTTAATTTCACCGCCCGCGCCGGGCGCGATCTCGCCCATCTGTACGAGGAGATCAACGCCGAGCATTCCGGCGCTGCCCTAAAATGGTATCGCGGGTTCAGGGAGGCGATCCTCAGCCTGGAAGAGCGGCCGAACCGGTGTCCAATGACGCCGGAGAGTGACAAGTTTCAGGCATTTGCGGTACGGTAACAAACCGTATATTTACCGCGCAATATACCGCGTGCTGGAGAAGCAGAAACAGGTTGAAGTGCTGCACATTCGCCACGGCGCAAGGCGGAAATTCACCGGCGCCGATGTCGAGTAGAAGATTCTAATCGGTATGGGGCAAGGCCCGCACGCCTGAGCGGGACGCCGTCGCTATGGACCAGGCGAATGCCGACTCGAGGCCGGCCAGGGGCCAGGGGCCTAGCCATGGGGCCGGCCCCGGACGTGGGCATCCGGCCCACCATCAAACCAAAGCGATCGGCCGCACCGGCGAGCCAGTAGCACCTTCAATCTTCAGCGGAATCGCCACGAATAGAAACTCCCGCACGCCGGCCTTCGCCAACTCCTCCAGATTCAGGCATTCGATAATGTGAATCCCCTGCTCCACCAGCAGATGCACGTGCACCGGCATCGACGGGTCGGGCACCTTTTCGAAAGCCACTGTGTCCGACCCGGCGGCGAAAATTCTCCTCGCGCTGAGCCACTTTGCGCCCGCCAGTCCCGGGCCCGGACCATGCACCTGCGAGATGAATTTGCCGGGATCGCGAAAATAGCGCGCCCAACCGGTGCGCAGCAGGACGACGTCCCCGGGCCCGATCTCCACCCCTGCGGACGCGGCGTCCAGATGATCGGGCGTGATTTCGAAATCGTCGCTCGGCGGATCCGCCCCGGCGATATCGAGCAGTACACCGCGGCGGAGGATAGGAGTGTCGATGGAATACCGGCGAAGTCCCGCGCCGTAAGACTGCATCTCGGCGGCGTCCTGCCCGCAGTGGAGTTTGCCGCCGCAGGAGAAATGGCAGAGCGCATCGATATGCGTGCCCACGTGGCTGCCCAGAGCGATCGCGTCGGACGCCGAACTCGCGCCATTCGGCCCCAGATATTCGCCATGCGACTTCACCAGGCTGTAGAGGAACGGCGGATGCGACGGATGATGCGGCATCCCCGTGAAATAAGGTTGCGCGAGGTCGTACAGGCGCGCCGATCGGAGCAGGTCGAGGAGTGGAGACATCGATCTTCCATGGTTCGCCGCTATGATAGACATGTGCGCTTCGCGTCGGAAGCTGCCGAACCCATTATCTGCTTCCTTTCTGTTTTCGGGATAGACCGTGCCATCAGACTTGGATCGCAGCACCGAAGCAGGACCCCATCCGGCCCCAGCTTCGCCGGTTTCGAACGGATTGCGCCTGACCTGCCAGGAGTGAGTCCGCTTCCCCGCAACCGGGCCGGAAAGCGTAAAGTGAGCACATGGGGACTTCGCTGGCGTGCCCGCGGATTCCCTTCAGCGCGATGGGCGGTTAGCGTCAGAGTGGAGGAGCGGCGGCCACCAGCCGACTTCTCGTTACGAATGGCAAACACGATATGTAAGTAACTAGTTCAATGAGATAAATAGTTCCATGCGCCAGGTTACCCACTTGCAGAAATTAAGTGAAACGAAGTAGCCTGCCTGCGCAATTCTCGCTAGACTGGCGCTTCGGGGCAAGCACGGCTGATTCCGGGCAGTCTGACTGACTCAATGGAGCCACTGGTTCGACCGGTGAGACTTGAAAAGGTTTGACCGTTCCGGGAGTATTGGTGACCTTCCCTGAACAAACGCTTACCGCGCAGATTGATGGCATCTGCCGCCAGAGAGACGGACTCCGGCAAGTTACCGTTTGGCGGAATACTCATGCGCGATTTCGCGCAGTTTCGCATCGAGACTATCGCGTGAGTAGAACGTCCCATTGCGCACAACCGCGTTGATCCGGTCCAGGTTCTGAGCGCTCTCAATCGGGTTTCCGTCAAGCAGCACGAGGTCAGCGTCCGCGCCCACCTCTACGCTCCCCATCGTCGCCTCGCGTCCGTAGAATCTGGCGGGGTTCAGAGTCGTCATTTGCAGGATCTTGAGAGGGGTGAAGCCGTCCTGCGCGAGAAGAGCAAATTCCTGGTGCAAGCTAAAACCGGCGACAATCGCCCCCCCGGAAGAGTCTGTCCCGGTAAGCAAAGGAACACCGGCATCGTCGAGCATCCGCGCCAGCTTGAGTTGAAGCAGCCAGAATTTCTGGATGGTCACCTTCTGCGCCTGAGTGATCTTCCTGTGGAAGTCTCGGGTGACGCCGATCCAGGACTTGCGGACATCAGGAGGCATGTATTGGTAATTGGGATCGTTCAGATACTCCGGGTTGTCGGCGAAGTTGCTAGTGCGTATGCGGATTAGCGTCGGAACCTGCCAAGAACCGCTCTTCGCGATAGCCGCAGCGACGCTTCGGCATTTCCCTTCATCAAAGGTGTCGACGATGCGTTGCATGCGGGGTATCGTATCGTGATCGAAGGACATTTCCCCAAGAAGTGGGTCAGCCGTGATCTTGCGGATGAACATCTGCACCAGGAATTCAGGAAGGGGGGGCGGCCTCTTTAGCGGATGGGCGGCAATCTCTTGCTTGAGCGCGGCCTCCTGTGTCGAACAGTCGGTCAAGATCGTGATTCCTGGACCGAGGTGCTCGATCGAGCGGTAGCCTGCGTTCACAGCTCTGACGGGGTCTACGCCCATCTGCAGGTGACCCTCGAAGTTTAGGCCGACCTTTCCAGCTTCAGCGCCCACGGCGAAAAAAGTCTGCGGCTGCGCCAGGGCGACTTTGATAAAGTCGGCGCCCTCCGCCTTCTGGCGGTCCACCTCGGCGATGCCTTCCTTCGCCGAAAAAGAGTTGGTGGTCTCCAGCACTCGACCAGGCATTGCGAGCAGCTTGGGCGCGGAGATCGATTGGAATAGCCGCCCTTCGCGGCGCTGCTGAAGGAGCTCGGCGCCACCACTCATCTGCCGTATGCCTGTAGCGCCATTTGCGAGCATGAGCGCCTCATAGTTGGTGGCATACGGGCTGTCGATAATGTGAGTGTGCCCATCGACGAATCCGGGCACCAGAAATCTCCCCTGCGCGTCGACGACGGGGGTAGCGCCGTACTGGGGCGCTGACTGAGCTTTATCGATGCTCGCTATTTTGCCTGCGTTTATATAGACGGTCATGTCCGGGCTGAGATGACCATCATGAGTGTCGACGGCCGTTACGTTCCTCAGCACCAAATCGCGGCCGGGATCGACGAGCGGTGTTGGCGTCTTGCGGGCCGAGCAGCCCGTGGCCAGGGTAGCGACGAAGGCCGCCCCCAGAATCGCAAACCTCAAGCGCTGCTCCCGCTGCTTGCACTCGCCGATGCGATTGCGGAAGCGGCCGAGGCTGTATTGCGCAATGCTGGACATCGTTTTCCTCCTTAGTATCTAACGTTTCCATATTTACAATATGACCTCGGGCGCGTGGGAAAGCGCTCCGCCCAGGTTTCAGATCGGCGCCGCAAAACGCGCTTCGGTCGCCCGATCCACTTCGGCGGCCTGTCGCGGTCTGGGACTGTGGGGCAAGTTCCCAGGCCAACAGGCCCTGGACGTCCGGCGTCTTCGCAGTGCACTACACGAGCGCGATGGGCCGCACCGGCGAGGCAGTAGCGCCTTCCAACTTCAGAGGAATCGCCACGAATAGAAACTCCCGCACGCCAGCCTTCGCCAACTCCTCCAGATTCAGGCATTCGATAATGTGAATCCCCTTCTCCACCAGCAGATGCACGTGCACCGGCATCGCCGGGTCGGGCACCTTTTCGAAAGCCACTGTGTCCGACCCGGCGGCGAAAACTCCCCTGGCGCTGAGCCACTTTGCTCCCGGCAGTCCAGGGCCCGGACCATGCACCTGCAAGATGAATTTGCCGGGATCGCGAAAGTAGCGCGCCCAGCCGGTGCGCAGTAGGACGACGTCCCCGGGCCCGATCTCCACCCCGGCGGACGCGGCGTCCAGATGGCCGGGCGTGATTTCGAAATCGTCGCTCAGCGGATCCGCCCTGGCGATATCGAGCAGGACGCCACGGCGGAGGATAGGTACAACGGTATCGATGGAATACCGGCGAAGTCCCGCGCCGTAAGACTGCATCTCGGAGGCGTCCTGCCCGCCGTGGAGTTTGCCGCCGCAGGAGAAGTGGCAGAGCGCATCGATATGCGTGCCCACGTGGCTGCCCAGAGCGATCGCGTCGGACGCCGAGCTCGCCCCATTCGGCCCCAGATATTCGCCATGCGACTTCACCAGGCTGGAGAGGAACGGCGGATGCGACGGATGGTGCGGCATCCCCGTGAAATAAG
>Ga0182018_10001412_pt1 | contig 27384 bp, 30 predicted proteins | sample 812P2MmetaG_FD_120490 | JGI IMG/M metagenome (GOLD analysis project Ga0182018, IMG submission 120490) | Permafrost microbial communities from Stordalen Mire, Sweden - 812P2M metaG | ecosystem: Environmental > Terrestrial > Soil > Wetlands > Permafrost | place: Sweden: Stordalen | collected...
AACAGCGTGTTGTAGTGCCGCAGCAGTTCATCCAACTTGAACGCCATCGTTTCGGGCTCGGCGAGATCGGCGACCCGGATCGCGCGCCGAGCCACACGATCCTCATACGCGGGCCCGATGCCTCGGCCCGTGGTGCCGATCTTCGCATCGCCGCGGGCCAGTTCGCGAGCCTTATCCAAGGCGGGGTGGAACGGCAGAATCAGCGTCGCGTTTTCGGCGATCCGCAAGGTTTCAGGTGAAACTGTCAGCCCCTGGCCCTGCACTCTGGCGATTTCCGCCAGCAAGGCCTCGGGATCGACCACGACACCATTGCCGATGATGCACAGTTTGCCGCGCACCAGACCGGACGGCAGCAGCGCCAGCCGGTAAGTCTCGTTGCCGACAACCAACGTATGACCCGCGTTATGGCCGCCCTGGAATCGCACCACGACATCGGCGCGGCTGGCGAGCCAGTCCACGACCTTGCCCTTGCCCTCGTCGCCCCATTGGGCGCCGATCACGGCGACATTTGCCACGCGTCAGTCTCCGGTCTGAGTTTCAGGAACGAGTGGCTGAACTGTACCATTCCGCAGCACGTGCGTGCAGCCCACCCGCGCGGCCTCCGCCAGATCGTCGGGCGTGGCGGCCAGAGCCGCGACCGTCGCATATCCCTCCCGCCGCAACGCCGCCGCCCGGGCCTGACTTGACCCAACCGGGACGAACACCCGTTTGCGGGCTTCCCGCCTGGGGGCTGCCCGCAGGATCGCATCGGGATACAGCGTGAGCCCGGTCGCCGGTTCCGCATCGCCGCAGATATAGCGTCCGCCGCGGCCCAGTACCTCGTGCTTGCCAGGGGCGAAAATGCTGACCGACACACCGTTCTCGTAACGAAAGCCGCGAAATTCCACCGGATCGACGGTCAACCGCAGCGACTGGTTGCGGGTACGGATCGCGGCCACCGCGCCGGCGAGCCTCGCCGCCAGCGCCCCGCCTTGTTCGCCCAGACGTGCCGCGCGCAACGTGGCCAGCGCCCGGTCGGCCGGACCGGACGCGAGCAGCAATTCCGTCAGCACCGGCGCGAGGCTGCCGCCATGCGCCGCGACCTCCGCCGCGTCCTTCCGGTCCAAAGCGCGCGCCAGTGCGGTGCGCTGTGCACCTTTAATGCCGGCCTCCTCCATCAGGGTTGGCGTGAGCATCGGCAGGGTCAAATCGAAGCTGATCCGGGTAAGGCCGATCGCGGCGAGTGCCTCGGCGGCCACCAGGATGATTTCGGCGTCGGCGTCAGGGCTGTCATGGCCGATCAGTTCGATCCCCGCCTGAGCGACCTGGCGATCCGGCGCGATCTGCGAACCGCGCACCCGCAAACACTGCCCAGCATAAGACAGCCGCAACGGCCTGGGCGCATGAACCAGCCGCGTGGTGGCGATTCGAGCCACCTGAGGCGTCGTGTCCGCTCGGAGGCCCATCATGCGCTGGCTATCGGGGTCCATGAGGCGGAAGGTTTGCTCCGCCACCGCGGCGCCGGAGCCGGCCAGCAGACTGTCCTCGAACTCCAGCAGCGGCGGTTTGACGCGCTGATAGCCGTGGGCCGCGAACACATCCATCAACGCCTCGACCGCCGAGGCCTCGGTTTCGGCGTCGGGCGGCAGCAGATCGCGCAGGCCCGCGGGCAGCAGGGCCGGATTGGGCGGTTCGTCGGTCATGGTGGAGCCGGGCTATCATCAAACCCGGTTGGGAGAAACACCTGCCCGGCGAATTGTTCGGGTACTGGGCGGTCGTGGGTCAGTTTGAACGTGCGGCGAGGATATGGAGACCAAGAGGGTTACGACCGCACCACCGTGGCCGTTCGAGACGCAGCCCACGCGCACGACGCGAATTTGCGGAAAGACGGAGTGTTGATGGGTATCGCGGGTGACCCTGTGCAAGTGCGCAATCTCAACGCTGCTCATGTCGAAACGACGAATGGTCCGTTCATGGTGTCCTCGTTGCCGCTGGCTGGCTTTGCTATAATCGAAGCCGCCAATTTGGCTGAGGCCATAGACATGGTGTCACGAACTCCCTGCGCTGTTGCGCATGGCCTCGTCGAGGTGTGGCCGCTGGAGCAAGCGTCGTAAGCCGAGCGTTCGTTGGCGGGCTGAGGAGGGACACGATGATTGACCATACCGGCATCGGGGTCGCTGACGTAGCCCGTTCCGCCACCTTTTACGACGCGGCTTTGAAAGCGCTTGGAATGCGCCGCGTGATTCAGATGCCCGATAACGTGGGGACCGACGGCATTGGCTACGGTTTCGAGTATCCTGTCTTCTGGATCGATCGATTCCACCCGCACTCCGTAAAGCAGCATACCGCCTTCGCGGCCAAAGGCAGAGATGAGGTCGATGCATTTCATGCGGCCGCCCTCAAGGCAGGTGGGACCGAACACGGAGCGCCCGGCCTGCGCAGGCCGAACTATTACGCCGCGTTCGTGCTCGATCCAGATGGTAACAACATCGAGGCGGTCTTCCGTGGCGAATGAGACTTCCGATTTGTGCACTTCTCAAGAAACGTGCACCAAGAACGAGCTATTGATTATATTGAACATTCCGGGTGCGGAAATCTGCTACGCAACGGCTGATGCGAGCGGGCGGCGTCGAGCGATTTTCCAAATTCCCGCCGTTGGCCGGTGGATGACATTCAAACTGACCCATCACCTGGTAGGCGGCGGCCTGGTCGTTGGCGCGGGCGGGTACGTAATGTCACCGATTCTCTCCGTCCGGCGTGCCGTGTAGCGTGTCTGGCATGAGCACATTTCAGATCCTCTCCGGCCAGGACGGCTTTCAGGTCGCTGAAACGACTCCCACGGGCGGCCACATCGTCGTTCGCGGCTTCACGACCCGGGCGGCCGCCCGAAAATATCTGGTGGACCGCCTGTCGCGGTTTTCCGACGAGGAACTCGAGGAAAGAACGCGCGAACTGTCGATGTGGGAAAGCATGATCCCGGACCGGCTGATCGTCCCTGCCCACGCGATGGCGTGAGCCAGTCGCGGTCTCGGCGGCGCGTTCACCGGACCAGATCAACCGTTCGCTATCGTGGCGCGAGCACGGGCTGCGACCCGGTAATCGGGCACTGTGTCTGATGTTTGGTCTCACATCGGCTCACCGCCGCCCTGACCGCCGCTTCCGGGCTGTCACCGCAGGCCACGCCGCAGACCTGCAGCTTGCCTGACAGCCAGCAGGCGACGCCTATGTCGCTCGACTTATCGGACGCGCAGCGCGAACTGTTTTCCGCGGTGTTGTTGATATTCGGCCGTTTGTCGAAGTCGCGGACCATATCGGTGTAAACGCAGTCCCTGGGATTGGCGGCACGGACGACACAGGCGTCCAGTGCGCGAGAGGCGAGGCGTGGCGGGATATCCGCGGGACACGGCATCAGGTTATTCACCGGCCGGTCGTTCGGATCGTGCGCGATTTGCATCCGCACCGCGAGCGTATCGTTTGTCGCGATGTCGCTGACCAGATAGGTCACGGTGCAGTCCGCGGCCTTCGTGGTGTCCTCGACGACCGATGGCAGGTTGCTCTGCGGATCGAACGTACTGGGAGCAGCCCGGACCAGTTCCAGGATCGCCGAACCGAGCACGACGAAACAACAACACAGGGTCACACGGATCATCATGCTATCGGCGTTTCCTGTTCTCCCAACGATACGGAATGAGGTAGTCGGCGTTCGGATCGGTAATCTCCACGACTTCCGCGTTGTTGGGCTGATAATGCGTCGCCAGCGAAATCGAACGGCCGATCGTCAGGTAGCGGGCGTAAATCTCCTCGGCGGCCTCATGCGGCGACGCGCAGTCCTTGTCCGGCAACAGGCGCCAGGAAATGCGGAACAGTGCGTGATTACGAAACAGGAAGACGATGTAGCTGTTGGCGCCCATGCAGCCGGTGATGCCGGCCCGGAGATCTTTCACCGCGTCCAGACGAACCCAGAAATAGCGGACGTCATCAGGGTACTCGTTGGCGAAAGGCAGGCTGGACCAGTCGATGCCCGGCGTTGGATTGGGCAACTGCGCGTTCACCTCCACCGGCGACAGGCCGAACATGATGCCGCCAGTCAGATTGCCGAGATCGGAAGGACTAAAATTCTGCGCCGGCCGGTCACGCGTCATGGTGTTGTCCCACTGGGTCGCGGGAATGGCGAATATACGCTTCGTCTCGGCCGACGCGGGCGATGTCAGCACGCAAACGAGCAAGGCCAACGGCAATCCAGTCCGCCGCAATCAGTCATCTCCCATCAGAACGCCAATGCCGTCGCCTGCACGACCAGCGGCAGGGTCCGCACCATCTCCAGCACGTCTTCCGGCACGCTGTCGTCAACCGACACGAGGCAGATCGCGTCGCCGCCCAGACTGGCACGGCCAAGATGGAAGGTTGCGATGTTGATGCCGGCGCCGGCCAGAGTGGCACCGAAACGGCCGATGAAACCCGGTTTGTCCTGATTGGTTACATACAGCATATGCGGTGCGAAGTCCGCCTCGACCTTGATGCCTTTGATTTCCACGATCCGCGGCCGCGACCCGGCGAACAGCGTGCCGGCGACCGAGCGCTCCATCCCGTCTGTGCCGATCGTGATACGCACCAGCGTCTGGTACTCGCTGGGCCGGTCGTGCACCGTCTCGGCGACGTCGATCCCATGATCGCGGGCGGCGACGGCGGCATTGACCATGTTCACCCCCGCCATCAAGGGCGACATCAGTCCGGCGAGCGCGGCGGCGGTCATCGGCCGTGTATTGAGCGCGGCCGCGAGTCCTTCATATTCGATCGTCACCCGCCTTATCGCCCCCTCCCGCGCCTGGGTCAGTTGTCCCGCGAACCCGCCCAGAAGCCGGCACAGTTCCATGTAAGGCCGCAGCCGCGGCGCTTCCTCGGCGGTCACCGAGGCCATGTTGACGGCGTTGGAAATCGCCCCGGTCAGCAGAAAATCGCTGATCTGCTCGGCGATCTGAAGTGCCACGTTTTCCTGCGCCTCGGCCGTCGCGGCGCCGAGATGCGGGGTGCAGATAACGTTGTCAAGCGAAAACAAAGGCGAATCGACGGCCGGCTCGGTTTCGAACACATCCAGCGCCGCGCCGGCGACATGGCCGGACCGGATGGCATCGGCGAGGGCGGCTTCATCCAGCAGCCCGCCACGGGCGCAATTGATGATCCGCACGCCCGGTTTGGTCCGCGCCAGTGCGTCGCGGGATAGGATGTTCCTCGTCGCGTCGGTCATCGGCACGTGCAGCGTGATGATGTCGGCCCGCTGCAGGAGCGTTTCGAGTTCGACTTTCTCCACGCCGAGATCGAGTGCTTTCTTTTCCGACAAATATGGGTCGTAAGCGATGACTTTCATGTGCAGACCGACTCCCCGGTCCGCGACGATCGAGCCGATATTGCCGCAACCGATCACACCGAGGGTCTTGCCGGTGAGTTCGACTCCGAGGAAGCGGTTCTTTTCCCATTTTCCGGCACGGGTGGACGCGTCGGCCTGCGGCACCTGACGCGCCAGGGCGAACATCATGGCGATCGCGTGCTCGGCGGTCGTGATGGTGTTGCCGTGCGGCGTGTTCATCACCACGACGCCGCGCGCGGTGGCCGAGCGAATGTCGACATTATCGACGCCGATGCCGGCGCGTCCGACAACCTTGAGGTTGGTCGCGGCGTCGAGCAATTCCTTGGTCACCTTGGTCGCGGAACGGATCGCCAGACCGTCGTAGGGCGGAATGATCGCGCGCAGCTCCAACGGCGACAGGCCGGGTTTGAAATCGACGTCGATGCCGCGGCGGCGGAAGATTTCGACAGACGCGGGGGAGAGTTTATCGCTGATCAGAACTTTGGGCATGGGGATCAGATCCATTCTTCGTCATGGTCCGGCTTGACCGGACCATCTGCGTCAACGCGATGTGGTGAGTGATGGCCCGGTCAAGCCGGGCCATGACGTAAGGGTGACGCCACCACCTCAAGAGCCCATTGGCACCAGGGCATCAGCGCCCGAATGTCGCTGGTTTCCACGGTCGCGCCGCCCCAGATGCGCAGGCCCGGCGGCGCGTCGCGGTACGAGCCGATGTCATGCGCGATGCCTCGTTCGTCAAGCAGGGCGGCGATCCGTTTCGCGGCTTTGGCGCGTCCGGGGTCATCCAATGACAGAAACCACGGCGAAACGATCTTCAGGCAGATCGAAGTGTTCGAGATCGTCGCCGGATCGCGTGCCAGGAAATCGAAACTTTCACTGCCGCTGACAAAATCCGCCACCGCATTGAGATTGGCCTGGGAGCGGGCCAACAGCGCCGGTAGTCCGCCGATCCGTTCCGCCCACCGCAGGCCGTCCAACGCGTCCTCGACACACAACATCGACGGCGTATTCATCGTGTCGCCGCGGAAAATGCCCTCGGTGAGTTTGCCCTTGCTGGTCAGCCGGAAAACTTTCGGCATCGGCCACGCCGGTTCATGCGCCTCTAACCTCGCCACCGCCCTGGGCGACAGCGCCAACATGCCATGCGCCGCCTCACCACCAAGTACTTTCTGCCACGACCAGGTCGCCACATCGAGTTTGTCCCAGGCGATCGGCATCGCGAACACGGCGGACGTCGCGTCGCAAATCGCCAGCCCCTGGCGATCGGCGGCGATCCAGTCAGCATTGGGCACTCGCACGCCGGAGGTCGTGCCGTTCCAGGTGAATACGAAGTCATGCCCCGGATCGACCGCGGCGAGATCGGGCAGATCGCCATAGTCCGCCGGCAGGACCCGCGCGTTGGGAAGCTTCAACTGACGCAGGATGTCCGTGGCCCACCCGGTGCCGAAACTTTCGAATGTCAATATATCCACCGGGCGTGGGCCAAGCAGCGACCACAACGCGATCTCCATCGCGCCGGTGTCGGACGCGGGGACAACGCCAAGACGCCAGTCGGCGGGCATGCCGAGAAGAGCGCGCGAGCGGTCGATGACTTCGGTGATTTTGGCTTTGGTTTCCACCGCGCGGTGATTGCGGCCCAACAGAGCGCCACTAAGTGCGTCAAGCGTGAAGCCAGGGCGTTTGGCGCAAGGTCCGGAAGAAAAACACGGATTCGCCGGACGTAATTCCGGTTCCGGAATGGGGTTCATAACGGTTCTCCCTTGCAGAAGATAAGCGCCCCGGTGGGGGGGCGTGGCCCGGGCCGGGGTCTAGCGCCGGACGCCGCACCGCGTCAAACGAAAACAGCTTTTGGTCGCGCCAGCCCGGTATTCCAGGGCAATCGCTCGAACGAGGAAGGCCGGGGTTTCACCCCGGACCCGCCAGGAGGCATCGGGCCGCGAAGAGCGGACCGATGCCTCCTGGCGGGTCCGAGGGCGGAGCCCTCGCGCATCCCGATTCGAGCGATTGCACTACGCCCGCGAGCCCGCCAGCTTGTGCTCTCCCGCGCCGCGTGCGTAGCCTGCCCGGGACGATGTAAGGCGTTTCGAGGGAGTGGAAACATGGGAAAGCTTGAGGGAAAAGTCGCTTTGGTGACCGGCTCGGGCCGCAACATCGGCCGTGCGACGGTGTTGAAGCTGGCCGGGGAGGGCTGCCATGTCGTCGTCAACGCCCGCTCCAACCAGGCGGAGGCGGACGCCGTGGTGCGGGAAGCCCAGGGATTGGGGGTTAAGGCGATCGCGGTGGTCGCCGATGTGGCGAAGAAAGATCAGGTCGAGGCGATGGCGGCGCGCGCACTATCTGAGTTTGGCCGCGTCGACATCCTGATCAACAACGCCGCCGTCCGGCCGCATAAACCATTCACCGAGCTGACGACGGAGGACTGGGAAGCGGTGCGGGGCGTCGTGCTCGATGGAGCATTGTATCTGACGCGCGCGCTGATCGAACCGATGGTGAAGAACAATTACGGACGGATCCTGTTCTTTACCGGTGAGGGTGCCTTCGTCGGCGGTAGCGGGCGCGCGCATGTGTCGGCCGCGAAGATGGGGCTGGTGGGATTCGCCCGAGGCCTGGCCTCGGAGTTCGCCGCGCGCAACATTCGGGTCAACGTGGTTTCGCCCGGCAGCATCGATACGTTGCGCGCGAACCCGGAATGGTACGGCAACCGGCAGCCAAGCGCCGAGGGGATACCGTTGGGGCGTCAGGGGAAGGTGGATGAGATCGCCGCCACTTGTCTGTTCCTGGTCAGTGACGATAGCGGGTTCATCACGGGCCAGACGATTCATGTGAACGGCGGGACGGGGTATTACTGATCACTGTAGTCGCCAGGAGATATCGTGCCTGAACGCTTGTTCCAGGATCAGGACGAACTCACCGCGCTGTGCCAGAGGCACGCCATACGGCGCCTTTCGCTGTTCGGGTCCGTGCTCAAGGGCACCGCACGGGCGGACAGCGATGTCGATTTTCTGGTCGAGTTCGTGCCCGGTTCGGAGCCCGGTTTGATCGGTCTGGCGGCGATCGAATCCGAACTATCCGCTCTGTTGGGCGGACGCCGGGTCGATCTCCGCACGCCATCCGATCTCAGCCGGCATTTTCGCAATGAGGTGGTGAGTACCGCGGCTGCCCAATATGCGGCCTGATGACCGGGTGTGCCGATCACATGCCGAATGATCAGAGAAGATTATTTCTTGAAGCTGGAGGTGACGTAGCAAATACGGAGTTGTTCGTTGGTCAGGCCGACATTGGCGGGACTGCCGACAATAGCAAAGCCAGGCTTGCAGTAGGCGGGCGAAGTTCCCGTAGCCACCTGAGCCTTCATTGGTTCGCAGGCGTCGACTGAAAATCCTCTGCAGTAGTCAGCCGCAACCGGAGCGGATGGAACGGGAAGTGGTACTGTTCTGCCATTGGTTGTGCGGTTCTGATCGCTTTCGAACATCATAAATTCGGCTTGAACGAGCCGACCATTCCGAACGACCTGGTTTGGAACGAGAAAGAATGTCCCGGCAACATGCCGGCCGTCCCTCATCGTTATCATGGCATGGCAAGCATGAGAGGGAAATTCAGGCTTGCACATGCCATTTACCGTAGAAAAGCAAAAAACGTATCCGTCGGTGACGTTTTCAGCACGGACGACACGTTCGCTGTCAAAGTATTCGAAGGCCGAGGAGCGATCTCCCATCGGATGGGTCGACCAGTCTTCTTTTCGCAGTTCGGCGTTGTTATCCATTCCGGCGATGATCCAATCGGCTCCGTTGCTACGGCACCATTCAACGTCTCCAGTGTGCCTTCTGCCGATGGCTTCTTCGGCGCTGGCAGCGATTGCGCCCACGGCGATGTTCAATCCAAAAGCAGCACAGAGGGTTTTGCTCACGACATTTTCCGTCCACCAACAGGTGGCACGTAAGTGTAAGGTAATCGGCTGAAAACCGATCCAGCCGAAAAGAGATTTGCTAGCACTGTAAATCGTATTGGCCAGGATTTGCCCTCCGATACCGCTTCCAAAGTTGCCAAATTGCTGTCCTTTTGTTGAGCCGGGTGTAGCGATTTGCTGGCTGGTTTCGGCCCAGCTGTTCTGGCCGTCAGGTTCTTGTGTCATCCCGATTCCCTATCCCCAAGGGCGCACTACTTGAAGAAATCCTAAGGTACTGAGATGGTCGAATGTTCGCGCCAAAACCAAACCAGCATACGTGGATTGGCAATCCTATTGCTGTCGCGCGTGCCTCTCCACTCCGGACACCTCCGCCGTCCACGGCAATTCCGAGCGGCACCAAATTTGCGTTCGTGGGTGAAACGACGTCCGTTGCGAGATCGGACCGACCCGCAGCACCAGCGGGCCGGTGCCATCCGGCGCGCGCGACCACATTCCCGTGCCGCAGTCGGGACAAAACACCTGCGCCCGTTGGTTGCCACTTTCCGCTGTCTTGACGTAGCTCTTCGGCGTCCCGCGCAGCAGGCGGAACGTTTCGCCGGCGGCGACGATGTTGGCGCGGAACAAACCACCGCTGGTGACCTGGCAATCGGTGCAATGGCAGATCCGCACCGTGTCCGGATCGACCTCGGCCTCGTATGCGATCGCGCCGCAATGACACGCGCCTTCCACTTTCATCCCCGCCTCCGCTACAAACGCGAACGGCCGGAGTTTTCTCCGGCCGCCGCGACCAAATTCTTCGTGTTCAGTTCGTCAGATTATAAAACTTCGCCGCGTTCTCACACGTGATCTTCTTGATGTCCTCAGCGGAGAGCCCGACGAACTGCTCATCAATATACTTCGTCGATTCCGGCCAGATTCCGTCGGTGTGCGGATAGTCCGAACCCCACATCAACGTATCCACCGTCATCAGGTTATTGGCGCCGATCAGCTTCGGCCCGATGACGTCGTACTGGAACGTCGCCTTGCACTGGCGCTGCCAGTACTCGGACGGCTTCAGCTTCATCAGGTCGCGGAACCGGTCCTCGAACTCGAAGTCCATGCGATCGAGCGCGTAGGGGATCCAGCCGATGCCGCTCTCGCCGAACGACACGCGCAGGTTCGGATAACGCTCGAACACACCGGCCCCCATCATCGCGGCCAGAATGTGGATAAGCCCCATCTGGAACGCCGACACGCCGGTGAACATCGCCGCGCGCCGCACGCTGGTTTCGAACTCCCGCGACCTTGGCGCCGTCGTAGGGAAGGTGTGGAAGTGCAACGGAAGTTGAACTTCGTTGACCGCCTGCCACAGCGGCTCCCACAACGGATGCCACATCGGCTCCATGTCCCAGGAGCACGAGACTTCCACGCCCTTCAGCCCCATCTTGGCGCAGCGATGCACCTCGGCGACGGCGGCGTCGATGTCGCCATACGGAATACACCCAAGGCCGATATGACGATCCGGGTAGTGGCTGCAGAAATCCACCAGCCAGTCGTTGTAAATCCGGAGAACTTCGTTGGCCGCCGGAAGGTCGTCCATTTTCGACGCGGTACCGAGCACGCCGAAGATCACCTCGGCATCGACGCCGTCGCGGTCCATGTCCTTGGCGCGCAGATGTGGGTCGCTGACCCGGCGGATGTCTTTCTTGCCGTCAGCGAACAGGCCGGTGTCGGCCATGATGTCGACGCGCCTGTTCTGGCCTGGAACCAGTTTGGCACCGCTCGGCCCGACTCCGTTCTTGAGGCCGAAATTGGCGCCCTTCTTCGTCACCCACGTCGGTCCGTCCGGGCCGTCGGTGACGTAAGGCATGCGGTCCTTGAACTCGCGAGAGCATTCCTCGGTGAACAGCGTGGGCGGCATCCACGGCATGTCGAGATGGCAATCCGCCGATATGCGGTTGTATTTCATGGTTGATCCTCTGCTTCCTGGTTCGATTGCCCTGAGTCCCGACTGGTTCCCTTGGGCCTGATTCCCTGACCGGCGACGCGAGGTCGTCCCGGGTAGTGTAGACCTGAAACGGTCGGGGTCAAATCTTGCCTACCGGCGGGTAGCAGGCCGCCGCCAATGCACCGGCCCGCCGCGTACCGGCTCAGGCGATTTGGCGGTCCCGGCGTGGCCCGCGTAGGATCGCGGAACCGAGCAGCCGTTTCCGTGTAATCCCAACCAAGAAAGCCCGAGCGCCTCGCGATGAGTCAGACGCCGCCGGAGCGCCTCCTGGAATCGATCGCTTCGCTGGCGTTCTGGACGCTGCTGCTGTTTTTAGCGGGCGTCGTGATCGTTACCGGACCGATCCTGACCAGCGACGGGCCGGGACATGTGAGCATGGCCAACTTCATGGTGCATGCCGGCGATCCGGCGTGGCCGATGCTCAACCGCCTCTATGAGTTCAATCCGGTACCGTCACCAAACGCTCTCGGCGACTTTCTCCTCGCCGGCCTGATGGGAATTGTCCCGCCGTTGGCCGCGGAACAGGTCCTGCAGGTGCTGTGCGTGATTTCCATTCCGCTCGCGGCACGGCTCACCTTGCGGCGTCTCGATCCGGACTCGGGCTGGATCGCGCTGTTCTTTTTCCCGGTCGCTCTGGAGCGGATGTTCTTTCTGGGCCTGTACAATTATTGCCTGTCCGTGACTGGCTGCATCCTGTGTATCTGGGCTTATCTCCGCCTTCGCGCGCGAGTCTCGGTGGGCAACGCGGCCGTCCTGACCGCGCTGCTACTCCTCACACTCGCCTGTCAGGCGGCGGGATGGCTGGAGGCCGTGCTCGCGCTCGGTACCATGACCGCGACGGAAGCATGGCTACGATGGCGCGCCGGAGAGCCATCGCCGGCGATCATGCGTTCGCCCATCGCCACTCTGGCATGCCTCATTCCGGGTGCGTTGCTGTTCGTTCCGTTCGCGTTGCTGGGACCTGGCGATCGCCATGTCGCTTACGGACCATCACCTCTGGAACGGCTGATCGAGGTTTTTCGCGGTGACCCGTTCGCTCCGATCGGCCAATCGACCGCTTATGTCAGTCTCGTACTTGGTCTTGCTTTGTTGGCGATGACCGCCACTGGATTTGTCGCTCTCGCCTCGGCTTCCCGGCACGGCTGTCCGGTTGAGCACCGGTCGAATACTCGAGGCAATACTGGCCGGCTGTCGCATCTCGTCATGGCCGCCCTTGAGGCGGCCATCCACGTCTTTGGCGGGGTCAGTAAAGTCGTGGATGGACGGGCCAGGGCCGGCCATGACGGGCAAAAAGCACCAGTCGTTGACACGACATTTAACCAAACAGCAGTGGCGGCCCGGCCAGGCGACGCGGACACGCGGCGGCTTCGTTTCGCGATCTGCATGCTGCCGCTGGTTTTTCTGGGTTTTCTGCTGATTGTTCCGGATGAGGCGGGCGGAGGGTGGACGCACACGTGGCGAGCCCAGGTGTTTCCATATGTAGGGCTGGCGCTGGCTTGTGGGACGCTTCCGGACTGGCGTCACCTCAAAACGTTCGCGGTGGCGGCGGCGGCCGTCGGCAGCCTGATCATGATTGGCATGACGCTCTGGGTTCAGGTGTGGGAGGTGCCGGCCGCCGCGGACGAATTCAACGAAGCCGACGCATGGATCGGACCGCATTGCACGATCGCGCCGGTCCTGACGCAATTCAAACTCGATCCGGACAATACGGCGCGGCTGTTTTATCATCCCTTGTTTCACATCGCCAACCGGTTGGAGTTGAAATCCGACCGTCCAGTACTGTTCAGTTATCTGGCGCGATTGCCAATTTACGCGGTGCGCTTCCGGCCTGGCGCGGACCCGCAGCGGCTGTTGTTCAAATGGCGGCCATCGCAGCGAGACACGCGCGTCCGTGCGATCGACATCGCGGGCTTCGAGGCGGCGAGCGGGATTCCCGTCGACTATGTGCTGCTCTGGGATTTTCCGGCGGCGGACCAACCGGGTTCATACCGCGACATTCGCGCGGCGGTTACAGGCGCGCATTACCAACTCGTGCACCGAAGTTCGGGTGGACGCATGGAACTATTCCGGCGTCCAGGATCCGGAGGTTGCGCGAAACCTTAGAGCGGTTTCCGATCAGGTCGCACCGCCGTTCCTTCCCGTCATCACCGGGCTCGACCCGGTGATGACGACGTAGCATCGATCCACCAGCCGATGCGACCCGGAACGGTTCAACCGCACAACCACATCCGCGTGCTCCGCGTGCATCCCTTTCTTATCCGCGCTAAAATTCTCATCTCAGGCCAATCGTCGGCGTTTGAATGACGAAAGGAATCTGGCGCGGATAAGAAATGGATGCACGCGGAGCAGGCAGATGCTCTCGGACCGTGTTCCGATCCGGGGAAATGCCAATGGGATTAAGATTCCAACCACTCTTCGATATGATGATCCCGGACAGACCCTTAACCCGTGTCCGGCGTTTGCTCGGTCGTCAGGGCCACCGGAAACGTCTCGTCTCGCCGGTGGCGTCCTCGGCGCAGTGTCATCAAATCGCGGGCGACCGAGACCGATGCGGCAACGGAGTCAACGACCGGACGGATATTGGCCGCCAGCACACCCGGATGCGGTTGTTCCTGATAACCGGCCAGCCCCAGTTTCAACGTCTCACGGCCCTGGGGCAGATAAAGCGTGCCGAACAGCGTATCCCAGAGCGACCAGTGCTCGGCGAAGTTCTTGTCCAAATGCCTCGGCAGGCAACTGTGGTGGATTTGATGTTGCGCCGGACTGACGATCACGCGGCCGACGATGGGCCCGTAATAAACCCAGACATGCGAGTGGTGCAGAACGTGTCCGAGCGCGAAAAACGTCACGGCCGCCAGGTCGAGACCAAGGATCGTTGGAAATTCCGTTATGCCACCGAAAATAAACAACAGCGGGCCCATCAGTATCCCGATCGTGATGGTCCGAAACACGCCCAGAATCGGATGTTCCAGCACATGCACCCGCGCGGCTGTCAGTGGCGTCATGACTTCCGCCGAGTGGTGCAGTTTGTGGATCGCCCATAGCGGAGGAAACATGTGCGAGGCCCAATGAAACAGGAAGTACCCTAAATCCGACGCCAATGAAAAGGCGATCGTGAACAGAATGATCGACACCGGTCCCCAACTGGCGTGATGTTCCGCCGCGCCAAAGCAGGCGGCGAGCACCACCGTGACCCAGGAAGCGAACAGCGCCGAAGTGAACCGCCACGTCAGATTGAGGGCGCCGCCGCCGAACAGCACGTAGTTGAAAAACCCGACCTTGATATCGACCCAGGTCGACGGGTCCTGGTACAATCCGCGTGGGAAACAATATCGCCAAAACCCTTCGCCGGCCGCGCGACGCCGACCCAGGAAATACACGCACGCCGCGATCGCCAAAGCAAAGGCCAGTCCCCACCAGGGGAAACGGCCGCCATGATCCAGGATGGGACCTGAAAAATATTCCAGCGTCCGCCTGACGGGCGGTGTCACCCAGTCCCGGTAGCCAGGGAGCGCGTGTCCTGCCCATTCGCCCGCGGCCTGAATCGCCTGTCGCAGGCTTTCCTCAACCATTAAAGTATGTTCCTGACCGGCGAATGACGTCTCTTTCATGAACATAGGCCGCGATTCGGGTATTTTCCACTCCGAAATCGCCGCCGCTTCCGTGCCAGCCCAGGATCTCGTCCGGCAAAAGGTTTGGTTCGCCGCGGCGGATGAAATACAATCCCCAGCCTGAGATCAGGTTGGGAGTGTCCATGAACGCGCCGCTCACCACGGTCGTCCCGCGAAGCGCGGCGGGCGAAAGCCGGGTCCGGATGTTGAAGCAGCTGGAGCGGAAGCTGCTCTGGCTGTCGTCGTGGATGATCCACAACGCCAACCACATCAGGCCCAACCGCGACGGGCTGAAGGTCGGCGGGCATCAGGCGTCCTGCGCCTCCAGCATCTCCATCCTGACCGCGCTGTATCTGGAAATCGCCCGCCCGCAGGACCGCATCGCGGTCAAACCGCACGCCGGTCCGGTATTCCACGCCATCAACTATCTGCTCGGCCGCCAGACCCGGGAAAAGCTGGAAACATTGCGCCAGTTTGGCGGCATCCAGCCCTATCCGAGCCGGGTCAAGGACGGCCCCGAGGTCGACTTCTCCACCGGCTCCGTCGGACTGGGCGTCGCGATGACCACGTTCTCCGCGCTGATGGCGGACTACGTGCGGTTACACGGCCTCGGCCGCGCCGATTTGCCACCGGGACGCCACATCGCCATCGCGGGCGACGCCGAACTCGACGAGGGCAACATTTACGAGGCCTTGCTGGAAGGCTGGAAACACGACGTCCGCGACCTGTGGTGGGTGATCGACTACAACCGCCAAAGCCTGGATTCCGTCGTCCCCGACCGCCTGTTCGGCCGTATCGAGGGCCTGTTCCAGGACATGGGCTGGAACTGCGTCACCATCAAATACGGCCGCGCGCTGGAGGCCGCGTTCGCCCGCGAGGGCGGCGAGGACCTGCGCCGCTGGATCGATGACTGCCCCAACAGCCTGTATTCCGCGCTGACCTTCCAGGGAGGCGCCGCGTGGCGCCAGGTGCTGCTGGCCGATCTCGGCCGCTCCCGCGCCCGCGCCATCATCGACCCCCTGACCGACCTCGAACTCGGCGCGCTCATGACCAACCTGGGCGGCCACGACATCGAAACTCTGATCGAACAATTTCGGAATGCCGACGCACTCGGCGATCAGCCGACGTGCTTCATCGCTTACACAATCAAGGGAATGGGTCTGCCGTTCGCCGGCCACAAGGACAATCACGCCGGCCTGATGACCAAGGAACAGATGGAGCAATTCCGCGCCGATCTGAGAATCCGGCCCGGCCACGAATGGGACCTGTTTGAGGGGCTCGATCTGTCGGAAGCGGATTTTTCCGAATTTCTCGCCGCCACGCCGTTCGCCACGAAACTGACCAGCGAGGGGCGCACGTTGAACGCACCGGTCATTCCGGTCCCGGCGACGCTGCCCACGCCGAAGACCGTGGGCCGCAAAATGTCCACTCAGGGCGGCTTCGGCGACATCCTCGCGGAACTGGGCCGGGGGCAGGGGGAGCTGAAAGAGCTCGCCGCCCACATCATGACCACCAGTCCGGACGTGACCGTCTCCACCAATCTCGGACCATGGGTCAATCGGCGAGGGATCTTCGATCGGCATACGCGTAACGACGTGTTCCGCGACTCAAAGCTGGCCTCGGCACAGCGTTGGGGCATGTCGCCTTTGGGTCAGCATGTCGAACTGGGGATCGCGGAGCAGAACCTGTTTCTGTTGCTTGGCGCGGCGGGGCTGACGCCGGCGATGACCGGGGCGCGCATTCTGCCGATCGGAACGGTCTACGATCCGTTCGTCAACCGTGGCCTCGATGCGTTGCTTTACGCCTGTTACCAGGACGCGCGCTTCCTGCTGGTCTCCACCCCGTCCGGGTTGACCCTGGCGCCGGAAGGCGGCCAGCACCAATCGGTCAATACGCCACTGATCGGGATGGCCGCTGACCGGCTTGCCAGCTTTGAGCCCGCGCATGTCGATGAACTGGCCATCATGCTGCGCCACGCGTTGGAGCACATGCAGAAGCCCGACGGTTCCGCGGTCTGGCTACGGTTGTCGACCCGCACTCTGGCGCAACCGGAGCGGAGTCTGGATCCGGCCGAGGTGATCGCCGGCGCGCACTGGGTGGTGCGGCCGGCGGACGGCGCGAGGATCGCTCTGGCCTATCAGGGGCCGGTCGCGACCGAGGTAATTGAAGCGTTCGAGATCGTCGCCGCCGAAACCGAGGGCGCGGGTTTGCTCGCGATCACCTCGCCCGACCGGTTGCACGCGGGATGGCTGGACGCGATGCGAGCCCGGCGGGAGGGTGATCGCGGCGCGCGGTCGCATGTCGAGCGGATTCTGGCGCCGCTGGCTCCTGGCGCGGCATTGGTGACGGTTCTGGATGGGCATCCGGCGACGCATGCGTGGTTGGGTTCAGTGCGGGGTCAGCGTGTGGTGCCTCTGGGGGTCGATCATTTTGGCCAGGGCGGGGATATTCCAGACCTGTATCGGGCCTATGGTCTGGACACCGACGCGATTCTGGATGCCTGTGCCCAGGCGTTGCTGGCGAACTGAGATTTTGCGGACGAACTGAAACGGAGAGGGACGATGGCGCGGATACCGACGGTCTTGCACGAGCATATCAACACGGCATTCCCGGATAACGTGACGCTGGTGGGCACCGCGCTGCCGGACGGCTACGCGCAGATCACGCCGCGCGGCGGCACCATGGTGTACGATGACGAACATCTGGCGCTGTGGGAGCGCGGCAAGGGCTCGACGGCGAAGAATATGATGGATGGGACGAAAGTCACGGTTTACTTCCGCAAGCCGTCGTTGCGGGCGGACGGCACTCTGCCTAAGGGCGGGATCGCGAGGTTCTACGGTACGGCCCAGATTGTTCGCTCCGGGCCTGTGTATGAAGAGGTGTGGCGGCGACTGGTGCAGCCGGAAAAGGACCGCGATCCTGAGAAGAAGGGCTACGCGGTGCTGATCAAGGTGGACCGTGCGGAGGATCTGGAGGGTTTGCCGCTGGCGCTGTGATTGGGGCCGTTGGTGGCGGAAACTGAGGTCTGATGGTGAATTTTGGATATTGGTAGGCTAAAAATCACCATATAGATCGTGACGGAATCGGCGATAATGTATATTGGTGGCGTGGAAATCACCGGTTGAGGCTGTCTTGCCGATCCAAATCGCCAACCCAACCGTCGTCGCCAAAATCGAGCGCCTGGCCGAAACCGCCGGCCTGAGTAAAACCGCGGCTGTGGAAAAGGCTGTGGATGCCTTGTTGGCCGCGCGTGGGATCGGCACCGGACCCGAGGCCATGGCGCGGCTCGGCGCGATATTGGAGCAACTGGACCAAATTCCTGACCAGGCGAACCCGTTCGGCGCCGCCGAGTGGGACACGCACGGTCTTCCTCGATGATCGCGATCGACACTTCGGCCGTCGCCGCGATCGCCTTCAATGAACCTGAGAGGCAGGAATTCGTCGCCGCGATCGGCGCGGCGGGCAAGGTGCTGATCAGTGCCGTTTCGGTCGTGGAGGTCGAAATGACCGTCTATGCCCGCCGCGGCACGCGAGGCGTGGTGCTGGTCGATGACCTGCTCAACCTGCCTCAGTTCGAAATCGTGCCGCCGAGCTTCGCGGATATGGACGCCGCCTTCGCGGCTTACCTGGCGTTCGGCAAGGGCAGTGGCCACCCGGCGGCGCTGAATTTCGGGGATGTGTTCGCTTATGCCCTCGCCAAGAATCGGGATTTGCCGTTGTTATATAAAGGCAATGAATTCGCCAGGACCGATTTGCGAGCAGCGGTGTCTCCCCCACCTCACCCGGCCTCTCCGCCCCCGGGGGCGGAGAGGGGACCGCGCTGAGCCGTCCAGGTACACTCCTCTCCGCCCCGGGGGCGGAGAGGGGACCGCGCTGAGTCGTCCACGTACACTCCTCTCCGCCCTCGGGGGCGGAGAGGCCGGGTGAGGTGGGGGCCATTCCCAGCGACGAGGGTTTGAGCTGTGGTGTCGCCACGAGTGTCGTCTCGCGTCATCCGACGCGCGTCTCTCTGATGCACGGCGATCGAGCGAAAATCGAGAAAATCGCCGACCACATTCATCCGCGCACCTCGCCATCGCAAATGGTCGCGGTTTTGGGTCACCTGGCATTGGCGCGGATCCCGGAAGACCAGATCCAGGAAACCCTGTCGCGATTGAATGATGGAGCAGGGAAGAAAGCGTGAGTCATGCGAGGGCCGGCCGCGCCCGCCGCGCCAATAGTTCGAACACGCCGTACATCGGCAACGGCACCAGGAACATCGCCGCCGCGAAGCCCACCGCCGCCGCACCGCCCGCGTGGTCGTGCACAAATCCGGCGACCGCGGGTCCGCTGGCCTGCAGGAGAAAGTGGAACGTGTAGAAGACTCCAAAGCCCGCCGCCCGATCGACCGGGGACAAGATACGTGTCGGCAATGATGTGATGACCCCCGGCGGCGGCCCGATCGCCAGGCCGAACGCGATACAGGCGAACAATGGCGGCGCGCCGGCGGCGATCGCGGCCAGCGCCGCCGCGGCACTTCCGCAGAACAGCACGATTATGGCACCCGGCCGGCGCAGCCGCGTCGCCACGTAACCGCCAAACGGGATCGACAACATTCCGATCCACAGCGCCAGACTGGTCAAAGCCCCACTCTGAGCAATCGTCATCCCGCCTCGTTCCGCCAGCAGCAAAGGAACGAAACTGAAATAACCAACCACGCCGGAATTGAACGAGCCCCACATGATGCCCGCCGCGACAAGTGGCGCGACGACGCGCCGCGGTGGCAACTGAAAGAAACCTTGTGAGGCAGTCTGGGACGGTGCGGTATGGCCTTCGTCCGGCGGCGCGCGATAGCACAGCGTGACCAGCAGCATCGACGCCAGGCACACTCCGCCCGCCAGCAGCACCACCGCTCGCCAGCCAAACTCCTGCGCGATCAGCGGCTGCGTGAATAACCCCAGAGCGATACCGAACGGCCAGGTCGAAAGTATCACCGCCATCGCCAGCACGATCTCCCGCCGCGCGAACCAGTCGGCGGTCATCTTGGTGATGACGAGATTGAACAGAATGGCGCCCATGCCGCTGATCAGCCGTCCGGTGAATGCCTGAGCGTATCCATCCGCCATCGCCATGATCACGCCGCCGGACGCCATCGCGGCGAGGCCGGCCGCGCATAACCTCTTGTCGCCCAGACGTTGGATGATCAGCCCGCCTGGCAACGACAGGAACACTCCGGCGATGTGGTAAAGCCCGATCAGCGTGCCGATTTCGGTGAACCCGATGCGCAGTTCGCGGACCAGGGAGGGTGCGATGGAGCCAATCGTCTGGTACTGAAAACCCATCGCGGTCCGGGCGGTGAACAGCACGATCAGAATCAACCAGCGTCTGTTCATCCACGATTCCCACCTCGCACCGTGCAACCTGACCAATCGTTTCCGGCCTCGCAAGAGCGGTCTCCCTTCCCGAAGCCTGGCCCAGACTGTAAGCTCGTGCCTGACGTGAAGAGGGACCGGGATCATGGCACGGCAAATGACTCTGGTGGGGTTCCTGCAGGCGCAGAATTGCACGAACTTTGTCGGGTCCTGGCGTCATCCACTCGCGGCCCAGGATTTCACGAGCGCCGAGTATTACCGGCGGATTGGGCGGGCGCTGGAGGCGGGAAAATTCCATCTTGGGTTCTTCGACGATCGCCTCGCGATGCCGGATCTGTTTGGCGGCGATCACGCGCACACGGTCGCCAACGGCATTCGTTGCGTGAAGATGGACCCGATCACCATTCTGACCGTCATGGGCATGGCGACCGAGCGGCTCGGTCTCGGTTCCACCTTCAGCACCACGTATTTTGAACCGTTCCATGTCGCCCGCGTGTTCGCCACGCTCGACCTGATGACCGAGGGCCGCGCGGCCTGGAACGTCGTGACCTCGATGAACGATGGCGAGGCCCACAACATGGGCCACAACTCGCATGGCGATCACGATGCTCGTTACGACCGCGCCGATGAGTTCATGGAAGTCGTGATGGGCCATTGGGACGCGTGGGAGGATGGCGCGATCGTCGCCGACCGTGAGACCGGCTTGTTCGCGCATCCGGAAAAAGTGCATCGCCTGGACTACAAGGGCGAATACTTCCAGTCGCGCGGTCCCTTCACCGTGCCGCGGTCCGCGCAGGGTCATCCGGTGATCATCCAGGCCGGCCAGTCCGGTCGCGGAACGTCCTTCGCCGCGCGTTGGGCCGAATGTGTGTTCGTCGCCTACCACGGCATCGAGCAGGGCAAACGCGATTACGCCAACCTGAAAGCCAAGGTCGCGGAAGCGGGCAGGGACCCGGAGCATGTCCACATCTGCGCCGGTGTTTATCCCGTCGTCGCGGAAACCCGCGCCGAGGCCGAGGACAAGGTCGCTCTGATCGATAAATTGCCGAAGGAAATCGACAGCCTGTCGCTGTTGTCGGAAGTGTTGAATTTTGACTTTTCGAAGCAGCCGATCGATAAGCCGTTCACTCAGGAGGAGATGGACAGTTGGACCGGCGTGCGCGGCATGCACGATCGCATGAAGCGCGAGCTTGGCAATCGGATGCCCACGCCACGCGATTTCATCAACATCACCCGCCGCGGCACGTTCCACGATCATCCGCGCTTTGTCGGCACGCCGAAAGACGTCGCCGACGGGCTGGAGGAGTGGTTCGTCAGTCGCGCCTGCGATGGGTTCGTTGTCGCCGCCTCGCACGTGCCGGGCGCCTATGAAGAGTTTTCCCAACTCGTTGTTCCCGAACTGCAACGCCGCGGGTTGCATCACCTGGACTACAAGGGTCCCACGCTCAGGGAAAATCTGGGCCTCGACCGGCCAGAGGTCGGCGACTGGCGTAAATACGCGCACTGAAGAAGGAGACACACGATGAAACTGTTCTACGCACCTGGCGCATGCTCGATCGGCATCCACGTGTTGATGGAGGAAGTGGGAAAGCCTTATGAGGGCGTCGCGGTCAATCTGCGCGAGGGTGGGCAGTTCAAGCCGGAATTCACCGCGGTCAACCCGAAGTCGAAGGTTCCCGCCGTGGTGGACGACGCGGGCACCGTGCGCACCGAATATCCGGCGATCGCTTACTGGCTCGCGAAGACCAATCCATCGGCCAATCTGCTGCCTGACGATGTCGATCAGCAGGCAAAGGCGCTGGAGCTGATGGATTACTGCGTGGCAACCGTGCACATGCAGGGTTTTTCGCGGATTTTCCGCGCGTCGGCCTACTCCCCCACCGCGTCGGATGAGCCGGCGGTGAAAGCGCGCGGCACGGAAATCGCCGAAAAGGGCTTCGCCGCGTTGAACGAGGCGCTTGCCGGCAAGGACTACGCGGTTGGACCTTTTTCCATCGCCGACTCGGCGCTCTTTTATGTCGAGTTCTGGGGCAAGCGCGTCGGCATCCCATTGCCGCCGAACTGCGCGGCACATCTCGATCGGATGCTGGCGCGGCCTGCGGTGCAACGGACACTGAAAGCGGAAGGGCTCGCCTGACACGATGGAAGACCTCGCGATCGCCCATGTTCCGTTCTGGTATCTGCGGCATGGAGAGACGGACTGGAACAGGCAAGGGCTATCGCAGGGGAACATCGATATCCCGCTGAACGAACTCGGCCTGGCACAGGCCAGGGAGGCGGCGCTTCGGCTGCGCAATCGAGGCATTACCTCGATCGTCGCCTCGCCGTTGTCCCGCGCCCGCGTCACCGCCGAGATTGTTGGCGAGGCATTGGGCCTGGAGGTCGCGATCGAGCCGGACCTGCGCGAGGTTAGTTGGGGCGTGCATGAGGGCCATCCTTTGGCCGAATGGTTTCACGCCTGGGTCGCCGAGCATGCCACACCGGAGGGCGCCGAAAGTTTCGCCGCGCTGCGCGCCCGTGTGGTCGCCGGATTGAATCGCGCCGTGACAAAGCCCCCCGCGGTTCTGGTGGTTGCCCATGGTGGCGTGTTCCGCGCCATTCGCGCGGTCATGAAGCAGGAGATCACCGGCGGCACGCGGAACTGTGTGCCGATGTGGTGCGAACCGCCCCGTGCACCGGGTCAGGACTGGTCGATTACCATTCACGATTGATTCTGGCGTAGGCGAACGTTTGAACTCAGCCTTGTTTCGAAATTAAATCGTTTTGTAAGAAGCGGCGGTTAACTAGCGGATACAAAGTAAATAACTTCGAGTTTTCTCGAATACCGTCCATGACAAAGGTGGCAGGAAACAAAATGAGCGGCAAGGAACATAACGACCTACCAGCAGCCGCTATCGAGTCACTGCTTGCTTGTTTGCGCAACCAAGCTCTCGCTAATGACATCGATAAGCTCGGCACACACCAAATCGACGCCCATCTTTCACTGGCCTATTGGTGCAACATGCCCCCGGAGCCGTGGGAAATATATCGAGTTCCCTCTTTGCATCTTGCCCGCGACCGATTTCTATACGACGCATGCGACCGAAATTCAGGAGGCGCTAAAATCAAAGGTCTCGTGGGAATTCCCGCGCCTGCACGCCAAAGAAAAGCTCGCGCTCGATGCTGGCTTAACCGATGACGAAAAAAAGGCGCATGGGTATCCGGGGAAAGTTCAATACTACGACATAGAACAAAAGCGATGGATATCTGTGGAGGTTCCTCGTATCCGTTGGTTTGACGGGCGAGAGCTTACACGCGAGACGGTGGCACAGACGAAAGACGAATTTCGTGCCATATCTGATGCTCGGCTCGTTAAGCTACAGCAGAAGGTGGCGAAAGAGCCCACCTCCAATCTACTCGCGCGGTTAGCCGCCCAAGAGAAGTATATTGGTGGACAGCTGCAGGATAATCTAAGGAAATTCGATAACAAGAAAAAAATAAACCGCGCCTGGCTTGCTAAGCTTGATACAACCAGGGATTTTTCCAAGTCGATTTTTTCTCTCCTTCGAGAGACAGAAAATGAAGTGAGGGCAGTGAAGGGAATTGCGGCCATTGGGGAAGCTTGGGTAAGTGAAACCGAGCTTCTTTATCGCGTGAGAGAACTGTTACCCGATGTCGAGGTGATTGCACACGGCCAACCAAAATGGCTTGGACGCCAGCATCTCGACATATGGATTCCTACCCACGGTATCGGGATTGAATATCACGGGATTCAGCATTTTCAGTCCGTGGACTTTTTTGGAGGGGAGGATGCATTCCAGCGTGTTCAGGAACGAGACAACAGGAAGCGGGATCTCTGCATGAAGAACGGCCTTCGGCTCGTAGAAATTCGCTATGATCAGGATGTTGACGAATCAACTCTTCGAATGTTGATAGCCAACCAGAAGGTGATGTAACCCCTAGCTAGCCAGGATTGCTATAATGGCAGGCATCAAGGATCTACCGATCACCACGCACGTTATAGCTCCCTTGGGGGAGACTTACTATAGAGGTGTCATTGTAGAGATACCGCCAGACCATTCCAAGGGAATAAATATGGTGTACGTCGAATTCACTCCACCGATTCCGGACCCTCGTAAGCCCGGCGAAGCATACAAAAACGTTACGTGCAACGCAGCGCGAGTTAATCTTGGGTGGCATGATCAGACTGACACGGCTTGATCCATAGCGCGTTGCTAGTCAATTCTTTGAATGAGCCGCGATTTCGTGGGAATGCGACCGAGCTTACCCGCGTGCGAGACGCGTAGTACGATAAACCGCGGCCAGCGCCACGGTGAGGCGGATGCTGTCCAGAATCAGATCGCCATCCTCGATTAACGTGGAAGTCGCCGGCCAACTTCCGTCGTCGCCACGGCGAAGCAATTCGACGCGGATCGCGGTGCTGCTGAGTATCAGAATTTCCCGCAAACTCGGGATGGTGGTGTATGACCAAACATTCCGCCATGTCTCGGCGCGATTGGAGGGCGAGAGAACTTCGGCGATCAGCACGGGATTGCTGACGTCGTATTCTTCGGTCTCGTACGACGTGCAGGTCACCGCCAACTCGGGGATCCGAAAATTCTCGTTGGCGCGAATCCGGGGAATGATGCCGGGTGCCGCGATTACGGTGCACCGGTTTCCGTCGGTGGCAAGATGGTTTCCGATCAGACGGCCAAGTTCGAGCTGTAGCGCCCCGTGGGTCCGGCTGGCGGGCGCCATCGCAACCGGTTCGCCGTCCACCAACTGCCAACGGCCGGCCCCAGGCGCGTCCCAGGCGAGGAACTCGCCGACGGTCATGGCGGTGGGAGGCTTCTGTGCCAAACTCATGGGGGAAGCATAACTCACATTTCGCTTCGCCCAAACAAGATTTGCCCGGCCGTCATCCCCGCCGGCGAATTCCCTCCTTGCCGCGCCAGCCTGTTTCCGCCACTGTGCTGACGTCCCAGCCACCCGGCGCGGGAGAGAGCGGAGTCGTCTCCGCCGCCGAAGGCGCAACCGGCCCCCGGAAACGCTCAGGCAACAGGGACCGCGCGGGGAACAGGGATCTCTGGAAAGCCGGCTCGCGCAGCAGCGAGGAGCCGCACCGACGGAGTAAGGGACGTCCGTCCCGAATCTCTCAGGTTCCGCGACAGAGGGGGGTCACGCCGCCGGCATTTCGCCGGAGGCAGGACCTTGCGCGGAGACCCTGGTGCCGGAAACCCTTCTTACAACACCACTCGACCAATGGCATCGCGATCATGGCGCCCGGATGGTGCCGTTCGCCGGCTACGCGATGCCGGTGCAGTACGACTTCAAAGGCGAACTCGCAGACCGCTGCAAAGGCGGTGTCATGGCCGAGCACCTGCACTGCCGTGAACAGGCTGCCTTGTTCGACGTCTCGCACATGGGCCAGGCCATGCTGCACGCCCCCGACGCGACGGCCGCGCTGGAGCGTCTGGTTTGCGGCGATATCTCCGGTCTGAAGCCGGGCCGGCAGCGCTACTCTCTGCTTACCACCGAAACCGGCGGCATTCTTGACGACCTGATGATCGCCAACCTGGGCTCGGACGGCCTGTTTCTGGTCGTCAACGCCAGCCGCAAAACGGTGGATTTCGCGCATATCGGCGCGGCCACACCGGTAACAGTGCTCGATGACCGCGCGCTGCTGGCGTTGCAAGGACCTGCCTCCGCCGAGGTCATGGCACGGATCGCCCCGGACGCCGTCGCGCTGCCATTCATGGGCGTCGCGCGAATTCAGGTGGCCGGCGTTCCGTGCCTGGTTTCCCGTTCCGGTTACACCGGAGAGGATGGGTTCGAAATTTCAATTCCGGCGGATAACGCGATCAGTGTGGCGGACCGGCTGTTGCAACAACCCGAAATCGTTCCGGCCGGACTCGGCGCGCGCGATTCGTTACGGTTGGAAGCCGGACTTTGCCTGTATGGCAACGACATCGACGAAACCACTTCACCGGTTGAAGCCGCTCTTACCTGGGCCATCGGCAAGCGGCGCAAGATGGCGTGGGACTTTCTCGGAGGTCCCGCGATCCGGGCGCAACTCGACAACGGTCCGGCGCGGCTGCGGGTTGGCATCCGCCCGGACGGTCGCGCGCCGGCTCGCGAACACACCGCCATCCTGACGCCGGACGGGCAGGAACTTCTGGGTGAGATCACCTCGGGTGGTTTCGGTCCGTCACTGAACGCGCCGATGGCGATGGGCTATGTCCGGCGCGATTTTTCCGCCGACGGATCGAAACTGTCCCTGATGGTGCGAGGGAAACCTTTGCCCGCCACCGTCGTTCCGCTGCCATTCGTGCCTCACCGTTATCTCCGCTGAACAGGAGCACTCCAATGCCAGGAAAAAACTCCGACACGCGTTACACCAAAGAACACGAATGGGTGAGGCTGGATGGCGACATCGTCACCGTCGGCATCACCGATTACGCGCAGCAGCAACTGGGCGAACTGGTATTCATCGAATTGCCCGAGCTTGAACGCGAGGTCGCCGTCGGCGAAACCTGCGCCGTGGTGGAAAGCGTCAAGGCAGCCTCTGACATTTACGCACCCTTGGCCGGCCGCGTCGCCGAGATCAACGAAACGATCGTTGAGGACCCGGAAATCGTCAACAACGACGCCGAGGGCGAAGGCTGGTTCTTCCGCCTGGAAATCGACGATCCCGCCGTGTTCGAGGAACTGATGGATCAGGAAGCCTACGACGAATTTCTGGAGACTCTGTGAGCATGGATCTTCTGGCGGAACTCGAGGCGGCTGACCAGTTCGTCGCGCGCCACATCGGCCCGTCCGAGGCCGACATCGCGGCGATGCTTTCCGCCATTGGCCGCGCCAGCCTGGACGATACCGCCGCCGCCGCCGTGCCGGAGTCCATCCGTTCCAATCAGGCGATGAATTTGCCTCCGCCGGTGGATGAGGCCGCCGTGCTGGCCGAGCTGCGCGGTCTGGCGTCGCGGAATGTGTTGAAGAAGTCCCTGATCGGCATGGGCTATCACGGCACCGTCACGCCGCCGGTCATTCTGCGCAACGTGCTGGAAAGTCCAGGTTGGTACACGGCCTATACGCCCTATCAGGCGGAAATCGCGCAAGGCCGGCTGGAAGCTCTGGTCAATTTCCAGACGCTGATCTGTGAACTGACGGGCATGGAAATCGCCAACGCCTCGATGCTGGATGAGGCG
>Ga0182018_10001413_pt1 | contig 27368 bp, 22 predicted proteins | sample 812P2MmetaG_FD_120490 | JGI IMG/M metagenome (GOLD analysis project Ga0182018, IMG submission 120490) | Permafrost microbial communities from Stordalen Mire, Sweden - 812P2M metaG | ecosystem: Environmental > Terrestrial > Soil > Wetlands > Permafrost | place: Sweden: Stordalen | collected...
ACCAGGCAATGGGAGGGCCTCAAAAATCTCCAAAACCCAAACCAATATCGAAAAACCGGTCGACCTCGGTCCCGCGAGCGCTCTGACCCATCGAAAATCAGTGCTGTGAGAAATGCGGGCTAGCACTCGATAGGTTTCCTTGCGTTCGGTTTTTTGGGACAACAAGACTCCATCGATTGTGCCGCATCGAATGTCGCATGAAAGATCGCGTATTCAGGGTCGAGACAAACTGATCCTCTAGCTCTAAAAGCTCGTCCCAGCGACTTCGGCCGACCCATCGGACTCCCTGCCTTCTACCACCCTGATTGAGAAACCCCGAGTTCATCCACGCCCAAATGCTCTCCAAATTTTCCTGTGGCAATACCACACAAGCTATGGCATACTTCCGTGGTAACGCCACAGAAAGGGATCATGCCGTCAGAAAAGCTCGATTTGCTGCAAGGGACACTGGATGTAATGGTCTTGAAGACCCTGGTCGCGATGGGACCAATGCACGGCTACGGCATTGCGCGCCGGATTGAACAGGTGAGCGGCCATCAGGTTCTGTTGAATCAGGGAACGATCTATGCCTCGCTGGTGCGGGTCGAGCAGCACGGATGGATCGTGTCAAGCTGGGGCACGTCAGAGAACAATCGCAAGGCGAAGTTCTATGCAATCAACGAAGCAGGCCGGCGTCAGCTCGCAAAAGAGACGGCGTACTGGGAACGTCTGGCGGGCGTTATGGACAAAGTAATGGCCATGCGGCCCAGTGAGGCAGAGGGCGAACCGGCATGAGCATACTGCGAAGGGCTCGAGAGCGGTGGCGTGCATTCAGAAGCAAACCGCAGCTCGATGCCGAGCTTGAGGCGGAGATCGCCGCGCACATTGATCTTGCCACGGACGAAAACCTGCGGCTGGGAATGTCGCCGGGGGAGGCGCGCAGAAAAGCGCTGGTTGACTTCGGCGGCATGAATCTGGCGAAAGACCAACAACGCGAAGCGAGGGGACTTATGAAACTGGACATTCTCATGCAGGACTTGCGTTACACCTTTCGCACACTGGTCCGCGACCCTGGGTTTACGGTCGTTGCCGTTCTCATTTTGGCCCTGGGCATCGGAGCGAATGTTGCGGTCTTCAGTGTGGTCAACACTCTGCTGTTGCGGCCGTTGCCGTTTCCCGACTCGCAGCAACTCGTGTGGATTGCGCCGCCGCCGACCAAGTGCGGGCAGTCGTGCGCCACTTACTCCACCGATGCGTACGACGAGTTCCGCCTGTACAGCCGAACATTCCAGGATGTCACCGGGTATTTCGCGTTTTCCAGTCCAGGTAACCTCAGCCTGAACCGCGGCGGCGCTCCCATTTCCGCGACCGGCATCGACGTGATTGCCAACTTCTTTAAGGTTCTCGGTGTGCAGCCTGCGATGGGCCGCGTCTTCCGCCCTGAAGATGCAGTCGATGGAGCGGCCCCCGTTGTGATCCTCACGGATGCCTGGTGGAGGACACAGTTCAATGCCGACCCAAACATCGTTGGCAAAGCATTCGACATCAATGGGATGCAAACAACAGTCATTGGCGTTCTGCCGAAGAGTTTCGATTTTGGCGCAGTGTTTTCACCCGGTGCAAAGGTCGATGCAATCACTCCGCTCGACCTTTACGGGCCGCCGCGCAGCTATGGCAACATCGTCACGATGATTGGGCGGATGAAACCCGGAGTCACAATTGCCCAGGCTCAGGGTGATGCTGCCGCGGCTGCGCCACACATGTGCTGGCAGAACAAAGTTCCGCAATCTTGTGGTGCTTACGCACTGCAGAAGGATGGAACAGGGGGAGTCGTTCCGGTTCTTCTCAAGGATTACGTCACTGGCAAGTTAAGGCGGTCGCTGGTTGTTTTGTGGTGCGCGGTTGGAGCGATACTGCTGATCGCGTGCGTGAATTTGTCTAATCTGCTGCTGGCGCGCGCTGCGACGCGGTCGAAGGAGTTTGCGATGCGCGGTGCGCTCGGAGCCAGCCGAGCGCGCATCGTGGCACAGCTGCTCACGGAGAGCCTGGTGTTGTCAGGCGCCGGGGCGGTTTTCGGCCTCTCGCTGGCATTCGTTTTGATCACATGGCTCGCGCATCAAAAAGCCGTTGCGCTGCCCTTGCTCATGACCTTGAGAATCGACGGTGCGGCCCTTGGCTGGACGGTCTTGATCGCTGTGGCTACTGCGATTCTGTTCGGTTTGCTGCCGGGGCTGCGGTTGGCCGGGGGCAATCTTCAGGAGGCGCTGAAAGACTCTGGAGCGGGGTCGGGACAGGGGCGGAAGCACGACCGGACCCGGTCCGTGCTGGTGGTGACGGAGGTGGCGCTGGCATGCGTGCTCCTGGTGGGGGCGGGGCTGCTGTTGCGTAGCTTCATGCGCGTTCTGAGCGTCGATCTGGGGTTTGAACCGGCGCGGGCAGCGGCCATTCAGGTGGATTTTGACGCCAGCGCACCCACAGCCGCGGCCAGTGCGGAAAAGCTCAGGGTGACTTTCCAGCAGGTGATTGCGCGGGTAAGCAGGATTCCGGGGGTAGAGGCGGCGGGAGTGTCAGACTATCTGCCGCTCGGGCAAAATCGCAGTTGGGGAATGTCCTACCCCAAGGGCGTCAAACCGCCTGATAACAACCCTGACTCCCCCCTTGTCTACGTTGTTTCCCCCGGTTACATCCGTGCCATGGGAACAAGAATCGAGGGACGTGATTTTACCTGGGACGACGGACCCAGCAGTGAAAAAGTTGTGATGATCGACAGGGATCTTGCACGGTACTACGCCCGAATGGCGAACTGGCCCAACGGTAATGCAATCGGCCAGGTGCTTGACGGCGGCGGTGGCAATCTGGTCCGAATTGTCGGCATTGTCGACAACGTGCACGAGGAAAATACGGATGGCGCAACCGGCTGGCAAATGTACTTCCCAATGACGCAGGCAAACCCTAACGGCGCTCAACTGATCGTGCGAACGCAGCAGCCACCCGATTCCCTGGCCAGTAGTGTCCTTGGTGCGCTGCGTGAGCTGAATCCCAAACAGACTGCAGCGGAGTTTCGCCCGCTTCAGACGCTTGTTGACCACGCAAACTCGCCGCGGCGGCTTTTCATGCTCCTGGTGAGTTCGTTTGCCGCGTTGGGTCTGGGGTTGGCGGCAATTGGCATCTACGGCGTCATCTCATATTCGGTAACCCAGCGAACCCAGGAGATTGGCGTGCGGATGGCGCTGGGGGCGACCCTGGGACAGGTGCAGCGGGCCGTGATTGGTAAGACGCTGAAGCTGGCTCTGGTGGGTATTGCGCTTGGCACAATCGCGTCGCTGCTCGCGGCGAAGGCAATCGCGGCATTGCTGTTCGGAACCGCGCCCACCGACCCGGCAGCTTTTGTTGGAGTGATTGTCCTGCTGGGTGGTGTGTCCTTTGCGGCAGGGTGGATTCCGGCACGAAGGGCTTCGCGCATCAATCCGATGGTTGCGCTCAAGAACAATTAGGGCAGACGTTCGGCGCAACGCAAAAATGCCGCCCAAGGGCGGTATTTTGTCACTCGTTCAACCGATACCCCAGACCCTAGATCCCCACCCCAAACTCGCCCACCTGCGCCTCACCGGCGTTCGAGTAGAAATCGTATGGAGTCCGATTGTTGAATTTGTACCGGCTGAGCAATTCCTTGCCAAGATAAATTCCTATCGTGGCCACCACCATTCCCACCGAAAACCAGCCAATGACGCGCAGCGTGCTCCGCTCGCCTTTTTCTTCCGCAGCCTCTTCCGCCGCGCGTATTCCCGGTTCGGTAAACATGGGGGACTTCCTCCTCATCGCATCAAACAACATGACCGCATGATACCGCAGATCGGCCGTGATCTGCTTCGTCCACTCAGTCAATACGTACTGGCGTGATTAATGGATGGTGTCAATTCGGAAGAGCCACTCAATTTTTTCCGCTTCCGGTAAGAAGCTCGCGCGGACCGAATTTGCAGCCAGTTGCCGCAGCTCCTCCTTCGTAAATCCCTGCTCCGTATGCGCCAGCAGATACTCATTGGCCACGTCCGAGTCGAAGAACGCCGGATCGTCTGAATTCAGCGTCACCAGCAGACCGGCATCGAAGAACTTCCGCAGCGGATGTTCCCGAAATGACTTGCACACCCCCGTCCTTACGTTGGATGTCGGATTCAGCTCAAGCGGTGTCTGCCGCTCCTTCAACTCAAGAATCAACCCCGAATCCCGCCCGGCCGAGACCGCATGCCCGATCCGCTCTGAACCTATAGCCAAAGCCTCCCAGATCGCCCCTGAGCCCGTTGTTTCGCCCGCGTGATTGGTCAGCCTCAGTCCGGACTTGGCGGCCTCAGCATAGAGCGCCCTGAACGGCTCCGAACCGGCCTGGCGCTCGTCTCCACCCAGCCCGATTCCGACAATCGAGGCGTGATTCGGCCGCATTTCCGCCGCCTTCTTAAATACTCGCTCCGCTTCGGCCACCGTAAAGTGCCGAACCGCGTCAAAGATCCAATACACCGACAGCCCAAGCTCCCGCAGGGCCCGCTCTCGCGCCCGTTCCAGCCCTTCAAAGATCGGCTCAAACGCGGCCGGATCGTGGTTCCGGTAGAGATAGACGACGCCCACCGAGATGTAGACCTCGGCGTGCACCACTCCCTGCGCCTTCAACTGCTCCATCATCCGCCACGCGGCCAGCTCGTAATCTGGAGGGCCAATCAGCAGCCGTGTCACCGCTTTGAACGCCTCAAGAAAACCCGAAAAGTCCGTGAACCGGTAGAGCGCCTCCGCCTCGGCCAGCGTCAGCGGCTGCCGGTCGTGGCGCTGGCTCAGCTCCACTAACGTGGCCGGCAAAACCGTGCCTTCGAGATGCAGATGCAGCTCGGCCTTCGGCAGACGGCGAATGAAATCCTCAATAGCCTTCACGGTTCCAGTTTACTTTGAGTCCGCTCGGGGTCCCGTACCCATTCTTTGACTTGCGAGGGGAACCGGCCCACACTTAGACCATGAGGAAGCCGACAAATCCCGCCCCGGACGAGCGCAAGCCAGGAAATTCTGACAGCGCGGCTGAATCCTCGCCAGTCCGGCAAAAGCGCCGTCTCAACCTCGACACACCGCTTATCCCACCCGCTGGTCGCAAACTAGAGCTGACCAACGAAAAGATTTATGAGCTTATCGGGTTTCCGTGAGCTAGACCTGCTGGGCGCGGCAATAGAAGTCCGATCCCTGCCTTACCCGTTAGCGAATCACAGATCACGAAGCTGCAGATGGGGTTGTGTAAGGCAGAGGAGATTGGCACTCTCTCCATTTCGCGATTCGCGAGAAATGGTACTGAAGGTAGAGAATCCCGAAGAAGAAAGTAAGCACTCCGCTCAACTTCAGTCCGAACGGTTCAGTCTCGTTGTAGTGCCTCAGCATCGTACCCCGCATCTGAAAGACGGCAGTCAGAAACAGGACACCGGCCGCAAGTTCGAGAATTCCTGAGGCAACACTCGAACGCGATAGCAAGAACCAAGAAGCCAAGCTAAATGAGAGTCCGACTAGCCCTAGCAGAATCGGGCCACGCCCGCGTTCAAGTTTGCCAATAAACTTGGCCTGCATGAAAAACAGGATGATCGGGAAGAACCCGAATGTCGCTACAGTGAGCAAAAGAATTGCCCACAACGGAATTGCCAGCGGCACAAGGGGTTTGGCGAATTCCGATCGCAGATGGCTGTAAAGGAAGTAGACGGTCAGGCCGGCTCCCAACCAAACAATAAACCGGAACCACGTGATAATCGGCAGCCCCGCCATCAGCAGGAAGCAGAACACCACGCTCAGCACTGGGATGACCGGCCCAAACGGAACCCGGAATCCGCGCCGCCGCTCCGGCTCGCGATAGCGCAGCACGATCACACCCACCGAAACCAGTACGAATGCAAACAGCGTGCCGATGTTCGACAGGTCCGCCAGCGTGCCGATGTCAAAGAGCCCCGATGGAATCGCCACCACAATCCCCGCCACCCAGGTGGAGAAAGCCGGTGTGCGAAACACAGGATGGACGTTGCTGAAGATTTTTGGCAGCAGTCCGTCGCGCGACATCGAAAACCACACCCGCGACTGGCCAAGCTGATAGACCAGGATCGACGAGAGCATGCCCATGATGGCGCCGAAGAGCACGATCAGCCGTATCCAGTGCAGCGAATGCCCGCCCGGCTCGCCGGAAAGCTTCTTCAACGCATTGACCACCGGCGCAGCGTCGCCCACCATCGATTGCCACGGCACCAGCCCGGTGAGGCAAACCGCCACCGCTACATACAGCACCGTGCACACGACAAGCGTGGCAATGATGCCGATGGGCAGGTCGCGCTGCGGATTGCTGCACTCTTCGGCCGCCGTCGAGACCGAATCGAATCCGATGTAGGTGAAGAAGATGATCGAGCCGCCAGTCAGCACTCCCGACCAGCCGTTCGGCATGAACGGATGCCAGTTGCCTGGGTGGATAAAGCTGATGACCCCAAATACAAAGATCAAAATGGCGATCAGTTTGAAGCTCACCATCATGTTGTTTGTGCTGGCCGACTCGCGAATGCCCCGGACCAGTATCACGGTCAAGATGAGAACGATGAGAAATGCGGGAATGTTGAAGCCAAAATGCCACCCCGGTTGATAGATCCAGTTGCCCGCCAGATCTTGCAGGCCCTCTGGCAGATAAGCGGGCGAAATCCACGTAGCCGCCGGGTGCAGTCCAAACCAGTCCAGCAGGTCGACAATGTGCGCGGCAAATCCCACACTCACCGTCATGTTTGACCCCGCATACTCCAGGATCAGGTCCCAGCCAATGATCCACGCGATTAACTCTCCCATGGTCGCGTAGGTGTAGGTATAGGCAGAGCCCGCAATCGGAATCATCGAGGCGAGCTCGGCGTAGCATAGCCCGGTCAGCGCGCACACAAATGCCACCAGGATCATTGAAAGAGCGATGGCTGGACCCGCGCCGGGCCGCCCGGACATTGCTGTATGGGCGATGACGTAGTGGATCAGCGGCGTATTGGTGATGCTGGGGGCATCGAACTTTTCGCCGGAGATCGCCGTGCCGATTACCGTGAAAATACCAGAGCCGATTACCGCCCCGATGCCAAGCGCAGTCAGCGACCACGGCCCGAGGGTCTTCTTCAGGGAGTGCTCCGGCTCTGCCGAGTCCCTGATCAGTTTGTCGATCGACTTGCGGGCAAGCAGTTGGCTGGGCAGCGCGCTTCTCCTCGTCCCTCAGATCTCAAACCCGAGCAATGGAATCGTCCCGGAAATGGAGTGGGCCTGGAAATCTAGTGGAACAGGGATTGGCCCTCGAAATGGCACTGGGGCTCCGTCTGCGCTCTTCACGCGGAACCCCGTCTTTGGCCGTCAGTAAAGCTCTCGCAAAGCTTTAGCGCTTCGACTGGCCGCGCGCCAACTTCTTCACCTTCTTCTTCTTCTCGCCACGAGCCGTGGTCCGCGAGGCCTTGGGAGCAGCCTTCTTACGGGCTGCGCGCTTCAACTTCTTGCGTTCAAGTTTGTCTTCAATCTTGGATGTGTCTGCCACCTATAACCTCTTTCCCTGCCATCGCTTCAATGATTCCCTGAATGAGGGCTGATGTGAGGTCTATCGTAACAGGGATTTTGCTTGCAGGAAAGCCGCGAATCTCCTGTAATCCCGCGTTAAACCGCCACTTTTAGCGTGCCTAGATCTTTTTGAGGTTTGCAAAGCGCTCCATCAGCTTCTTCAGTCCGTGGCGCGGAAACATCACCGTCAGCTTCGCGTCGTCGCCCTCTCCCTCGCGCACCAGCACGGTCCCTTCGCCATACTTCGTGTGCTTCACGCGCTGGCCTGACTTCAGCCCGAAAGCCCCGCTCGGTGCAGGCACATCCATCGCTGGCCGCGACATCGAGCCGAGCCTGCCGGGCCCGGATTTTCCCCCAAAGAACTTCGCGATATTATCGATCGAGTCCGGTTGCGGCCCGCTCGCGCCCGCACCGCCCTGTGCGACCCCGCCGCTCTTGACTGTGCCTGACTGCGCCCCACCCGCTTGAGCTGGAGCCTTCATCCACGATGCCACAAAAGGTTTTCCCGATGAGCCTCGGCCCGTCATTCCCCGCCGTACGGTCCCGCCAGCCAGCGTTCGCGGAATCTCCTGGCTCTCATCCTCGTAGTTGTAGTGCCGGTCTCCGGAATCCGCGGCGTTTTGCTGCCTTCGGCCATTTCCGTAACTGCCTGCGCCGTAACCGCCCCCGCCATACCCTCCATTGGCCCACGCCGGTCCCACTCCTCCCAGCATCTCGACCAGTTCGCTCGGCACCTCGCTCAGAAACCGCGAGGGCACGCTCTGCTCCGGCGCATCGTTTCCGTAGCGTCTACGGTAGTGTGCCTGCGTCAGCACCAGTGTGTTCATCGCGCGGGTCATCCCCACGTAGCAGAGCCGCCGCTCTTCTTCGAGCTCATCCGGATTGTTCAGCGTCCGCGAGTGCGGAAACAGGCCCTCCTCCAGCCCTGCCAGAAACACCAGCGGAAACTCGAGGCCCTTCGCGGCGTGCAGCGTCATCAGAGTCACGCGTGCGTCCGGATCGAACTGATCCGCGTCCGAGGCCAGCGCCGCATGATCCAGAAAGTCCGCCAGCGTCTCGCCCCGCGCCTCGGCATCGTGTGCAGCGTTGGCCAGTTCCTTCAGGTTTTCAATCCTGCTGAAGGCCTCTGGTGACCCCTCTGCCTCAAGTGCTTTGATATACCCAGTCCGGTCAATCAAGAACCGAATCAGCTCTGGAAGAGTTGCCGCGTCGCCCGACCCACGAAATCCTTCTACACGCTGCGCGCTCGCTTTTTCAGCGCCGACCTCCGCCGGATCGGATTCGAAATCAGGATCGGGCTTTGCCGCCCGCGGAATATTCAGGAATGGCTTCTTCGGCGCGACTCTCTGGGCTGATTGAAACGGCGAAAAGTGCGACGCATCGAGCAGCGGAATCTGCCCTTCATCCACGCCTCCAAAGTTGAAATCCGTCCCCGCTGCCTCCTCTGCACCCGCGCCGAAGCCGAATTCTGTGCCCTCGTCTTCGCCCTCCGCATCGCCCGCAACGCCCCCCGCCGCGACATCCATCGCCAACTTCCCCGCAAAATCCGGGTCCATCATCGCCTGCGCGTCCAAAAGCAGCTGGCGAAACGATTCCAGCGCCATTAGCGCTCGCGAAGGAATCAGCCGATTCTCAATCGCCGCTCCCAGCGCCTCCCACATCGATTTGCCGGTCTCAAGCGCAACCCGCTCCAGCGTCTCAAGCGTCGTCTTGCCAATGCCCCGAGCCGGCGTATTGATCACCCGCTGCATTGCCATTGAGTCATGCGGATTCCGCACCAGCCGCAGGTAGCAGAGCAGGTCCTTGATCTCGGCGCGCTCATAGAAGCTGAATCCGCCCACCATCGTGTAGCGAATGTTGTAGCGGCGCAGAGCCTCTTCCACCAGCCGCGACTGCGAGTTCGTCCGGTAGAGCACCGCGCACCGTGCCGCCTCAACGCCCTCACCCGCCTCGCGTTGAAACTTCTGAATCCGGTCCGCAATGAACAGCGCCTCGTTCTCCCCGTCCGGTGCCTTATAGTAGCCAATCAGGCTGCCACCCTGCCGGTCGGTCCAGAGCTTCTTCCCCTTGCGCTTCACGTTCTTCGCGACCACTGCGCCCGCCGCCTCAAGAATCACCTGCGTCGACCGGTAGTTCTGCTCCAGGCGCACGATCCGCGCGTTCGGGAAGTCCTGCTCAAACTCAAGAATGTTCCTTATGTCTGCCCCGCGCCACGAGTAGATACTCTGATCCTCGTCGCCCACGGCGCACACGTTTTTCGCCTCCCCAGCCAGCAGCTTCATCAGCTCGTATTGCGGCCGGTTCGTGTCCTGGTACTCATCCACCAGCAGATACCGCCACCGCCGCTGATAGCGCTCGCGCACCTCGCTGGAAACTTTCAGCAACCGCGCCGCCTCCAGCAGCAGATCGTCGAAGTCCATGGCATTATTCTTCTTCAGTTCGTCCTTGTAGCCTTTGAAGATGTGGGCAATCCGCTCGCTGTTCGGATCCTTCGATCCCAGGTAGTATTCTTCGGGATCGACCATGTGATTCTTGGCCCACGAGATCCGTCCCAGCACTGTGCGCGGCGTCAGTTGCTTGGTGTCCAGCCCCATGCGCCGCATCACCTGCTTCACAATCGCCTGCTGGTCGTTTTCGTCGTAGATGGCAAAAGTCCGCGTCAGGCCTTTTCCATTTACTTGAAGCGCCTCAATATCCCGCCGCAAAATCCGCACGCACAAAGAGTGAAACGTCGCAATCAAGGGCTTCGCCAGAGTCATGTGCCCCAGTAGCCGGCTCACTCGTTCGCCCATCTCGCTCGCCGCTTTGTTGGTAAAGGTCACCGCCAGAATCGAGTCCGGCGCAACACCTTTCTCCTCGATCAACCAGGCAATCCTGCTGGTGATCACGCGCGTCTTGCCTGACCCCGCCCCTGCAAGAATCAACAGGGGACCCTCGGTGGCCTCCACGGCCACGCGCTGTTCGGGGTTCAGTTTGTCCAGATGGTTTTGCACGGCGAGAGTCCAGGCGGGAAACGTCCTCTCTACAGTGTACTGTCGAACACGCTCGCGTACAGGAAGCCTCTCGGGCGAGCTACGAATAACTGCGAGATGAACCCGATTATCTATTCGATCCAGGCTTGCCGCGACCCACGCGACGACAAGTTTCTCGAGGTCGCCGTCCATGGCCAGTCCGATCTGATCGTCACTGGCGACGGCGATCTCCTCGCACTCCACCCCTTCCGAGGAATCGACATCCTCGCTCCTGCAGCATATTTGGAAATGCCGTAGGTCCGGCCGTTCTCGGGCTATTCTTGGAATGCGATGACCCCGGCTCCAGACCCAAACCAAGCCCAGCCTCGCCGCGTCGCCGTCTATTGCGGCTCTGCCGACGGCAACTTCCCCGCCTTCCGCGCGGAAGCCGTCTCCCTCGGCCAGGCCATCGCCGCCGCAGGACTCGGCCTGGTCTACGGCGGTGCCAACGCCGGTCTCATGGGCACCGTTGCTGATTCCGCCCTGGCCGCTGGCACATCCGTTATCGGCGTCCTCCCTGGCGTCCTCTCCGACCGGGAGATCGCCCACAGCGGCCTCACGCGCCTCGAGTTTGTCGAGACCATGCACCAGCGCAAGGCTCGCATGGCCGAGCTCGCCGACGCTTTTCTGATCCTCCCCGGCGGTTACGGCACTCTCGAAGAAATGCTGGAAGCGGTCACCTGGGCCCAACTCCGCCTCCACGCCAAGCCCGTCATCCTCATCAACACCCTCAACTACTGGGACGGTCTGCTCGCCTTCCTCGACTCCGCTGTCGTCACAGGCTTCCTCAAGCCGGAAAGCCGCGCTCTGCTCACCGTTGTCGAGAGCGCCCACGCCGCCGTCGCCCTCCTGATTCCCAAATCAGCCTGACCACGTCAATTCATCGTCTCGGCTTTCTGGAGTTCGCCATGAACCGATCACGTCTTGGCTTGTCTCTCTTGGTCGCGCTGCTGCCCATGTCGGCCTTTGCCCAGTCGTCTCCGGCCGATCCCGCGCCCATCCCCATGCCCTCTGACAAAGTGGCCGAGTCTTATCGCATCTACTCCAGCCTCATCCCCCTCGGAGAAACTGCTGGCAAGGGTTGGCCCCATGATCTATGGCTCGTTCAGGAGACAACCATCGCGCTCGTCACCACAGGCCAGCCCTGTGCGCCCGATCCGGCCGCAAAGCAGGGCATCGACATGAATCCTCACACCGCCGTCCACCCTCCCGACAAATATGCCCAGGACTTCGTCGAAATCATGAGCGACTTCGACGCCCACTACCACGATCGCGCACAGCTCGATGCCAACGCCTTCAACCTCATGGCCGCGGTTCATCTCCTCACGCCGGAAGAACAGAAGGAATTCCAAGACACCCGATCACCTGCGCTACGCGACTCCCCCGCAGCGGCCAAGTTCAAAGGAGCGCCCGCACTCTACGGCTTCAGCGAGGTTTACTTTAACGCCGCACATTCGGTCGCCCTTGTCTACGCCACCCATTATTGCGGCGGCCTCTGCGGCGAGGGCTTTTGGGTCGCGCTCGCCCTCGACAGAGGCCGCTGGAAGCCCCTCAACTGGACCTCCGACCTATTCCACAACCAGGTTTGCCAAAAAGAAGTCGAAGTCCTTCATCGCCGGTTCTTCAATGGACGCGGCTGCATCCAGCAGCACAAGGTAGTAGAGCCTCCCCGGAATCCGCTGCTGAATCTGGCCCGGTCGGAAATACTGGGTCCCTTCGCCCTCTTCAGCCGGTGGCGGCTGAGATGGTGGTTCGTTGCAGCGACGCTCAAAAGGCCCAGGTCCTTGCCCAACCGAGGCGGCAGATGTCACCCAGCTTCATCTTCTCCTGAAATTCGCTCGATCCAGAACTGAGTCCAACTCCTTTGCCCCAATGCATTTGGGCCCAGAACCTCCGACCCCGAAAGCGAGAGATTGACTTGGCACCCGATTCTGGACCAGGGGGTCGGAGGTTCAAATCCTCTCTCCCCGACCAATAGAATCAACAGCTTACATCCGTTTTCGCTCGAGCAAGAAACACACTGTAGTCGAAATTGTAACTGTCCTCGTGCAAACTCCGTCTTTTCTGGAACTGCTGCCGCGCGGCAACGGCCGTGATCGGCGGCTCATTCTTCCGGAAGATACAACTCACGGTCAACCAACGCCGCGCCCTTGTCGCTGGCGTAGCAGAGAAACACGCCAACCTGGCTGTTCTCGATGCGCCCTGCCGTGCCGGTGTGCTAGCGCTTGACTCCAACTGAATGCTCGCCCTTTTTCAGAAAGCCGGTTCCATCGGCGATCAGAACGGCATCTGGACCGTTCAACTCCTCCAGCACGTAATCGCGGGGCTGATCCCGAGCAGCATCGGCATCCCAACGCGCCCGGTCCAAAAAGATGCTGTATGCGATAAGGAGACGCTTCGCCATCCGCTCAGCCAACTGCCAGCCGTTCTTTCGCTCACAGTGGCTCAGCAAACCTTGAAGATAGGCGAGACTACGGTCTATTACGGGAGCAATCGTCAACTGGAGTATGACTTCGTAGTTGCCCCCAATACCAGCCCGAAAGCCATCCAATTCCGTTTCGATGGCGCGTCTGCCACGAGCCTTGATGCTTCGGGCAACTTGCTTCTTGCGGTTAACGGCGGAGCCGTCACGTTGCGCAGGCCAGTTATCTATCAGATGATCGGTGAGAAACGTAGCCCCATCGAAGGCGGCTTTCAAATTGACGCAAAAAACCGTATCGGCCTTCGTATCGGCGCGTACGACCATTCCAAGCCGCTGGTGATCGACCCGGTGCTTGTCTATTCCACATATCTTGGGGGAGGAGGCCCAGCTGCGGGCGCAGGAGTGCCCCTGGCTGCTCCAGTCGACGTCGGGCTATCTCTCACCACAGATGCCCTTGGTAATGCTTATGTGACTGGGTATACCACGTCTTCCAACTTCCCTGTTACTTCCGGCGTGTATCAAAGCTCGAACGCAGCAATCGCCAAATTCGGCTCGAATGCATTTATCACCAAGCTCGATCCTACCGGCGCATTAGTTTTTTCTACCTATCTTGGCGGCAGTGGACCCGTCGCTAACACTGTCAATGGGGACACTGTCCTGGTCGCCTCTGACCTTGGCGTTGGGATCGCCCTCGACCCGACGGGGAATATTTATATCGGAAGCAATACCCTATCTCCCGATTTTCCCGTCACCCAAGGCGCCTATCAGACGAAAGTGGCGCAGGCAGCCCCGCCGGCTTCCTGCGCCCAGTCTTCGACATACTCGTCTCTTCGCTACCAACCATTTGTAACTAAGCTGAATGCCACGGGAAGCAATCTGCTTTACTCCACTTATCTCGCGGGCAGCGGCGAATGGGAGGTGAATCCGGGAGTGTACGAAACCGATTGCTTCTACGCGGGCGATGTGATGAATTCCATCGCAGTGGATTCCGCTGGGGACGCCTACGCCGCGGGAGCGGCAACTTCCACAGACTTCCCAACAACAACAGGAGCATTTCAGACAGCAAACGCAGCGGCTACGCCCGCTGCCGCGTGCACTGGGCTGGCGACAGGGACGCCGGCCACAAACGGATTTGTGGCCAAACTCAACCCGGCCGGTTCGGCGCTCAGTTAATCCACCTACCTGGGCGGCAGCGGGGTGTGGACTGCTATCCCTTCAAATGGAACCTGCACGGGAACGGGAGATTCCTCGAAAGGCGTTGCCGTGGATGCATCCGGCAGCGCCTATGTGGTTGGGACGGCCACCTCCGCCAACTTCCCCGTCACAGGGGGAGCTTTTCTCACTACCAATCCTCTGACGCCGGCCTATCTTCAACAGAACATCTATTCATCAGGCATCACGCTCACCAAGCTTTCCCCCAGCGGCGCCGATTTATCCTATTCAACTTATGTGGTGGCAGGCAGTGTGGGAAGCGAAGTTTTCAATCTCGCATACGATATTTATGAGGGCGAGTATTCCAGTATCGCGCCGGCTCCGATCGTCGTCGATGCCGGGCGTAATGCCTATATCGCGGGGGGAACTAGTTCCACCACGTTTCCGGCAACTTCCGGGGCTTATCAGACCGTCAATCGCGCTGCTGCCACTTCCGGTGCAAGCAACGCCTGGATTCTCAAGATGAATCCCGCAGGCGCGGCACCGGTGTTTGCTACATATTTTGGCGGCAGCACAGCCGCTGGAGCAGCGGAAGACAATTATATTGGCGATTACACCTCCGGTATTGCGATCGACGCAGCGGACAACGTCTACGTAACGGGCGGCGCAGATTCAACGGACTTTCCCGTCACAAAGGGAGCATTTCAGACGACCAACAACGCTGTGGCAGGCCAACCCTATGGAGGGGCCACCAATGCTTTCGTTTCGAAGTTCGATCCGACCGGCTCCTCGTTGCTCTATTCGACTCTCTTTGGCGGCAGCGCCGGCGCAGCCCCTCAATCTCTTGAGAACGGCGACGACTTGGTTGTAGGAGAAACGCCGCAGGCACTGGCCCTGGATCCCCAAGACAACGTGATCGTTACCGGAGCTACTGTTTCTATGAATCTACCCACTACGGCTGCAGCGTTGGAGCCAACCAATCCTGGCATCCCGAGTGGCGGGGCTGACTGGACAGGATTCGTCGCCAAATTCGATTTAGCTGGAACCTCGACCACACCAAATTTAATGATTTCGCCGACGAGTATCGGTCTCACCGAAGCCGACCAGACTGCTACGATCACCATCTCTGTAGCCGGGACGAACGACGGCCCCACGCCGACAGGAACCATCGCGGTCGAAAGCGATCTCGGCGACCGGGAACCGGCCTATACCACCTCTGCCTCTCTTGTGAACGGTCAGGCGAGCTTCAGCGTTCCGTATTCCGCTTTTTATACCAGCTTCGGGGGTGACCTGCCGTCGGAGTTGCCCCTTTGCTTGGCGGTTGCCTATACCCCGGATGCCGCCAGTTATCCCATCTATAACAACACCCAGAATGCGATAGAGACGTTCGTGGGCGGGACTGTCGCTGCCGCTCCGAATACGACGATCCTGATGGCGACCCCAAATCCGGCAGACGCTGGTGCTGCGATTACTTTCACGGCGAACGTAGCCTCCACTGCATCTTCAATATGCGGAACGCCGACAACTATTCCCACAGGCACCGTGACGTTCTTCAACGGCACTACCAGCCTGGGCTCCGGAACCGTAAACGCAAGCGGCGTTGCGACCTTCACCATCTCTACCTTGCAGTCCGGGACACATTCGGTGACCGGAAGCTACGGGGGAGACACGATCTTCGCGCCTACCACGTCGGCAGCGCTCAGCGTAACGGTGAATGGAGGGCAAGCTCCTGGCGACGACGAGCTGACGATCACCGGCCCATTGCAGATCGGATCAAACTACACCGATTTCGGAACTGGCCCAGGCGGACCTTATACTCCGGCTCCGGGATATGGGACATTTACCGTGATCCAGTCCACCGGCGACTATCTGAGTGATGGAATCGCAGTCGGCTCCACCGGCATGATTCAGAGCCTGAATGAAGGTACCGGCGCCGTCACCCTTCCCCGTCCATTTCTCACGTTCAACGGGGCTGCATCGGGATATCAATTTGTCGCCAGCGATTTACCGGCGGGAGCAACAGCGGATCCGTTCACCCTCACTCAGGATGGCACCTCCGTCGATGCCACCTTCCAGGTTATAGGCACCTTGGTTAACACCTCGACCAATGCGCAGGTAGGAAATCTGACGCTCAACTTTGTTACCATCTTCCCGAATACCACCGTAGGCGCACTCTTCAACTCTCTTCCCCTTGATGGCATCTACAACGCTCCGGCCGCAGCTGCAACCGCGCCCACCGAAGCGGTAACACCGTCTCCATCCAGCATCACTACGACGCAGGCACTGTCGGTGACGGTAACCGTCGGTGGCACCCCAACGCCGACCGGCTCGGTTGTACTCACCAGCGGCAGCTATACCTCTGCCGCAACAACCTTGAGCAGCGGCAGTGCCACTATCAACATTCCCGCCGGGTCTCTGGCAAACGGCACCAACACGCTCACGGCAACCTACACGCCCGACTCCACTAGCTCAACAAGCTACAACGGCGCCACGGGATCGAACACGGTAACGGTGACTGCCGCTGTGGCTCCAACCTTCACCATCAGCTCCACCACCGCGCCGCAGACCATTCAACCCGGCGGCACTGCGCAGTTCACCATCACCGCCACCGCGCAGAACGGCACATTCCCAGGCTCGGTAAGCCTTGCGGCCAGCGGTCTTCCCACCGGCGCTGTTGCCACCTTCTCGCCGGCCTCCATTACGCCAGGCAGTTCGTCGGCTAACTCCACGCTCAGCATCCAAATCGGGTCGACCACAACCGCAACCGCCGGTCACGGCTCAAGTTGGCCCTTCGCCACCTCGGCGCTCGCCGTCTTCGGCCTCTGCCTTGTGCCGGGTAAACGTCGCCGCCGCTGGATCACGATGGCTTTGCTGCTGATCGCCTCGCTTGGCGCGTTAACAGGACTCACTGCGTGCGGCGGAGGCTTGGCTCTCGTTGCTCTGTCCCAGTCCTACACCATCACCGTGACGGGAACCAGCGGAACGGATGTCCAGACCACCACCGTCCAGCTCACAGTGCAGTAAAGAAGACTCGATGCGACTCTCGATCACACGACCCTTCGTTCTGTTGCTGGCCGTCGCCGCAGTCTTCGCCTGGCCGGCCGTCTCTCGGGCACAGGCAGCACCCGAGCAGCAAGACATGCCTCGTCCTGAACTGGCCCTCGGCTATAGCTATGTGCACAGCAACGCGCCTCCCGGCGGCTGCGGCTGCTTCTCGCTCAATGGCGGAAGCGCGACTTTTACGTGGCCTTTGGGATCGGGCAAGTTCGCCGTCGCCGGAGATATCAACGTTGTTCATGCGGGCGGAATCTCGAGCCAGGGCGACAGTCTCACGCTGAGCACCTACACCGCCGGAGGACGATATCTTCCGAATCGCGGTCACTCGCTCTTCCATCCCTTCGGCCAGGTGCTCGTCGGAGTCGCTCACTCCACCGGGACCCTGGTCCAGGGCGCAAATCCCGGCTCGGCCAACGCAGGCGCGGCCTTTGCAGCAAACATCGGCGGCGGTCTTGACCTGCGCACCGACCATCATTTTGCGATCCGTCTCGTTGAGGCCGACTACCTGCTCACCACCTTCGACAACGGGTCCAACAACCACCAGAACAATATCCGCATCGGCGCAGGCGTGGTGATTCTCTTCTGATTCGCAACTTTCTCTTGAGCAATCGCAGGCTGGAAATCATGCGCTCTTGCTTTGAAATGTGATTCGCGGCGCGGGATAAATTTTTTATGCGCTTGATGCTATCCCCGCCTCAAATCGGTTCCCGCACGATCCTGCAAAACACTCCTATCCCCTAGCTGCCGATCCAACCGGGAGGAATCCCGGCTGCGCGCCAAAGCCCTTTTTGGGATTCTCTGGGGCGTCGATTACCTGGCCACTAACAGGACACACAAGGAGGGTGAATTCCCCGAACCTAGAGGTGGTAGAACTCTCCGAAGTCGAATGCTGCTTGAGTCACGCGTTGTGAGCAGCGCAAACGGGAGGGTCTGAGCCTTCCCTCACAAAGCACTGTCCAGCCATATCGCTATTCTGGACCAGATTGGGATTTCAAACTTTTTAGCAATAATCGAACGCCGCGCGGATTTCTCTCGATTCCCGCTAACTCGCACCTTACCCTCTTGCGGGCCGCATTACTCTTCAGTCAGATGGTGAAGTGTACGATGAATCCATCAGCGATCTCGCGCCAGACGGCTACTGATAAACGAAGATCAGGCGACGAGAGTTCCGACGATTCACGCCGTTTCACTCTTCGCGAGCCGGCGGAGGAAATGAGATGACATTCGGCCCGATTGACAACGCACAACGAAAAGCTGCAAGGGCGGCTGGCCTCTCTTACCTGATCACGTTCGCGACCGTAGTGTACGTCAACTTTGGAATCCACAACCTTCTGATTGGCGAGAACAACGCCGAGACTGCCCGGAAAATCCTAGCCCATGAACAACTCTTTCGCATTGGCATCGTCGGCGACCTGATCTACTGCGCAGGCGTGGTCGTGCTTCTCACTGCGCTCTATGTGATTCTCAAACCGGTCAACCGGGGCCTTGCCCTTCTTGCGGCACTCTGGCGTTTCACGTTTATGTTGATGTGGCTGGTCATGACGTTCCATCTCTTTGACGCTCTTCGGCTCCTCAAAGCTGCCGATTCCCTGCAAGCTTTTGACGCGGAGCAATTGCAGGCCCTGGCGAGTTTCAACCTCGGCACGCGTCTTGACTACTACTACGTTGGGTTGCTGTTTGGTGCATCGGCTTCCACAGTCTGCGCCTATCTATGGTTCAAATCCCGCTATATCCCGCGAGCACTGGCCGCGTTCGGTATGGTTTCGTCCGCATTTTGCGTGGCGTGTACTCTCGTCTTCTACATTTTGCCGGACTTCGACAAGATAGTTAACCTGTGGTGGTTCGATACTCCGATGGGCATTTTCGATATCACACTGAGTTTCTGGCTCCTATTTAGGGGACTGAGGCCTCCCAGGACAACTGAAGATCGTCCATGAGTCGGCCTAATTTCGAGTCTAGAGCCGTTCGTCGCCTATTTGTCAGCTACTCATCTGACACCAGATCATCAGTTAATGAGCGTTGAACACAAGCGCATGGAAATGGGACCGCAATGGATGGCATAAAAGAAGACTAGCGGCGAGAGGCACCAGAATCAAACTTCAGCCGAGCGGGTCGGGGATCAGTGTTGATGCTGCTCCTCCTTGCCGAACTGAAAAGACTCCGCCGGGCCTCCTCGTTAGCTGGACCCATTACCTTCGCCAAAGAGGAGATGCGGCGGCGAGAGGCAGAATGGCAACGAACGCACGACGCCACACAGAAGGGCGCATTTCAGGCTCCAAAGAATCGTCGGATAGACTCTTGGCAGCGTTTTGCCCCTGCTCCTTTCGAAGCATCTCCGCTATTTCTGCTTGGACCCGAAGAGCGCAATCCTGTGCATCGAGGATCTGGTTGCGGAGCAAAAGATTATCCTCAACCCCTATAGACCGCTCGATTTCGGTTAGCTTGTCTATCAAGACTGTAACGCTCATCATGGCCCGGTACCTCTTTGCTACTGAAGCTGCAAGGTTTGCTATTCCCGTGCAACCCCATCTCCGAACGTGCAAAAAGCTCTTTGCGTATAGGATGGCTTTTGTTCACGCCGCGATCTAGGGAACTGAACTTGAAAAGGATTCCCCCGAGCGCATCGGCGAGTCAAGGAAAATCGTATGATCCTGATCACACTTTCGTTACGATGTGTCGAATGCGGTGGGGATGAGCGAAGCTGGATTCAGGTCGAAATGCTGACATGTTGGTACTGACCACCTTTCAAATTACCAGTAGTTCCGCAGCAGGAACTGAATCGTGCTCTGTTCCGAGATCATGAATCTCCGCATTTTTTGCGACAGGAATCTCCTTGAACCCGAACCGACGTCGATTTCTCTATTTTTCGTCGGCTGGAGCTGCGCAGCTGGCCCGTGGGGCAACATCTGCCCGCCCAGAGCTCGGCATGAAGAAAGCGCAGATCGTCATGGGGGAGGAAAGCCTCGGAGCGGTGCCCGTCGACTTCACCGGGCTTAGCTACGAGGCCGCGCAGCTCTACAACCCCGCTTACTTCTCCGAAGCCAACACAAGTCTGGTTCAGGCTTTCCGCGAGATGAGCCCGCACGGAGTGTTGCGCCTGGGCGGCAACCTGAGTGATGTAACCCGTTGGAAAGGGCCAATCGGGGATTTTTCCACGCCCAAACAGGTCGCAGGCATTGAGTATGGGAAGACCCACTGGGAGTGGAAGCTGACCGACCCTAGTGTCCGGGCGAACAGGGATGGTGCGATCACTCCGGAAGCGATTCAAAACCTGGGCCACTTTCTCCACGCGACGAATTGGACACTGATCTACGGCTTGAACTTCGGATGCGGTTCTGCTGAGCGCGCTGCCGATGAGGCCATGTGCGTCACGCAGGAGGCAGGTGACCGCCTTCTGGCCTTTCAGGTCGGCAATGAAGCCGACTTCTTCGGGGGGCGACCTCCCTTCCGGCAGAAGCCGTACGAATTTGACCAGTACATTCGCGAGTACAGAGAGTTTGTCGATGCGGTGCGCGCCAAGATTCCGAAGGCCCCTTTTGAGGGACCCGATACGGCTACCAACATGGATTGGGTGGACCGCTTTGGGCAGCACGTGGGCACCTCAGCCGTGATGCTTTCCAGCCATTTCTACGCGATGGGCCCGGCAAAGGATCCCACCATGGATGCAGCCTTTCTGCTCTCCCAAAACAAGAGACTCGACCAACAGATCAAACAGGTCAAACAGGCTGTTGCCCACTCAGTCGGCTTGCCCTTCAGGATGACGGAAGGCAACTCCTGCTTTGGAGGAGGAAAACTGGGGGTCAGCGACGCATTGGCATCAGCGTTGTGGGGAGCGGATTACATGCTGACGTGTGCATCGGGAGGATACCGCGGGGTAAATCTACACGGCGGCGGGGATGGCATCTATACCCCAATTGCGATCGGAGAAGACCTTTCGACTGAGCTACGACCGCTCTACTTCGGCATGCGGTTCGCCCAGCACTTCGCTGGGTGGCAACTTCAGGATTGCACTGTTGAAGGGAATGCAAATCTCACAGCCTGGCTCGCTCACAAAGGTAAAGAGCGTCAGCTGGCGCTGATCAACAAGGACGGAGCGGCTGTTGAGGTGCAGCTCAAGGGTGCCCTCGGCGCGCATCGTGCCGGTCACGCCATGTGCCTGAGCGGGCCCGGACTCGATGCGAAGGATGCAGTCACGCTGGCCGAAATGAAAGCGCCCTCTGGGAGCACGTTTTCCATTCACGGCTGCACAGGGTTGCTGCTTCATTGGCAATAGATCATCGCCGCAAGCGAGACGTGACCTGTTCACGCGAACGAAAGGACACCTCAGCCACCCGGGCCGACCTCAGCGTTACCCAAAAATCGGTGGTGTCATCACCATCCTTTGTTGTGATGTGCAGTGCCTCGCATTCTCTGGTGGCCTTCACAATCTCAGACGATCCCGGAGCGGCTGTCGCGCTCGCAATTTTCCCATCGGCCAACGACTATGGAACCATTTGTAATGGAGCCGGCAAACTGATCGCCCGTGCGCACCAGTGTCATGTGTCATGGTGGCGAATGTACTTGGCAAAATGGCGCGTTTACATCTTCGAGATTGCTGCTAATAGGTCTTTTGGGTGGATTGGTTTCGTGAGAAGTTGGAAGTCGTTGCCCTGTTTTCTGGCGGAATCCAAGAGCGCGCTTGTAGCGTAGTGACCTGAAAAGAGAAGAACTTTGCAGTTCGGACAGAGCGATTTGAACCTTGCTGCAAGTTCAATCCCATTCATTCCAGGCATGGAAACATCTGTGATAAGTAAATCTGGACAGCGCAACTCCGCCGCTTCGATGGCTTCCTCTGTACTCGTAAAAGCTGTTGCTCGAAAGCTGGAGGAATTCAGAATAGTGGAGAGAGTCGATGCGATGATCGGCTCATCGTCAACCACGAAGACCGTCTTGGGAGAATTTTCAGACATCGCCGGATTCTAACCTAGAATGGTGAACATAATCATAAATTCCTCATGCGGTTGCACTGGGGTCACTTCGCGGGTTTTTCCCGCGTTTGCCTCGCTGCCATTCAACCGGATTTCCACATATCTGGCGGCAGATCTTTACGCGGGGTAAACTCTTGGGATAGCCCGGGCCCCCGAACTGATAATCGGCTACGATGATAACCATTTTCTCACGAGTGCTATCTGCTCGGCTTGCGGGGAGTCCATGCCGAACTGGAAACCTCCACCCCCACACCCCGAGAAAACATCGTTTGGTTCAAGGCGCAATTTGATTCGCACGTACGCCGATGGCACTGCGGGGAAGATGGGGAGTCGACCGATACCCGAATTTTCTAGGGAGCCGGGTACATTGTTGCGCAGACCCACACTCCCTTTAGCAATCCAGAGTGGGCTTTGGGCCGTGTCCGATTAGTGCGTTGGAAGCTACGGACCAAAAACTCTCTTGAGGTCTAGGCCGTCGCATACATGGGCTTTCTCATGAGCCTCCAATTCCATCTCTAGCTTCTCTCTCGCGACGGTCAGAATGTACACCGAGCAGATAGATTCCCAAGAACCGTCTTGATTGTGTCTGTGGGGAAAATGCGGGATACGTGGCGCGATCATTTTCGGCCTTCGTTCCGCTGGAATCTCGAATCGGGGCCTAAGCAAAATCTCAAAATATCATGCGCTCCAATTGCTGATAATACCGTCAATGACTAAACCCCCGAGAGCGAGGCCTCAAACGTCTGGGAGGCTTCATCCGGCTCCTGCCAGGAGCCCTTAATACCGGACGAAATTGTACATCCGTGAAAATGAGCGGACTGAGTCGGGGAAACTCCGCCGTTGCGCATATCGTGCAGTTTGCGCGTTTCTATTATGAGCAGAAAGCCAAACCTCTAAGCGCACGAAAATTCCTTGGTCTCAGACGATAGGCTCTCGCTTTTACAGAGTAGGCTGGAGACCCTACTGCAATACGGGAACGGCACGCCGAGGAAGGTGCGCTGTCAATTGTGTGTAGTTTTGGGCCGTCCATCGGGGGCATGTCTCCTTTTCCAGAAGGAGAGGGGCGACATCACGAAGCCCAAATGCTCATCCATCCCTGAGTGCTAACCTCCCGAAATACAACAATTAAGCAGAGGAGGGCATCACACAGTTGTCAGGATCATGCCCTGGGCGGAGAACATGCACCTACCAAGGCCAAAGCGCTATGGCGGTTATTGATTCCGGGTGTGAACCTTGGCGGAGCCCAAAACTTGAACCGAGAACACCACAAGTCCTCTGATGGCCGACCCAGCGAAGTCGAGGAATTCGGTTTCGATGCCCGGGCTCATCTTGCTGCAATCGTTGACTCTTCTGACGACGCGATCATCAGCAAGGACCTGAATGGAATCATCGTCAGCTGGAACGATTCTGCGGTCCGGATTTTTGGATACACCTCGAATGAAATCATAGGTCGGTCCATCCTTACGCTTATCCCTCCGGAATTGCATCCGGAAGAAGATAAGATTGTGGGCCGGGTGAGGGCCGGGGAACGAATCGAACATTACGAAACTATCCGGATCAAGAAAAGTGGGGAGAGGATTCCGATCTCTGCCACAATCTCTCCAATCTACGATGGGACAGGTAAGATCGTCGGCGCCTCCAAAGTCGCCCGAGACATTTCGGACCGCAAAAAGGACGATCAGAGCCGGTTTCAGTTGGCGGCAATCGTCGATTCTGCGGACGATGCCATCGTCAGCAAAGATCTTAACGGAATTATTAGGTCATGGAACCAGGGGGCGGTCCGCATGTTCGGCTACACCTCTGAAGAGATGGTTGGACAGTCTATTTTGCGTCTCATTCCAGAGGCACTCCTCTATGAGGAAGATGAGATTCTGCGGAAAATTCGAGCGGGAGATCGCGTTGACCACTATGACACGGTCCGAATGAAGAAGGACGGCGAAAGCATTGAGGTCTCGGTCACGATTTCTCCGATCAGGGACGGTTCCGGCCAAGTAATCGGCGCTTCAAAGATCGCCCGCGACATCTCAGGTCGGAGGCGAATGGAACGCATGCTGATCCAATCCGAAAAGCTCGCGGCCACGGGCCGCATGGCTGCGGCCATTGCCCATGAAATCAACAACCCCCTTGAATCTCTGATCAATCTGATTTTCCTTGCGCGCCAGAACAGTCCGCCTGAAGGAAAAGCGAACGCGCATCTGCTGACTGCCGAACGGGAGTTGGAGAGGGTTGCACACATCGCGAGGCAGACACTCGGCTATTACCGAGACACGGGCCTTCCCCTTGATGTTCATCTCCATGAATTGATCGAGAATGTACTGGTGGTCTATCGATCAAAGCTCGTTGCCCGTGAAATTTCGGTTGAAACTCGATTCAATGACATACAGAAGATAAGCGTGAGTCGGGGTGAAATGCTTCAGGTCTTTTCCAACGTCATAACGAACGCCATTGATGCGATGCAACGCGGCGGGGTTCTGAATATAACTACGAGGAAAATCGCTGGTCCGAGCGGCGATGGTATCCAGATCATAATCCGAGACAGCGGGGTCGGTATTCGGCCGGAGCACCTTGAAAAGGTCTTCGAACCGTTCTTCACTACAAAAGGCAACTTGGGAACAGGCATCGGGCTTTGGATCGCCAGGCAACTTGCCGAGCGACGCGGCGGTCAGATTTCGATCGCGAGTAGCACGGAAAATGGAAGTAGCGGCACGATTGTCACCATCTTCCTTCCTTTCGCGGCCCCGCCGGGCTGGCCTTCAAACCAGAATCAATGAGAGGATTAGGTCTGGAGTCATGCGTAGCATCAGCTTCGGCCTTTGTGATGGGCGTTCACATTCCGGTCGTCAAGCTGCCAGGGATCGAGGCATCCGACGTGGCTGAGACTCGGCGTGACCGCCCTACCGTGCTGATCGTCGACGATGAACCACTCATCGTCGATACCCTGATGGAGATCCTCGAAGGAGCTGGCTTTCTCGTTCTGCCTGCCTATGATGGATCGACGGCCTTGGAGAAGGCCGCTCATCGCCGGCCGGATTTTTAATTGGCCGATGTACTGATGCCGAGGATGAATGGCGTCGAGTTGGCAATTGCGGTAAGAAAGATGCATCCATTGACGCGGATTCTACTCTTCTCGGGGCAGGCAGGCATTTCAGACGTTCTGCTAGATGGACAAAGGCGAGGGTTTGAATTCGAATTAATCGCGAAGCCGATTCATCCGCTCAAAATGATCGAACGCCTCAAGAGGAGCCGGACGGACCATTCTTGAAATGCCCGCATAACAGCCGATACGGGATATCTATCTTGTGTCGGAAAACTCTCCTGATCTGGGGTGCCGACAATTACCCACTGCGCAAATTCGAATAGTCAATCTCAGATATTTCACGAGGGTGCGCTATCAGCCAATCGTTAGCTACGTCGAGTCGGGCGGTCTGACAAGACCAACCGCTCTTTCCATATGAGGCACGGCGAAGGATAGAACACAGTACGATTTTGTTTATGTGCAAGGGCTGGTTACAATTCCTGCGGCGGTTTGACCGATCCTTTGCGCCTCGTGGATCAAGGTTTGTGCTGCTTTCCTCGCCGGGTTGCAGGAGTACGGGCGGGCTTTCTCATCACTGGATTCTTTGACTACCTCGGTGGGAAGCCTCGCATAAGAGGCACTGCCCTCAGGAAGACAAGTGGGCAAAACTGAGGCGCCAGATGCCACCCAGCCTCATCTTCTCCTGAAATTCACTCGGTCGAGAACTGAGTCCAACTCTTTTCCCCGATGCATTTAACGAGAGAACCTCCGATCCCGCAGCTGAGATTTTGACCTGACCCCGATTCGGGACCGAGTGCCCGGCTCTGCGGACTGCCCGTCTCGGTTCTTGCAGGGCCAATGTGGGTAAAGAGTTGAATTGGTGCATCGGAGTCCCGCAGCATCAAGTCGCTTACTCGTTCCCGCAGCGTTCCTGGCGTGATTCCCACCGTCTCAGAGTAGTTGCCAAAGCTGCATCCAGCCAGGCCTTAACACCGGGTCTGATTGGCACATAATAAACAACTTGAGCGGATCACATTGCATCCCATTCACTAAGAATGAACATGCGATTCACAATGTCAGGTAGGTCATGAAGTCTGAGAAGACTGAACAGCACCGGAAAAGATCCGCCCTCGGCCAATCGTCCGAAAGTAGAGAACTAAACATCGAAAGCGCGACCGCCAGTTACGAGGGATGGATGCGCAGTTGTACTGCGGTCGTTTCGTCCGATCTTCGATCGAAACACGAGCAAATGAAACAGAGCCCCTTCCTGTTCTTGAGGGGCACCTTTTACAGGTGGGCTCAACTCTGGCCATCTATCTGTACTGAGTTGTGTGACGCACCGAAGGTTCTCGCGGTAGGGGATCTGCATGTCAATAGCTTTGGAACGTGGCGGGATGCAGAGGGCCGCCTCTGTTGGGGTGTCGACGATTTCGATGAGTCGTATCCACTGGCCTATACAAACGACATCGTCCGTTTGGCCGCAAGCCTAAAGATCGTGATCGATGCCGGTAGCCTATCGATCAGGTTTAAGGACGGATGCGGTGCAATTCTGGACGGATATCTGCAATCGTTGCGTGAGGGCGGATGTCCGATCGTCCTCGCCAAACGAGAGCAAAAACTGGACAAACTGGGAGTGGACAGCTTCAAGCCGCCTTCTGACTTCTGGGGGAAGTTAAATCGCTTGCCAACTGTCAGGCACTCGCTTGCCCGTGACCTGAAGCATGCACTGGAGAAGACGCTGCCTGACCCGAAAATGGAATACAAAGTCGTCCGACGTCAAGCTGGGTTGGGGAGTCTTGGACAGAAACGATTCGTAGCAATCGCGAGATGGCAGGGTGGCTTTATTGCCCGAGAAGCAAAGTCGATGCTCCCTTCTGCCTGCTCCTGGTTGAATGACCAGATTGGGCATCGTCAGTCCTACTACGAGGAAGCGATCAGCTCTGCGGTACGCTCCCCTGACCCGTTTCAAGTTATCGAAGGATCATGGTTGATCCGGCGTCTTTCTCCGGACTCAAATCCGATCGATATTCAAAGTCTGTCTAAGCATCGAGATGAGCAAATGCTCCTGCGTGCGATGGGCTCTGAAACGGCAAACGTGCATCTGGGAACGAAAGATCAGACGACCAAGATTCTGAACGACCTCCAAAAGAGGAAATCGAATTGGCTGCGGGATGCGGCTGCGCGAATGGCGC
>Ga0182018_10001415_pt1 | contig 27359 bp, 22 predicted proteins | sample 812P2MmetaG_FD_120490 | JGI IMG/M metagenome (GOLD analysis project Ga0182018, IMG submission 120490) | Permafrost microbial communities from Stordalen Mire, Sweden - 812P2M metaG | ecosystem: Environmental > Terrestrial > Soil > Wetlands > Permafrost | place: Sweden: Stordalen | collected...
AAATCATTCCCTCCGGGATGTTCGCCGGACTGGGCGACACCTGCCGCGTTGCCGGCGAACACTGGCAAGGCAACCGAGAGCTGGAGAAGCTGGGACGGATTCTGGAGACGGCCACCCCTGCTAGCCTGAGGGGCCGTTTTGCTCTGCTCGAGCAGGCGTTCGAAGCATCGTCACTCATAGGCGACGCACCCGTGGGAGAGGCGAAGGTTTGGGCCCAACGCCTCGCGGAAGCTTGCCGCGACGAGCGGGACGACGTTCTTCGCCTCGCGCCTTGGCTGGCTCAGCCAGGAGAGCCACCGGATGCGTTCAGTGGCACTTGGTCCGCTGAGGGCCCGACGCCCCGCGAATTGGCGGACCCCTCGTCCAGGCTGGGCGGCGCCGACGCGAACCGCGCTCGCCTCGCGAAGATCGAGGAGCTGGCGGCGCGCGCCGAGGCCTTCGCCCAGATGGATTTCACATTCCTCTTCGACCCCTCGCGCAAGCTCATGACCGTCGGGTTCAACGTGACCGAGCGCCGGCCGGACAACAGCTTCTACGATCTGCTGGCATCCGAGGCCCGCCTCGGGAGCTTTATTGCGATCGCGCAGGGCCAGGTGCCCCAGGAGCATTGGTTTGCGCTCAGCCGGCTCCTGGTCGCTGGCCGCGGCGAGCCGACCCTGGCGTCCTGGAGCGGCTCGATGTTCGAATACCTGATGCCGCTGCTGGTGATGCCCACCTATGAAAACACGCTCCTCGACGAGACCTATAAGGGGGCCGTGGAGCGGCAGATCGAATACGGGCGCTTGCGCCGGGTCCCGTGGGGCATTTCGGAGTCCTGCTACAATCTGACGGACACCCATCTCAACTATCAATACAAGGCGTTCGGGGTGCCGGGCCTCGGCTTGAAGCGCGGTCTCGCGGAGGATTTGGTCATTGCACCCTACGCGACGATGATGGCGGTGATGACGGCGCCGCGGGCCGCCTGCGAGAATCTCGAGCGCCTGGCCGCGGATGGGCGATGCGGCGCCTATGGCTTCTACGAAGCCGTAGATTACACGCCGTCGCGGGTCCCCATAGGCCAGAATGCAGCGATGATCAGCTCGTACATGGTCCACCACCAGGGCATGGGCCTCCTGGCCCTGGACGGCTTTCTGATGGGGCAACCGATGCAGCGGCGTTTCATGGCGTGCCCGATCCTCAAGGCGGCCGACCTACTTCTCCAGGAGCGCGTTCCCCACGCGGCGGCGAAAATCCTCTCGAAGGAGATGGAGGTGCAGGAGGCAAAACGGCTGATGGAGAGGGAAACCGAGAGCGCAATGCGGGTGTTCTCGGACCAGGTGAACCAGCCGCCCGAGGTCCACCTCCTCTCCAACGGCCACTATCACCTGGTCGTCAGCCACTCGGGCGGCGGCTACAGCCGATGGCGCAACCTCGCACTCACCCGCTGGCGCGAGGATCCCACGCGGGACTGCTGGGGCACCTTCCTTTACCTCCGCGACCTGGAAACCGCGGAATTCTGGTCCGCCTCACCCCAGCCTGTCATGAGGGCTGTGAAAAGGCAGGAGACGATCTTCTCCCAAGGGCGCGCTGAATTTCGCCACCACCATCTCGGGCTCGATGTCCACACGGAAATCGCCGTGTCGCCCGAGGACGACGTGGAGCTGCGCCGTATCACCTTGCGCAACCAGGGAGGTTCCCCGCGGACGATCGAGGTGACCGGGTATTTCGAGGTGGTTTTGGCCCCTCCGGCCGAGGAAGCGGGGCAGCCGGCCTTCAGCAACCTTTTTGTGCAGACGGAGTTTCTTGCACCGCAGTCCGCCGTCCTGTGCACGCGGCGCGCCCGGTCCCAGGGGGAAAAGCCGCCCTGGTTGTTCAGCCTTCTGCCGGCGCCATCGGGTGACGACGGCACCGCTTCCTGCGAGACGGACCGGGCCCGCTTCCTCGGCCGGGGCAACTCGGCGAGCGCTCCGGCCGCCCTGCAGCATGCCGGACCGCTTTCGAACACGGCTGGCTCCGTCCTCGACCCGGTCGTTTCGCTTCGCCGCACCGTGACCGTGCCCGCCAATGGCGAAACCCGGATCAATTTTGTCGTCGGTGTCGCCGAAACCCGTGCGGTCGCCGAGGTCCTGATCGACAAGTACCAAGCGCCGAGGGTCGCGGACCGCACGTTCGAGCTGGCGTGGACCCATAGCCAAGTGACGTTGCGCCAGATCAACGCGTCCGAGGCCAAGGCCCAGCTCTACGCGCGCCTTGGAAGCGCGCTCATCTACAGCCAGTCCGCCCGCCGCGCGGATCCCTCGGACCTGCTCTCGAACCGGCGGGGCCAGGAGGGTCTCTGGCGCTATGGGATATCCGGAGACCTGCCGATCCTCCTGCTGACCATTACCGATGCGACGAGATTGGATTTCGCGCGGCAGCTTGTGCAGGCCCATGCGTACTGGCGCATGAAGGGCCTGGCCGCTGACCTCGTCATACTCGATGGGGACGACTCGGTTTACCGCCAGCCCCTGCACGAGGAAATCCTTGCGCTGGTGACGGCCGGGAGCGAGTCCCTGATCTTGGGCATGCCGGCCGGGATCTTTGTTTTGCGCCTCGACCTCACGCCGGCCATCGACCGCGCGCTCTTGCATGCGGCGGCCCGAATCGTGCTCTCCGCGGAAGGTGGTTCGCTCGCCGACCAGCTTGACCGATCGGTGGCCAAGGCGTCGGTGCCGCCGGCCTTGAGGCCCGGCCGCGCTCCGGCCCGGGAAACCGTTGCGGCACCGCCGATTCGCGACCTGATTTTCCACAACGGCTTCGGGGGTTTCACCCGCGACGGAAAGGAATACGTTACGACCCTCATTGCCGGACAAATGACGCCCGCGCCCTGGATCAACGTTCTCGCCAATGCCGGATTCGGGACCGTCGTGTCGGAAAGTGGAAGTTCCTATTCCTGGGCCGAGAATTGCCACGAATTCCGGCTGACCCCGTGGCACAACGATCCGGTCGTCGATCCCTCCGGGGAATCCTTTTATCTGCGCGATGAGGAGACCGGGCAGTATTGGTCTCCGACGCCCCTGCCGGCGCGCGGTGCGACCCCCTATACGATACGACACGGGTTTGGCTACAGCGTCTTTGAACACACCGAGGCCGGTCTCGCCTCCGAGTTGTGGCTTTACGTCGCCACCGACGCCCCTGTCAAGTTTGCCGTCTGCCGGATCCGCAACACCTCCGGGCGCGCGCGCAGGATCACTGTCACCGGTTATTGGGAATGGGTCCTCGGCGACCAGCGCTCGCGCACCCTGCCGCATGTGCAGACCGAAATTGACGGGGCGACGGGTGCGTTGCTGGCGCGCAACCGCTATCATGCCGATTTTGCTGAGCGCGTCGTCTTCGTGGACACCTCCGACCTCAACCGGACCGTGTCCGGCGATCGCCTCGAGTTCATCGGGCGCAACAGGACGCTTGCAAGGCCCGCGGCGCTGCAGCGGGTTCGGCTCTCCGGCCGGGTCGGCGCGGGGCTCGACCCCGCCGCGGCCGTCCAGGTCACCGTGGACCTGCCGGCCGGCCAGGAGCGGGAGGTGGTCTTTCGACTCGGCTCGGGCCGCAGCCTCGCCGAGGTGCAGGGCCTCATCCGGCGCTTTCGGGCCCCCGGTGCATCCCGGAATGCCCTCGAGAAAGTCTGGGAATACTGGGGCCGGACGCTCGGGGCGGTCAACGTCGATACCCCCGACCCGGCGGTCAATATCCTGGCCAACGGTTGGCTCCTTTACCAGACCCTGTGCTGCCGCCTCTGGGCCCGGACCGGCTTCTACCAGTCCGGGGGGGCGTTTGGCTTCCGCGACCAGCTGCAGGACGTCATGGCGTTGGTTCACTGCGAACCGGCGCTGACCCGGGAGCACCTCCTGCGCGCCGCATCCCGCCAGTACCGGGAGGGAGATGTCCAGCATTGGTGGCACCCGCCGGCCGGCAGGGGGGTCCGCACGCGGGTCTCCGACGACTACCTGTGGCTGCCCTATGTCGCCTGCCGCTACTCCCGGTGCGTCGGGGACACCGGCGTCTGGGATGAGAGGGTGTCTTTCCTCGAGGGACGCCCGCTCAAGCCGGACGAGGAGAGCTACTTCGATCTTCCCATGCGCTCGGACCTATCGGCGAGCCTCTATGACCACTGCGCCCGCGCCGTGGATCGGGCCCTCAAGTTCGGCGTCCACGGGCTGCCCCTCATGGGCTCCGGCGACTGGAATGACGGAATGAACCTCGTGGGGATCAAGGGTCGCGGCGAAAGCGTGTGGCTGGCCTTTTTCCTGTGCGACGTGCTGCGCCAATTTTCGGCCGTCGCCCGCTCGCGCTCGGACCACGCGATGGCGGAGCGCTGCGAAAACCAGTTGAGCCAGCTCAAGGACAACATTGGACACGAGGCGTGGGACGGGGCTTGGTACCTTCGCGCGTTCTTCGACGACGGCCGGCCGCTTGGATCGAAGTCCAACCCCGAGTGCCAGATCGACTCCCTTCCCCAGAGCTGGTCGGTGATCAGCGCAGCGGGCGAGACCGACCGCTCGCGCGAGGCGATGGAGTCCGTGCACAGCCGCCTCGTGCGCCCGGACGCCGGCCTCATCCAATTGTTCGACCCGCCCTTTGACCGCTCCGACTTGGATCCGGGCTATATCAAGGGGTACATTCCCGGAGTCCGGGAAAATGGCGGCCAGTACACCCATGCCGCGGTATGGGCCACCATGGCCTTCGCTCTCCTCGGCGAACACGAGCGCGCCTGGGAGATGTTCCACCTCCTCAATCCCGTACGCCATGGGGGCGACGCCGCCCAGATCGCCGTCTACAAGGTCGAGCCCTACGTCATCGCGGCCGATGTCTATGCGCTTCCCCCGCACACCGGTCGCGGAGGGTGGACCTGGTACACCGGGTCGGCGGGCTGGATCTACCGTCTCCTCGTCGAGACCCTCCTCGGGGTGACGCTCGAAGGCGAATCCCTGCAGCTTTGCCCGCGCCTTCCGCGCGCCTGGGGGACGATGAAGATCCACTACCGATTCAGGAGCACGGTGTACCACATCACCTATACCCGCTCGACCGAGGCCTCCGACCGGCTCCCGGCGGGAACGTTTGATGGGCAACCCCTGTCCGGCTCCCTCGTGCCCCTTCGGGATGACCGCCAGGAGCACTGGGTGGAATTCCCGTTTGTGTGACGAACGCTCTAGCCTTGCAGCAGCAGGCCCATTGAGCCTCCCGGCGAGATCAGGATCTTCCCCGTGCTCTTCATCGTCGCCTTGATGTCGAGCAGCCTGAAAAGGGCGTCGGCCACGGCCGGATTCTTCTGGATGTCGGCGAGCGCCCCGCCTACCACCTGGGGCCGGACCGCCTGCGCCTGTCCGAGCTTCTCCGAGGCCTTCTTGTCCGCGTCCGAATGGATCAAGGCGACCTGGTTGTCGCCGTTCTGGCGCATCGCCGCCGTCACCTGCCGAAGGCGGTTCACGACCTTCAGCTCGATCTGCGCGATCATTCCTTTGTCGCGGAATGCGACCTTGCGGATGTAGGTCGAGCCAAGCTGGAAGCCCCACTTGAGCGACGTCGGCGAGACCTCCTCGCGGACTTTCGACGACAGGGCGTCCCGGTCCTCCAGCAGCGTCTCAAGCTTCAGGTTCGAAAGCTGACGCGAGACGGCGGTGGCGACATTCGCCCTGAGCGAGCCCACCGGATCCGAGTTCTGGAAAAGGAACGCCGCCGAATTCTGGACGTACATCTCATACCAGACGCCGACGCCCATCGGGGCGCCCTCCTCGGAATTGACGAGCTGGTTGCGGAGGTAGGACTGCTGCAGCGCCGTCGTCACGGTGTAGGCCTTGCCGAAGAAGGGCAAGAGGAGCGCCTTGGGCCCGAAGTGGAAGACCGGGAAAAACATTCCCGGCTCATTCACCTCCCCGATCACCTTCCCGAAGTTCGTGTAGACGACCACAGTGCGCTCGGGAAGCGTCCGCCAGAACTGGAACACCCTGCCGAGGCCGACGAAGATCCCGACGGCGATGAAGGTGCCCATGAATCCTATGAACACCGAGATGAAAAAGGGGACCATGGGATCAGGAGTTGATGACGGTCTGGGACGCCTTCTCCCTCAGGGGAAGGAGCGCGTTGCGGAGATAGGAATCGAGCGCGGGCTGACCCCCCTGTGCATGCATGTCCGCCAGCGTGCGCCCAAGCTCGAGGATCGGGGCCGCATCGGCGTCGGCCATGTTGCGCGCGATCTGGACGGCCTGTTCGGCCATCGTGAGCTTCTGGTCGGCGTCCGCACGCGCCTGGCTTATGGCGGCTGCGACCTGGTTCTGGGTCGTGTTGATCGACGCCAGCGCGTCGTCGACGTCCGCGGGCGGGTCGATCGTGGTGATCAGCGCCGCCTCGAGCTCGATTCCATAGCGGGCGGCGGTCTTCTTGCAGGACGCCTCCATGAACTGGTTGATGACGGAAAGGTTCTTCCGGAGGTCGTTGATCGATATCCCGTCGACCGCGGCGTCCGCGCCCTGGCTGTGGAAGGTGGCGATCCGGTCGCGAAGCACCGAGATGAAATATCCCATGACGTGGGCGCGCGGCCGGGCGACCCCGAACAGGTAACCGTAGAGGTTGCGCTCGCAGGGCTTCCAGCGGATCTGCCCGTTGAGGGCGATCGTGAGATTGTCCTTGGTGACGCTCTCGATGTTCGACTGCTGGATGTCGGGATCCCAGACGATGTCGGTCGTCTGGATCGTCATGTCGATCCGGTAGAGGCGCTGCCAGGGCCATTTGAAATACGGGCCGCCCGGCTTCACGACGTGGATCAGCGGGAAATCATAGCGCGGCCGCTCCTCCTCCGTCAGCAGCGGTCCGAGGTCGGGGTCGCTCCCCACGGAGCCGTTGAGCCGCGGCGCCCTGCCGAACGTCGTAAGGACACCCCGCTCCGTCGGCCCGATGGTATAGACCCCGAACAAAAGCGTGATCGCTCCGGCGAGCACGATCCCGACGGCGACGCCGGCGAAAAGGAGTGGGGGGGTAATCACGGGCGAGGAGGCTTGGGCGGATTTTCCGCGGAGGCAAGAGGCGTCAGTTCGGTGATGGCGAGGGCCGAAAGGACGATGACAGCCACCGTTGAACCGAGCGCAGCGACCACGGGAATCCGGCTGAGGGCGAGGACGCCGAATGAGGAGGCTGCCGCGACCGCGGACATACGGATCGAGGGAGGAGGCTCCTCCCCCCTGGCCTGGCTCTCCGCCGAAAAAATGGCGTAGTTGTGGCTGAGGCAGACGCCGAGAAAAGCGCCGAGCAGGTTGAACAGGTTCAGCGTGGCTCCCGCCAGGCCGAACAGGCCGAAGGCGAAAAGGCACGCGCCGAGCGGTATCGCGAATATGCGGATTCCTCGCCGGATCCCGTAGAGGACTAGCACGCTCGCTCCCACGAAGCACAAGCCCACCGAGCTGAGCTTCAGCGCCGAGAGGCGGTACCTGGAAAACAGGCCGTTCAGGCCCTGGAGCTGGCTGTCGCTCGAGGTGTCGGTCGCCGCCGGAGGCTCAACGGCCTGGGCCTCGTCGGCAATCGTGACGAACCAGCACATGTCGGGGCCGACGTGAAGGAGCGACGAGAGCGGTCCCTTCAATACGGTGCCCAGGCGGTTCACCAACGTGTCGTAGCTCGAGCGATCTGTCCGGTTCATCTCGCGGCCCCATGCCTCGAAAAAGGAACCGAACGCCTGCGGATCGAATCCGTGGCGCCCGAGCGCCGAGCGAAAATCCCGCTCGAAACCGCCCAGGGACGAGAGGCGTTCCGGCACAAGCGCCCATTGTTGCTCGGTCGGAAGCGCATAACCCAGCGAGGTCATGCCCACGTCGGGATACGCCCTCTCGTGCCACTGGAGAAACGCCTGCAGGGAGGCACGCGCCCCGGCGGGCGTAGGGCCCCGGGTCAGGTAGACGGTGCGCCCGGGCGTCTCTCCAAAGAGCGCCCTCACCTGCCCGTCGTTGGCCGTCAATTCGGGGGTGGGAATCTGGAGCTCGTGGATGTCATCGCGCCAATGGAGGCGCCACGGCCCGAGGAGGGCCACGGCGGCCCCCGCGGTCAGAAGGATGCGCGCGGTCCTCCGGGCAGCCGGATGCGCACCCGAAAGGCGTCGCCGGACGAAGCCGCGCGTCTCGAGATGGGAATCGTCCACCTGGGCGAACCAAAGGAGGGCCGTCGCGAGCGCGCAGACGAGCCCCGCGCTGACGAAGACCCCGAGCTGCCGGATGAGCGGCAGCTCCGACCAGAGAAGGAAAGAGAATCCCATCACCGTCGTGAGCGCGCTCGCCAGGAGCGGCCTTATGAGCCGCGACGCCCGTTCGAGATAGGGTTCCCCGGGCCGAATCCGGGGCTGGAGGTAGAGGTAGAAACCATAATCCACGGCGACTCCGGAGAGCAGGGAGCCGATCACGAATACAAGGATATGCACGCGTGGCCAGGCGGCCGCGGTGACCACCCAGGCCCCGAGCAGCGAGCCGAGGACGACCGGTATCAGGTGGGCCGCCCGGTAGAATCGCCGCACGCAGACCGCGGCCACGGCGATGACGCAGGCCAGCGAAAGCAGGTTGAGCGTGCTCATTTCGTGCTCGATGCGACTTCGGCTCGCCGCCGCAAATCGCCCGATTCCCGTCCACTTCACTTCGGCCGCGGGTTCCGCAGCCAGGATCTGTTCCCGGGCATCGTCCACCGCGGCGATGACGGGTCGCTGCCCTTCCACGCTGAGCGGGGCATCCCGGGCCCGTGCCCAAACGAGGGAGTACTCCCCCGAGCGTCCGGCCACGAGGCTGGAATCCGACAGTCCGTTCATCCGGCCAACAAGACTCGGGACCAGGAGGAAAGGGTCTGAGGTAAGGATATCCTGGGCGGCCATGGCCTCCGGCTTCGACAGGTAGGCCTCCAGGTCCGCGGCCGCGTTCTCCGCCAGCCAAGCGCTCCAGGGCTCCGTGCCCCCGGCCGCCTCAAAGGCGCGGTGCTTCTCATCGAGCCAACCGGGAAGGAGGAGATCAAACCGCCGCGAATAGATGGCTGCGGCGAGCTCCTCCCGAGGCTTGGTGTCGGACAGCGGAATCGCCTCCGCGACCGCCGGCGACTTCAGAAGCGCCCGGGAAAAAAGAACGGCGGCGCGGTCGGTGCGCTGCGCCCGCTGTTCGTCGGATTCGCCGGGCTTGCCGGAAAGCCGCAATGCCAGCAGGAGCACCCTCGCCTGCTCCTGGCCGGCCAGATTTTTTACCAGGGAAAGCTCCGGCGAACGCTCATCGGTCGGCACGAGGTCGAGGACATCGGTCGATATCTTTCGGTGCAGGTCGAGGTGCGCCAGCCACACCACGCCCACGGCGGCCCCCAGAAGGAGAACGATGCGGGCGATCCATTTTTGCCGCGGAGGCTCCATCAGCGGGGGTTCCTTCAGCGGAAGAATTGCTTCAGGTCGCCGGCGGAAAACGGGGTTCCGGTCCGGTTTGCGCCGACCTCGATCTCTATGCGCAGCGACGACGATCGCTTGAATTCGAGGTAGTGAACGTCGGATCCGGTGCCCCCGACCGTGATGGCCCCGAGCGCGCCGGCGTCCCCGGCGTCCTTCGGGGTAAACTCGAATCGCCAATCCTCCCCGGTCCTCGAGGCCCGGACCACGAACCGGGGATAGAGGGCGGCCATGTTGAACTGCAGGATGGGAAGGAGCGACAGGACGGCGCCGGTCTCGCGGGAACCCGACGGCACTGCCCGCGACCGTCCCTTTGCGTCGCGCAGCACGAGGCCGGTGGAATCCGCGATCAGGATGTTGGGATCGGGATCGAGATATTGAAGGCTCAGGCCCCGGTCCGGGGACGTGCGGAGCACTCCCTTCAGGAGCAACGGCTCGCGCCGGAACGGGAAAAACCGGAGCTCCGTGAAGGGGGCCGTGACGGCGCCTTTTGCGGCGAGGGTGTCGATGAGGGGCTTCCACTCGCCCTCGTTACCGGCGGTAAGCAACGTGCCAGGTCCCTGCGCGGTCGCGGCGACCGAAAGGAGCGCGCCCACGACAAGAAGCCTCCGGATCGCGGTCATAGGGCGGCGTTGCGTCGCCCGAAAATGCGCGCGCCAAGAAGCCGAACGTGCATCCTGATCATCGCGAGGTTGTCACGAACGTAATGGAAATGGGAGATCCCTCCGCGCTGCCGGTCGATGTAACGGCACGAGGCGTCGAGGTTCAGCGCCGGCATACCGATCCACGCCAGCCGGACCGCCATTTCCGGGTCAAAATCGTAGTGGCGCCCGCCCCGCGTTCCTTCGAGGACCCTCACCAGGGGCTCCAGCGGGTAGACCCTGAAACCAAACAAGGGGTCGGCTGCGCCCTTGCCGAACGTCTCGAAGTGAACAAGGCCGACGCTGAGCTTGCGGCCGTACCGCCTCACCCGGGGAGCTTCCGGCCCGAACACGGGCCGCCCGCACACGAGCGCCCGCGGCTGTTCCAGGGAAGCCCGCATAAAGTCCCCGATCCGCTCCGCCGGATGCTGGCCGTCGGCGTCCATCACGAGCGCATGCGTGAATCCGGCAGCCCGTGCGGCGCGGGCGCCCGTCAGGACTGCGGAGCCTTTTCCGCCATTCTCGGGCCGCACAATGACCCGCAACCCAGGAGGATCGCCGGCTACCGACCGAAGCCGTTCATGACTCCCGTCGGTGCTTCCATCCACGATGACCCAGACGTTCCCCCAGTTTGAAAGCGCGTCTCTTACGGCGTCCGCCAGCAGCCTGCCCGGATTGAAGGCCGGCATGAGCACCAGATGGGTAGTCGAGGGGTTCATGCCGCAAAATCCTTGCCGAGCACCTCAAAGATTCGTCGCTCAACCTCCAGGGTCAATTCCGCTGCGGATCTCCCGGGCTCATAAGGCCACACCCGGTCGAACGACAGTTCCATTGCGCCCGGGAGCACGGAAGGCGCTGGCCAAAAGCGACGACCCCGTGTGCCAAGGTCCGGGGACGCCCGGACGACCACCAGCCGCACAGGGGCCCTTGCCCTGTCGGCAATGAGCGCAAATCCGGGTTTCATGGTCCCCAGCAATGTTCCCGGTGCCGTGCGGGTACCCTCTGGAAAGACGAGGAGCGACTGTCCCGCCGCAACCTTCGCCGCGGCGGCCTTTATGAGGTCGAGCCCGGTATCACCCCTCACATATCCCGCCATGACCGCGGCGGGGCCTATCGCCGGATTGCGCATGAGCGACGGCTTGAAAATACAGACGGCGTCCGGCAATCGCGCGAGGATAAGCGTCGCGTCAACAATCGTTGGGTGGTTTGCGATATAGACGGTTCCCGGCAGCAAGGTGCCTTCCTCAATCCCCCTCCATTCGACCATGATGACACGCATGGCGTGGAGCCACTTCAGCCATGCCCCGAATAGCCGCTGAATCGTAGCGCGAACCGCTGGCTCAGGGGCTATTCTTTTCGGAAGCACCATGAGGAGCATGCATCCCAGATTGAGCAGAATCCCCACGGTCCCGAAGACCACCCAGCTGAGGTAATAGAGCGCGACACACCGGATGCGTGTGATGCGGTGTCTCACAGGGGATAAAAATTGAGCCACTGGTAGGGATTTGCCCGGAGGTGGGCTTCCACTCGTCGGAGGAACGCTTGGAAATGCTCGCGCGCTCGTTCAAGCGCGGCGCCCCTAAGTTCGCCCTGCCTCGGCTCGAACGCCGGCGATGCGTGCACCACGGATTGGTCGGGGCCCGAGGGCAGCCCGAATGAAAGGAGCACCGGTCGGTCAAAAATCAAGGCCAGGTGGTAGATGGTGAACGGGAAGATACGGCGCGCCCCGAGGAAGTCGAAGGATTCGCTTCGCGAGCTGTGGTCCGGCCGGTCGCATTGCAGTGCGACGGCGTCTCCACTGGCGCCCGCCTCCTTGAGGGCAAATAACAATTCCTCGGGCTTGTTGACCCAGACAAACCTCAGCCATTCCCCGAAGCGGGCGGCGAGCGCGTCGGTGTCGTGCGAGTTTCCCACCCGCAGCCGCACCAGGTGGATGCGCCGATGCTCCTGGCCTCCGATCATGAACCCGGTCAGGTCCGAGTTGCCGATGTGAAAGGTCCCGAGCAGGGCGGGCCGCTCGGAGGCGAGCCATCGGGAGAAATCATCGGATTCGGGACCGAACACGCACCGGTGGGGCCGTCCATTGGCCACCCTCAGGCGGAGCATGAGCGCCTCGCAGACGGCGAAGAAGTGCCGGAACATGTCCGTGGCGGTGGGATCCCGGCCGAGCACGATGCGCAGGTAGCGCCGGGAGCATGCGCGCTGCCGCGGCATCACAAGGACCGCGGCCCACGTGCCGGCTGCGCGGAGGGGACGAAAGAGCCCTTCGGGGAGCGCGCGGTCAGCAATACGGAGAAAACGGTAGCCCCAGGATGGGCCGGGATTCCTGATTTCTCCCGCGCGGGTGGGTGTCAAAGCCATTCGAGGTCGAGTTGCCAGCCCGGTGCCACGAAGCCGGAAAAACCTGCGCGGCCATTAAGAAGATCGAACCATGCGGCGAGAGCGAGTTCGCCGGCGCCCTCCCCGCGCCGCAGCTGCAGCCGTGCGGCCGGCGCGACGCCCCGCTCCCGGGTCAGCGCGGCCCCGAATGCAAAGGTTCGGTCGCTGGCGAGCCCGAACTCCAACAGCCAGGTCCCCTTTTCCTCGCCGCCGCACAACAACACGCGTGCGGCCGGCGCGAGGAAGGCGGCGCGAAGCGCGTGGAACGCGAGGAGCGAACCCCCCGAAAGCGGCAGGAATTCTCCGACCGAGAGCTGCCGGCCGATCATGAGCTGCTGCACGGCGCTTGGATGGATGGAGGTCTGGAAAAGCGTCGGGCTCGGCGTGGGAAAGCTGTCGATGAAGCCCTCGAGGGTGCGGCTTTCCGCATAGCCCGAGGCATAGACGACCGCGTCCTCCTCCCTCGGTCCGAGTTCCCCGAGGGCGCTCCCGACCAGCATGCCGAGCGTCGTCATGCGGCGGACGGCGCCTGGGGGAAAATGTCCTTTGAGGCGTTCCCGGACCGCGGCCGGCTGCCCCTCGGGGGCGTCGTCCGTCACGACCGTCTGAAGGTAGCGCTCAAGCATGGGAGAGAAGAAAAGCCGCGTGGGCCCCCCCAAACGCGTTGCTGGCACAGACCACGCCGTCAAAGGCTCCGTTGGGAAAGCTCTCCAATGCCACGGTTTCGTGCAAGGGCTCGCCCGCTCCGCCCAGCGTTCCCGGGGTCCGCCCCGAGCGCATCGACTCGACCGCGATCGCCAATTCGACCAGGCCGCAGCTCCCGAGGGTGTGCCCCAGGCTTCCCTTCCATCCGACGATCGGAGCTCCAGGAAAAAGCTGGGAAGCCGCCCCCACTTCCAGGCGCCCGGCGTCGAGGGTGCCCGTGCCATGGCCCTTGAACCAGACCGGACGGCCCCGCGCGGCGGCGGAAACCGTTTCCAGGCATCGGGCAAAACCCGAGCCGTCCCCGCGGTTCGACGTGAAATGGTGCATTTCGTTGTTCAGGCTTTGGCCGCTTAGGAGCCAATCTCCGCGATCGCGCGAGAGGACCGCGAATGCGGCGCCGTCCCCGAGTCCGATCGCTCCGGCCCGCCCTTTCCGGAAAGGCGCCGGGAAGTCGGAATTGAGGATTTTCAGCGCGTGGAAGCCTCCCGTGACAAAAGGACTCAGGAAATCGAACGATAGGACGAGCACTTCGTCGGCGATGCCCGTTTCGATGGCGCGCGACGCCTCTATCAAGCCGAGGTGGGCGGACACACACGCATGGGTTAGGATCGACACGTCCGGCCCCCAGCCCAGCTCGAGGCGCAGTTGCTCAGTGCAGGTCGGAGGCGCTCCCCACACGGCAAATTTCAGGTCCCCGGTCCTGCGCAGGGCGTAGAGGCCGCCCACCCCGAAGTTGCTTCCCGTGACGAATACGGGCCGGCCCGGCGCACCCCACGCGTGGCCGAAAATCGACGCGCCGAGGCTTCTCACGGACTCCAACCATGCGGGCGGGGCCGTCTCATCGAGCGAACGCCCGGGCATGAGCGCGAGGGGGACCAGGTCGCCGTCCTCGCCGCCGAGCACCGGCTGGGCGCGCAGCGCACATTCGCCGCGAACCAGGGCCGCGTGGGTCGAGCAGGCGTCCCCGAACGGAGTGACACAGCCGTACGCGGCGACGCGTATGGGAACGGCTGGATCGGACATGCCGCGATGGAGGACCGCGCCTTCAGGCGGGGAGCCTCGAAGGGTCGACCCGTTCGCGGACGTACGCCGCCAGGGCCGCGACACTCACAAGGGCGACGCGAGCCTCCTCGCTGCTCGCGATCTTGATGCCAAACTCTTTTTCCAGTCGGACCACGAGCTCCAAGGCGTCGATCGAGTCGAGCGAAAGCCCCCCACCGATCAGCGGCTCGCTGTCGGGAATGTCGGCCGGCGCAACATCCTCAAGGCGCAGGGTTTCGACGATGAGCTGCTTCAGCCGGGCAATGAGTGGATCGGACATCGGGATGCGCTCCAAGTCTGTCCGGGAAGGCCCGACGCTTTCAACACGTAAACCATCATGGGGCGGCGAGGACATGGCACACATTGCTGCCTCCGAAACCGCTGCTGTTTGAGAGGATCCTGACGGGGGCCGTGTCGACGGTCGCACGGGGAAGATCGAGTCCCCGACTCTCCGGGCAGGCGACGTCGAGGTGGGGGTTTCCAGGAATGAAGCCCCGGTCGATGGAGAGGACCCCGAATGCGGCCTGCATGACGCCCGACATCGAAAGGGCATGGCCTGTGAGCCCTTTTGTCGCAGCCACTTTAGGCCTGAATCCCCCTGCGGTGAATAATTCGCCTATGGCGATGGCTTCGGCGCTGTCGCCCACAGGGGTGGACGTCGCGTGGGCGCTGACGTGATCGATGTCGGATGCCGCGACCCTCGCGTCCGCCAATGCCCTTGCCATGGCACGCTTCAGGCCGGCCCCTTCGGGATGGGACGCGGCGATGCTGTAGCCGTCAGCCGCCTGTCCCCACCCGGCCGTCTCTGCGAGGACGCGGGCCCCCCGTTCTTCGGCACACGCGCGCGTTTCGACGACCAGCGCGACCGCCCCTCCCGCCGCGACAAATCCGTCGCGCGCGGTGTCAAACGGGCGCGAGGCCCAGCGGGGGTCGCTCTGAAGGGAAAGGGCCCGCATGTGGGCGAACGGAAGGACGGAGTCCGCATTGAGCTCCTCCGCGCCCACGACGATCACCCGCTTCAGGCGGCCGAGGCGCAGGTCGTCGATCGCGTAGCCGAGGGCGTGGCTCGACGAGGCGCACGCCGAGACGAATCCACAAACGGCACCCGTGACCTGAAAATGGGCGGCGAGCGTGAAATTGAGCGTACCGGCGATCGAGCTGACCACACCGAGGGGGTTGCCCCTCATACCCCTGGCGACCCTCGTCTTGGCCAAGTTGTGGTGCAGCAGCATCGCGGAACCCGCCGACGCGCAGTAGAGCCCCGTCTCCGCATTCATGGCGACGTCGCGCGCGCCCAGGCCCGCATGCGCCAGCGCCTGTTCCACAGCGCATATCGCATAGACCCCGTGAGGGGCGAGCCCTCGCAGGACGTCCTTTGGAATCGCAAATTCCTGGGGCCAGGACCAGTCGCGCCAGCTCGTGGAGTCGACCCTGAACCCCTTCACGGTGCCCGCCACCTTGACGGAAATCTCCGGGTTTTCGAGAAACTCGACGGCTTCGATGCCGTGGCGCCCTTCCCTCAGGCTCCTCTCCACCGAAACGCGGTCATTGCCGATCGGCGTGATGAAGCCGACGCCCGTGACGACGGGGTTCACGCAGCGCCCGATTTTTCGGCAAGCTTGCGAATGATGCAGTCACGGAGATCGCCAAGGGTGGCGACCCCGAGGATGTCGGCGTTCGTGATGGTCATGTCGAAGAGGTCCTCCAGAAAGAATACAAGTTCCGCGACAGCGACCGAATCATACCCGAGGTCCTCGACCAGGCGGGTGCGGTCCGTGACAACCACGCTCGAGGCCGCCGGGGACGGCCGGTAGTCAACCACGGCCGCGACCACCAAGGCCTCGAGGGCTCCGGCGTCGCCATTCTTGCGAAATCGCTCAAATGCCTCCAGCACCTCGGCGGGAAACCGGGCGAGCACCTGGGTGGCAAGGGATGAGGGGTCCTGGGGCATAAGGGGATCAGGTCTTCGCCGCGGCCGCCCGCTGCGCAAGCGGCTCAGCCGTCTCCTTGGGCGAACTCACGAACCAGCTTCGCCAGCCCTCCCTCGCCTCCAGCAGCATCCACATGAACAACTGCCCGACGACGCGGGGCCGCAGGCGCAGGTTGAGCTCATAGCTGATGAACCCGAAATAACGCCCCGTGTTGCGCCTTCCCCAGGTGCCGCGCGCCATTCGGGAACGCGCGATCGCGGCCAGCCGGCGGTTGTAGAACGCCATAAGGATTCCTGCAGCGCGGCCGCCCCTGGGCGCGAACGCCGGTGTCTCGAGCGCCGAATTCCCCCGGTCAAAGGGACGGGAGACCACGCCGATGTAGTAGCTCCCGAGATCAAGCCTGAACGCGAGCGTCATGAGTTCGTAATCACCCATGTAATAATACTTGTCGCGGTAGATCGCATCAAACCACCGGTCATGGGAGGCGGTGAAGTTCGCATTGTGGCGGGCCACCCGTTCCGCGACATTGCGCCCCGATAGGCAGCTGTCGACCAGGGCCGCGGCCGCGCTCGTCGAAAAGCTGATCCAGTCCATTCCGGGTGAATAGAACGGGTCCATGAACGCCGCCGCGTCGCCGACCAGGACGAATCCGTTGCCCGCGTATTTTGAGGAGCGGTAGGCGCAGTTCCGACGGAAGTGAACGTCGCCCTCCTGGTACGTGGCGCCCTCAAGGAGCTCGCGCGCCGCAGGGTGCGCCACGAGAAACTCCCGCAGCCTTTCGCCGATTCGGCTGCCTTCGGGCAATTCTGTGATGCGTTGGTCATAGACGATGCCGACGCTCATATCGCCCCCCTTCAATGGGATCCACCACGACCACCAGCCTTTCCCGCAAATATGGTTCGTTGCCGTGTAGCGGACGGCCTTCGAGCGTTTGGACCACTCGGGATGCCGCTCCGCGAACTCCCTCGAGTCGAGGTTTTTTACCCCCTTCCACCGGCTCCAGCAGGCTGCGATGGGATGGGCGGTGTTCGTCTTGAACCACCCATTTTTTCTCGCGAGCATCGCACTGACGCCGGAACCGTCGACGATCCAGCGCGCTTGCTCGGTGCCCGTGCTGCCGTCCTCCTTCACCCAGGCCACGGTCTGGATTCCGCCCTCCTCAAGCGTGACCTCGCGAACCTTGGCGGGCCTCATCAGGTGCGCACCCTCGGCCACCGCCGTGGCCAAGACCTCCTCGTCCAGCACGGAACGATCGACCTGGTATCCCGGGAACCGGACATTGTACTTGGGCCCAGTTTCGCTGCAGTCCGCCAGTCCGCAGGTCGCCTCGTTATAGAACCAAAACCGCATGCCCTGCTTTACCAGGTGCTTCTCGTTCAAATGATCGGTGAATCCTAGGACCCGGCCGATAAAGTACGCGCTGGTCTCAACGGTCGATTCGCCGACCCGTCGGCCCAGTTGCTCGCTCTTCTCAATGATCAGCAGCCGCCACCGCGGGTTGCGCCGACGCAGGAGCAGCGCGGTTGAACTGCCTGCCAGCGCGCCTCCAAGAATGATCACGTCCCAAGGATGGGGCTGGTCGTTTTCCCTCATGATTAGCCAATTAATGTGTTCACCGGCATGGCGTTTGTACACCTGCAATTTTCCTCGCTCCGAGCGCGTGTCAAACCACGATTAGGGGGATGAGCGACCCCCTGTTCCGGCGATGGGCGGACACGGTTTCCCGGGCGCCCTCGGCCGTCGCGGTGATCGACGCCTCCTCTGGAAGGAAATGGACCCGGGCCGAGCTATCCTCAGCCGCTTGTGCCTGGGCGCGCACTTGGGGCCGCCTGGAAGGGCCCTCCGGCTTCCCGGGGCGACGGGTTGCAATGGCCGTGGTCAACGGCGCCGAATGGTTCCAGGTCTTCCTTGGGCTCATGTCCGCGGGCGCCGTCCCGGCTCCCATTGACCCCTCGGAGCCCGAGGAATCCCAGGTTGCCGCCGCCCGCTCGATCGGGGCCCCCTGGATCTGGCGCTCCGGGGACCTCCACGCCGTCGGCTCGCCGCGCCCCGCGCGGGCGGATAGACGGGCCGGGCGCAACGAATGCCTCGTCAAGATGACCAGCGGCACGACCGGGGCCCCGAAGGGGCTCCCGGTCACGCACAGGCAGATGCAGGCGGATGGAAGCCAGGTCTGCATTTCGATGGGAATCGGTTCCGAGGACCGGAACCTGGCCTCGATCCCCCTCGGTTACTCGTACGGTCTCGGGAACCTAGTCCTTCCCCTCCTCCTCCAGGGAAGCCCGATTATCTGCGCATCGAGCCCGCTTCCGCAGGCTATCGCCTCCGATGCATCGACTTACAAACCCACCGTATTCCCGACCGTGCCGCCGCTTCTGAAGGCGCTTGTCGCGAGCGACGTGCCGAGAAATTCATTTGCAAGCGTGCGACTCGTCATATCCGCGGGCTCGCCACTGGCGCCCGACATCGCGCGGTCGTTCCTTGAGAAATTCGGCCTTGGAGTCCACGGCTTCTACGGAACCACAGAGACCGGAGGGATCGCGTTTGACGCCAGCGGGGCGGCGACCCTCCTCGGCCGCAGCGTCGGAAAACCCATGTCAGGGGTTGTCCTTTCACCTCGATCCCGGGGCCGTTTCACGGTGTCAGGCCCGGCCGTCTCGGGAAACGGCCACTTCTGCCCGGCGGACCGCGGATCGCTCAATGAGAAAGGGGAACTCGTCCTGCGCGGGAGGTCCGACCGCGTGGCGAAGATCGCCGGTCGCCGCGTCAATCTCGCCGAAGTCGAGGCGGCCATAAGGTCTCTCCAGGGAGTGCGCGATGGGTTCGCGCATATGGCGGGCGATGGCGAACCCATGCTCGCCGCCGCGGCGTCCACCGACCTTTCTCCCCGCGAGGTGCGCCGCCGCCTGCGCACCGTTCTGGCTTCGTGGAAAATCCCCACGCGGCTCGTCGCCCTCCGGGAATTTCCCGTTACCCCACGTGGAAAGACCGATTCCCGGAAGCTGACTCAGCTCCTGTCCACCCCGCGCACCGCGACCTCGATCTCCACGTTCAGCGCGGAACGGCAAATCTCCGCAGATAGGTAGGTCACCCGATCGCCCGGAACGAGGATTTCGCGCTCCATCTGGCCCGCGGTGGCGGAATAATCCCCCGGGTTCCTTAAATACACCTTGAAGTGACGCGTGCTCCCCGGGGCCGCCGCGAGGCGGTCGCCAAACCCACATTCCCTCGATATCAGCCTCAGGTTCTCAAGGGTGCATCGGAGCTGGTCTGCGGTGTTGTGGGGCGCAACGGTCGCATGCCCCGTGATTGCCGACGTTCCCGATATGAAGACATCCATTCTTCCTCCCCGCTCGACGACCGTGGCCCGGGCAAAACTGGGCGGCCGCGGCCCGTGTTCGGGGGGATATTCGTAGGCGGGCACCTGCGCCGGGTTCTCGAAATGCCTCGCGGTCGGCGGACCCGCCAGAAAGGCGACTGTGAGGCCGCTTTCCAAGGTGCCGACCGCCGTCGATGCGGGAAGGCTGCGCGCGAAATCCGGACCGAATACCGATTCGAACGCGATTGAGCGTCCCCGGCAGAAGGCCCTGTAATTCTCCAGGCCGCCAGGACCCTCCTCGTTGATCCGGGGAACCGAGTTCCACATCCGGCAAAGGGTGAGACCCCGGACCGAGCGCAGGACCTGTTTGTAAAGTCGGAGTGTCTCGCCCTCCAGGTCGACGTTCGGCTCCGTGCGGACCCATCCGACGAGGCACCCCCGCCCCCTCGACAACCGGAGGCCGTCCTCGGTCTCGGTGGATTCCACTTCCTCAAGGATCGTTTCGCGGGCATCCCCGCCGAGAAGGGAAAGTCCCATTCCCAGCTCGCCTTTGGATTCGTCGCCAGGGTCGCCGAAGGCGAAAGAGAGCGTCATGCAACCCGACCTACGCCCAGTGCGGGTCAACGGACAAGCAATTTCCGGCTTGGTAATCCCAAACCTCAAACAATACGCTGAAGAGATGGATTCAACGGATTGGGATCCCCCATCGACCGGAGAACGTCCCGGAGGAGGCGTTCTCAAAGCCTTGGGCTGTCTTAGAGGACGGTCGGTCTGGCCTGTCGATCGGCGGCTTTATCCGCGATTCCGCAGAGCGTGGCCCCTTTTGGGGTGGCTCAAGGTGTTCCTGCCCATCGGTGGGATCCAGAGGCTTAGTTCCTTCGCCAAAAAAGCCCCACCTTCCCCCAAGGGGTCGACCCGAACTGCGTGAGACCCTGGATCCCCCTCGTGGCCGCGCTCAAGGTGTGTGGGATCGCTCTCATGTCGACCCACCACGTGGATTCTGGCTTGGTGCTGTTTTTCGGACCGGATCCCTGGCTGTTCCTCCAGTTTATCCTGCCCTCCGCGCAGGCTTTCGGTCCGGCGGTGACCTCCTTTACGACCGGGAGGCGCGAGGTCTGGCTCACGATTGACGATGGACCCGATCCGGCGAGCACGCCGCGCGTCCTCGACCTGCTGCACTCACACGGAGCGCGTGCGACGTTCTTCCTCGTGGGCGCACAAATAGAGAAGTACCCGGAGCTTGCGCGGCGGATCACGGGCCAGGGGCACACGATCGGAAACCATACCCAGACCCACCCCTCGACGAGCTTCTGGCGCGCGTCTCCTCGGCAGGTCGCGTCGGAGATCGACCGGTGCGTCGCCGCGCTGCTCTTGGCAGACGCCCCCTTTGAGCATTTCTTTCGGCCCCCGGTCGGAGTCAGAAATCCGTTTCTTGCCCCGCAACTGTCAGCGCGTGGTCTTGACCTGGTCCTCTGGAACGCCCGCGGCTTCGATGGGGGCGGCCGCAATCCCCAAACCGCCCTGGCACGGATTGCCCGCGAAATCCGGCCGGGCAGCATCCTCGTCTCGCATGAGGGGGGCATTCGCACCCAGCAAAGGCTGATTTTCTTGGAGCTCCTCCTTGATCATCTTCACCATGAGGACTACGTGTGCGTGCTTCCCAAGCGCGAGGCGTTTTGCTTTTAGAAAAGTTCCCGTTGGTTTCCCCCATGCCCATGACCCCAAGAACCTGCGTAAGCCTGCTGACCTTTCTCGTCGTCGCGGCGCCCCTAGGCGCCCAAGGTGCCGAGCCTCTCTACAAGGATGCCGCCCAGCCCGTTGAGGCGAGGGTCCAGGACCTCCTCCAGCGAATGACACTCGATGAAAAGGTCGCCCAGCTGCAGGGCGTCTTTCTCAGGGACCCGAAGGCCTTTGACGACAAGGGCACGTTCACGGGGGGCACTTATGCGGCGGTGCTTTACAACGGCGCCGGCGGCGCCTTTGCGGCCGGAGGAGGCGGCCGGTTCATGACCTCGCCGCGGGTGGTGATCGCGAGGATGAATTCGGTTCAAAAGTACATGCTGGAGAAGAGCCGGCTCGGCATTCCGGTGTTCTCGATCGCCGAGGCCCTGCACGGCCTCATGGCCGCCGGGGCAACCAGCTTTCCGCAGGCCATTGCCCTAGGCGGAACCTGGGATTTGCCGCTCGTTGAGCGGGTGTTCACCGTCGCCGGCCGGGAGACAACCGCCCACGGTGTCCACCAGGTGCTGGGCCCCGTGCTGGATCTCGCGCGCGATCCCCGCTGGGGCCGCTTTGAGGAATGCTACAGCGAGGATCCCTACCTCGTCTCGCGGATGGGCATGGCGGCGATCTACGGGCTTCAGGGCCGCGGCCCGACGATCGACTCCCAGCATGTCCTCGTGACGCTCAAGCATTTCGCGGGACACGGCCAGTCCGAGGGCGGCCGAAACATGGCGCCGCTGGAATTCTCCGACCGGGAATTCATTTCCGATCACCTCTATCCGTTTGAAATGGCAATAAAGCAGGCTCACGCGCACGCGCTCATGGCCTCCTACAACGAGTGGGACGGGGTCCCGAATCACGTCAACCACCGGCTTCTGACGGACATTCTCCGGACCCAGTGGGGATTTGACGGCCTGGTGATGTCTGACGGGGGCGGCATCGAAAAGGTCTATCAGGACAACCTGGCGGCCGCCGGGCCGGCCGAGGCCGGCGTCCTCGCGATCGAGGCCGGTGTGGACTTCACCGGCGGCGGCCGGATCGGCTGCTTTGCGACGCTGGCCGACGAGGAAAAGGCGGGAAAAGTCTCGATGGCCGCGATCGACCGCGCCGCCTCCGATGTGCTTCGAGTGAAGTTTCTCAGCGGGATCTTCGAGCGCCCGTACACGGAGCCGGAGAAGGTGGACGAGTTGACCAACACCGCTTCGGACAAGGCGCTCGCCCGGCAGGCAGCCGACGAGGCCATCGTGCTCCTCAAGAACGAGAATCACGTGCTTCCGCTCGATCCCGCAAAGATCAAGACCCTGGCCGTCGTCGGACCCAATGCGGCGGACGTTCATCTCGGCGGCTATTCCGCCGTTCCCATGGAAGGGGTCAGCGTGCTGCAGGGCATCCAAGAATTCGCCGGCAATTCGTCGTTCAAGGTGCTCTACGCGGAGGGTTGCAAGCTCACGGTCAACCACGTGTCCGGCTGGTTGGTCAACGAGAGCCCGGTGCTCAGCGACCCCGCCGACGATTCCCGCCTGATCGACGAGGCCGTCGACGTGGCGATGAAAAGCGATGCCGTTGTCCTGGTGCTCGGGGAGAATGAGCTGCTCCGCCGCGAGGCATGGAATGACGAACACCTCGGCGACCGGGACACGCTCGAGCTGGTGGGGCGGCAGCACGATCTTGCCCGCGCCATGCTCGCCACAGGTAAACCCGTCGTCGTGCTCCTTATCAACGGGGGCCCCCTTTCGATCGGCTACCTTCAGGAAAAGGCTCCGGCCGTCCTCGAATGCTGGTACCTGGGCGAGGAGACCGGCCACGCGGTCTCCGACGTCCTTTTTGGCGGTGTGAGCCCGAGCGGCAAGTTGACGGTGACCTTTCCGCGATCCGTCGGCCAGGTGCCGGACTTCTACGACCACAAGCCGTCCCGATTCCGCAACTATGTGCTGTCGGACTCCACCCCGCTGTACCCGTTCGGCTACGGCCTCAGCTACGCGACGTTTGACTACAAGAACCTGCAAGTTACCCCCGCGAAGATTCCCCCGAACGGAACCGCCCAGGTCTCGGTCGACGTCACCAACACGGGAAAGATGAAGGCCGACGAGGTCGTCGAACTCTACATCCACGCCGTCATAAGCATGCCGGTACGCCCGGTCGAGGAGCTGAAGGACTTCGCGCGCGTCTCCTTGAATCCCGGCGAGACGCGCACCGTGACCTTCAGCCTGACTCCCGACAAGCTCGAGTCGTTCAACCTTGAGATGAAGCGCACCGTCGAGCCGGGGGATTTCGAGGTGATGGTCGGCCGGTCGTCGGCTGACGTGCAGAAAACGATTCTGCACATTGAGTAGGCCCTTTTGATCACGCTGGAGAACGGGCCTCGATCCAAAGGCGACCCGGGAACGATGGACGCGTTCGTCTTCGACCTAGGCGACACGCTCGTCGAATACGAGGGACTTCCGCCCAGCTGGGTGGAACATTATCCTGAGGCTTTGTCGCATCTCGCGTCGTACCTCGGGGCCGCTCCCGGGCCGGCTGAGGTCGATTCGGCCTGCCGCGTGTTGCGACGCTACAACACCCGGTTGTTTCCACGCGAAAATGAGGTTCACTTCGCCCAAATCCTTGCGGACCTCGCCCGGTGCTTTGGCGTCGACCCCGTCGGGGACCCGGACGAAGCCGCGCGGGCATTTTTTTCCGTGTTCCGCCAGCGCCTGCGGCCCTTCCCCGACGCCGGGCCCGCGCTCGCGGCGCTGAGCGAACGGGGAGCGCGCATCGCGGTCTTCACCGATGTTCCGTACGGGATGCCACGGGCGCTCGTCCTCGAGGACATTCGGCAGTCGGGCCTGGAGGGGTCGTTCGGCCTCATCGTGACGTCGGGAGACGTGGGCCTGCGCAAGCCCGCTCCCGCCACGCTTGCGTCCGTGGCGGGCAGGCTGGGGCTCCAGGCGGCGCAAATTACCCATGTGGGCAACGAGCAAAAGGATGTCGACGTGGCGAGGGCCTTTGGCTGCGCCGCGGTCCTGGTGGATCGATCGGGATGGTTTCCCGTCTGGGGACAGGACCGGACGATCCGGTCCCTGATGGAACTCACCTAGGCCCCACCCGGTCCCATGAGGTGTCGAGGACCGAGAGGCTCCCATTGGGGCTACGGCGTCTCGTCCTCGCGAACCTTGAATTCCATTTGGACCGTCTCGCTTCGGCCGTCCGGGCGAGGGCCTATGGAATGGGTGCGCTCGCACGCGTCGACCACCGAAAGGTCAAACGCGTCGCTGCCCGATGATTTGGCGATCCTGACATGGGAGAGAGAGCCGTCCGCCGCGACAAAAAATTCGACCTGGGCCACCAGGCTGTCGCTCACGCCTTCCGGCGGGACGTGATTTTTCCCGATCTGGGCCCTCAATTCCGCGAAGTACGCGTCGAGTTCGCTGCCCTCCTCGCGGGTGAGCGCTTTTCCGCCCGCACCCCCGATCTTGTTTGATGTCGATCCGCCGATGACGCCCTCGCGGATTCCCTCCGCGTCGATATGGGATACCTTCGTCCCCGCTTTCGCCGCCTGCTCCTTCTGGAATTCCTCCTGCGTCATCCGCTTCTTCTCCGCCTCCTCCTGCTTCAGGTATTTCTTTTCGAGCCTCGCCTCACGCTTGGCCTCAATCCGTTTGAAGTCGCTCGCCAAATCCGGCACCTTCGTCGGATTGGCCGCGGGTTTCGGGGCGGCATGGACAGTCATCGTTTCGGGGGGTGCCGACTGGATCGGCGAAGGGACCGCCTTGGGCATCGCGATCGCGCCCAATTTTCCATCCGGGCTGCCGAGCGCGGGTGCCGCGGTGGCCGCGTAGTTTTCCCCCTCCCCGGCCACGAGTTCCAGCACCTTGGGCGATTCCTGGACCACGCTGTCGGCTGCGTAACTAAAGAAGACGACAAGGAGGGCCGCCGCACCGTGAATCAACACGGAGATGCCGTAGGCTCCGGGCGACTGCGCGCTCATTTCGAAGTGCTCTGGGTGTCGAAGGTGAACTTGAGGAGATTCGCCTTCTTTAGTTCGTCCATCAGCTGCACGATTTTCTCGTAGGGGACTTGGGCGTCGCCCCGGATGCGAACGACCGGCGGCTTCGCCTCGGCCGAGTACAGCCTCAGCCGGCTGCGCAGCTCCGCCAGGCCGACGGGGGTGGTCGTCTCGTCGAGGTAGGTGTTGCCTTTCGCGTCGATCGATATCGCCACAAAGTGGGTGCTCTTGTCCTCCTTCTGCTGGGCGCTCTTCGACTCCGAGGGTAGCGTGACCGGGATCGTCTGCTCCTGGTTGATCAGCGGGGTCGCGATCATGAAGATGATCAGCAGCGTGAAGCCGAGGTCGATGAGGTTTGTCACGTTCATCTCCGCGATCGGATGGGATTGGCGGGGTCGCCTGAAGGTCCGTGCCATGGCGGGGCTAGGTCACTTCGACTCAAGCTCGATCCGGTCGGCGAGCGAGCTCGCGTAGTTTTCGAGCTCGGTGATGAGCCTCTTGGTCATGGCAAACAGCAGGTTGTAGCCGAAAAGCGACGGAATGGCGACCAGCAGCCCCGAGATGGTCGTGAGGAGGGCGGCCGACACGCCCGGGGCCAGCGTCTGGATGCTCGCCGTCTGTTGCACGGACACCGCGCTGAACGCATCCATGACGCCCCAGACCGTGCCGAGCAGACCAAGGAACGGCGCCCCCGACACGATGGATGCCAGGAAGATCATGTTCGATTCGTAGCGGAGCGTCTGGCGCGCGAGCGCGCGCTGCAGCGCGTTTTCCGCGTGTTCAAGGCGGAAGCGCGACGTATCCATCCCCTTTTCCTTGCCAATGGCCGCGGCGCGCCAGTAGGCCGCGACGGCATCGGAGAAAAGATCGGCATAGGGGATGTCGCGCCGCTCCCGCAGGGACTCGGAAAGGTCGAGGAGGTTTTTTTGGTCCCTCAGGTGCCGCTCGAACGAATGATTGAGGCGGCGGAGCGCGTTGAGCTCGTTGCGCTTTCCAAACATCACCGCCCAGGCGATGATGCTGAAAACCGCGAGCCCGCCGGTGATCACCTGGCCGACGGGATCGCAGTGCTCGAAGACTTCGACGATGTTGGTCGAGGCGAAAACAGGGACAAAAATCACGGGCATGGGGCGAGCGTTGGGGGATTTTTCGGATTCGTCCAATTGAAACAAACGTTACTCGCCAAATGACCCTAATTCCCCCACCCTATTGCCCCATGGTTCTGAAGACAAAACACACCGGCAAACTCATCTCCTTTGAGGGATCCGAGGGCAGCGGAAAAACGTCGCAGATCGCCCGGCTTGCCGAGCGCCTTCAACGACTCAAACGCGACGTGGTCACCGTCCGCGAGCCGGGGGGAACCGAGATCGGCGAGCAGATCCGCAACATCATCGTCCACAATTCCAAGGGCGACGAGATGTGCCCTGAGACCGAATTGCTCCTCTTCGCGGCGTCGCGGGCGCAACTGGTGCGCGAGGAAATAGCACCGGCCCTGCTTCGCGGTGCCATCGTCCTGAGCGACCGTTTTCTCGACTCCTCCACGGTTTATCAGGGGATCGGCCGCAATCTCGCCGCCGACCCGGTGAGCCAGATCAACCTCTTTGCCGTCGGCAACGTCATGCCCGACCTGACGATCATCATCGACGTGCCGACGCGCGTGGGCCTCGCCCGGATCCGCCAGCGGGCCTCGGACCTGCCCAACCGCATGGAGCGCGAAAACATCGATTTCTACGACAAGATCCGGGAAGGCTACCTCGTTCTCGCCAAAAGCATGCCGAAGCGGTTTGTGGTCGTCGACGGCCAGAACGACGAGGCCTCGACGGAGAAGAAAATATGGGAAGCGGTAAATTCCCGGATCGCGGGTTGACATCCTCCCGGCCCTGAAGGTCCGGGATACCTGGAATACCACATGCACAGATCATGGCAGAGCAGGTTGGTTCACGCTTCGACGGGCAAAGCCATCGGCAACCCGTGTCGCCTTGGGTCTTACGTGCCCTCCACGCACGGAGGCGGCTTGTCCAGCCGACAAAATATTCTTGGCTGCGTTGTGATCTCGGTCGTGGAAGCTTCCGCAGCTGGGGCACGTCCACTCGCGGACGGCGAGCGGCAGGCTGTCCAGTTCGTGCTGGCAATGCGAGCAGCGCTTGCTGCTCGGGAAGTACCGGTCGACGACCTGGAGTTCCTTGCCGTACCAGGCGCACTTGTAGGTCAGCATCTGGCGGAAAGTGAA
>Ga0182018_10001416_pt1 | contig 27346 bp, 20 predicted proteins | sample 812P2MmetaG_FD_120490 | JGI IMG/M metagenome (GOLD analysis project Ga0182018, IMG submission 120490) | Permafrost microbial communities from Stordalen Mire, Sweden - 812P2M metaG | ecosystem: Environmental > Terrestrial > Soil > Wetlands > Permafrost | place: Sweden: Stordalen | collected...
CATGGCCCATTTCGTCCACAACATGCTGTTCTGGACCGGGACCCCGGGGCTCTTCAGCTGGGCCGAGATCGCCGCGGTCAGGGCCGAGCTCTACCGCGCCCACGTCATCGAGGGAGCGGACACGTTCTTTGTCGAGGCCGACCTTGCAACCGGCTGCACCCTGAGATTTGCGCTCTCCCACGCCTGCGCCGGGGCCAGCACGAGCTCCGAGACGGTGATCTGCGAGAAGGCGATCCTCAGGTACGCCGTCGGCGGCCAGATCGAGGTATCCTGGAAGGACGGCCGGACCGAGCGGATCTCGAGCGGGCCGTTCGACGGCCTCGAGGAGAACCACCTTGAATACTGCCGTTACATCCGGGGCGAGACCCCGAGGCCGGCAACCACCCTGGAGGACTCCCGCCCGCTCGTCGTGCTGAACGACCTGGCGCATATCTCGAGCGGAAGCATCCTCCCGATACCGGCACACTTGGTCTCGCACGCGCGCGATGAGAAGGAGCAGAAGGACTACCTGAGCGTGGCGGGGCTCTTCAAGGTGGTGGACAACTTTCTCTCGCGGGGCATCTGGCCGGGCTACGCCGGATGGCGCAGGGACAATGGCGAGGTGGTCACCCCGTCCGACCTGGGACGGTTCCACGGCACCGTGCAGGCGATGGCGGCGGCAACCGGGGCGACGCCCCGATAGCGCCCATCAGACCGTCCCCTTTACTTGGGATGCCGAGTTTGACATGTTGATCGCCATGGCCACGCCGCCGTTTGTCTACCAGGACCCGCTTCCCCTTGCGGGCGACGACACCGAGTACCGCTTCCTTTCGAAGGAAGGGATCTCGACGGCGCAATTCGAGGGAAAGGAGATCCTGAAGGTCGAACCCCAGGTCCTGTCTTTCCTCGCCCAGCAGGCGTTCCGCGACACCGCGTTCCTGCTTCGCACCAGCCACCTGAAGCAGCTGGCTGCGATCCTCGCCGATCCGGAAGCCTCGGCAAACGACCGCTACGTGACCCTCACGCTCCTGAAGAACGCCGAGGTCGCGGCGGAGGGCATTTTGCCGATGTGCCAGGATACCGGCACGGCGGCGATATTCGGAAAAAAGGGAGAACAGGTCTGGACGGGCGCCCATGACGCCGAATGGCTCAGCCGCGGTGTCTATGAATGCTTCACGAAGGAGAACCTGCGCTACTCCCAAGTGGCCCCTGTCGACATGTGGAACGAGACCAACACCGGCACCAATCTTCCCGCCCAGATCGACATCCAGTCCACGCCCGGCTCGACCTATGAGATGCTCTTTGTCGCCAAGGGCGGGGGATCGGCGAACAAGATGCTCTTCTTCCAGGAGACCAAGGCGCTTCTCAATCCCCGGAGCTTTGCAAAATTCGTGGCCGACAAGCTGCCACTCCTGGGAACCTCCGCGTGCCCGCCCTACCACCTCGTGTTCGTCGTCGGCGGAACGAGCGCGGAGGCCTGCATGAAGACCTTGAAGCTCGCGTCCACCCGCTACCTGGATTCGCTGCCCACCTCCGGCAATGGGTTCGGGCGCGGATTTCGCGACAGCGAGTGGGAAGCGAAGGTCCTCGAGATCGCCCGACAAACGGGGATCGGAGCCCAGTTCGGGGGCAAATATTTCGCGTTGGACGCACGGGTGATCCGGCTGCCCCGTCACGGCGCGGGCTGCCCGGTCGGGATGGGCGTCTCGTGCTCCGCCGACCGGAACATCAGGGCTAGGATCACGCGCGACGGGATTTTTCTGGAAAAGCTTGAACAGGACCCAGGCCGGTTCATTCCCGCCGGCGAGCGCGTGCTCAAGGACACCGGGATGATTCCGATCGATTTGAACCGGCCGATGGAGGAGATCCGGGCCGAGCTCTCCAAGTATCCGGTGACGACGCGAGTGTCGCTCAGCGGGACGATGGTGGTCGCGAGGGACGGAGCCCACGCGAAGCTGAAGGAGCGCGTGGACGCCGGAAAGGGCCTGCCCGATTATTTCAAGAGGTACCCGGTCTATTACGCCGGGCCGGCGAAGACGCCGAAGGGTTATGTTTCGGGATCATTCGGGCCAACGACCGCGGGACGGATGGACACCTACGTCGACCTATTCCAGTCCCTCGGAGGCTCGATGGTGATGCTGGCCAAGGGCAACCGCGGTTCGGAGGTGACGGCCGCGTGCAAGAGGCACGGGGGGTTCTACCTCGGCACCGTAGGAGGGCCCGCCGCGATTCTTGCGAAGGAGAACATATCCAAGGTCGACGTCCTCGAATACCCCGAACTCGGCATGGAAGCGGTGTGGAAAATCGAGGTCTCGAATTTCCCGGCTTTCATTCTCGTCGATGACAAGGGCAACGATTTTTTTGCCAACGGATGCGCGGCGTGCCTGCCCCCACCCTCGTCCAAAACGGTCAAAACTTGAACTCGAGCGACATCCCGCCGTTGGACTCGTACGGGTCCAGCGACTCATAAATCCGGTCATTCGAGGCTCGCTCGGAGATGCGCTCCGTGGCAGGCGAGTCATAGGTGGGAAGCCCGGTCGCGAGCAGCCTCGAGCGGCGTTCCTCGGAAACCGGGTCCAGATGGGCAAGGGGCTCGGCAGCGGGCTGGCGCACGGAGGCCATCACGGGCTCAAATTCCCGGTCCGAGCCAAAAACGTCGCGCCGTTCGATGTTGGACTCACGAAAATCGGCGAGCGTCACCGCGATCACATTGGAAAAAGGCGTCCGGGATGGAGATTCGATGGGCGCAGCCGCCGTCAGCTGGGAAACATGCGATGCACCGGAGACCACGACAGGCGCCTGCGGCGGAGCGGCCATGGCGGACACCATCCCCGATGCCTCCACCGACAACGGAGGCCGGGTGGCGGCTGATGTGCCTTCCGATCTAACAGAGGCAGCATGCGACGCCTCTACCCCATTCAGCTGAATCACGTGCACCGTCTCCGAGGGCGCGCTCATGTAGTGCACGCCCACCCATGTGAGGGCCAGCGCCGCGACGGCTCCGAAGGGAATCTGGTGGCGGGAAATGACCGCGAAACCCCGGGAAATTCCATTCCACCAGGGCCGCCTCGTGACTATCGCGGCCAGCTGCTTGGCATGCAATTCGGCCTCAAAGCGGGTCCAAAACTCGGCAGGCGGACGCTCGGCCTTCTTCAGGCGCAGGAGATCTTCCACAGATATTGGCTTCTTATTCTGATTCACGGGCGCAAATAAAGGTGGAGTTCGGCTTGAAGCAACTGTTTTGCATAATGGAGGCGGGATCGAACGGTCCCCACCGAGCAATCCATCACTTCGGCGATCTCCTGGTGGCTGAGTCCATCAATTTCGAATAAAGTCACTACTGTCCTGTGGTTGATAGACAGTTTTTGCATCGCATCGTTCAATTTTTCCTGAAGTTCACGAACGAATGAGTCCCGCCCGGCACCCGTCGTGTCGGTCAGGGCGTCGATCAATTCGCGCGAGATCGGATCATCCTCGCGAACCGACTCGAGGCTGAAAAACGACCTGAGTCGGTTCCTCCTCAGGTGGCTCAGCGTCGAATTGACCGCGATGCGATACAGCCAAGTGAAAAACGAGGCTTGCCCCTGGAATCGTTGGATTGACTGGAAGGCCTTGATAAAGGCGTCCTGCGCGAGGTCGGCCGCGTCCTCCCGATTGGAGGTCATGTTGTAAATGACGCCTAGAACCCGCTCCCGATATTTGTGAATAAGCCGGTTAAAGGCCGCAACGTCGCCGGCTTGCACCTGCCGGACCACGGCCAAGTCGGCATCCGCCTCAAGCTTGCGCTCGGGCGATGCCACCAGCGTCTTCTCGATGGCTTTGCTAGCGTTCATCGGACGACAACAAGCAAGTCTCTGGCGTGTTCCATGGCAAATCGAAACCGCGTCTAGGTGGAGATAAATGCCGGCTGGGCGCCATCGCGGCCTACCCCAAGGGTCTAAGGCCGGCGACCTGCGCCAGCAGGACATCGCCCAGGGCAAGGAGATGGGCAGTCGCAGGATGGCCCGGCCATTTTTCAAGGGCCGCCCGGGCTGCCGAGACCTCGACCTCGACCGCCGCCTGGACGGTGTCAAAGACGCCCAGGTCGAGCATCTGCTTCAGGTGGAGGGCGGGCTGCGCGGGGCGGACGCCGCCGATTTCGTCGGACAGCGCAGCACGTTCAAAAGGCGTGAGGCGCTCCATGAGGGCAAACAGGGGGAGCGTGAGCTTGCCGCTCGCCAAGTCCGTTCCGAGCGTCTTGCCGATCTTATCCTCGCGCCCAAAAAAATCGGCGAGGTCATCGTAGATTTGGTAGGCGATGCCGAGATGGCGGCCGAAGCGGTCCGAGGCATCGACGAAGCCGGGTTCGGACCCCGAGAGCCTGGCGCCAAGGTAGCAGGAGACCCGGAAGAGCTCGGCCGTTTTCAGGTCGATGATCCGCTGGTAGTCCGCAGGAGTCAGGTCGGTCGATCCCCGCCTAAGGGTCTGGACGATCTCCCCCGCGCAGACCCGCCGGGTTGACTCGGATACGGCCGCGCACACTTCCGTCGTCGGGAAGTGCGTCGCAAGATGAAGCGCATGCGCAAAGAGCGCGTCACCCAGGAGCACCGCCGCCGTCGGCCCAAACTCGCGCATCGCCGTACGGCGGCTCCGGCGCACGTCCGCGGAATCCATGATGTCGTCGTGAACGAGCGTCGCCAGATGTACGAGCTCGACGACCGCCGCGGCGCGGACTAGGTCGGGCGCGACCTCGTCCGGCTCCCTCCAGCCACTGAGGAAGACGAGCGCCGGCCGGATGCGCTTTCCCGACGTGTCGATGCAGTAGTTCACCATCGCTCGGATCTCCGGCTCAAACGCGGCAAGCTGCCCCTGCAAATACCTATCCAGCGCCGCCATATGGGGCGCAAGCATCGCGAAGACGCCCGCGAATGCGTGCGGCTCCGTCGCGTTGGAAACGGCTGGGCTTGGGGTCCTAGACATGGACGACTGACCCTAGCCCGAAATCCCAAAATCACCAACCAATTGTCACCCCAAGGGAGGTTGATCCCCAATTGTTGCCCTTGAGCTTGCGCGACTCGATTAGGGGATCTCGTAGACCTCGACCAGGCCGATACCCGTGGCCGAATCCGTGCCGGAAAGCTCCGCCGTGTAGTTGCCGGGGGGAAGGACGATGAGGATGGCCGAATCCGCGCTGTTGTCGGCGAGTGCGAATGCGCCGGTCTGGCTGGCCGCCGCCGCCAGGACAGCCGGATCATTGCCGGTCTGCCACGAGTAGTTCTCGCGGATCAGCGTCCCGGCATTGTTGAAGAGCTGCAGGTGAGGCGCCGTCAGAGCGCCTGACACGCCCATCGCCGCGAGCGCCGGACCGTCGCCACGGATAAGGAGCAGCTTGGGCGTTTCGCCGCTGATATGGATGCCGCCAATCATGATGGAGGCCCCGGACCCCACGTTTCCGCGGGTCGAGACGTTGATCAGTTTCTGCGTGGAGAACGGGGGCAGCGTGTCGAGGTCGTAGACCTCGGCGAGCGCGATGCCGGTGTCGCTTCCGACGCCGGCAATCGAAGCCGTGTAGCTGCCGGGAGCAAAGGTGCCGACAATCGCGGAATCCGCGCTGCCCTTGGCAAGGGTGAAGGCGCCCACGGTCGAGCCGGCCGCGGCGACGGCTGCGCCGCCATCCGTCGTCGAGCTCCAACCCGTGTTTTGCGCGATCATCGTCGTGCCGGAATAGACGGTCAACTGGGTGGCCGGGATCGCGCCGGGGACGCCGAGCGTCGTGAGGGTCGGCCCAACGGCCCGGACCAGAAGTTGCTTCGGAGCGGAGCCGCCGACCACGAATCCCGCGATCATGATGTTCGAGCCCGTTCCAACCGGACCGCGCGTCGAGATGTTCTTTAGGACGCCATCGCTGAACGTCCCGCCCGTAATCAGGCCCGCGGCAATCGATCCGCCGGGACCGCCGGTCAGTGTGCCGGTGAGGAAGCCTGTCGTGGGATCAACCTTGCCGGTGACCGTGTCGCCCGACGCCGTCGTGATCTTGAAGGCGCCGGTGGTGTCGACCGTGGCGTCGCCCGCATCCGCGAACGTGCCCTCGCTCACATAGACCATGATCTCGCCGTCGGGGCCCACGATCGCCGCAAACTGGCTCGTCGGCTGGCCCACGATGCTGCCGGAATAGTATCCGGACGCAACCGCGGTGGTGCCTCCCTGAGTGATCGTTCCGATGAACTGGTCCTGACTGGGCAGAAGGGTTCCACTGACGCCGGTTGCCGAGGCGGTGCCACTGAGAGCGGGTCCGGAGAAGCTGCCTCCGGCACTGACGGCAAGGTCCGGATCGAAGATGGACGAGGGGGTGGAGGGCACTGTCGAATGCCCGATCAGGGTTCCCGTCGTCCCGTCGATCACCGCAAAAGCGAACCGGCCGCCCGAGGACAGGCCTTGGTACTGGCCAAAATAGATCGAGGTCCCCAGGCCGCCCGTGGAAGGCACGGCCAGGACGATCACCGGCGCCGACGCCATCGTCTCGCCCGAATTGTCCGTGGCGATCGCCGTAATGGTAAAGACGCCGCTCGAGGTCGGAGTGAACGAAACCGTATAGGGCTGGGTGGTGACCGGCGATCCCACCGCAATGCCGTTCTCAAAGAACTGGACCTGCGCGACCGTACCGGTGGGAGAGGACGAGTTGGCGGTAAGGGAAATGCTGTTGCCCACCGTGACGAGCCCTCCGGCCTTGGGGGAGATGACAGAAACCGTCGGTGGCGGCTCGGTCACCACGGTCACGGCAACCGCCGGGCTGTTGGCCTGGTTGCCAAGGTTGTCCGTCACCTGGGCGACGATGGAGTACGTGCCGAGGTTCAACGGCGTCCAGGTCACGGAATACGGGTATTGGGTCGCCGTCGAGAGGACCCTGTTGTCGACCAGGAATTCGACCTGGGCGACATTGCCCGGCGTGTTGGTGGATGCCGCCGTGGCCGAAAGGGTGACCGGTGTGTTGACGACCACGTCGGACGACGCCACGGGGGAGGTCAGTGCGACCGTGGGCGGGGTGCCGACGATGACGCCGCCGCCGGAGCCGCCCGCCGTGACGGTGACCGTCACACCGGGTGAGGTTCCGGTGAAGCCAAGCGCGTCGGTCGCGACGGCGGTAAGGACGCTCGGGATGGGAAGTCCGGTGGTCGGATCTATCTGCTGCACCGGCTTGAAGGACACCGTGTACGAATTGCCTCCGGGGCTCGTCGGCTGCGTCGCAACCCCGACAAAGTTTCCGTCCTGGAAGAACTGCACCTGGGTGATCTGGACAGGCGTTCCCATGGTGGTCGTGTTGTTGTCCGTGGCGCTGGCCGTGACCGTCGACGAGCCTCCCCCGTTGATCGTGCCGCCGTTGCCCGGGGACGTGATCGCCACCGAGGGAATCGAGCCGATGATCACCGTGGTCGGCGCGGGCGTCAGCGTAGGCGTCGCGCTGGTGGTCGACGCGATGATGTTGTTCTTATCGTCGTAGGCGAGGGCCGTGATGTTGTAGGTGCCCGTGACCGACGGCGCCCAGGAGAACGTGTAGGGATAGGCGGCATCCGTGGCGAAAAGCACTCCATCGATATAGAGCTGCACCTGCTGGATGTTGCCCGCCGGGCTGCTCGCGTTCACGATGATCGGTATCGTCGCGGAGGGGTTCGCGATGTAGTCGGGGATCGGAATGGTCGAGGGCGCGGCGGGCGTGCCGTTCGGCGTGCTGATGCTACAGAGAGGTATCGGTCCGACCGCCGGCGCCATCAGGATGCCGACGGTTTGAGTTCCCGCCGAGTCGAAGGCGACCGTGACTCCGTCCGCCTTGTATGAAATGGCGTGGAGGAAGTGGACCGTGGAAACGGGGCCCACCGGCGTATAGATGATCGAATACGGGTACGTCCGGCTCGATCCCAGGAGCCCGTTCTCATCATAGAAATCCACCCTGGAAACGGCTCCAAAGGCGAGTGAGCTCGCCACCTGGATGACGACCGACGAACCCAGCGGCACGTTGGTATTCGGCACCGGACTCACGATGTCGATTCCCGTCGCAAAAAACTCGATGGCGAGGGAAGTGGCGTTGTGGACGCCGTCCGAGGCCGTCACCGACAGGAAATAAACGCCGGGCTCCGACGGAGTCCAGGCAACGGCGTAGGGAAGCTGGAAGCTCGGCGAGGTGGCAGGCGAGCCGATGCCCACTCCGTTGACGAAGAAGTTATACGTGAAGCCGCCCGCGGGGGACGTGCCGACGGCGAGACCCCAGAGCGAGAGTATCTCGCCGTAGGGAGCGTTGCCGCCGTTCAGCTGGTTTCCGCTGTTCGCTCCGAACGCCGGCGTACCGTTGACGTCGATTTCGGTCATACTGACGGTCAAGATCGGCTGCGCATGCACCGCGGCCGGTATGAGGAGTCCCAGCACGAGGACCAGCAGGGAGAGGAAGCGTGTTTTCATGGGGTCGCCTTTACGGAACGGTTTCGAAACCGCGTGCATTACTGTCCGTCCTTTTTGACGGGCTTGGGGGACTCATCGATGAACGGATCGCTTCCGTCACGATAGCCGGGCATGTCGGAACGCCGGAGCTGGAATTGGCGCACTTCCTGGGAATTGAACACCTGCTCCACGGGCGCACCCTCGGCGCTGATGGTCTTCGCCGTGATGAAGATGACCAGGTTGTCCACGACATTGTTCGTCTGGTCCTGCTTGAAGAGGTAGCCGATGATCGGAATATCCCCGAGGAGGGGCACCTTGTTGACGCCCTTGTTGAAGTTCGTGCTGATCAGGCCGCCGATGCCCATGGTATAGCCGTCCTTCAGCGACACCTGGGTCACCGCCTTGCGGCTGCCGATGATCGGAATCGATGCGCCGCTCGCGCCGCCGAAGCTGGTCGTGCCCTGGTTCTGGCTGACCTCAGGCGCCAGCGTGAGCTTGATGAAGCCCCGCGAATTGACCTGCGGCGTCACCTTCAGGATGATGCCGATGTCCTTGTAGACGAAGTTGTCCACCTGGAACGTGCCCGTCTGCTGGTTGAACGAGTAGCTCGGGATCGGGTACTGCTGGCCGACGTTGATCGAGGCCTCGGTGTTGTTCAGCGTGACGATGGTGGGATTCGAGACGATCTTTGCGTCGTTGAGCTGCGTGAGCGCGGAGAGTACGAGCTTGAACTGGTCGGCTGAGAAGACCGCCTCGAGCGCGTTTTGCGTCTGGCCGGTGACCGTGTTGGAGATATTGTTGGCGAGCGTATTGGTCAGGTTGGTCGCGGCGTTGCTCGTCTGCGTGTTGTTGAGGGTGCCATTCGTTCCGGTGCTCGGCGTGTTGGTCGCAACCCCGTTGGTCGAGGTCACCGAGGTGGAGTTGGTCGAGCCGTTGGCAAGCGAGTTGGCCCCCGTCGTGCCCGACTGGTTGTTGGTGCCGCTGGTGCCCGTGACCCCGCTGCTCACGGTCGTGCCGTGCTCGTTCGCGTAGGAATAGAGGCCGTCAGGGCCGGGAGAGCCGGTGACGTTGTAGCCGCTCAGCGAGCTCCAGTTGACACCGATGTTCTTGATGTCGTTGTTCGAGATTTCGACGAATTTGGACTCGATCATCACCTGGTCGGTGGGGCGATCGAGCTCCTCGATGACGGGGCGGATGCGCTTCATGCGCGAGGGCCGCTCGGTGATGACGAGGCTGTTGGTGCGCGCATCAATGACGACCTTTCCGCCCGCCGTCGCGTCGACAAGCGACACCAGGTCCGGCTGGAGGTCCGCCGCCTTGGCGTAATTGATAATGAAGATCTCGGTCGAGACTGGCTCCTGCGTGAGGCTTTCGTTGCTCACGATCTTGATGATGTTGCCGTCCTCGATGAAGGTGTAGCCGACCGGGGCGAGGACGACCTGGAAGATTTGCCGCCACGTGACATCGTGAAGCTTCACCGAGGTTTTGCCCTGGAGCGTGTCGGGGATGACCAAGTTGAGGTCGAAGAGCTCTGCCACGTTGCGCAGAATGTTGCGGATCTCCTCATCGGGAAAATCGACGGAAAGGGTGTCGCGACCCTCCGAGTCCTTGCTCTTCGTGGAAACGGTGGAGTCGCTGTCCTTGACGGAAACCTCCGGCGCAGCCGCGGCGGCGGCGGACGCGTCGGCGACATCCGCGGGAGGAGCGGGCTGCTTCGGCGTCAAGGGGGTCGGGTTCGTTTGCGAGGCGGTTTGCGCGGTCACTGACGACGCCGCCGCAAACATAAGCAGGATTGCAGGGAGTATAAAAAATCGGGTTCTCATGATTACTTTGCTGGTTTTACGGGCCGTGTGATTTCTGCGCGGTTATATCGAAGCGTGAAGTTTGTGCCGTCTATCTCAGTCAATTCGAGGTCGTAGTCGATTCCCTTATACGTTACGGTGAAGTGAGCGCCCGTTTTAACGAATCTTTTCCCAAACATGAGCATCGGATGGCCTCCCATGGATACGGTTCCGGACGGGGAGATCTTGGAGGCGATGATGTCGAGCAGTTCGCGGTCCGTCGGCGGCGCGACCACGACAGGCCCCGCATTTCCCGCGGCGAGCCTCGCCGCCTCCGCGGCCGCGGCGGCCTCCTCCGCATCCGTCAGATCGAATCCGGGAGGAGCGAACGAGTTGAATAGACTGTCGGGCAACGGATCCGCCTTCCTTATCTTTGCGAGGTGCATCGCGCGCTCGACCGAAATGTGCCGCTTATCGGGCGACTCGATTTCCGAGTCGACCCTCGCCCTGGCCGACGAGGCAAACAGACCGAGGACGGCGACGAACGCTGCGAGCGCGGCGGGTGAAATGTGTTTCGCGATCTTCATTGGACGCCCATTAGTTCAACGTCGAGGGTCAACGAGAGCGTGCCACCCCTGGTCTCCGCGAGGGGCTTGAAGTCGCACGAGATGACCCGGCAGTAATGCTCGCCGGTTTCCAGCTTCCGCAGCAGCTCCATGAGCTCGTGATAGTCCCCCTGCGCCGTGAGCGCGAAACCCACCGCCGTGTAGTTGGTCTTGGGAGCGTTCTTCATCGGCGGCGTCCAGGTCAAGGGACGCAGGTCCGTCAGTTTCGCCTTGGTGTCGCTCTCTAGCTTATAGAAATACTCCAGGTTCTCCGCCAGCTGGCCCAGGTGGATCATGCGGCCGTCGATGATCGCGTTGGCCGCGACCAGCGCCGCATGCTGCTCCTTGAGCTGATTCGAGTCATCGATGTTGGCGGCGATGAGCTCGCCCTCCTTCGTCTTGTCGGCCAGAACCTTTTCCGCGTCGGGAAGCGCGTCGATCCGGTAGTAGAGCACGAATCCGATCGTGATGCTCGCCACCGCGCAGATCACGGCGATCAGGTTCTTGCGAATGAATGCTATGAGGTCTTCCCCGGTCATGGCGTTTTGTCGGTCTTCTTATATTCCAGGAATATATCGATGATCAGCCGGCCGGTGGATTGGTTTTTCCTCATCGCGAGCAGGTTGATGGATGAAAACATCGGGCCGAGGACCTTGTCGGAGCGCAGCTGTTTCTCGTAGGCGGACGCGTCGCCGCTCGCACGGTCGGGCGCGCCCTTGACCGTCGCGTGCAGGCTGATTCCGGTTTCCTTGAAATCCAGGTTGTCGAAGGCAATCTTCTTCGGGGTCACCAGGCCGAGCCTGAGGATGATCTCCGAAAGCACCGGCTTGGAGCTCATGAAGTCGGCGACCTCGTTCGTCTTCGCCTCCTCCAGCTTGAAATCCCGGAAAAGCGCCACGGCCTCCCTGCTCTGCTTTGAATCGCTGTCGATCTGGCCCTGCCAGACGGAGATCTGCTTGTTCACCTCATGCAGCTTCCACTCCCGGTAGCCGAAATAGAGCGCGAGGGTGATCGTGACGAGGATGGCGGCTCCGTTGACGAAAAAGGCCGTGCGGACGACCTTCGTGTCGGGCAGATGCTCGACAATCCGGAGATTCGGGTGCCAGGCGGGCACCACGGACGCGACGTCACTTTTTTTCGTCGGGGAGGGCGCCATGTTGGGAAGTGTACTGGACCATGAGACTCATCAGGCCGAACCAGCGGAAATCTCCCGCTGTCTTAGAGAGAGCGTCGGGAGCGATCACGTTGCGCGAACGCAGCCACGGCAGCGGATCAATCTTGAGGGTTGCGATCCCGAGCGAGGATGCCAACGACCCCTCAAGCCAGGAAAGCTTCGGCGAAAGCTGAATGCAAATCACCTGCCCTACTGACTGCCCTGTCTGTACTTCATAGAACCCGATCGAGGACTGGAGCTCCTTTAGCAGCCGCTTGATCAACAGGGGACCCATGCCCGTGAAATCGAAGGTATTGGAGCGGAAAAGCTTTCGGGCGGACTCCTCATCCTTCAATCCCAACTCCTTCTGGACGACGGGAACCATCGCTTCGAGCCCCTGAGGGATGGGTCGGGATGCCTCAACTCCGGATGCCGAAATGATGAAGCTGTGGGTGGTGTCGTTGCCCACGTCGAGCACCAGCGTGGGTGTCTTGGATTTCTCAAAAGCGAGATAATCGACGAGTGCTCCGAGTGTTGCGACAGTTCCCAGTTCCAGGCGTTCGGGAAATATGCCCGCATTGAGAAGCGCGTCCTGGTTCGCCTGAATCTCGTCATTGGGCGCTCCGCAGAAAATGACTTCCTTCTGCGAGGCCTTGGTAAGGTCGTAATCGGTGCCGTCCGACGAGTTGATAAGGGCGATCGTGAACTTGTCCTGCTCGATCCGTAGCTGCTGGGAGAAAAGGTCGGCCATGTAGCTCTGATCCTTCATCTTTTTCAGCTCGAGTGTCTGCCTGCGCACCAACCGTTTGGGAGGATAAACCCCCACAACGGCATGCAGATAGCCGCTCGGCGCCTTCCTAGGCTGGATCTGCTTAATGACCTCGGCCAACCCGGCCTCATCTCCCAACGAGCATTCCCGCAACTCCTCAATCTCCAGGGGAGCCGAGGCGGAGGTGGTTCGGGCGATGAGCACCGAACCTTCGTTCATCTCGACAAAAAATCCTTTTGTCTTCTTGGAAAATAGCATGCGAAAGCGTGAGTGGTAAGAGGGTAGCTAGTTCAGCCTTACCCGCCTGTCGTGAATGCGTTCGCGGGTAATACACGTACAGGACGACAGAGTCGAACCGCTTTTACAAGCGGAAAATGCGCTAACCACGCGCCAGTAAGTATTTAACCGTTCCTTAACAAAAAACCCGCCGGGGGGACCGGCGGGCCTGCTCTACTTTTGCCACGTGCGCTTCTTGTGGCGATTGGATTTCAAGCGCTTTCGGCGCTTGTGCTTGTTCATTTTTAGGCGGCGCTTCTTCTTGAGATTTCCCATAAGGTATTGGTGCAGCGAGGGTGGAATTCGACCGGCGCACTGTCGAGTGCAATCTTGCCCGGCGAATGCCCAGCCGTCCCGGGGGGATGGCCTCCTAACCGATGCCTATCCAATCTCCGGCGACCGTCGAATAGACCCAAAGTCGCGCCGGGCTTTCTGGGAAAAAAACCGATGCACATGTCCCATAGGCCGATAGCTGTTTTTCATAGTTATTGGAAAGCCTTTGCAGGAGCGCCGGTTCGTCCTCCAATGCGCCCCTTCGGTTAGTCTTCCAATCGACAATCCACAGTTCGCTCGTCTTGGGATCGTGAAGGACGAGATCGATGACCCCGTCGATCCATCCCTCCGTGCCCAGGGGCGCAAATATGCCCACTTCGGCCAACCGGGTCCATCGCGGGTCTCTCATCAGGCGCCAGGGTTCACTTGCCAGCAGGCGTTCCCATTCCTCCGCTCCCCGGCCACGAAATCCCAATTCTTGCGCCTTCAGAAGTGAAGCGGCACCATGAGCGGCAACGGCGGCGGCGGCGCCGTTCCACGGCAGGAACTCGAGGGTCTGGTGCCACCATACGCCGTAGTCCAAGGGATCGGCCCCATCCTTGACGGGAAAAGGTTCGTCGAGGGACGACTCGTGGCGCGCAGAGCGGGCGCTGTCCGACGTGCCCGAAAGTTCGTGGGGAAGGATTCGACTCGGAAATGGGGGAGCCGGCGGAGCCGGCATTGGATTGGGCGCCCAGCCGGGGACAACCGCTGGCTGGGCGGGCGTCTCGGCGCCACGGAGCACGCCCGGCTCGCACAGCGGCAACGGGTCGAGCGCGGACGGATCCAGGCCCCAGAGATCCGCATGGCTGTCCTTTTCCGGCGAACCGCCGTCCGTCCACGGTATCACGAGCGCGTTTTGGGGGCGCGTGACCGTGACATAAAGGAGTCGGACCAGATCGCGCAGGCGCTCCCGTTCCTGAGACAGTCGCGTCTCGGCATCGACGCCATCGTTGTCAAACACGACCCGCGAACGCCCATCGCGTTCGGAAAGGATCCTCATCCCGTCCGCCTTCCTGGAGCCGATGGCTCGCCACATCCCCATCGGAATGACCACGGGCCATTCCAACCCTTTCGCCGAATGCGACGTGATCAGATTGATCGAATCGGGGGATGGACGTCCCGAGGCGCGAAATTCGTCGGACGATTCCAACAGGTCGCGAAGCCAGGCCCGCGGCCCCGCACCTGTGGCCCCGAGCTCTGCGGCACGGGCGAGGAGGCGCGCGAGCTCGTCCTCCAGGCCGCCTTCGGGGTCGACCCGGCGCGCCTTATCATAGAGACCGCAGGCTGAAAGCAGCCCGGTCGCGAACGCCGCAAGCGAATCGCCCTCCGCGTCCGCGCGGTGGATGAAAGGTCGGAGCACGGCGAACGCGTTCCGGATGAGCGGATCGTCGTGGTCCGGCTCGTCCCACGCAAAGTCCCCTCCCCCGAGAAGCGCGGACGCGATCGCTTGGTCGCTGACGCGGAAGAGTTCGCGCAAGACGCCCACCCATTCGAATTCATCCTCAGGATCGCAGATCACCGCAAGAAGGCCGCTGAGCCACGCATAGGCCGGATTGTCGCCGTTGCGGTTGCGGCGCATCTGCAGCGCCGTTTTCAGCCGGGCCGCCTCAAACTCGTCCCGGATGATGTGCAGCCAGGCCCGGCGCGGCGCCAGGATGCAAACGTCCCCCCAGGCCGTCGCACCGACCGAGCGCGGTCCGCCGGCGACGAGGAAGGCCGCCAGCTGGCGGGCCTCGTTCTCAAGTTTACGGTCGGACACCTTGCGTGACCCCGCTATGGACGCCGCGGCGATGGGAAGCCTCCAGGCGCCGCCCTCGACGTTCGAGGGTCCGGGGACCAGCGGTTCGTAGGTCACCTGGAGGACCGGGGGGGGAGCCCCACCCGCGGGCGGCACGCCGAGGTTGCATTCCCGGTTGGGCCCGAACGCGTCGGGCAAGGTCGCGTTCAGGAGCCGCACGACCCGCCGGGGCGATCGGAAGGTCACATCGAACGTCAGCCGCTCGCCGCCATTGCCATTCCCGAAGGCGGCGACGTGTTCCTGGAAATTGCGAATGTCGGCGCGCTTGGAGTAGATTCCCTGCTGGGCGTCGCCCACCATGCAGAAATGCCCGGGGCGCGGGGGCCTTCCGTGCTCGCGGGGCCACGTGTGCAGCGGAGCGCCGGGTGGTCGCGTGATCTCCACCAGGACTTCAAATTGCTTGCGGTCCGTGTCCTGGGCCTCGTCGAGGACGACGCGCCAGGCCTCGCCGCGGATGTTGTCCAGCATGGCCGGGTCGTTCAGGACCGACAGCGCCGTCTCCACCTGGTCGGCGTAGGTCTGGATTCCCCGGTCGAGGCGCCACGACCGGTAGCGCAACGAAAGCTCGGCGGCCAGCACTCCCCCCGCCTCGGCCAGCCATTCCTTCAGCGGCGCGAAGAAGCGGCGATACCGATCCTTGATCTGCGCCGCCTTTCCCTCGGGCACCGCGACGGGAAGCCGCTCCGACTCCGCTTCGAATCGCCGGAGCCACTCCCTAGCCGTCTCCTGGTTGCGCGACAGCGCCTCGGCACCCAGTCCCTTGCGGGCGGTCGCCGCGAGGATTTCCTCGAGCGCGGACAACGACGGAGCGGGAGGGAGGGAGGAAAGGCGGTGAAGGAGAAACTGATGCGCTTCGGACAGATCCAGGTCGCGCGCGAGGGGGAAAACCGCGTCCAGGGAGGCATGCCTCAGGAAGGCCGCGCCCTGCACGTCGGACAGCGCCGCAAAGGTCATGGGATCCTGCTCGAGAAATTCCCCCCAGTACCGTTTCTCCCCCTCCTCGTCCAGCAGTGTGGGATTGAGGTGGATCCCGAGCGTGCTCCCGTGACGGCGCGCGAGCAATAGGCAGAAGCTGTGGATGGTCCCGAAGAAGGCCCGGTCCAGCCGGGCGAGCGGCTCCATGTCGGTCTTGCCCGCGTCCGCCATGCGTCGCAGGAGTACGGAGCGAGCGCGCTGGCCGATCTGCGACGCAGCCTTCTTCGTATAGGTGACGACAGCCGTCCTCTTCAGCATCTCGGAACCGCCCGGGGACAGGGCCATCGCGGCCAGGCGCTCGGAGATCGCCGTCGTCTTTCCGGAACCCGCATTTGCGACCACGGCCAGGTTGACCGACCAATCGCTCGTGAACCGGTCCCGGGCCGCCTGATCCCTCGGCAGGTCACTCATCGTCACCCTCCTCGGAAAGGGAGACGGCCACCGGGCCAAATGTCGCCTCAAATTTTTTCTCCAGCGTCGCCAGGCCGATCGGCGCACAGGCGAGGGGCCATTCGAAGCCGTGGCTGTACTCGTCCCGGTCGGGCGTCAACGCGCCGTAGATGCCGCTGGCGAGATGGGCCCCGAGAACCCGAAGCTTCGCGGAGGCGCGCTCCAGTTCGTGCGCCTCGACCTTCATCGGCCGGTCCTCTGGTTTAAGCATCCACACGGTGCCCGTGGCCCCGACCGAGAGCGCAGCCTGGAGGTAGACCCCGAGCTGGAGCGAGGAGCCGCCCGTCTCCATGCGCGTCGCCGAAAGCTTCGAGGCCCCACCGGTCTTGAAATCGACGATGTCCACCCGGGCGCCGGCCCAGACGGGTACATCCGAGAGCACCAGGTCCATCTGGCCACGGACCAACAGCCGGTCCGTGTCCCCGACGGGCACGGACGCTCCCTCGGGCACCCGGGTCTCGACCGCCACATAGGCCGCCCGCGGAAGCTCGTGCACCCGCCTCGCCAGCTCGCGGGCTGCCCGGCTGACGTCCAGATGAAATGAATCCCAGAATCGGTCCGAGGGCCACCGCGCCCGCAGCGCCGCCAGTTCCGCCTCGAGCCGCGCCTGGGTCGTCGCATAGTCCTGCATCGGGGAAAAATTGCCTTGGACCGGCGTCCCGCGCAGCGCCGCCGCGAGAACGCGGTGGACGGTCGTGCCGATGAACTTTCCCCGAGCTCGGTAGAACGCGCCCCAGCCGGCCCGCTTGAGGCCCAGAACCGAGCCAAACCAGAGGCACGCCGGATCCTCGATTCCGCGCTCGATCTGGCTCGCCGAAAGCCGGGGCGGCCGCGACGTCCCGGAGGGATCAGCCAGAAAGAACGCGTCGAACGCCGCGGCCGGATTGCGGCGGCGGCTCCAGATATCAAACCATTGCGCGGTTTCCGGCCCGGTCTCGACCGCCGGCGCAGGTGCGGCCAGCGACACCGCGGAAAGCAGGCCAAAGGGCTCGGTCCCTCCCTCCGCCGGCGAAATGAGCCCTTTGTTCCACAGCACGCGCTCGAGCCACGCGTTGGGACCGAGCTTCACCTCGGGTTCCTCCTCGCGGTAGAGGGCTGCGCTGAAGATCATCCTGCGTCGGGTATCCCTCGCTATCGCCGAGAAGAGCCGCCGCTCCATGAGGGACCGGTCGTCGCTCGTCGGGACGCCGAGCGAGAACCGGCCCGCATCGTTGAGCTCGCGCCGCGCGTCGTCGCTCAGCCAGCAGCTGGGCTCGCGGCGCTCCGGCCAGATCCCCGCATTGGCCTCGACCAGGACCGTGTCGGACCAGGCGATGCCCGCGGCGCGGCGGCAGGTGGTCAGCGTGACCCGCGCAAATCCCGCACGTCCCCGCACGCCCTCCAAGGGGCCTTTCTCCGGCAGAAAAGTGCGGATCGCCTGAAGGAGGGCCCGAGAGGGCATCGGTTCCTCGACGCGCCTCGCAAATTCGCGGAGGGCCGGCCAGCCCGGTGGCTCGGCCAGCATCAGGCGGTCCCTCACCGCTTCAAAGCGCGCTATTGCCTCGGCGGCCGGAAGCCTCTCCGGCCACCCGGGAAGAAGAAGCCTGCCCACGCGGGCCACCTCGCGCCCGTTCGCCTCGGCGGCCCCCTCGAGCCGGCCGACGTGGGGCTCAAGGGCATGCGACTGCACCTCGTCGAAAAGCTTCTGGCAGACCGCCCGGGCCTCCGCCGGCTCGAGGCGCACGAGGCCGAGCGAGCGCAGGAGCGGCCAGAGCGCCAGCAATTCCTCCAGGCGGCACCCTCGCTCGTAGAAATCGACCAGCCCAATCTGGATCCTCGTGTCGACCGGCGGTGTGCCCGGCGTGCCGATCAGGTCCGCAAACGCGACGCCCCGCTCCTCCAGGAGCCGCACGAATCGCGTGTGCGCCGCGCCCGCTCCCGGAAAAATCACCCCCACGTTGTCCGCGCCTTCGTCCAAAAGGCGACCCACTGCGTCGGCCACCTGGGTCATTTCCTCGGATCTCGACCGCCCGACTAGAACCTCCGCCCGATCGGCATTTCCCGCACCGCCGGTCCAAAGCTCGGCGACGGCCGCGCAGCTGCCGGCCGCCTCCGGGGCATCGACGAGCCGGCCCTCGACGCCGAGGAAAGCCTGCCAGACATCGATCCATTCCTCGTCCGAGCCGCTCTTCCCCTTGAATTCGGGCTCCGGGAGGACCACCGCCACCGATGCGCAGCGCCTCACCAGGGCCGCCAGGCCGAAGAAATCGCCCCAAGCCTCGGCGCCCCCGGCGAGGATCAAGATGCGGTCGGCAATGAAAGCGGATCCGGGCTTCGGCGGCTCGAGCGCGGCCGCCTCGTCCTGGAAAGGCGCAAGCGCGTAGCCCATCCTGCCGATCCACGCCACCAATTCGCCAAAGATGCCGCGCAGCTCTTCCCTCGGAAACCTCTCCGGCTGAAATCCGCCCCGAAGCAGCTCCTCAAAATCGCTGAGCGCGGCTTCGAGGTCGCTCTCGAGGCTCTTCCAGAATCCACGCGCAGGATCATCGGCCCCGAGCAGCGCGAGGCGCGATTCGATCCGGGTTCGCAGGTAAAGAAGCTGGAGGCCGCGGCCGAGGCCGGCACCGGCGGAACGCTTTTTTCGAGCGAGGCCCGGCGTCAGGAATTCGACGCCAAGGAGCGGCACGCCCTCGGAGAGGCACCTCCGCTTCAGCGCGTGCGTGTGGCCGCGTGTGGGGGCCACGACGAGCGCGCGCTCGAGGCGACCGCTCCCCTCCTCCAGCCACGGGCGGACAACACCCCTCCATTCGCTTTCGGCGAAGCGCGAAAGAAAAAGGTCTACGCCAGGTTGTGCGTTCAATTTGGGACGGCCCGGAGCCATCCCAAAATCGCGGTCACTTCGCGAGCACGTACTTCGCAGCGTGCGACTTGGCGCGCGATGCGGCGTTCCTGTGAACGACCCCTGACTTCACGGCCTTGTCCATCGCGGAGAGGTAGGCCTTGCCGGCCGCCTTGGCCTGGGCAGCGTCGCCCGCTTTCACCGCGGAATCAAATCCCTTGTGGAGGGTCTTGATGCGGGTCTTGACCGCCTTGTTGCGAAGAGCCAGCCGCACGGCTTTTCGCGCGGCTTTGATAGCGGATTGGGTATTGGCCATGATCGTAGTGACGTTCGGAGCCGTCCAAGGACTCAAACGCGCGGGCGGGAGTCAACGGTATATTGGGCGAGGTAGTGTATCAGTTTGAATGCGGAATTGTTGTCGCTCCTCAAGAGGCTATTCTTTGGGAATGGATAAAGCGCAACGCGCTCAATTGCTTCGGCTCAGTTATCGGGTTAAGGGCGGCATTCCTTTTGCCTCTACAGGCATTCGCAGGCCAGAGCAGGGTCCAGCTAGGCCCAAGCGCGTTTACATGCCCTGGCCTGATATTGTGGTCGATCTGAAGCGGCTACCAAAAGACATGCACAAATCAGGCCAGTGCCCGCGGCCGTTGCTTTCGGTGAAGCGTGGCGCTCGTGAGTCGGCGCTTACCCGTATGTCTCGCAAACTGTGTCTCAAACTGCCAAAGGTTCAGTTATCCAATGAAACGAAGTAAGCAAGGGCGCAGCGTTTACCTTGAAATTGGTATTTGGCGCGAACCCAATGGCTCGATCCATATGAGCGGAAAAGGCATCCCTGGATTCCATGTTGCGATAAACGCCGATCCCAAGAAGCCGAACGGTCATCCAACCCTTTTCAAGAGATTCGATGCACTTTTGCCCCATTCGGGCAATAAGGATGCCGCGCAGACGGCGCTTTCAATTGTCGAGCGTGTCACTGGCGGGAAGCTCGCAAAATGAGGTAATAAAACGCCGGTGAGATTGTTGTGAGATTTGTCTCGCATCGATCCCAACAATGATTCAGCTTCTCGGTATGGCTGGATTAAACATCGATATAAACGGTAGCAGCGCTTCCGCGGTTCTCGCGACCCTGCGTATTCGTAAAGGGGAAATTGAAAGGGAACTGTCGGAGATAAATCGGGGCATAAGCCAACTTGAGGCGACGACACAGGGCGCGCCTTCAGAGCCAATCGACGCTAATTATACCGTGGCTGAAAGGGCGATCCGCAAGCACCTGATAGCAACGATACCTTGGGGCGCTACCGCCGCCGAAATCATGGAGGAAACAGGCGTATCCCGAGCCACTGTCTATCGGTTGCTCAATGCGATGAAAGAGAAACGAGAAGTTCTACAAGCGCCCAACGGAAACTGGCTCCTTGTGACGAACTATATTCCGGAAGGCGGATAAAACACGTCTAAAAACGATTTGGCCGAGAGTGCGCTAACACCCTCGGCCATATGAAACGGGCAGGCTCTTGGAAGAGCTACCTCAGCCTCACCAACTGAGTAGAATGGGTTCGATCCCCATCCTGTCCACCCAAAATCAAAGAAGGACAGGCTATGCCAAACATCCTCAGCAAAGAAAAGCGTGTGCAGATCATCTCTTGCCTGGTCGAGGGAAACAGTATGCGCGCTACAAGCCGCCTAACCGGCGTCGCAATCAATACCGTGGTCAAACTCCTGGCAGATGCGGGCCTCGCTTGTTCAATCTATCAGGACAAGGCCTTTCGAGGGCTGACCTGCAAGAAAATCCAATGCGACGAGGTCTGGTCGTTTGTCGGCGCGAAAGAAAAGAACACGACAGCGGCGACCAAGGCAAAGGGTTGGGGTGATTGCTGGACGTGGACCGCATTAGACGCTGAGACAAAGCTGATCCCGTGTTGGTATGTAGGCACGAGGGATGCGGGGGCGGCTTTGCACTTCATGCACGATCTGGCAGCCCGTCTTTCGCACCGAGTACAGCTAACGACAGACGGCCACAAACCCTACCTAACGGCAGTTGCTGATGCCTTCGGCGGCGATATCGATTATGCCACCCTTACCAAGATTTACGGCGAAGGCCCCAAGACCGAGGCGCGTTACTCACCTGCTCAGTGCATGGGGGCTCGCAAGGCCCTAATTTCGGGCAAGCCTGAACACGCGCACGTTTCAACCAGCTTTGTCGAGCGCCACAACCTGACGATCCGCATGGGCAATCGGCGCTTCACGCGGCTGACGAATGCCTTTTCAAAGAAGGTCGAGAACCACGAACACATGTTGGCGCTGTTCTTCATGTATTACAATTTTTGCCGCATTCACCAATCGCTCAGGGTAACACCCGCCATGGAGGCCGGGATCTCGAAACATGTTTGGAATCTGGTCGAAGTGATTGGGCTTCTGTGCGTTGAAGAGCACAAGGCGGCCTGAATGATTGACAGATGCGCGCTTGAAGATTGGCTTAAGGACTCAATCTATGAGTGAGCTCAGCGAACAGGCCCCATTTTTGCCCACGCCAGGCGCGATGTACTTTAACTCATTCGCGCTAGGGGTCGGATCGATCGATCTCTCTGTGGTTATTCAGCTGAATCAAGCGCCTCAGCTTGAATTGAAGATGACCTATAATACTGCAAAGGGTTTGGCTGAAGCGATGACCGAGGCGGTCAAGACTTTTGAAGAGTTAAGCAGAACGAAGGTCATGACTGGAGCTGAGTTAACAAAAATTGTCGGCGATTCGGCAAAGGCCAAGAAAAGTAGTTAATGCAGCTAGAAGTTCATAGATATTCTTCGGTATTTGATCTTACGAATCACACGTTCGAGAAGATCTATTCGTTTTCATCTTTTCCCAACGGCTGGCATCATGGGCTCGGCAAGGCATTCAGCGACGATGTTATTTCAGCGGCGATTGAACTAATTTCGAGTGCGCTTTCTTCAAATAGTTCAGCAATTACCGATGCATTTCCCGGAACCTACGGTGAAATCATGGTTTGCTTGTACAAAGGAGAGAAAACTTACGAATTTACAGTCAACCGATTATTGAGTGTCGAATATGCGTGCGACGTTGGAAAACGAGCTGTTGAAGGGCCTACGGTGCTTGAGCTTCCTGCTGCCTTAACAAAGATTTCGGAACTAGCTTCAAGGCAATGGCGACGCTCGTTCACATCCTATCGGCACATCAATTTGACCCCAAGCGAGGATATTTTACCAGCCTCGCCTTTAAGCCGGACGAAAACGGAAATGTATCGAGCGTTTCCGAGGATTGCATCAAGGGGAAAGGCGAAGATGCCTGCGATTTCCTTCGACAATATTACCCCGACATTTTCGAGGAACTACTTATTTTCCTCCGGTTTGAATCAGAGCAGCTACCAGCTGGATTACACATCCAACATACCCCTTCGGGGTTAGATCTAGATTGCCATCGGGATGTAGGCCCATACCCAGAAGCTGAGGCTAGGGAGTTCGTGCACAATATCCCCCTTTACGACGGTAGAGTGCGCATCTGCACCCCAGGGGGCGAACGGGCGCTTTACAGGGGAGATTTACCGGCTTGGCAGCCTGCTGCGTGAATCATTTTCAAACTGACCCACTACCCACACTTCAAACTGATACACTACCTTGGGCGACGGGACGTTTCGATATCACTGCAGGGGGAAAGCGAATCTTGAAATTCCCCCGCCTTGGTCGCTAGATCCCGCAAAAGTCGGTATTCGATGAGCCAGACATGATGCGGATCACCTTAGGCAGATTCACCGACCACGACGTGGTCAATCTCCTGCGTATCCATTTGACCAGTGCCCGGGCGGAAACGGCGCCGGGAAGCGCCCACGCCCTGGACCTCGCCGGCCTTCAGTCGACCGACATCAGCTTCTGGACGATCCGGGAGGGAGGAACGCTTTTGGGGATCGGCGCTTTAAAGCGGCTCTCGACCAATCACGGCGAGGTCAAGTCGATGCATACCGTCGAGTCCGCGCGTCGAAAGGGAGCAGGTAGGGCGATGCTGCTGCACATCATTGCGAGTGCACGAGAACGCGGGATGTCGCGCCTCAGCCTCGAGACCGGATCCTGGGAATATTTTCGGCCTGCGCAGGCGCTTTATAGGAGCGAGGGCTTCGTCGGGTGCCCACCCTTCGCTAACTATGTGCCGGACCCCAACAGCGTCTTCATGTCGCTCGGGCTAGGAGAATCCTGACCTGCGAGACGTGCGCCCAAGGCAAGAATAAGGACTCAAGCCGGCCCGCTACACTGGGTCGGAGCAACTCCCGGGCCCTTTCAGGCGCCGGCGATAAATGTTAGCTTTGGGGCCGGTAAGCCGGATTCTGTTCCACGCCTTTCGGCGCTTCGGTCGTCATTTCTCTCGCGCCCTTTCGGGCCCGCCCGTCCGCCGACCCGGAGCGAAACCCCGGACTAGCGGATGGATGCGACATACCCGAGACTCTTGGACGGGCCGCCCAGTCTCCTATTTTGTCTTGCACCGGACGGGGTTTTTCGTGCCGCCCGCCTCACGGCGGGCGCGGTGGGCTCTTGCCCCACCTTTTCACCCTTACCCGGGGGTTCCGGGGAACCCACGGGCGGTTTGTTTTCTGTGACACTGTCCGTCGCCGCGGCTTGAACCGCGGCGCCTGCGCTTGCCTTTCGGCTCGAGCAGCATCGTGCCCTATGGTGTCCGGACTTTCCTCTCCAAACTTCTATCGGGCGCGGCGTTACCCGCACCTTGGGATCAAAGAACTTGGAGCGACGACCAGGCCCCAAAGCTAAGGGGTCGATCTTCCGGCTTTTCGGGCCTCCGGCAAGCCCGTTAAGAGGGGCCCCTCCCTGCACTGCCGCGAAGCCCGCACGGCGTTTCCCCTCAGGATTCCCAATAAACCATCTTCCCGCACTGGTCGCAGAGGGCGAATTCGGTGTCCGCGGCCTTCCCACGGGCCGCGGATTCGACCTCGCTCGACACCTTGAGGTGGCATCCCCCGCATTTGCCCCCCCGGATGGGCACCACCGCGGGTAGTCCCCGGCCGGACGCGCGGTCATAGGCCTCCAGAGCACCCTCGGACAGGGGCGACCGCGCCGCGGAGGCGTCGGCCACCGCCGTCGTCAGGTCGGCCGAAAAGCTCACGTCCCGCTCCTTCAGCGTCCGGATTCGCGACTCATGGCCCGAAATGTTCTGCTTGAGCGTCGCCTCGGCGGCTACAAACCGCTTTTTCGCCTCGTCGATTGCGTACATCGCCTCGAGTTCCCGGCCCTCGAGGCCGTCGATCTGCTTCTGGACGTTCTCGATCTCGTGCCCTAGCGCCTGGTATTCGTCGTTCTTTTTGACGGACAGCTGCTGGGTCCGGTATTTGCCGAGCTGGGTCTCCGCTGAGCCAATCTCGGTCTCCAGGAGTTTCTTTTTGGACTCGAGCTCGCGCAATTCGCCCTTGGCGGCGTCGATGGCGGCCTTTTCGGCCGAAATCCGCTGCTCCACGGCGGCAATTTCCCGGGGTACCGCCCGGAGCTGCGCCTCGATGCCCTGCCTCCTGGTGTCGCGATCTTGCAGGATGAGAAGCAGTTCGATCGTCGGGCTCGGCATGGACCCTCCACTTTGCCTCCCCCAAAACGCCGGTCAACCTCATCCTCGGTGAAAAAACGTCCCAGAAGGCCCTTCCTCAATTCAAAGGGGCTGTAACCCGGCAGGGGGATAGCGGGTGGCCGCCAACGGGGCCTAGGAAGCCGGTTAGAGGGCTTCTTTTGGCCATTTATTTCCCAAAAAAACCCTCGCGTGCCCTACCCTTTTCGGAACAGAATTTTCCTACTATTTCCGTAGCGACCCGACCCGTTCATGGCTGATCCAAAAGACCCGCAAACCCCCACTAATTCTCAGGTTGGCGCAGAATCCTACGACGCCTCCAAGATACAAAAGCTCGAGGGTCTCGAGGGGGTGCGCAAGCGCCCCGACATGTACATCGGCGACACGAATGAGCGGGGATTGCACCACTGCGTATTCGAGGTCGTGGACAACTCCGTGGACGAGGCGCTCGCCGGGTTTGCAACGGCGATCAAGGTCTCGATCCACCTCGATGGCTCGTGCTCGGTCGAGGACGACGGTCGCGGCATCCCCGTCGACCCCCACCCGATCTACAAGATACCCGCCCTGGAGCTCGTTCTGACGAACCTTCACGCCGGCGGGAAGTTCGGGAAGGGGGCCTACCAGGTGTCAGGCGGACTTCACGGCGTGGGGGCCAAGTGCGTCAATGCCGTCTCCGAATGGCTCGAGGCCGAGGTGCGCAGGGGCGGCAAGGTCTACCAGATGCGCTTCGAGCAGGGCAAGACGACCCAGAAGATGTCGATCATCGGCGACACCCGCAAGACCGGCACCAAAATCACCTTCAAGCCCGACCCCGAGATCTTCCTCACCACCCGTGAGTTCCAATATGAGATCCTCGCGAAGCGCCTGCGGGAACTCGCCTTCCTCAACCCGGGGATCAAGATCGAGCTCGCCGACGAGCGGTCCCAGAAGGGGGATGTCTTTTTCTTCAAGGACGGCATCGCCGAATTCGTCCGGTTCCTCAACCAGAACAAGAACGTCGTCCACGACAAGCCGATCACTTTCAGCGACTCGGTGGCGAACGAGGACCCGACCAAGGCGGCGACGGTCGTGGACGTGTCGATGCAGTACAACGACAGCTACAACGACCAGGTCTTCGCCTACGCGAACTCCATCTACAACCTCGAGGGCGGCACGCACCTGTCCGGCTTCAGGACGGCCCTGACCCGGGTGATCAACAATTTTGCGAAGGGCAACAACCTCATAAAGGAGAAGGATCCCGCGATCACCGGCGATGACGTCCGGGAGGGACTGGTGGCCGTCATCTCGATCAAGGTTCCCGAGCCCCGGTTCGAGGGCCAAACCAAGACCAAGCTCTCCAATTCGGAGGTGGACGGCATCGTGCAGAAGGTCGTGGGCGAAAAGCTGAAATTCTTCCTTGAAGCCAACACGGCGATCGCCAAGCGGATCATCGACAAGACGCTCAATGCGGCGCGGGCCCGCGAGGCCGCGAGGAAGGCCCGCGAGACCGTGCGCAAGGGTGCGCTCTCGGGGGGCGGCCTTCCCGGCAAGCTCGCCGACTGCTCGGAGCGCGATCCCGCCCTCGGCGAACTCTATATTGTCGAGGGTGACTCGGCCGGCGGGTCCGCGAAGCAGGGCCGCGACCGGCGCTTCCAGGCGATCCTGCCGCTCCGCGGAAAACTCATCAACACGGAGAAGGCCCGCCTCGACAAGGTGCTTTCCAACGAGGAAATCCGCACGCTGATCACGGCGATCGGGACCGGCATCGGAGACACCGAGGGCGAGGGCGGGTTCAACGTCGAGAAGGCCCGATACCACAAGGTCATCATCATGACCGACGCCGACGTGGACGGGTCCCACATCCGGACGCTGCTCCTCACGTTCCTCTATCGCCAGATGCGCGGCCTCCTGGACCGCGGGTATGTCTACATCGCCCAGCCGCCGCTCTACAGGATCAAGCGCAAGAAGCGCGAGCAGTACATCGACAACGACGAGCAGCTCAACCGGATCCTCCTGGAACTCGGCTCCGAGGACGTGGTCCTGACCCGGCTTGCCGACCACCACGTCTTCTCCCCGCAGCAGATCGACCGGATCGTGGAATCCCTCTCCGCGCTCGAGAAGCTCGGCGCGGGCGTAAAGCGGTACGGTGCCGAGCTGAACGACTACCTCGATCGCCATGACGGCCAGACCCACGCCCTGCCCCGCTATATTGCCCGGATCCGCGAGGGGAACAAGGAGACGCATACGTTCCTCCAGGACGAGACGGCCCGCGGGCAGTTTGTCCGGGAGCACGGGCTCGACGCCGACCTTTTCGAGCAGCCGGACAAGGAGATCGCGAAGCCGGACGCAAAGGCCGCTCCCAAGCGCATCACCCTGCACGAGATCTTCGAGAGCACGGAGATGGCCAAGATCTTGAAGGCCGTCGCGGCCATCGGGCTCGACATCAACCGTTTCAGCCCGACCGAGCAGC
>Ga0182018_10001417_pt1 | contig 27343 bp, 23 predicted proteins | sample 812P2MmetaG_FD_120490 | JGI IMG/M metagenome (GOLD analysis project Ga0182018, IMG submission 120490) | Permafrost microbial communities from Stordalen Mire, Sweden - 812P2M metaG | ecosystem: Environmental > Terrestrial > Soil > Wetlands > Permafrost | place: Sweden: Stordalen | collected...
CTCTAAATCGCCGAGAGATTGCGACATGGGGCCTCCTTACTCCTAGCGTATAGTATACGCAAGGATATGAGACAAAAAGAAGGGGAACCCTCTGAACCCTCATTTTTACGTCGCGCACCCCACGCCTATCGTCCTCCGGGATCTCCGGCGACCGCGAAATCCAAGTGAGAAACAAGCGCGGCCGGCCGGTCACGGCGCGCACCCACCCAGCCTTGCTCGGACACGATGCAAGCTTGGATGCCGCCGGCGAGCCTTTCGTGGACGGGCGGCCGTGGAAAGACCCCAGCGTGCTGGCCGACGTTCGGCAAATCGCCGTGCCGGGCGCCCAACTGGTCCGCGACGATAGTCTCGGGCGCTTCGACGTGCTGCCGCTTCTGGTCGCCACCGACGGCGCCATCGCGGTCTTCGGCAAAGACCGGCGGAGGCTGCGGCCCAACCTCGTGATCGAAGGTGTCCGAGGGCTCGAAGAGCGCACTTGGCCGGGGTCGGTCCTCCTGATCGGCGAGGTGCTGATCTCTGTCGAAAGCCTGCGGGGCCGTTGCGTGATGACGACTTTCGACCCGGATACGCTGGCGCACGATGCCGAGGTGCTGCGCGACATCGTCGAACGCTTCGGCGGGGAACTGGCGCTCAATTGCGAAGTGGTCCAGGGCGGCGTGATTCAAGTCGGGCAAGAAGTGGAACTTCTGCTCGCTTGACAGCCGCCGGCCTAACCGTTCATACTTTCCATAGTCTAACTATGGTAGGACGGACGATCCATGACCTCGATGACTGAATTCTTGCGACGCCTGCGCTTCCTCTTTCAGGGAGCGCGTTTCGATCGGGACCTGGCGGAAGAAATGCGCCTCCATGTCGACATGAATGCCGCCGCTCAACGAGCCCGCGGCATGGACGCCGCATCCGCCGGCGCCGCCGCCCGGCGCCAGTTTGGCAACGTCACGCAGTTCCAGGAGATCAGCCGCGAAGCCTGGGGCTGGGCACTTGTGGACACGCTGCGCCAGGACCTGCGCTATGCCGTGCGGAACCTGTTGGCCAGTCCCGGGTTTACCGTGACGGCGGTACTCTCGCTGGTGCTCGGGATCGGCGCCAATACGGCGATTTTCAGCATCATCAACGCCGTGATGCTGCGCTCCCTGCCGGTGGAGGATCCGCAGGCGCTGGTACAAGTGAAACTCGGCGAGTTCGTGGAAGACGAACTCAGCACTCCCATCTGGGAGCAGATCCGCGACCACCAACAGTCCTTTTCCGGAACCCTCGCCTACTCGACGCAACGCTTCGACCTGGCCCAGGGCGGCGAGAGCCATTTCGCCGAAGGGATGTGGGTGAACGGCGACTTCTTCCGCACGCTGGGAGTGCCGATCTTGATCGGCCGCGCCTTCACCACCGAGGACGACCGCTGGGGCGGCGGACGCGAAGGCGCCGTCGCCGTGATCAGCTACAACTTCTGGCAGCGATATTTCTCCGGCGATGCCAATGTCATCGGCAAGACGGTAACGTTGGACCGTCACCGCTTTGTCGTGGCCGGCGTTAGCCCCGCGTGGTTCACCGGACTCGACGTGGATCACAGCTACGATATCGCCATCCCCATCGGCGATCAGCCGATCCTGTATGAGGATCGCGAGCGGGCCGAAGAAGGCCATCATTGGTGGCTGCGAGTGATGGGCCGCATCCCGCCCGGCCGGAGCCTGCGGCAGGCCGACGACCGCATGCGCGCGATTGCGCCGCAGATCCTGAGCGCCACGCTGATGCCCGATCAAGGCTCGCGGGACAAGGCGGAGTACCTGAAGCAGGAATTCTTCCTGGCGCCGGCCGGCCTGGGATTCTCGGAGACGCGTGCGCAATATCGCACCGCGCTTCTGGTGCTGATGGCGATGGTGGCGCTGGTGCTGCTGATTGCGTGTGCCAACATCGCCAATCTGCTGTTGAGCCGGGCGGCCGCGCGGCAGCGGGAGCTGTCGGTGCGGATGGCCATCGGGGCGAGCCGCGCGCGCATCATTCGCCAATTGATGACCGAGAGCCTGGTGCTGGCCCTCCTGGGTGCGGCGGGGGCATTTCTCTTCGCCCTCTGGAGCAGCAAACTGCTGGTTCATTTGCTTTCCACCTCGCGCAATCCGCTCGCTATCGGCGTCTCTCCGGATCTTCGTTTGCTGGCCTTCACCATGGCGGCGGCGGTGGTCACGGCTCTGCTGTTCGGGCTGGCGCCGGCCATCCGCGCGACGCGCATCGGCCTGAATCATGCCCTCAAAGAGAATCAGCGGGGCACGGTCAAGGGATCCACGCGCCTCCATTTCGGCAAGGCGCTGGTGAGCGGGCAGGTGGCGTTGTCGCTCGTGTTGCTGCTGGGAGCGGGTCTGTTTTTGGGGACGCTGCGAAACTTCCTCACGCTGGATCCGGGCTTCAGCCGGAAGAACGTGCTGCTGGTGAGCGCCACTCTGCCGCGCGCCACCCCGCCGGCGGAGCGCACTCGCATGTATCGCGAAATTCTCAGCCGTTTGCAGGGGATGCCGGGCGTGGTGTCGGCAGCCAGTTCGGTATTGACGCCCATCCAGCCCGCCGGCTGGGCGCAGATGGTCTTTCCGCAAGGATACACGGCGCAATCGCGGGGAGATTCGGTGATGTTCCTGAATCGCGTCTCCGCGGACTATTTCAAAACCATGCGGACGCCGCTGCCGATGGGCCGCGACTTTAACTCCCGCGACGACCTCAACTCGGCGCGGGTGATGATCGTCAACCAATCGGCGGCGCGCCATTTCTTCGGCTCGGCCAATCCGATCGGCAAGACCATCGCCATGGACAAGGGTGGCCGTGGCGCGCGGGACCTCTACCAAGTGGCCGGCGTGGTGAAGGATGCCAAATACAACCGCCTCGACGAAGAGCAGAGAAATATCGCCTACCTGGCGGCTGCCCAGGACCCGTCGCCGGACGCTTCGCTCAACTATTCGGTGCGCACCGAAGGACCGGTAGAGGCCCTGATTCCCTCGGTGCGCGCGGCATTTTCGGGAGTGAATCGCGACATCGCGCTGGAGTTCCGCGATTTCGAAACGCAGGTGAACGAATCGCTGCTCCGTCCGCGCATGGTGGCGCTGCTGTCGACAGTTTTCGGATCGCTGGCGCTGCTGCTGGCGATGGTGGGGCTATACGGCATCACGACGTACGCGGTGGCGCAACGCAAGGGCGAGATCGGCATCCGTATGGCGCTGGGCGCGCAGCCGCGGTCGGTAGTCTGGCTGATGCTGCGCGATGTGGCGATCCTGGTGGTTGCCGGGATGGCGGTGGGGCTCGCGGCGTCGCTGGCCGCGGGCCATCTGGTGGTCAGTCTCCTTTACGGAGTGCGATTCAACGACCCGGTAGAATTGGCCGGTGCGGCCGCGACTCTGGCAATTGCTATTGCGCTGGCTGCCTGGTTGCCGGCGCGGCGAGCGGCGCAAGGCGATCCGATGGCGGCGCTAAGGCAGGAGTAGGGCCTTCCACTGCTCGAGAGCGGTAACGACCTGGCCCGCAGAGCCATAGGGACCTCGCTTGAAGACGCGGCGAAAGACCGGCGAAAATGCCCTCCCGCCGCGGCCGGGTCTCCATTGTCTTTGGTGCGCCGGCGGTCGGGTTTACAGCGCCAGCCCGAATCCCGGGCAAGTGCAGTCGACCGCGCCACTGGGGGCTTTTCCGGACGCCATGGAGCACGCCAATCCAATAGGCCGCGCTCACAGCGCGGCGTAGACATCATAGGAGACCAGCGCGTTTGCCAGGTCCACTTCGCCTACGCCATAGGCCTGCACGCGATTCATCCACGCGTAGGCGGGGTGCGCCGTCTGGAATCGCGGAGCCGTCCGAATGGGGAATTTCGGTGGCAAAGTGCCATTGACGAATGCCTCGTAGCCGTTAGGACCAGGGTCGAGCACACCCGTGTAAGCAGCGTATACGAGCGCCCCGTCATCCATCTCCATTGTCGCGCGCACATCAACCAAGCCAATCCCGTCTTTGCGGATCAACAGCCAGTCCGCGCCAACAGGCAGCAATTTCCCCGCGCATCTTGGCCCGCGAATCTCGCCGCCGGTCAGGTAGAAGTTGACGCGGATTCCCTCGGCGACCGGTCCGATCACCTCAGGCGGCATCTTGAGAGACACAGTATATGAGAAGAGGTGCTCTATGTTCGTATCGGCCACGTCATGTCCTTTGCAATGTCTGCCAGTAATCTTTTATACCACCATATGCATCGGGCGGCGAGTGGCGCAAATCAGCCCTCCCAGGGATCGAAGGGTGCGGGCCGAACAGAGCCCCGCCTTACTTCTTCAGCAGCCAGTCCGCGAACTGCTCCATGCGGTCCACCAGCAGATCGGGCGCGGGGTCGGCCAGCGACTCCGGCTGAAAACCGTACGTCACGCCGCAACAGGCAATCCCGGCATTGCGCGCGGTCTCGACGTCCACCGAGCTGTCGCCCACCATCATGGTGCGGGCGCGGTCCACGCCGGCCTCGCGCATCAGCGTCTCCACGCCGATGGGATCCGGCTTCTTCCGCTCGAAGCTATTGCCGCCGAAGACCCGGAAGAAGTGGCCGCCCACGCCCAAGCCGTCCACGATGTTGCGGCTCATGCGCTTGGGCTTATTGGTGAGCACGGCCATGCGCTTGCCGGCATCGCGAAAGCGATCGAGCGATTCGCGCACGCCGGGATAGAGCGTGGTGTAGTCGAGGTCGTGCTGGCCGTAATATTCGAGGAAGTATTCGAGAGCCGCTTGCACTTCCGCATCCGTAGCTTGATCGCCCAGCGCGCGGCGGATCAGCAACGGCGCTCCGTTGCCGACGTACGAATAGACCCGCTGGTTGCCCAGAGGGCTCAGCCCCAAGTGGCCGCGAGTGGCGTTGACGGCGTTGGCCAGGTCCAGCCGGGAATCGACCAACGTGCCGTCGAGGTCGAAAATCAGAAGCTCCATGCGGAATCTACGCGGCCCCGGATTTCCGTTTGTGAGCGCGCCCGGCGCGGACCGCGGGTTTGCGCCGCGGGCGGCCATTTCCCAGCTCGTATTGCGCCATCTTGCGCTGCAAGGTATTGCGATGTATCCCCAGGAGCTTGCTGGCCGCCGTCCGTTTGCCTCCACTCCGTTCCAGCGCGCCCTGAATCATCTTCCGTTCCAGCAGCTCGATGGCTTGCTCCAGAAAAATATTGCCGTCCAGCAGATGCTCTACCAGGGCATCGAATTCCTGTTTCATTATTTCCTTTCCGCTTCCGGAGCGGTATGAATGCCGTTCTTCAAAGTATGGTTCCAAACTTCTTCCGCTTGCGCGTACGTCTTATGAAAGCCTTCTTTTAATTCGTGCGGCGCCATGGCTGCAAACAGCCGGGCCGCCTGCGAAATATAGGGTGCAATCCGCGATTCTTCAATCGCGCGCGGCGGCGTGCCGTCCTTCGAGAATGCCATTACCCCCATGATCAACGCCACGGCCACCAGAATTCCGCGCAGCAGACCGAAGCCGGCGCCCAAAAGATGATCGACGATGGAGAGCCCGGTGACGCGTAGAAATTTTCCCACAATCCAACTGACGATCGCACCCAATAAGAGGACGCCGCAGAAAATCATCAGGAAGCCGCCCAGACTGGCCGCCGTGCGGGAACTGACGTAGGGCTGAAGATAGGCCGCGACGTTTCCATAGAACCAGATGCCCAGCAGAATGCCGAACACCACCGCCGTCAGATGGATCACCTGGCGCGACAACCCCTTACGGAAGCTGCCGATTATCGAGGCGCCGATGATCAGCAGCAGAATGATGTCCAGCCAGTTCATAGCTCGCGGCCGGTGAGGATGTGGTAAGCCTGGCGATATTTCTCGCTGGTCCGGGCGGCAACTTCCTCGGGCAATGGCGGAGCGGGCGGCTGTTTGTTCCAGTGAATCGATTCCAGATAGTCGCGCACGAATTGCTTGTCGAAGGAGAACTGCGCGCCGCCGGGCTGGTAGGTTTCGGCGGGCCAGAAGCGCGAAGAGTCGGGGGTGAGCACTTCGTCGCCCAGCACCAGCTCTTCTCCTACGAACCCGAACTCGAACTTGGTGTCGGCGATGACGATGCCGCGCGTCTCCGCGTAGCGCGCGGCGCGCGTGTAGATGTTCAGCGTGAGATCGCGCAGGCGCGTGGCGAGGCCCTCGCCGATCAGCGAACTGACATGTTCGAACGAGACGTTTTCGTCGTGGCCGCTCTGCGCCTTGGTGGCGGGAGTGAAGATCGGTTCCGGCAGCTTGTCGCTCTCGCGGAGGCCGGCGGGCAATGGGATGCCGCACACCGTGCCATGCCGTTGGTACTCTTTCCACCCGGAGCCCGAAAGGTAACCGCGCGCCACGCATTCGATCTCGATCATGGCGGCGCGTTTCACCAGCATGGAGCGCCCTTCGAGCTGGTCGCGGAAATGGGGGAGCGGCTGCGGATAGTCGTCGACCCGCGCGGTCAGAAAATGGGTCGGCGTGAGGTCGCGGAGGAAGTCGAACCAGAAAATCGAGAGCTGGGTCAGTACCTTGCCCTTGTCGGGGATGCCGGTGGGAAGGATGTAGTCGAAGGCCGAGATGCGGTCGGTAGCGATGATGACCAGGCGGCCATCCACGCTATAAACGTCGCGCACTTTGCCGCGGCCGTGGCGTTCGACGCCGGGGAGATCGGTTTCGAGGATGATGGGATTTTGAGTAGAGTTCACGATTGATTCGACTCTCGCATCGGGGGGGTATTCAAATGATACCCCGTCTGACGCGGTTGTCAACGGGGTGATGCTCGACATGCTCGACGGAAAAGGAATATTCGCCGGAGAGAACGCAGAGGCGCCGAGGAACACAAAAGAAGGACGCATGCGCCGGGCTGCGGATGCACGGTTCTGAGGACGTTTGCCATTTTGCGCGACGAATAGGGATCCCGGGGTTCGCGCCCCTGCGCCGAGCCTCGACAGTGAAGGAGCGGAGGGGACCCCAGAGGAAGCAGAGAAGAGCGATTCGAGGGAGCGTCGCTCGCGGGCTTTTCTACCTTCGCGTGCGCTTGGGGGAAACGCCGATTCCCTCGGCTTCCTCCGCGCGCCAAGCCCGGGAAGACGCGCAACTCGCCTACCCACCCACGCACCCTCCTTTTTCCTTGTGTTCCTCGGCGCCTCTGCGGTGAAGTATCCCTTCACGCTAGAATCGCAATATGGAAATCACGTGGCTTGGACACGGCTCCTTCCAATTCCGGCTCCCTTCGGGCCAAGTCATTCTCATGGACCCGTGGATCGACGGCAACCCCGCATATCCCAAAGCGCACACCATCGAGCGCGTCGACACCATCTGCATCTCTCACGGCCATTACGACCATATCCACGACACCCCGCCGCTGGCCAAGCGCTTTTCCCCGGCAGTGGTAGGGATCTTCGAAACCTGCACATGGCTGGAGTCCAAAGGGGTGAAGAACACTCGCGCGATGAACAAAGGCGGCTCGCAGCAAGCGGGCGACGTCACCGTCACCATGACCCACGCCGTGCATAGCTGCGGCATCCTCGACGACGGAAAGATCATTTACGGCGGCGAGGCCGCGGGCTACGTGCTGCGCTTACCCGACGGCCGCGCGCTGTACTTCGCCGGCGACACCAACGTCTTCTCCGACATGGCGCTGATCCAGGAACTCTACCATCCCGAACTGGCCTTCCTGCCCATCGGCGACCTCTACACCATGAGCCCGCGCGAAGCCGCCCTGGCCTGCCGCTTGTTGAAGGCCGCGAAAGTGGTGCCTATGCACTTTGGGACCTTTCCGCCTCTTACCGGCCGGCCCAGCGAATTGAGCAGTCTGATTTCGGGTCTCGCCACCGAAGTGTGGCCGCTCGAACCCGGCAAGACCGTCGAGTGGTAACTACTGGTTCAGCCACTTATATAAGTCGTCGATAACTTCCGGCGCGACATGTTGGCCGGGCTTCCGGTAGTCCGCTTCCGCACTCTTACCCGTCCCCGCCACCAGCACATGGTCCAGCGCCGGATAGCTTTTCATGGTGACGTTCTTCAGCCCTTGCAGGCCGGCTTTCCAAGCCGCGAAATCCTTCATGTTCACCGAAAAACTCCGCTCGCCCTGTAGGATCAGCATGGGAAGGCCTAATAGCTTCGCTTGCCCCGTCGGGTCGTAACCCTTCAGGTCGAGCAGGTAAGGGCCCAGCATGCCCAGTAACGGCGCGGTATCTTCGTCCGCCTGCGTCATCCGCTTGATCTTCGCCGCCGACTCCTGGATGACCACCAACTGCTGCCCGGCGATGCCCGTATACTGGGCCTCATCCATCGCCAGATCTTCCAGCGGGCGTGCGTTCGCATTCACAATCGCCATCCCCGCCAGCTTGCCGTCGGCCTCCGCAATGCGTGGCAACAGGTATCCGCCAAAGCCGAATCCCAACTCGAACACGCGCCCCGGCCTCACCTCCGGCTGTGCGCGCAGCACGCCGGCCGCCAGCACGGCATCTTCGATGGTCTCGGTTTCCGCGGTATACTCCTTGGTTTGCGTTACCGCCGGATGGGCCTTCGTCCGCTTCTCGTAGCGCAGCACCACCACGCCGCGGGTCGCCAGCCCTTCGGCCAGGTCCTTAAAAACTTTCACGGCGTAAACCGTTTCGTCGCGGTCGCCCGCCCCCGAATCGTGCACCAGCACCACTCCCGGAAAGGGTCCCGGCCCATTCGGCAACGTCAGCGTACCGGGCAGCTTCCACTCCGGCCCGATGGTGACCTCGCGTTCCCTGAAGGCTTCCGGCTTGCTGTAGGGCGGATGTTTCCACGGGTCGATCGACGGCAGGATCAACCCCAATTGGCCTTGCTCGTTCAGCGAGATCTGGAAGGTAACCTCCTGGTTAGCGAATTTCACCGGGATGCTGACGATGTTGGATGCGCCGATCGGACGCACCGTCGCGGTCCCGATACTCTGCATCGCGCCCCACGCTTCCGGCACCTTCTTCGCCAGCACAGCCTCCGTGTTGGCCGCTTTTCCCGGCGCCGAGAACATCGGAATCATTTCGGAATACTTCCCGGCCAGCAACAAGTCGATGGCCTTACGGGCGGTATCCCGGGGATCGGCCGCCGGTTGGGCCATCAGGATTCCAGCGGAGAGGAGACACAATACGCGGCTAGACATGACACTTCTATAGTACTGCGGAGCACCCCGCATGCAATACCGCTATAATTGGAGAGAATTTTCCCATGGAGGAATCGATGGCCGAGTACGCACATCCGGAAGCGCTGATAAGTACCGAATGGGTCGCCGGGCACGCGACCGATCCCCAGGTCCGCGTAGTAGAAGTCGACGTCGATACCAAGGCTTATAACGAAGCCCACGTGCCTGGAGCGATCGCCTGGGCCTGGACCACGCAGCTTTGCGACACGGTCCGCCGCGACATTCTCTCCCAGCAGCAGTTCGAAGGGCTGATGGCCGCTTCCGGCGTCACTCCGGAGACCACGCTGGTGATTTACGGCGACAACAACAATTGGTTCGCCGCCTGGGCCTTCTGGCAGGCCAAAATCTACGGCCACAACGACGTGCGTCTGATGAACGGCGGCCGTAAGAAGTGGCTTTCGGAAGGCCGCGACGTGTCCCAGGAAGCGTCCCATCCTGCCGCCACCCAATATCAAGCCCACGCGGCCGATCTTTCTCTCCGCGCTTTTCTGCCCCACGTGCAGGATGCCTCGGCGCACCGTTCCTCGGCTCTGGTGGATGTCCGCAGTCCGCAGGAATTCACCGGCGAGATCCTCGCGCCTCCCGGCTTGCCCGAGACCTGCCAGCGCGGCGGCCACATCCCCGGCGCGCGCAGCATCCCGTGGGGGAAGGCCTGCAACGACGATGGCACTTTCAAATCGGCCGATGAACTCGGCGGTCTGTATGGCAAGGAAGGCATCGATGGATCGAAGCCCGTCATCGCTTATTGCCGTATCGGCGAGCGTTCCAGCCACACCTGGTTTGTCCTGAAGTACCTGTTAGGTTTCGACAACGTGACTAATTACGATGGCTCGTGGACCGAGTGGGGCAACCTGGTCGGCGCCAATGTGGAGAAAGGCGCGGCCGCATGAAAGTGGAAGAATACCAGGAGCGCAAGGTTACCTTGGATGGCTGGGACGTGAATCTCACCAGCTACCGCCTGGAGGCCGAGTGGCATTGCAAGGCTGACAACGTGTCCCCTGGCGCGGCCCTGTGCCGGACTACCGGCGCCACGCGCGAAGAGGCCGAAGCGAAGGCCCTGAAGCGCGCCGCAGAGTTGCTGGAGCGGACTAGAAGACACGCGGTGTAGATTCGGCTCCGAACATAGATCTTCATACTATTCGAAGACGAGCCGCAGCCGCCTATCAGTCCGCCGCTAAACGAGGTTGGTAGCCGAGGGCCGAAGCCAAAGATTTGCGCTTGGAAGCTCGTAACTTGTTGAAGGGATTTGGTTGTGGGTGAAGGATTGGAACCTTCGACCTTTGGGTTATGAGTTTGATTTAGGATTCGTCTGGTTTCATGCTGTTCCTTGTATTTCAAGGACATACTCAATCTTGTTGGCCCCTGGTTCATCCTGCTTCAGGCTGCTATCTCCAGGAAGTGGTAGCGCGTTTGGTAGCAAGCCGTAAACGAACTTACGTCGAGGGGTCCGCGCGTGACATTACCAGTCATCCGACCGGTCCAGGCGGCAGCCAAGGCCCAGGATTCTCGGAATTGCCGGAGCCGTCCCCCCGGGCGAAAATTCTCGGAATCTCGCCCACCATGTCCGGCCGGAACCATCGCTCAACCTTTGGAATGGCGCCAAGAACAGGCGTGAAAGACTGGACGCAACGCGGGGGCTGGAAATGTCTTCCACCATCTTGGGAGGGTAAGACGTGGGTCTCGATCGTCTCAACCGTTGCGCACCAGTCGTACCGCTTTGGGCATGCTCAGCCCGAGGGCCTGCACAACTTTCAGAATGCGGGCGAAGCTGGCACTCTCGTACTCGGTCGCCTCATAGCGCTGCACCTGTTGCGCCTTGATCCCAAGGCGGCGCGCCAGGCCCTCCTGCGTCATTCCCGCCGCTATGCGTGCGCGAATCAAGGCTTTAGGCAAATCCGCGACGGCTTCGAGAACCACTTCTTTGCTCCGGCCCGCGTTGAGCCGCTCGTAGGCTTCAACCTGCTCTCGCAATTCCTCCATCTGGCTTAGGGCCGCCTGGCGCTGGGCCTCCCACAATCGTGGGCTGATGGTGGAGGGGCGCGCCTGACCAGCCAACTCGGCGATTGCGTCCTGAAAGCGCCGGACTTGTGCTTTTGTGATTCGGTACTGTTTTTCGTTCTTGATCACTTTCGCTTACTCCTTCCCAACCTGATTGCCAGAATCCCTTTCGGTTGGCCACTCACCTTATTGACCTGGAAGAAATCCACAAACGCCCTGCCGGTCGCACCTTCAGGCAGTTGTGCCGGAAACAGTTCGCCCAAGAACCGCTGCTTCTGCGCCGCGCGGCCCCCGGGAGAAATCCCAAAAGACGGGGTCGAGCTTGGCGTCGTCCACGTTCTGGACGTCCCAACAAGCATCGAAGTCGCCGGGACGCTGCTTCCGGGTGACAAAGCTGCCGTCCAGATAAACCAGTCGGCAGCCGGCTTTCCGCAACTCCTCGCAAGCCCGCCGGAATCCTGCCAGCATCCGATGACGCCGCGGGTTGAAGCTAAGCCGATCCTCGAGTTCCCGCCAAGTGGCGAAATACACACCGGGCGGAAGGTCCCCATTGGTTGACCATTCAGGAATCATTGTATCAATACTACACTATCGTTGTGTCGACCACTCGGTCACGGCCACGGGACCGGTAATGCAGCCAAGGCTTTGTTTATAGACTTACAGGTCCTATCAGATTAAACCTGCGAAAACATGCGGGAAATCAGGTCGTCGGCGCGTATCGACCGGCCTCGTCGAAGCGAGAAGTCGGAGGCGAGATAAATGCGATGGCTAGGCGTGGCAATCGACCGCATTTCAAGCAGTTTGGTAGCAGGCTATTCTTGCTATGTTTCTGGATTTCTTGGAAGTTATTGATTAGGAAGGAGTTTTGGTTGCGGGGGAAGGATTTGAACCTTCGATCTTTGGGTTATGAGTTTGATTTATGTTTCGTCTGTTTTCATGCTGTTCCTTATATTTCAATGACTTGATCCATCTTGGTCTCCCTTGGTTCACCCCTGTTTTGGGCTTGCTTCTTCTAGGAAGTGGTAGCAGGTTTGGTAGCACCTGATTTGCGGCCGGCTCCGGGCCATCCTTCCGCTTTCCGCTGTTTTGTCTTTGGGTAGGCCCCGGCGATTTGGAGACGGCTCACACCGGTGACCGAATGGTAATGGAACTTGCGGCGCACGTCGCCCTGCGGGCACCGCAAGGAGAGCATTCTCGTTAACTGGGGGGCAACGATTCTCGGAATTCTTGCGGTGCCGTTGGTGCTGCTGCTCCCCATCGCCCCGCAGCGGTCGCCTTTTCAAGAACGGTGCGTCGCCTGAACATGCGCCACTTCGCGGGAGTCGCTTCAAGAAGTTCAACGGCGGCAAGAATCTCTTACGGGGTTCCGTTGCGAGTCCATTTCCGTCGGCCACCAATTCGAAGAGTTGGACATATCAGCCGCCAGATGCGCTGGCGGAACGCATTCGCCAACCGGGGAGCGACGATCTGCCGATTGACCCGGCTTCGCCCCAAACGCGGCATGCGAAAATAGCGGGGTGAGCAGCGGCCGCGCCACCGGGACAGCATGAACTACGACTTCGACGACGAACCAACAATTACCCTGCAACTCGCGCTGGACTCGATGAACGCGGAGGAACTCCGGAAGCTCGTTGCGCTAACCGGGCAAAAAGCGCCAACCCGGAAGGGAGACATGACCTCTCTCATCGTCCAGCATCTCGCGGGCGAACGCTTGCGCACGGCTTGGGATGGCCTGGATGAATTGCAGCAAGCCGCGGTGGCCGAGGCTGCCCATTCGCCGTCGTCGCAGTTTTACTCCGGCCAGTTCCGCGCCAAGTACGGTAAGGATCCGGATTGGGTCTCCGAAGGCAAGACCACGTACGACCGCAAGCCAACCGCGCTGTGCTTTTTCCTCTATCGGAACCACGTGTTACCGGCCGATCTCAAGGCACGGCTCCTGAAGTTCGTACCGGCGCCTCGCCAGCCGGCAGTCGCCACGCTCGATCCGTTACCGCCCACATATCCGCGCCCGTTTGAGCGTTGGAACTCGACGACGCGAATCCGTGAGCAGGGCTTCGAGGAAGTGCCTCTCGCCGTGCATGAAACCGAGCGGGCGGCACAGCGGGAACTGCTCTCGATCCTCCGCCTTGCCGATGCGGGAAAGATCGCGGTGAGCGACAAGACGCGCAGGGCATCGGCCGTCACCATCGACGCCATTACGGCGATCCTCGAAGGCGGCGACTACTACCCGCAAGCGCCGCCTACGGACAAGTGGCACAACTCAAACACCGGACCGATCCGCGCCTTCGCCTGGCCGCTGCTGATTCAAGCGGGAGGACTAGCGCAGCTCGCGGGAACGCGGTTGCAACTCACCAAGGCAGGCCGCAAGGCGCTCTCCGAGCCGGCTGCCGGGACCATCCGCACGCTGTGGACGAAGTGGTTGAACACGACGATTCTCGACGAGTTGACGCGCATCGAGTGTGTCAAGGGTCAAACCGGCAAGGGAAAGCGCGGCCTCATCGCCGTGTCCGAGCGGCGTGCGACGATTGCCGACGGCCTCGCCGAGTGCCCGCCTGGCGGATGGGTCGCGGTCGACGAGTTTTACCGGTACATGCAAGCTACGGGTAATGACCTCGCCGTGGCCCGCGATGCTTGGGGCCTGTACATCGGCGAGCAACAGTACGGATCGCTGGGGCATGACGGTAATGAGCGCGTCCTCAACCAGCGCTACCTGTTGAGCCTGCTGCACGAGTATGCCGCCACGCTGGGCATGATCGATCTCGCCGTGATTCCGCCCGTAGGGGCTCGCGACGATTTTCACTCGCTGTGGGGAACGGACGAACTCCCGTTTTTCAGCCGTTACGACGGCCTGATGTATTTCCGTCTCACGCCGCTTGGGGCCTATTGCCTGGATATGAATACGGACTACCAGCCGGCGCCGAAAGAGGTGAAGCCGGTGCTCCGGGTGCTGCCGAACCTGGAGATCGCGGCAACCGGGCCAGACCTGGAGCAGAGCGACCGCCTGGCGCTCAACGCGTACGCCACCTCAGTCTCGGACTTCGTGTGGCGCCTGGAAGCCAGTCAACTGCTGGCCGCCATCGACGCTGGCAGGCAAGTCGGCGAAATTCGCGCATTCCTGACGGCGCGAAGCGGCACGGCGCTCCCCGACACGGTAGCGCGGCTGCTCGACGACGTCGCCGCGCGAGCCACCCTGCTCCAAGACCGGGGACTCGCCCGCCTGATCGAGTGCGCCGACGCCGCGCTGGCGGCCTTGATCGCCAACGACACGCGGACCCGCAAGCACTGCATGCGCGCCGGAGAACGCCACCTGGTGGTGACAGGCTCATCGGATGCGGCGTTCCGGCGCGCCTTGCGGGACGCCGGCTATCTTCTGGCCGCGGATAGTAAGCGTCCGGCGAAAAGCCGGGACTCGACTCCGCCGCGGGCTGCGGAGTAGGCACGTGGCGATTGAGCCGGCGAACGCCCTCATCGTGCAGAGCGATTGCAGCGTCCTGCTGGACGTCCACGCTCCGCGGGCCGCGGAGGCACAAGCCGCGCTGGCGCCATTCGCCGAGCTGGTCAAGAGCCCGGAGCACATCCACACCTACCGCTTGACGACGCTCTCGATTTGGAACGTGTGCGCCTCGGGACTCGCCGCTGGACACATGGTGGCGGCGCTGAACGAGCACGCCCGGTACGCGGTTCCGCGGAACGTGGAACCGGAAATCCTCGAACTGGCGGCGCGCTATGGGCGGGTCGTGATCACGCGCGACGGGGACTGGTTACGGTGCACGTGTTCCGACGATGCGACCGCGGAACGCCTGTCGCGCGACCGCGAAGCGGGACAGTACCTGGCCGCACGCATCGACGCGGCACAGCTACCGGTCATGGCTGGATGACACGGGAGCGCCGACAACCGTCCAAAAGGAGTTGATGCGCCACGCCAGCATCCAGACCACGATGAACATTTACGGCAAGGCCATGACAGACAGCAAACGTCGGGCCCATAGCAAAGTTGTTGAATTGATCTTGAAGCCCAGGAAAACCGCGGAATCCGCAAGCGGCGACCACGCTGTCGCGGCTGTCGGAGCATATTGGGAGTTTCTCGGCTCGCTCGTAATCCGCGCAACCGTTTGAAAGGATTGGTTGCGGGGGAAGGATTTGAACCTTCGACCTTTGGGTTATGAGCCCAACGAGCTACCAGACTGCTCCACCCCGCACACCCATCGTAGCGCATGGCGGCCTTGCGGTCAAACTTCTCCTTCTTTGGCCTTCGATGGCCCCTGTACAATAGTGATGTGCTTCGTTTTATCGTCCCCGCGGTTCTGGCTCTCGCTACCGCTTTGCCCGCCCAAACTTCCCTGTTCCCTTTAAAGGACATCCGGCCCGGCATGCACGCCATCGGACGCACCGTCTTCTCCGGGAATCGCATCGAGGAGTTCCAGGTGGAAATCCTCGGCGTGCTCGATAATATGGGGCCCCACGAATCCATCATCCTCGCGCGGCTCTCCGGCGGACCGCTCGAACAGACCGGCGTCATGCAGGGGATGAGCGGCAGCCCGGTGTACATCGATGGCAAACTCGCCGGCGCCGTGGCCCTCGGCTTCGCCTTCTCCAAAGAGCCCATCGCCGGGATCCGCCCCATCGAAGATATGATCCGGCCCGTTGCCACCCACGCCGCCATCCCCACACCTCGCGCGCCCTTCGCCCTCGCCGCCAACGAACTCGTCCGCGCCCTTCCCCAGCCGGCGCTCGCCATGGCCGGCAGCGCCCAAATGGCCGATATCGCCACCCCGCTCTCCTTCGGCGGATTCACCCGCGCCACCTTGGACACGTTCGCGCCGCAACTCCGCGCGCTCGGTCTCGAACCGCGGCAAGCCGTCAGCTCCGCCGGCAAGCTCGACGCCGCCATGGGCAATCCCGCCGACCTCAAGCCCGGCTCCATGATCAGCGTCCAACTCCTCTCCGGCGACTATAACGTGGGCGCCGACGGCACCGTCACCTACATCGACGGCAATCGTATCTACGCCTTCGGCCATCGCTTCCTCGACGTGGGCGCCACCTCGCTCCCCTTCGCCCGTTCCGAGGTCATCGCCCTGGTCCCCAACACCAACACCTCCTTCAAGCTCTCTGCCGCCCGCGAGTGGATGGGTTCCATCGGCTACGACGGCAATACCGCCATTTCCGGCGAATTCGGCAAGCGCGCCTCCACGGTTCCCGTTTCGGTGAGCGTCACGCGCGATGGAAAGCACATCGAGACCTACCAGATGCAGATGGTGAACGACCCGCTGCTCTCGCCGCTGCTCGTCCAGATGGCCGTCTTCTCCGCCATCGACGCCACCGAGCGCACCGTGGGCGCGGCCACGCTCCGCATCACCGGCGAGATCGACTTCCAGAACGCGCCCCTGCCCGTGCGCATCAACAATATGTTTTCCGCCGACAACGGCTCCGCTACCCAGGCCTCGCTTTCCACCGCCGTCCCCGTGGCCTACGTGATGCAGAGCGATTTCAATATGCTCCGGCTGAAAAGCATCGCGCTGAACATCGAGGCCTTCGAGCAGAAAAGGGATCTGACCATCGACGGCATCACCGTCTCCCGCCGGGAAGCGCACGCCGGCGACACCGTGCGGCTCAACGTCTCGCTGGTGGGCGAAAACGGTGCGGAAACCACGCGCCAACTGGATTACAAAGTCCCCATCGGCGCCGAACCGGGCACCCTCTACTTCACCGTGGCCGACGCCAACACCTCCAACGTCACCGATTTTCGCCAGGTGATCGGAGTTACGGCCCGCACGGCCACCCAGGTCATCACCACCGTGAACAACCTCCACCCCAACACCCGCGCCTACATCCGCGTGTGGCGGACCGACCCCGCCTTTCAGCTCGAAGGCGTCGATTTGCCCGATCCGCCGCCCTCCGTCGCCCTGATCCTGGCCGGCTCCCAATCGAGCCTCGCCGGCATTACCCAAACCCGTAACTCCAAAATCGCGGAAATGGAAATCGACGCGGGCGACGTGGTCGTCTCCGGTGTCAAAACCGTACAGGTGGAGATCAAGGAATGATGGGTTTCATGCGCCATTTGATCCGTCCCGCCGGAATCGCCGCGGCGCTCGCCGCCGGCCTGTCCGTGGCCCTGGTGGGCAGCGGCACCCAGACCTGGGAGATGGATTCCTACAACGATTTCGTCCGCGGCCACTTCGACGGCATCTCCGTCAGCCGCGAAGGCCGCCTGTCGCTTTCCCCCAAAGTGGACACCATCTTCACCTCCGACCAGCCGGTGATCTGGAGCGTGGCCCAGGCCTCCGACGGCACGCTCTACGCCGCCACCGGCCACCGCGGCCGCCTCTACCGCATCGATCCCGCCGGCAAGTCCTCGCTCTTATGGACCGCCGAGCAGCCGGAAATCTTCGCCGTCGCGGTGGATGCCACGGGCGCGGTCTATGCCGCCACGTCCCCCGAGGGCAAAGTCTATCGCATCGTCAACGGCAACGCCGAGGAATATTTCGCACCGAAAGCGCGCTACATCTGGTCGCTGGCCGTCGCGCCCGATGGCGCACTCTACGTGGGCACGGGCGAACAGGGCAAGATTTTCCGCGTGGAAGGCCCCGGCAACGGCGAGCTGTACTACGATACCGGACAATCGCATATCACCGGCATGGCCGTGGATTCGCAAGGCCGCCTGCTGGCGGGCACCGAACCCAACGGCCTCCTCTACCGCATTACCGCCAAGGACAAGGCCTTCGTGCTCTACGATTCCTCATTGCCCGAGATCCGCTCCATCGTGCCCATGCCCGATGGCACGGTGTACGCCGCCGCGCTAGGCGGGTCGGTTGCCAAGCGAGCGCAGGCCGCACAGCAAGCGGCCCAAGGAATGTCCGGTGTCCCGACTATCGCCTCCACCACGATTACGGTGGAGGCCCAGGCCGGCAGCGAAATCAAACCGCCGGAAGCCAAGCCGCAGCAACAGCCGGTCGCCGTGCCTCAGGTCTCGACGCCGGCGGCGCAGGCGGACACCAGCGGCGTCGACAAGTCGGCGGTCTATCGCATCAATCCCGACAACACCGTGGAAACGCTGTGGAGTTCCAAGGAAGAGAATGTCTACGACCTGCTGGCTCTGCAGAATCAGGTGCTGTTCTCGACCGACCAGAACGGCCGCATCTACGGGCTGGCGCCGGATCTCCGCATCACCCTGGTCACCGAGACCGGCGAGGGCGAAACCACCCGCCTGCTGCCCTCCGAGCACTCCATACTGGCCGCCACCGGAAACATGGGCCACATTTTTCGTTTGGGCGAAAAGCCGGGCTCGAGCGGTTCTTATGAAGCTCCCGTGCACGATTCCGGCACCGCCTCGCGATGGGGAAGCGTAAGCTGGCGCGCCGACGTGCCGGCCGGATGCGGCCTGGTATTTCGCACCCGCTCCGGCAATTCCGCGCGCCCCGATCGCACCTGGAGCGAATGGTCGGGCCCGCTCACCGATTCCAGCGCCTCGCGCATCACCAGTCCCAATGCGCGCTTCATCCAGTGGAAGGTGGAGATGTCCGGCAGCGCCGGCGCCACCCCGCTTCTGAACAGCATCACCCTGGCCTACCTGCCGCAGAATTCGCCGCCGGTAGTGAAGAGCATCAGCGTCATCAGCCAAGCTACTCTCACGCCGCAATCCACCAAACCCTCCTCCGGTTCCTCTTCCGCCGCGTATAGCGTTACCGTGAGCGGAGACACCGCCGATACCACCGCCGCGACGTCCGCCGGCACGCCCACGCAGACGCTCACCCGGGCCGCGTCGCAACAGATCACCGTCAGTTGGCAGGCCGAAGATCCCGATGGCGACCGGCTGGTCTACAGCCTCTATTTCCGCGCCGAAGAGGAGACCCAGTGGATGCTGCTGCGCGCCGGCACGCACGACACCTCGCTCACCTTCGATGCCGATATTCTGGCCGACGGCAAATATTATTTCCGCGTCGTCGCCTCCGACCGCGAAGCCAACCCGCCGGCTAGCGCGCGCGAAGCGCAATTGACCAGCACCCCGGTGATGATCGACAACACGCCGCCGGCCATCACTCTGGGCACGGTGCGATACGCCGGCGGCGCCGCGCATGTGGAGTGGGAAGCCGCCGACGCCAGTTCCGCCTTGCGCCGCTGCGAGTATTCGCTCGACGCCGGCGATTGGGTACCGATGGAGGCCGTCGACGGCGTGATCGATTCGCCGCGCGAGAAATTCTCGCTCGATCTGCCCGGTCTGAAGGCCGGCGAGCATTTGCTGGTAGTCCGCGTGGCCGATAACGCCAACAACACCGCCACCGCACGAGTAATCCTGAAATGACCCAAACTGCCAATCGCCTGGCGCGCATCCTCGCCGCCACGCCTCTCCGTCTCGCCGACGTGTCCGATGCCGGTGCGTCGCAGCCGCCCGCTCCCGGGCATTGGTCCAAGAAAGAAATCCTCGGCCATCTGATCGATTCCGCGTCCAATAACCACCAGCGCTTCGTGCGAGCGCAACTGGCGCCGAGCCTGGAAACGCCCTCGTATGAACAGGAACGCTGGGTGGCGGCGCAGAACTACGCCACGGAGAGTTGGCCCGACCTGGTGAATCTCTGGCTGCTCTACAATCGCCACCTGCTGCATATCCTCCGCAACGTGCCGGAGGCGTCGCTCTCGTGCCCGTGTGCCATCGGCGGCAGCGCACCGGTACCGCTATCGGAAGTCATCGACGGCTACGTCGATCATCTGGAGCATCATCTCGGTCAGATCCTGGGGTGAACGGCGCCACGCCTTGGCGCCTTTCTCCGCCTCCGGGCACGGCGCCGCCAACCAAACCCCGGACGCCAAACGCATGGTCACGGCGTCGATTCAAAGGCCGACCGCTGACTGCTGACCGCTGACCGCTTGCGGCGAAGCCGCGTTGTGCCACACTACCCCTAGGTGCGTTTGACTCCGCGGATCTTCGGCTGGCTCCTGCGCCGCAGTGTGTTCGCGGCCTTCGACGACGGCTGTCTGGCGATTGCCAAAGGCGCGGCCTATTCCGCTCTGCTCTCGTTCTTCCCGGTGCTCACTTCCGCCGCCACCATTCTGGTGCAGACGCGCGCCGAGTTCGTCTCCAGGACGCTTGAGGACGCGCTTTCTCAAATCGTCCCGCCGGGGACCGAAGACCTGGTAGTGCAGCAGTTCCGGGTCACCGGGGCGCGTCCGGTCTCGCTGCTCATCGTGGCCGGCATCGTTTCCGTTTGGGCGGCTTCCGGAGTGATCAAGAGCCTGATGGATGGGTTTCACGACATCTATCGCGTGCCGCGCAGCCGAGGCTTTCTGCAGGAGCAAGGCTTGGCCATCGCCCTGGTGCTGTTGTCCGCCTTCCCGCTGATCTGCGCCACGGGGCTGGTGATTTTCGGCGCGCAAGTGGAGAGAACCGCGCTCCACTGGATGAAATTGGATCCCGCCCTGACGCAGCTCTCCGGGGCCACGCGCCTGGTCAGCCGCGGGGCACGCTATCTGCTGGCTTTCGTTACGATGGTCTCAGTCACCAGCATGCTGTACTTTTTCGGCCCTTTCCGCAGACAGCGATGGCGCTACGTATGGCCCGGCGCCGTATTGGCGACGCTTTGCTGGTTGTTGGCCACCGCCGGATTCGCGTGGTACGTCCGCAATATCGGCAACTACAACGTGATGTACGGGTCGGTGGGCGCCGGCATCGCGTTGCTGGTGTGGATGTACCTGATGGCCGTGATCGCCTTGATCGGCTGCGAATTCAACGCCGAATACGAGCGCGCGTCGGCCGGCGCCGCGCGGCATTCGGCGCAAGGTAAGTAGTACCCGATCACGAGGGCAAAAGGGCAGCGCCCATGCTGTCCAAGTAATTAGTTTAGCTGCCTGGCAAGCTGGCTTGAGCTTGAGGCGGCGCTTCCAAACGGCTCAATAGCTCGGCGGTGCCGGCCGTGTCGGAGTGGTTCTCGCCGAGGATCTTGCGCCGGCCGATTAGACCCCTGCGAAGGAGCGGAAGGGCGTCCGTGACATCGCCGGCTTCGGCTAGTCACCAGATCGCGTACCAACGAAGGGGCCGGCGGCAAATACGTCTCGTTCGGCTGAAGCGCGGCCAGATAGGCACGGGCGATCAGGCCGCCCATGCTGTGAGCCACCAGGTCGATCTGCGGCACCTGCGTGCCATCGTCGTATGTGATTTGATTGAGAAACGTGCCGAGGTCGTTGCCCAAGGTTTCAATCGGTTCGTTGGGACCTTCCAGGCAATTGTCGAACAGATACACCACCGGCACGCCGTCCAACACCAGATACTGCGCCAGATTGCCGAAAGTGGTCACCGAACTGGTGGCCACCGCGCAAGCGTTGGCAAAACCGGTGATCCAGCCGTTTAGCAACACCACCGGGGGCCGCGTGCTGCCGTTCGGCACGGTGAGGCGAGGCTTCACCACCACATCCACGTTGGTATGCATCTCTTCGCCGGTCGCGCTGATGGCCGACAGCGTGACCGCATACTCGCCCGGTTTCGCCTTCGAGGAGCCCGCCAGCAGAATCTGATCTTGCGCCTGGTTCGGCGCCACTACCAGGCCGGCTACATCCTGGCCGTCGATGGTCACACGCCGCGTCTTCGCGTGGAGCATGAAATCCAGCGTGCCGGCCTCCGCCGGGATCTCGGCCGTCTCGCCCATCCGGAGTTCATACCGGGTTTGCAGCACCACCATCGGCTTGGTGGTCTGGGACAGGGCGCAGACCGCGCCACACAAAATCAATCCCGCGGCGATCACGATGCGGCGGAACGCAGCACGGGCACACTCCTTCACGGAACGGGGCATCCTACAATCAAGACGCCGCAGTCCGAAAGATCGCGCAGGCGAGTTTGTCAGCGAACGGTGCGTATTCCCACGGTAGCGCGACAGTCGAGCAGTCGAGCACCCGCCCCACAACCGGTAGTGCCTGAAAGGTGCGTTGATTGCAGATTGCGATATTTTTCCGTTCACAAAAATGTTGAACGAACCAGTTTTTCACTTTGGACTCCGCGAGGTTCTAAACGGAGTTCAAATTGAGATCACGATGCCCGCGTATCGAGATGGCTTGGAAGCCAACCGATGACCACTTTTTGGGCATCCTCGTCCCAGAAAAAGTAGATGCGCAGGCAGTAGCGTTCGTCCCGGTCGGAACCCTTCCGCAGATGGAGATCCAAGAGGCATTTTTTCTCACCACCGATGGGGTATATGACCTTGTACTCGTCACCCTCTTCGCCAGCGCGGCCAGCACTGATTGAGGGTGTGAGGTCAAGACCGAGTTCTTGCAAACGGCGGCTACACGCTGATCTTTTGGCATCGGCTTCGCTTGGTGAGGTCATCCTCATGGCGTGGTATTCGAGTCCGAGGAGTTCGATAGCTTGATAAATGAGAAGCACGTCTTCAAAACGAGATTTGCTGGTGCCCCTTTCCGTGCGGGGATGAAGAATTATCGTTGCGGAATGGTTCGAGGTGACCCATTGCCCCAAATCCGAGAGAACGGTCGGGTAGCGTTTTCCAATCGCCGGCCCGAAGTTCTTGAGCATTTTAACAACACCTTCGCCATCGCGAGCGTTCTTAAAACCGAAATGAACTTCGATACGAATTCCTGGTGACCGTCGGCTAGCTTCTGTGACGAAGGAATCGACGATGGCACGCTGATATTCAGTGCCCCTTAACAGGAACGCGATGATTAGAATGTCCGCAGCACCCTTGCCGACAGCATCGAAAAGAGCCTGCTTCAGAATATTGAGATTAAATGCGCCGCTGGGAATCTGAGGAATCCAGACAACCGAGTGGTCGGCAACTTCCTTCGCGCATTGTTTATCGATGCTGGTTTTGACAGGATTAAAGAAGCCCGCAACGCAGGCAATTCGCATACGCGACTCCTACATGGGGCTCCATTACTGCCGAACCGCGTCCAGAACGAAACCGATGGGCATACGGATAGATCGCAGTTCATCGATGGGCAACGTGAAGGCCAGCCGTGAAACGAGCTCTCGAAGTTGGGCATCATCAGGGTGGCGCTTGGTCTCGACGCCCTTCCTCGTCGTGAATGCAGCACGGCCAGGTGAAAAATCATGTCTTGGTGCGGCAGGCGCGGTGGTAACGCCGCGCTCGGTAAGAGCAGCCGCAAAATTCCGAATGAGTTGCTGGCGCTTGAACAGTCCCCACTGCTGGTTCAGGGCGAGGCGCCTGGTCGTAGCGAAAAAGTCAACATACCATTGGGGTTCCGCAAGCATGTTCGTCAGCGCTGTTTTTCGACCGCCATCAGAAAGGGAAGAAACGAAATCAGTGGCAATTTGGTGGTGAACTGCTGGAGATAGTTTTGGGATAGATACCCAGGGTTCTCGCGGAGTCTCATGTTCTCCCACCGCCTTTAGTTCTCCGGTCTCGCGATTGGCTATGACCATAAAGGGATAGGCGGGGTTCGAATAGGCTTTCCATGTAACCGGATCGGCCGGAAGGCCGATGAACGGCGCGGGGTCGGGAGCCGGTGCCACAATGGGGCTTGGTTGGCTCGCGTCTTGCTCGGACGGCACGGGGGAGGCCAACTTGTAGATTACATCCACGCCGGTGTACGTCTTCTCGACGACCTTAGGCACGTGAGTCTTGATGAAGAGCCGAAGGTTGCGGCATTGGTAGACAGCGGGAGCGAAAGAAGGAAAGTTTGTTTTGAGCGCAGCTCCGAGACGAACGCCAGCCATCGTTTCGCCTTCAGCAGCACCTACAATCTCAACAATCTTGTCTGTGATTTTGGTAAGCTCATCCATTTAGGGCATTCTCGCTTTCTCGTAAAATCAGAGAACTGGGAACGCGGTTTCCCACGTTCCCAAATCTCTGTCTTACCTTAACTTCGGATCGATCCTTTGAAATCCGTAGTCGCGAGGATGGCCTAACAGAGCAGAAAGGGCTTCGAAATTACCCTATCTTCAAGACTGGCATCGACTTTTTGCCAGCACCCTGTGGCTACCGGTTTAGTCCCATCTCCGATTCTGCGTAGCCGTACTGCTGGCTGGAACGAGCCACGGCTTTGTCACGCATCAGTCTCATAGTAGTGCAGACCTGCTTGATTTGTCAAATATTTTCGCTTGCTTGGCGGTACTAGGCGAAGAAAATACGCAAATCTAAGGTCTTTAGGCACATTGACTTGAGCGACGGCTCGGCTATGGTCGCGGGCGCAACGGGGCGATTGGGTCGCCGCCGTGCCGGACGCATCCGGCCAAAAACAGACGGGCGAGCACAGTGAAGCGCCAGCCTTTACACGTAATGGTGGCGAAGGTATTGTTCACAATGACGGTTCCTTTTTTGGGGTTTGCGCGGTCTGCCCCCAGCCCGAGTTTTGCGGCGCGCAGCGAGCTGGCGGAAGTATTCGGAGTCACGCTTTGCGGCTACGGCGGTCCCGCCCTTGTGCCCCATGAGGGCGGCGGTGCTCATGCGCTGTTGACTGATTAGATCGTCTACCAGTGCGAGAGCGGCGCGGAGGTTTTCACGGGAGCAGGCGATACGGTTTTGAGGAAGGTCTGGGGTCGTTTCCAAGATCAGATCGGTATCGGCGATCGGGTTGCGGAGAGCCTTTAGCGAGTCTCGGTTGCCATACCTTCACGGTACGGCGGTTTCCGGCCACATTGCAAGCATTCGCTGTTTTGGCTTCAACGCACGTCAACGCACATTTCAGGCACCGCCCCACCTCCTCCCCGTGATAAACTAAATACGAACAGTTACCACGCCAGATCTTCATTTAAAGATCCGGGCTTTCGATGACCCGCACAAGTCATTGAAAATAAATAGTGGATTGAGGGGGCGGATGATGCGTTACGGAACGGCGATCACACCAAAGCTGGCGTTTGCGGCTCTCCTTGCCTTATGCCACGCAGTCGCGGTGGCGGCCACCACGCCAAAATCCGTGGTGGATGCGGTCGGATTCGAAGCCAAAGTCAAACCCATCCTGAAGAACACCTGCACCGGCTGTCATAACGCGAGCGTCACGTCGGGAGACGTTAACCTGCTTCCCTATCTTGACTCGGCCACCGTTCTGAACGACCGCGCTTCGTGGGAAAAGATCATCCACAAAATCGAAGCCGGCGAGATGCCGCCCGAGGGGATGCCGAGTCCACCGCAGGATCAGATGACCGCGCTGGTGAAGTTCATTCAGGGCGAGTTCGACAAGGCCGACGCGCTGGTGAAACCCGACCCCGGCCGCGTCACCGCCAAGCGCCTCAATCGCAACGAGTACCGCAACACCATCCGCGACCTCCTGGCGGTCGATTTCCGCGCCGACAAAGATTTCCCCACCGACGACTCCGGCTACGGCTTCGACAACATCGCCGACATCCTCACCGTCTCCCCCTTGCTGATGGAAAAGTATCTCAACGCCGCCGAAGCCATCGCGTCCCGCGCCATGGGGGCCGACCCGCTGCCAAAGAAGCCAATCGAAGCCACCTCGGACCTCAACAATAAGACTCTGCGCCGCCTGGACTACAGCACCGTCGAAGCCAGTCAGCGCCTCGATTTCGACGCGGAATACCTCGTCCGGTTCGGTTTCCCGGGCGAGCGCGCGGCCGATGCCAAACCGGTCAAGATGGCTTTCTTCATGGACGGCCAGCTTCTCAACACCATGGATGTCGAAACGAAGCCATCCGGGCTGGTCTATTTCGACCCCTTTTCCGATGGCGAGATGCGCCTGTATTTGCCCGCCGGCGATCACGTTTTCCGCGCCGCCTTCCTGGACGATGGGTTCGTTTCCAAATTCACCACCGACAAAGACGCCTACGACAGGAAGAAGAACAAGTTCATCGGCTCCATTACCTTTGTGGGTCCGTTCCCCTCCAAAGTCGAAAAGACCAGCCGCAAGAAAATCCTGATCTGCGACCCCGCTGCCGGCCCGCTTTGCGTCGATAAAATTGTCACCAATCTGGCGCGCCACGCCTACCGCCGCCCCGTGACCAGGCTCGAAGTCGCGGCGCTCATGAAGTTTGTGGCGCTCGCCAAGTCGCAGGGCCAATCCACCGAACAGGGCATCCAACTGGCCCTGGAAGCCATGCTGGTATCTCCCGAGTTCCTCTTCCGCATCGAGCGCGACCCCAGCCCCACGGACCCCGAAAAAACCCACCGCCTATCGGATCTCGAACTCGCCACCAGGCTGAGCTACTTCCTGTGGAGTTCCATGCCCGATGACGAATTGCTGACCCTCGGCGAATCGGGCAAGCTGCATGAACCGGCGGTACTGGACGCGCAGTTGAAGCGCATGATGACCGACAAGAAGGCGGCCGCTTTCGCCGACAACTTCGCCGGACAATGGCTCGAAGTTCGCAATCTGGATTCGATCAATCCCGACCCGAAAAAATTCCCCGCATGGACCCCCGAACTCAAGGAAGAGCTGCGCACCGAAACCCGCATGTTCTTCCAATACGTGCTGAGCGAAAACCGGCCCATCTCCGAGTTTGTCGACGCCAGGTACACCTTCCTCAACGAACGTCTGGCTAAGTATTACGGCGTCGAAGGAGTGAAAGGCCCCGATTTCCGCAAGGTCGAGCTCGCTACCGACCAGCGTGGCGGCATTCTGACGCAGGGCAGCGTGCTGGCGGTGTCCAGCTACCCCAATCGCACCTCGCCCACCATTCGCGGCAAGTACATCCTCAACAATCTGCTGGGTACGCCGCCGCCCCCGCCGCCGCCCGACGTGCCGGCGCTCGACGTTTCCAAAGTGGGAAGCGACGTGTCGCTCCGCAGCCAGCTCGAAGAGCACCGCGCCAATGCGGTTTGCGCGTCGTGCCACAGCAAGATGGATGTGCTCGGCTTCGGCCTCGAAAACTACGACGCCATCGGCAAGTGGCGCACCGCGGATGGCAAGTTTCCCATTGACGTAAGCGGCACCATGCCGAATGGAAAGTCCTTCTCCACCGCGGCCGAAATGCGCACCGTGCTGCTCGATAGCATGCCCGCGGTTTCGCGTTGCCTCACCGAGAAGATCATGACGTACGCCCTGGGACGCGGGACTGAGCCTTACGACAAACGGGCTCTGGACCTGATCGACAAGAACCTGGTTGCCGATGGTTACCGGTTCCAGACGTTGATCCACGAAGTCGTGACCAGCTTGCCGTTCCAGTCGCGGCGCGGCGAACTGGTCACCGCCCCCGTCACAGCTACAGCCGAAAAATCGAAGGAGATAGCCCCGAAATGATTACCCGCAAGACTCTGCACAGACGCACTTTTCTGCGCGGTTTAGGAACCGCCGCCA
>Ga0182018_10001418_pt1 | contig 27335 bp, 16 predicted proteins | sample 812P2MmetaG_FD_120490 | JGI IMG/M metagenome (GOLD analysis project Ga0182018, IMG submission 120490) | Permafrost microbial communities from Stordalen Mire, Sweden - 812P2M metaG | ecosystem: Environmental > Terrestrial > Soil > Wetlands > Permafrost | place: Sweden: Stordalen | collected...
ACACAGACTGTCTAGGCTAGAATGACGCGCCTGAAATGCTGGTGGCCGGCTTACGGAGGTTGTCGAGATGGGGGTTAGAGCTCCGCTACCGGAGTTGCTGGAGTTTTTGGCCGTGTACGATGACAGGATTGTTGCGCTGGCTCTGGCGGTGCGGCGATTCGTGCTGACCGAAACGCCGCGTGCGACAGAGTCGATTTACGACGCCTACAACGCCGTGGCGATGGGTTATTCGTTTACGGGTCGACTGAAGGAAAGCTTTTGCCACATCGCGGTTTACAGCAAGCACGTGAATTTGGGTTTCAACCGGGGTGTGGATCTGGCTGACGGTCGTGGAATTCTGCAGGGGAAAGGGAAGCAGGTCCGCCATGTCACAATCCGTGAAACGGGCGATTTGAAAAACTCTTACCTGGCGCGTTTGCTGCGTGCGGCAGTTCAGAACGCAAGAGAGCTATGCAGATCGAGCAACGTTCCAGAGATAGCGCCGCATAGCATCGTGAAAGCGATTTATGCGAAAAGGCGACGGCCAGTTCGAAAGTCGTGACATCGAGCCAAGCCGAGAATCGGCACGACCAGACGCGAGGGCCCAGAAGTCAGTGGCTCTCCGGTAGAGGCGAGAGGGCGACGTCTCTGGTGGATTGCCAGGCGATCTGCTGCCAGCGCCCGCTGCGTTTTGCGTAGACCGACAGGATAAGAATGTTGATATCGAAGGGGTCGGGTTGCACGCGGCGGTCGGTCACGCGCACCAGATACTCGCCGTTGAGCACCGCGGTGTTTCCGAGCGCGCGCACGTGCATATTTTTCGCCTGCCAGGAAATGTAGTGAATCTGGCCGGAACGAATGGCCTCCAGCATGCTGGCCTTGGTATCGACCTTTCCGCTGGCATGGACGTAGGTGAGGTCGTCGGCCAGGATTTTTTCGAGTGACGCTACGTCGCTGCGAACCAACGCCGCAGTGCGCCCATTTTCCGCAGCGAGCACTTCGGCGGAGAGTGAATCGCTGGTCTCCTGCCGTGAGGCCGTAGCGCTCATTGCTCCGGCGAACAGCAAGACTCCAACTGCACACAAGAATTTCATTCCATCGCTCCCGTGACGGAAATTGCTTCCTGCGAGTGGCTATCGAAGTTTCCCGATTGAGATGGTTATAGCCGTGTTTTCCAGGAAAGTACAAGCAGAATCAATCGCCTAGAGTAGCAGCGACGGCGGGTATTGGGCCGTTAGTGGGGCGGGCCGGTTCAGGGGCAGGTTGCGCCCGCGCAGGCAAAGGTGTGCCGGTCGCCAGTCCGAGGGGAGCATCGGTCTTAGCTTGACGCTCGTGCTTGGCTTCGCTCTTAGAGAAGAGCTTGGCAGTCAGCAGCATGGCGGCGAATGTGACCGCTAGCAATTCGACTTGCCGCGCGACAGTGAGCATCGACGCGTTGCCGAGAAGCGTCAACCCCGCAAAGCAAAACAGCAAGTGGACGCAGAACACCTGCAGGGAGGACTGTCCCATCAATACCAGAGGACGGATTGCAAGCGGCTTGTTGAGGAACGACTGCGCCACGACCAGCAGTACCCCAACGGCGACGAAATTCAGCAGCCGCAACGGTCCCAGGTGCCACTTGTCGAACAGGAACTCGTAACGGCCGAGCTCCACGCCATGCTCCAGCATGCGGCGCAACGCGAACAGAGGACAAGTAATCAGCAGCGCAGGGATGGCGGCGCGCCTTGCCCATTTTTCGATGGGTAGATCGCCTTGGGCCCAGCGCACGCCTAGCCAAATCCCCGCGATCCACAGGAATTGCCACGCCCAGAGATCAAAAGAACCCATCTCATTCAGCGGGATATGCGTGGGAACGACCTTGCTCATGAAGGCGTGCTCGGATTGGCGAAAACCAAATTGCGCACACATCCAGACGACCAGGGCCGACAGCAAAATGGGCTTCCAGCCGATGCGGCGCGTCAACAAAAGCGCCGCGGAGGTGAAAACCAAAAAAATGATGTACATCGGGAGGATGTCCAGGAGAGGAGGTCGATAAATGAGCAGAGCGGCTTCGGAGATGGATTGTTTGGCTCCGGCGATGAAATAGAAATCGAGGAGATTGTGCAGACCGGGCCGGTCGCCGCGGGAAGCGATAGGTATCGCGACCAGGAAGGCGAAGGCGAGCAAGAGAGCGTGATAGCCGTAAAGGCGCAAGGTCCGCGACCACAGTTTCAGGGTCATGGGGCGGTAGCCGTCGTGCTGCGCCATGCGGTAATAGATGCGGCCGGTGAACAGAGCCGAAAGGAAGATGAAACCTTCCGCCGCGGAAACGAAGCCGAACGGCTGATTGACGTAGGCGCTGGCCGCGGTGGGAAGGTGGGTCAGGGTGATCCAGACCAGCATCAGCCCGCGCAAAGCGTCGAGTTCAAGGCGGCGTCCCATTGTAGTTAGATACCAGGGAGGTGGGAGTGGTTTCAGAGTGACGAAAAGAGTTTGTGTTGAGAACTGGGGAGGAAGTGAGGGGCGGACGGCGACGAAACCGCCATTCGGGAGAATGGCGTTCCCCGGAAGAGCCAGAAGCGGCTTTTTCGGGCTCTACAAGCAGCCAATATCTGATCAAATGTAGGAGGCGGGGCTTAAGAAGGAGAATTTCGAAGGGATGTTCGACCGACGAGTGGGTGAGGTTAACAGCAGGAAACTTCGAGATTCGCGTGGAACTGCTGCTGAACCTTAGCTTACGAGCCTGAGCCGGAGCCCGAAGTTTTGGGAGGAGGTGGTGCACCGCCTCCGGTACCTCCAGCGCCGCCGCCGCTTCCACCGGAGCCACCACTGCCTCCGCTTCCGCCGGAGCCACCACTCCCACCGGTTCCACCGCTTCCGCTACCACTACCGCCGCTGCCTTGGCCGCCTCCGCTGCCACCGGAACCGCTGCCGCCGGTACCACCGCCGCCACCACTTCCGCTGCCACCACCGGAACCACCTGAGGATGCGCCGGTGACGGTATTCGTAGCCGCGCCGAAAGTATGGCCCGTGGACCCGCTGAACGCGTAGAGAACGGCAACAATCACCATGGCGATCCCAACAATCAGGAGTGCATACTCGGCTGCATCTTGGCCGGATTGCTGATGCCAAAGTCGCTTGAGGGTCTTGCGCATGACAAACACCTTGAATTAGCGGGGACTACACCAGGATTGCGATTCCGTTAACGACCTAGTCTAGCGCGTTCTGGCGGGTGGCACAAGATGGGGGGAGCGGGGTGGCGCGGGGTGCGGGGACGAGGCAATGTGCCATGACGGACCTACGTTGGTTGGCAGCGTGGCGGCGAATCGAGGTGGTCGGAACTTAGGGGGTAGGGAGAAAAAGCCCTAGGGCTCCGCGGGCTCCGCCCTTCGCCACAAGAGGGCGCCCCGCTTGCAAATTGCGATATTAGTCGTGCCGCAAGGCGATCATGGGATCGACGGTCATAGCGCGTCGCGCGGGGATGCAGCATGCGGCTACGGCGACCAGGGTGAGTGAGATGGCCACGGCAGCGAAGGTGAGCGGATCGGTGGAGCTGATGCCGAATAGCAGGCTGCTGATGAAACGCGTCAGCGCAAGCGAGGTTCCGAGGCCGATGGCGACCCCGGCCAGCGTGAGTTTTAATCCGCGGGAGATCACTAGCCGGAGGATGCTGTTCGGCGCGGCGCCGAGTGCCATGCGGATGCCGATCTCGCGGGTTTGCTGCGAGACGATATAGGACATTACGCCGTAAACGCCGATGAGCGCGAGAATAAACCCGAGCCCGCCGAAGATGCCCAGGAGCATGCTCTGCGATTTGGGCGCGGCATTGTGTTCCGCCATCTCCGCGTTGATCGTCTTAATCGAGGTAACGGGCCGGTCCTTGTCAAGGGCCCAAATTCGATCTTGAATCGCGGCTGCGATGGGGAGGGGATCGGGTTTTGTCCGGACCACAATAAAGACTCCCTGCGCGACGCTTGTTTGCGAGAACAACGGCAAATAAATCTCGGGCTTGGGTTGGCCACCGGGATCAAGATCCCGCACGTTTCCTGTAACACCAACAACCTCGCCCCACAACAAGGAACTACTCTTATTGTCTGCGGTAATGCGCTTGCCAAGTACATCGAGGGAGCCGAAGACCTTGCGTGCAAAGGCTTCGTTCACGATGTATGCGGGTGGCTTACCGCGGGTATCGGAACTGCCGAAGTCGCGGCCGGCAAGCAACCGTATGCCGAATGTGCGAAAGAAATCCGGTGCCACGCGGTTCATCCGAACCATTTGGCGTCCGGACTTTGGATCCTTCGCGGATTCCTCCGTTGCGAAGACGGTTTCCGCCACGAGATCGCCGAGAGGAAAGAGTAAGCCGGCCGACGCAGATTCCACGCCGGGAATGGCCCGCGAGCTGTCGAGGACCTGCTGAACGAAATCCGTCGCCTGCTCGGCTTTCGCAAAACGAAAGGTGGGAAAGTCGATGCGCATGGTCACGAGGTGATCAGGACGAAAACCGGGATCCAAGCTAAGAATGCGCGCAAAACTTCGCACCGCGAGAGTCGCACCGATCACCAGCGTTACCGCGAGCGCGATTTCTCCCACAACCAACAACTGGCGCAGCAGGTTGTGACCGGCACCGGCGTTGCCTGCGCTTGCACTCTCTTTCATGGCTATGCCTACATCCTGTCGCGAACTCAGCAGCGCCGGAGCGAGACCGGAGAGCAACGCGGCCAACAACGACGCTCCTAAGGTGAAATATGCGACACCGCTTTCGACGCCGATGCTTTGCAGTCGAGGGGTGTCGGATGGGAGCAAGGCGCTCAGGCTGTGAGTTGTCCACAAGGCAATCAGAAAAGCGCAAGCGCCGCCGATTAGCGCGACGAGGAGACTTTCGACGAGTTGCTGGCGCAGCAGCGCGCCGCGAGTGGCTCCGACAGCGGAGCGAATGGCGAATTCGCGGCGGCGTGACCAGCCGCGTGAGAGAAATAGATTGCTGACATTGGCGCAGGCGATCAGCAGGACGAACCCGACGGCGCCGAACAGAATGAGCAGAGGCGTGCTGGCGTCGCCCAACAAAAACGGTTTCAGCAAAGTGGCATGCAAGCTCCAGCCTTTGTCTGCGTCGGGGTAGCTGGCGGCGAGTCGAGCAGCGATAGAGTCGAGCTCTTTCTGGGCTTGTTCAACGCTGGTCTGCGGCTTCAGCATCGCGAGCACATAGAAATCGTGATTTTGGCGTGCGGTGCGTTGTTCCTCAGTGGGAACCAAAGGAGTCCAGATCTCATCGTCGGTGGGGAAATCGAGTTTCGGCTGTTCCGCCATGACACCGATGATTGTTTGCGATTGGCCGTCGAGGAGTACCGATTTCCCTACCGCGGCGGGGTCGGCGCCGAATCGTTCGCGCCACAAGCGATACCCGAGGATCACCACATGTGTGCCCGGTTGCATGTCCGAGGCGGTGAATCCGCGGCCGTAGAGCGGCTTGATGCCGAGAAGCGGGAAGAAATCTTCACTGATCTCGCTGCCTTCGACGCGATCGGGTTTGCCGCCGGCCACGAGTTCGTTCGAGGACGATTGGTAGGGCGAGATGGAGAGAAGTGTGGTCGAGGTCGCGCGGATGTCATTGATGTCCGGCAGGGACACGCCAAGATGCGAGAAGTCGAAAAGCGTGCTGCGGGCGCAGATATCGATCAGGCGGGGAGCGTCGCGGAAGGGCAGCGGACGGAGGATGACGGCGTTGACGACGGAGAAGATGGCGGTGTTGGCACCAATGCCGAGTGCGAGGGTGAGAATGGCGACCGTCGTGAAGCCGGGATTTTTGCGCAGGGTGCGGGCGGCGAAGCGGAAGTCCTGGGCGAGATTGTCTAGCCAGGTCCATGACCATTGGTCGCGGGTGACGGTCTGGATTAGCGCGACGTTGCCGAATTCGCGGCGGGCGGCGTGGGCGGCTTCGTCGGGGGAGGCGCCACGATTAATGCGGTCTTGCGCGGACATTTCTAGATGCGCGCGGAGCTCTTCGTTGAGTTGGGCTTGACGCCGTTTGCGAACCCGCAGAAATTTCATCGTTAGTTCTCCTCGCAAGAACCGGGCGGAGCAAGCCTCGCCCCTACAAAAGCTGGAGGGAGATCACTCATAGCGGAGAGCCACCAGCGGATCTACGCGCATAGCGCGGCGGGCTGGGATGTAACAGGCGGCTAACGCTACGACGGCGAACAGCGCGGCTACGGCTGCGAAGTCGAGTGGGTCGGTGGCGCTTACGCCGTAGAGCAGCGTGCCCAGGAAGCGCGTTAGCGCGAAGGCGGCGAGTAGGCCGACGACAATACCTGTGAGCGTCAGCGAAAGACCTTCGTTCACTACGAGTTTGAGAACATCGCGGCGTTGGGCGCCTAGCGCCATGCGGATGCCGATCTCGCGGGTGCGCTGGCCTACGAAGAACGAGATGACGCCGTAGATTCCGATGATTCCGAGGATCAGCGCGAGCGCCGCGAAGGCACCGAAGAGGGCGGTTATCGATCTTGGCGCGGCGGCTGCGTCGGTGAGGATTGTCGGCATGGATTTTACTTCGCTGACGGGCGCTTCGGGATTCAGCGAGGAGGCTAGTCCGCGAAGAGATTGTTCGAGCTGCGGCGCGGTAGAGGCGGAGCGAATTACAAGCGTCATTTCGGCCGGGACGCTTCCGTTTTCGAGTGTGGCGCCGGGGCCGTAAGGAACGTAGACGAGGCCGTCCATGAAGTCGGGAGTGTTTTGGCGAAGGTTGTAGCCGCGGACGTCGGAAGCGACGCCTACGATGGTGCACCAGTCGTTTTGCCCGAGAAAGCGTAGGTGTTTTCCGACCGCGTCCTGGCCGGGCCAGAAGCGGCGCGCGGTTTCGGCGCTGATGATGGCGGTGCGCGGATTACCGGTGGTGTCGGCTTCGGTGAATTCGCGTCCCCGCAGAACAGAGATTCGCATGGTGCTGAAATAGCCGGGGGAGACGGCGTTGAGCCAGAACAGTGGCGCGGGCTTGTCGTTGGTGGGCAGGTAGTTTTCTACATCGGCAGAACGCTTGGTCACTCTTCCGTCGAGTGGAAGCGTGCTGACGAGCCCGGCGTCGCGGATGCCGGGGAGCGCGTGAACTCCGCCTAGGAGATCGTGATAGAAAGAAAAGCAGCGGCCGGGCTCACTGCAGAAGGATTCGTTGGGAGTGACGCGCGCGGTCAAGACATTTTCGGAGCGAAAGCCGGGGTTGACGTGGGACAGCGCGTAGAGGCTGCGAATCAACAAGCCGGCGCCACTGACGAGCAGCACCGCGAGCGCTAGTTCGGCGATGACCAGGATGCTGCGCACGCGGCGGCCGGTGCAAGCAGTGGCGCCGCGGCTACCAGCTTTGAGCGATTCGGTGATCTCGGCGCGCGAAGATTGAAAGGCCGGTGCGATGCCGGAGACGATCCCGGTGAAAATTACCAGCACGGCGGTGAACAGGAGAACGCGCCAGTCGATGGCCACCTCGACGAGGCGCGGCGTGTCTGCGGGCAGCGCGGACTTGAGCAGCGACACCCCGATTCCCGCGAAGAACAGGCCGAGCGCTCCACCGATCGCGGCCAGGAGCACCGTCTCGGTGATCAACTGGCGTACGATGCGATGGCGCGCGGCCCCCATCGAGGCGCGAATGGCGATTTCTTTTTCGCGGACCGACGCGCGCGAGAGCGTGAGGTTGGCGACGTTCGCGCAGGCGATCAGCAGAACCAGGGCGACGGCTACGAGCAGGATCAGCAGGCGCGTGCGCACGTCGCTCGCGAGGCCGGCCTGCAGCGAAACGGCGGAAGCACTGGCGTTCCAACTGGTCGGCATGGGCCAGGGAAACAATGGCGGGAGTTGCGATTGCAGCAAGCGGATTTCGGCGTCGGCTTGTTGCGTAGTCGCGCCCGGGCGCAAGCGGCCGATCACCGGCATGAAGTCGCCGGCCCAATACGTGGATGTGTTGCGCGAATCCATGTCAAGTGGAATCCAGACGTCGGATTGCGGCGATGGGAAACGGAAGTCGCGCGGCATCACACCGACGATCTGGCGCGCAACGCCTTCGAGGTTGATCGAGCGACCGATGATGTTGGGGTCGGAGGCGAACCGCCGCTGCCAGAGAGACTGGCTCAGAATCACGTAGCTATTTTGGCCGACGAGATCTTCGCCGGCGCGGAAGGTTCTCCCGATCGCTGCGTCCGCACCAAGGACCGAAAACAGTTCAGCGGAAACCAGGGTGCCGTTCAGCCGGATGGGATCGCCGAAACCCGTGAGATTGAACTGGTAGCCTTCGACATAGCCCGCCAAATCCATGGTGCGGGATTGTGCGCGAAGGGCGACGAGGGCGCCTTTGGGATAGGTGGGAAAGTTGGGATAGGTGCCCGTTACGCTGACGAGTTGTTCCGGACGCGGATATGGCAGCGGACGGAGGAGGACGCCGTTTACCAGGCTGAAGATCGCGGTGTTTGCGCCGATGCCGAGAGCCAGGGTAAGAACCGCGATAAGGGTGAATCCCGGATTGCGGCGCAACAGGCGCGCGCCGTGTCGCAAGTCCTGCAGCAGATCTTCGAGCCACGTCCACGCCCACTGATCGCGGGTGACATTTTCTATTAGGCCGACGTTGCCGAATTCGCGGCGCGCGGAGTGAGCGGCTTGCACCGGGGATTCGCCGCGGTCGATGCGATCTTGCGTGGCCATTTGCAGATGGCTCTCAATTTCCCGTTCGAGATTTTCCTGCTTGTGATTGTCGCGTCCAGAGTTCCTCACTGTTGTGCTCCTAGCAAACGCCGGGCGGAGCGAGCCCCGCCACTACCAAGGCTGTCACTCATAACGCAAGGCCACTACAGGATCGACGCGCATGGCGCGGCGGGCTGGGATGTAGCAGGCGGCCAGCGCGACGAGTGTCAGGATTACGGCGACGCCGATGAACGTGAGCGGATCGGTGGCGCTCACGCCGTAGATCATGCTGCCCATCAATTGCGTCAGCGCGATCGAAGCGGCGAGGCCGATGACCACGCCGATCGCCGCCAACCTTGCGCCTTGGCTCAAGACCATCCGCAGCACGCCAATACGGCTCGCGCCCAACGCCATGCGCAGGCCGATCTCGCGCGTACGCTCGCCGACCAGGTAGGAGATGACGCCGTAGATGCCGATGCTGGAGAGCAACAGCGCAAGGGCAGCGAAGACCCCAAGCAGGATCGTCGAGAAGCGCCGTGCTGCGAGCGTGCCGGAGATAATATCGTCCATCGTTTGCGGTTCGTAGATGACTTGCTCGCCGTTGATTTGCCGGTTGGTCTGGCGTAGCGCCTCGAGCAGGTGCGCTGCCGTAGCCGCGCTACGCACAACCATGAATGTCCCGCCGCCGCCCGGCACGGTGGCGATGTAATCGTCGGGCATCTGCAAACAGTTAAGGTACATCTGCGCGCGGAGTTCCTGAGTGTCGTCGGAGTCAAGTCCCCACTGGTGTACGTGCCCGACCACGCCGACAATCTGTACTAGGGTGCTGTTGCCGCTGAGATCGACATGATTCAAGCGAATGCGCTTTCCCAGCGGGTCTTGGTCGCCAAAGTATTTCCGCGCGAAGATATCGTCCACCACGGCCACAAACGGCGAGCGCTCATCGTCATGGACGCTGAAAAAGCGTCCGCGCTCGAGTGGGATGCCCATGACCTTGAGATAGCTCGGCTGGACGACGTAGCTGAGCGTCCACTTCATGTCGTTCTCGTTGGTGGGTTTCGGCTGGCCATCAATCCAGAAAAGCTGCTCATCATCGGACCCCATGGGGAAGGCGCCCCAGGACTGTGAGGCTGCCTCGACGCCTGGTGTGGCCGCGAATTTGGCGTCGAGATCGCGGACGTACGCGCGGATTGTAGCGGGCGGCGCGTGGAGCAGCGAAGGCGGCAGCGACAAGCCGAACGTTAAGACGTTATTGGGCCGAAATCCGGGATCGACGCTCCAGAGCGCGATAAGACTCCGGATGGTTAGGCCTGCGCCAACCAAAAGCACCAGTGCCATGGCCATCTCCATCACGACGAACACGTCTTGCGCGCGATTACGCGTCCCGCTTCCGCCGCGGCCGCTTTCTTTTAGCGTTTCGTGCAAGCGGGGTTGCGCTGTTTTCAGCGCCGGGGCCAGCCCGAAAAGAATTCCGGCGAGCAGCGAAACCATCAGGGTGAAGAGCAACACGTGAGTATCGATGCGGACATCCGCCGCGCGCGGAAGTTGCGACGGCAGCACTCGCAGGGCGGCTTGTGTTGCATATTGCGCGAGAAATACGCCGAGCATCCCGCCCGCCAGCGCCAGGAGGATACTTTCAGTGAGCAGTTGCCGTACCAGGCGGCCCTGTCCGGCGCCCAGCGCGGCGCGAATGGCAAACTCACGCCTGCGTCCTGTGGAGCGCGCCAGCAAAAGGTTGGCGACATTTACGCACGCGATCAAGAGCACGAATCCAACCGCGCCCAGCAAGACGAACAGAACTGGTTGCACATCCCCAAGAATTTCTTTTCGCAGCGGGATGAGACTGGCGCCGATGCCTTTGTCGGCATCAGGAAAAGCTTGCGCCAGGTTGTTGGTTAAGCGATCCATGTCGGCGGTGGCCTGTTCGATGGTGACGCCGGGCTTGATGCGCCCGATGCCGTGAATGCCAAGCCCGGCGCTGCGTTGCGTAAGCAGTGGATTGCTCCATTGGCCGATGGGGACGTAGACCTCCGGTGTTCGGACGCTCTGTAGTAAGAGGTCGAAGCCGGGGGGAACTACGCCGACGATGGTATACGCATTGCCATCCAGGTTCAGGTTCTTGCCCAGCACATCGGAGGAGCCGCCGAATTTACGATTCCAGAAACCAGCGCTGATCAAGGCAATTGGCGCCGCACCAATTTTGTCCTCGCCGGGAGCGAAGGTGCGGCCCAGCACGGGATTCACGCCGACCACGGAGAAAAAGTCCGAAGAAACGAACCGCGCGCGCACTTGCTCGGGCTCGCCCAGACCAGTAAGGCTGAATGTGTATCTGCGTGTGACAGCCATGGCGGAAAAGGTGTGATTGTCTTTTTGCCAGTCGAGAAAATTGGGATAGGAGACCGATCCGTTTTTGAAATTCGGCTTGCTCTCGTGGAGAGTGATCAGTTGCTCGGGATGCGGGTAGGGCAGAGGATTGAGGAGCACGCCGTTGACCACGGAGAACAGTGAGGTGTTGGCGCCGATGCCGAGGGCGAGGGTGAGAATGGCAATGATCGTGAAGCCGGAATTTTTTCGCAGCGAGCGAGCACCGTAGCGCAGATCTTGCAGAAGCTCTTCGGGCCAGAGCCATCCCCATTGCTCGCGCGTCACGTGCTGCACCAAAGCGACATTGCCGAATTCGCGCCGGGCGGCGTGTCCAGCTTCGTCAGCTGATACGCCGCGGTCAAGGTGTTGTTGGCTCGCCATTCTCAAGTGACTGTCGAGTTCTTCGTCGAGTTCTTGCTGCCATTGTTTCCGAAATCGCGGAAGTTTCATGGTTTGTGCTCCTATTTGCGCCAGGCGAACAGCTCCACATTTAGGGATCGGCACTGTCCAAATGGGGCACAGCGATGCTGTGCCCCTACCAGCGCCGCCCGCGTGTCACTCATAGCGCAGGGCCACTACCGGATCGACGCGCATCGCGCGGCGCGCGGGGACGTATGACGCCGCGATCGCAACGACCACCAGGAGCAGCGCTACCCCGAAGTACGTTGCTGGATCAGCGGCACCCACGCCATAGAGCAGACTCGACATCAGGCGCGTCAGCAGAAACGCGCCGGCCAATCCGATGAGAACTCCCGCGAACGCCAGTGCGGCGCCGTGTCCGACGATCAAGTACAGAACTTCTTGCCGTCGCGCGCCCAGCGCCATGCGAATCCCGATTTCCCGCGTGCGCTGCGCCACCGAGTAGGAGATCACGCCGTAAACACCCACAGCACCAAGGACCAGGGCAAGTGCGGCGAACACGGAAAACAGCGACGCCGTCGATCGTGGCCCGGCCACTGCATCCGCGAGCCAGCCTTGAAGCGTTTCGATCTGCGTGACCGGCACGTCTGCCTTTAACTGCGACACCACGCTTTGCAGATCCCCAGCGAATTGCTTTCGCGCTTGCGATGACCGGACGACCAGCGTTAATGCCACGGGAGGCTCCTCCGGACCACTGTCGTTGATGGCGTGTGGGCCATAGGGCGTGTAGATCTCGCCGTCCAGTCCATCCTCCAGGTTTCGTGTCATGCTGTGCTCGCGCACGTCACCAACCACGCCCACAATGGTCCACCACTCTCTCATCCATCGAGGTTTAAAATGCCCTCCGATCGGATTTTTTCCAGGCCAAAAGCGTTCCGCCGTCCCCTTGCTGATCAGCGCCACGCGTTGCGCATTCTCCGAGGTGTCGGCTTCGGTGAAGGCGCGGCCCTGCAGTAGCGGAATGCCCATGACGCGCAAATAGTCTGGGGTCGTAACGCGTTCCATCAGCATGGGTACGTGTGCCCCCGCCGGAACCGCATAGCCTTCGACGTCGGAAGGAATCGTCGCGAACGATCCCCCGAGTGGAAGGCCGTTCACGGCAGCCGCATCGTTCACCTCGGGCAAGGCGCGGACGCGAGCAAGCAAGTCGTTGTAGAAGGTCTGGCAGCGCCCGGCTTCTTTACAGAACGACTGGTTCGGAGTGATCCGAGCGGTCACGATGTATTCCGCGCGAAAGCCGGGATTCGCGTTCGACAGATGCCACAAACTCTTCACCAGTAATCCCGCGGCGATCACCAGCACGACGGAAATGGCCACTTCTCCGATCACCAGGGTTCGACTCAGGCGATTGTTTCCAGATGTGCCGGTCCGGTCCCCGCCCGTCTTGAGAGATTCGGTCAAATCGACCTTCGATGAGCCAGTGGCGGGTACCAAGCCGAAGAGGATTCCCGTCAGGACAGAAAGCAGCGCGGTGAACAGCAGCACGCGTATATCGACCGCAACGTTTTCAAGACGCGGCATCTCGGCGGGCAACGTGGCCTTCAGCAGCGAAAGTCCGTAGCGAGCCGCGAACAGTCCTAGGGTTCCGCCGAGCATCGACATCAGGACGCTTTCGCTCACCAGCTGGCGAATGATTCGCCAGCGACTTGCGCCCAGCACTGAGCGCAGGGCTATTTCTTTTTGGCGCACGGCGGCTCGTGCGAGCAGCAAATTCGCTACGTTTGCGCAGGCGATCAGCAGCAATAGACCCACGGCCCCCAGCAGGGTCAGCAAGCTCGTGCGCAGGCCGCCCACGATCGCTTCTTGCAGCGGGATGACGCTCCCCTTGATCCACGAATCGTTCGGCATGCGCCAGGCAAATGCCGCCAAGACCTTCGGCCGCAGTTGCGTCAGGTCCGTGTTGGCCTGCTGCAGCGTCGTTTGCGGATGCAATCGTCCGGTAATGGGCATGTAGCTGCTGCCCCAATAGTCGCCGATCTTTCGTGGATCAAGATCCAGCGGGACCCACAACTCCGTTTTCGGCGACGGATAGCGAAAATCAGCAGCCATCACACCGACGACTTGACGGCTCAGGCCCTCCAGGAGGATCGAACGTCCGATGATGTTCGGGTCGCTCCCATATCGCTGTTCCCAGAGGGAATGGCTTAGGATGACGAGACCATTTTTTCCTGGCTGGTCTTCGCCGTCCTGGAATGTGCGACCCATCGCTGCCTGGACTCCCAAGACGCGAAACCAGTTCGCGGAGACCGACGTGCCGGTGAGGCGCACGGGCAAGTCGCCGCCGGTAAGGTTGAATTCCGTGCTGTCGGTGTTGGCGATGAGATCCATCGTGAGGCTTTGATCGCGCATCACCACGAACGCGCCCTTGGGGTAGTCGTCCGTCAGAAAGACCAGGCGGTCTGGCAGGGGAAATGACAGCGGACGCAGCAGCACGCCATCGACAAGACTGAAGATGGCGGTGTTGGCGCCGATACCGAGAACCAGAGTCAGCACCGCGACGAGCGTGAGTCCCGCGTTGCGGCGCATCGTGCGCGCGGCATACCGCAGGTCTTGCAGACAGTCTTCGAGCCACACCCAGCCCCACTGCTCGCGTGTTATGTGTTGCACCAGCGCCACGTTGCCGAATTCACGGCGTGCTGCAGCATCGGCCTGTTGCGCGGATTCGCCGCGGTCGACGCGATCGCGTTTGGCCATTTCCAGATGGCTGTCGATTTCTTTTTCCAGCTGCTGCTGCTTCTTGCCAGGCCAGGAAGGGAGTTTCATGCTTCGCTCTCCTTCTTCGCAGGTTCCAAGACGCCGGCGATGGCGTCGGAGAGCTGCGCCCAGCGGGAGCGTTCGGACAGCAGGCGCTTCTTGCCGGCGGCTGTGAGGCGATAGACGCGGACGCGCTGTTTGTTTTCCGAGAGCTTCCAGTCGGCGGCGATCCATTTCTGACGCTCGAGACGGTGCAGTGCCGGATAGAGCGAGCCGGTGTCCACCTGCAGAATGTCTCCGGAATTCAGACGAATGGCCTGGCTGATGCCATAACCGTGCTGGGGACCCCATCGGAGGGTTTGCAGGATCAAGAGGTCGAGGGTGCCTTGCAAAAGTTCGATGCGATTCTGATAGCGGTTGGCCAAGGCGATCCTTCCTTCTCTCCGCCGCAGAGGCGGCCAGGAGGTAGAGAGCCTACATCCCTGCATGTAGGACGTCTACACCCCTCGAAAGGTCAGCATGCTGCCTGCCGATTTTTTGAAACAACACAACCGATTGTGGCGAAAGCGGTTAGGGCCGCGACTGCGGCCGGCCCCGAGGGCGTGGTTGACCGCTTTTGGGACGCGATGCGGCAGAACCGGACAGTGGGGAGCGCGAAACTGTCCGCGCTGTGCATCGAAAGTGCTTCTGGACTTAGCGTCAACCTTTGGGGGAACCTGTGGCGTGCTCCCAGGGAAAACAACGGCATGAAATTGGGTTTGCGAAAGGCAGCAACCTCTCTGTTGTTGGTTGTCGTGTTGGCCGCCGGAGCGCGGCTGGCGTTCGCGTGGGATCAGGCGCGAAAAATTCCCGGCCTGGCCCTTGCTACGGCGCCGTTCGAACAGGAAACCGGAAGCATCGCAAAATCGGTGGCCATCGGAAATGGGTTCAGCAACCCGTTTGGTCGAGCGACGGGGCCGACAGCCTGGCTAACGCCAGTGTATCCACTGCTGGTCGTTGCGGCGTTCAAGATTTTCGGCGTTTTCACAGTGCGGTCCTTTTTCTTCCTGGTTTTTCTCAACATTGTTTTCTCCTCGGCTGTGTGCGTCCCGATCTTCTATGTTGGGAAACGGATCGCGGGCGTTGGCGTCGCGAGCGGAGCGGCGTGGTTGTGGGCGGTGTTTCCCAACGCAATCATGACGCCATTCGAATGGATCTGGGATACCTCGCTGGCGGCGTTGCTGGCCGCGACGTTGCTCTGGGCGACATTGGAGTTGGCCGAATCGAAACGCCTGCGCGACTGGTGCGGCTACGGTTTGCTTTGGGGCTTCTCCTTGATGACCAATCCATCGCTGGGTTCGCTGCTGCCCTTCCTGTTGGGTTGGGCTGCATACCGCGCGTGGTGGCGCAATGATTCACGGCCCAAAGACTGGGGGTGGATCACAAAACCCGCGCTTGCGCTAGGCCTCGCCGTCCTGTGTTGTATCCCGTGGACCATCCGCAACTACGCGGTGTTTCACCGCTTGGTGCCGCTGCGCTCGAATTTTCCTCTCGAGCTCTACATCGGAAACAACGAGAACTATGACGACAAGCACGCGCGTTTTCCTGGCCCGATCACCAAGGATCGCGAAACCCTTCGTTATTTCCGCATGGGCGAAACCGCATTCATGGACGAAGAGATGCGCAAAGCCAAAGAATTCATCGTGGCGCATCCACGGATGGAAATGATTTTGTTTGGCGATCGATTCGTGGCCTTTTGGGGCGGGGTCGCTTATCCGATCGACGTATTTCTCGCTACGGATTCCTGGCTGGTCCGCGGTGCCCTTCTGTGGGCCACATTTTCTGGACTCGGCGCATTTTTCGGTGTCTTTGTGCTGGTCTGGCGGCGCAGCGTCTACGCGTTTCCGCTGGCCGCGTTCCCGGTCATTTTTCCATTCTTGTATTACATTACACACACGTCGCTTCGGTATCGCCATCCCATCGATCCCGTCGTGCTGCTGCTCGCCGCAATCGCCGCCGGCGGTCTGTTTCAAATCGTGTTGCAAAAGCGCCCATCTAAGGAACCGAATGCCGCTCCGGACGCCGGGGCCGTTTGAGCTGGAACCCACAAAACGTTGTAGTTCTGCTCAAGGTGATCGGAGGTCCCGAACATCCGGCGTCGGTCTTCGACCACGTACCCCCGCTACGGCGGAAATCCAGTCCGCCGGGTATAATGCCCACCCATGATTGCATCCGCAGCCCTTTCCAAGCGCGCGCTCAGCATGTTCGGTCGCGTGTTCCCGCGCTGCAGCATGATTTCGCAAGCGGTTGCCTACAATTTGTTCCTCGCTTTTTTCCCCACACTGCTGATCGCGGTCGGATTCGCAACCAGCCCGATTGGTGATCGTACCAATCTCTTCGATTTGATCACTGACCTCACACGCCTTCTGCCCCCGGGCAGCCAGCAAATCGTATCCGAATTTCTGGTTAGGCGTGGCCCGGAAGCCTGGAAGTGGGCGCTGGTAGGCTGGGCCGGCACGTTACTTGCAGGCACGCAAGTGATGCGGCTGTTGATGGAGGGCATCCAGACCATCTACGGAGACCGCGGACGGCCGAGCTACTTGCAACGCCAGTTGCGGAGTCTGGTGCTCCTGCTGGTGACGATCGCTCCGTTGCTGGTCGCTGCAATCCTCGGCGTTTTCGGCAGGCCGTTGCGCCACTGGGTGGCGCAGGGGCTGGTCAAGAGCAGCTCCATTCAAACGATGTGGGGATTGTTTTTTCACGGCACGGCAATTTTCCTGGCCATGGTTGCATTGACCGTCATTTACCGCGTTGCCCGCCCCAAGGAATCAAGCTTGGCCAATGTGCTGCCCGGCGCGATGGTCGCGACGCTGCTTTGGTGGGTCTCCGACATAGGCTTTGGCTTTTATGTCCGCAAGGTGCCGTACAACGTGGTGTATGGCGGCCTGGCCGCGGTAATCGGTTTGCTGATCTGGATGCAACTCTCCACCGTGATCATTTTTCTCGGAGCGGCCTGGAACGCGGAGCGCGCTGAAGCGCACCGCAAAGAAGCGCGAGCACTTGGTTGACAAACTTGTTGGCGTCGAATGTTACTCCGGCTATAAAGCCGACGAGCGCCCGGTTCACGTTTTGCTCGACGGCGAAATGGTCGAAGTGGTGGCCCTCGAGGACCGCTGGTACTCGCCCGGGTACACCTATTTTCGCGTGCTCCTCAGCAACGGACAGCGCTACGTCCTGCGTCGCCAGGAGGCGCAGGAGGTGTGGTCGCTCGAAGCCTTCCGCGCAAAAAACCACTGAGGGCACAGTAACTTAACGCACCATCCTGGAGTCCAGACGCGTGACGCTAATAGGCTAAGGTATCGTTGACACAAAAATAAATGGCGGCGTATAGTCACACTACTGATCCGGGTCGAGTGGTTCCCTTGCTCTCTGTTGCCACGCCCACGGCCAAAGCAGCAAAGACAAGAAAGGAACGCATGCGGCGTTCTGTGGAAATGCGATTCGATCGGCGCGTGATTGGGCTTGTCGTCACGCTCGGGCTAATGGTTTTCGCGGCGTCTCTCGGGGCTCAAACACCCCCCGATCCGAGCGCCGCGCCCAAAACGGATGCCGCGCCAGCCTCATCGGCGGCACAGTCGAGCCCCGCAGCACCGTCGACGCCTGCAGTCAATGCCAGCGGAAGCAACCAGAGCAGCGCGGAAGTATCCAGCCACGACACTTCCCCCACATTCAAGGTTCGCGTGAACCTCGTGCTGGTGCGCGTCGTGGTGCGCGATCAACAAGGCAATGTCATCACCAACCTCAAGAAAGAAGACTTTCAGCTTCAGGACAATCGCAAGCCGCAGACGATCTCGACCTTTAGCGCGGAAACTCCGGTATCCCACGCCATTGTGCCGGCGAGCCCAGCAACGGTAACCCAGGCGGAAGAACCTTCGTCCGAGGCGCCCGAGGCCGCCGCCACGTTACCCCAACGTTTTGTCGCCGTGGTTTTCGACGACACCAACATGCAGACGCAAGACACGCTTTCGATTCGCGCCGCGGCCTCTCACCTATTTAGTTCCATGGCGCCTTCTGATCGCGTCGGCATTTACACCACTTCCGGTCAATTCAGCCTGGAGTTTACTTCCAATCCTGCGCAGCTTCACGAATCCCTGCTTCACATTGTGCCGCATCCTCTGGCGAGGGCACCGGGGGAGTACGAATGTCCGGACATCAGTTATTTTCAAGCGGATCGCATTGTAAATTACAGCGACACGCAGGCGCTTGCCATCGCGGCGCAGGACGCGATTGCGTGCAGTGGCGGCTCAATACCCGCGTCGGCTGCGCAGGCCCTGGCCCAGACCGCGGCCGAGCGCACGGCGAGTATAGGAGATTCGCAAACCGAGTACGTCTACCGTCATCTGGAAGACGCCTTGCGCCGCCTTTCCGGCATGCCCGGGCAGCGCGTGATGGTGTTCGTCTCGCCGGGCTTTATCGTTACGACGAACACGCGGGAAGGCGGCGACTTCATCGATCGCGCCAATCGCGCCAACGTAGTAATCAATGTTATCGACGCGCGCGGTCTTTATACGCCGGACATGGGCGACATCTCCCAGCCGACCCAAGGAAGCCCTCTGACCATGGGCCCGAGATCCGCGTATCTTAACGAAGCTCAATTTGCACAATCCGATATTCTCGCACAGTTTGCCGATGGTACCGGCGGCACTTACTTTCACAATCGCAACGATCTGGAGCAAGGCCTGCGCAGTGCAATTGTCGCTCCGCCGCTTTCTTATCTGATCGGTTTCTCGCCGCAGAACCTCAAAGTCGACGGCCACTACCACGTCCTCAAGGTTTCGCTGGCGGGCAAGCAAAAGTTCGTCATTCAGGCGCGCCACGGCTACTACGCGCCAAGGACCGTCAAAGATCCCGTCGAGGCCGCCAAGGAAGAAATTCAGGAAGCGATTTTTTCGCAGGAAGAGATCCGCGATGTACCCATCGACCTGCAGACGCAATTTTTCAAAACCGATGAGACGCAGGCGCGCCTGGCGGTGCTCACCCACGTGGACGTCAAAGGGATTCATTTTCGCAAAGCGGAAGGGCGCAGCCGCGACGACCTTACCTTTGCCACGGCGATCTTCGACGAAAATGGCAATTTCGTTACCGGCGGCGAGAAAGTTGTAGAGATGCGCCTGCTGGACCCCACTTTGGACCGCCTGAACCATTCCGGCTTCACCGTGAAATCGAGTTTTGATGTGAAGCCTGGCGCGTACCTGGTGCGTATGGTCGTGCGCGACGCCGAAGGGTCGCAGATGGCTGCGCGTAATGGCGCCGTCGTGATTCCGTACTAGTTTTGGTTTTTGCTTTTGGGGGAGCACACATGAATACCTTCGCGAACAGGTGGCAACGCCGGGTTGTCGGCACGCTCGCGGCCGCTGTCGTTCTCATCGCGCCGGCCCGACTTCGCGCGCAACAAACGCCCGCCCCGGAGCAAGCCCCTGCAGCGTCCGCTCCGGCGGAGCAGCAGGGCCCGATCATCCGGAAAGAGTCGAAACTTGTTCTTGTCGATGCCGTCGTCACGGATAAAAAAGGCAGTTACGTTCATGACCTAACCCAGAAAGATTTCAAAGTCTTCGAAGACAATAAAGAACAGCAGGTAGCCAGCTTTTCCGTCGGTTCTGACGCCGCCCTACAAGCCAACAACGGACAAAAGCACTACCTAGTTTTGTTTTTCGACAATTCCTCGATGGCAGCCCCCGATCAGATCCAGGCTCGCGGCGCCGCCGCGAAATTTGTGGACGCCAACGCTGGGCCGGACCGCGTTATGGCGGTGGCCGAGTTTGGCGGCGTACTGCGCATTGCGCAGAACTTCACGGCGAATCCAGATGTGCTGCGTGCGGCCATCAGCGGCGTGAAAACCGCCTTCGTGGCGTCGAATGTCTCGCCCGACCCGTCCGGTTCGGGTGGGGGTTCTTTGCCCGGATTTTCTGCCAGCAACGCCGAAGCGGAATATGGCGCGCGCAGCATGCTGCTCGCGGTTCGCAGCCTGGCGAAGAATCTGCGCTCCGTTCCTGGCCGCAAGATAATGGTGCTTTTTTCCGCGGGATTCGTGCTCACTCCGGAAACGCAATCCGAGCTGACCGCCACGATCGATGCCTGCAACAAAGCGAATGTGGCGATCTACTCGCTCGACGTGCGGGGTTTGGTCGCCCCGACGCCTGGTGGAGGCAGCGCGCGCAATCACCTGTCGAATGGTCATCTTCGCGACGTTTCGCAGCGAAGTTCGGCGGGGCCGCGTGTGGTGCTCGCTTCGTATTCCCCGAACGCCGCGCTCGAACCTCAGCACCCCGGCGGCACTGGCGGAACCGGCGGCACTGGTGGAACCGGCGGAACCAGCGGGGGCGGACACACCGGCGGCGGCACCGGGACCGGAGGAACTGGAACCACGGGCGGCGGCAAAGGTGGAACCGGCACCACCGGCACATCGGGCACGGGCACCACGGGAAAAGGCGGCAGCTCCTCAACGCCGACGTATTTCAATCCCTACAACAACAACCCCAACAATCCTTACAACCAATCACGCAGCATCGTGCCCCCGTTCCCAGATTCCGTGAGCACCAATCAGCAAGTTCTCGCCGCTCTGGCGGACGGCACTGGCGGCTTCACGATTTTCAATACCAACGACCTGCTGGGTGGCTTGGAGCGCATTGGGAAAGAGCAGAATGAGTTTTACATTCTTGGCTACGTGCCGGCCGATTCGCCCGAAGGCAGTTGCCACACGTTGAAAGTGAAAATGAATCGTAGTGGCCTCAACGTCCGCTCGCGCAGCGGCTTTTGCAATGTGCGCTCCGAGAACCCGCTGGAAGGCAAGCCCGTCGAGAAACAACTGGAGTCGCACGCCACCGGCGCGCAGGCCGGATCGATTCACGGCGCCATCGAAGCGCCCTACTTCTACACGGCACCCAACGTGGCGCGCGTGAATCTGGCGATGGAAATTCCTTCCGATTCGCTGAAATTCGACAAGGAAAAAGGCGGGAAACGTCACGCCACCGTCAACGTGCTGGGAATAGCCTACCGGTCCGACGGCACGGTGGGGGCGCGTTTCAGCGATACCGTCAATCTCGATCTCGAAAAAGACGAGTACAAGACGTTCACCCAGATGCCGTACCGCTATCAAAATCAATTTGATGCCGTGCCCGGAACCTACAAGCTCACCGTCGTCTTGAGCGGGGGAGGCGAGTCGTTCGGCAAATTTGAGTCGCCGCTGCAAATCGATGGGTACGATGGCAAGAGCATGAGTCTGGGCGGCGTGGCGCTGACGAATTCCGCGACGCGCGTCTCGGACATTCCGACCGGGCTCGATTCCGTATTGCTGGAAGATCACACGCCGCTGGTAGTGCAGGGGATGCAGGTGGTTCCATCCGCCACCAATCGCTTCAAGCGCAGCGACAACGTGATCCTGTACACGGAGATTTACGATCCGCTGCTGGTGTCAGACAAGCCGCCGAAAGTGGCTTTTGGATACCACCTGCTGGACCGCGCAACCAACAAGGAAGTGCTCTTCACCGGCGCGATAAATGCCGATAGTTTCATTCAGAAGGGCAATCCGGTGGTTCCCGCGGGCATGCTGATCAAAGTCAAAGACTTGCCTCCCGGAGGCTATCGAGTGGTCGTGCAGGCCGTCGACAGCGCCAAGAACAACGCCCCCAATCGCAGCGTGGATTTCGACGTTACGGATTAACCTCGCGGCTACGTCTTCCATAACGATGGAACAAGAGGAGCCGAATGAGTGAGGTAGACATGCCCGTGGTGTGGCGACGAGTTTGACTCTACTGCGCTACAGAGGCCCGCTCGAGGGAGAATGTCCTGCCCCGCCTGCCAGGAGCGCGTTCTCGTGTGGTTTCCGCATGGCGCGGCCGTTGCAGTCGCTTCGATCTTAATCTCCGCTGGTGCATTGGCGCTCGCACACCTGCGAAGTGTAATCCGATTCATTGTCGGAACGGTTCTGATCTGGGTTCCAATTTCTGTGTCTCTAAGGTTTGGTCCACTGGTTTAAAGCTTCCGTTCTCAAAAAATGGAAGTCTAGATGTGCGCGGACTCTTTTTTTGGGGGGCTCTAGGAGTGGGAGGCTCCTCAGGATTTGGTCGATAAACGACCGTGTTCCTGAACTATCGGGCCCCAGACTCCGCCAACAAACTCCGCAACACAAACCAACAATTCGCGGGGCGTTCCGACAGGCGGCGCATGAAATACGGGCACCAATCCGTGCCGAATGGCACGTACACTTGCAGGGTGTTGCCGGCGGCGTGAACCTGCTGTTGCAGGTCGCGGCGGATGCCGTAAATCATCTGGAGCTCATATTTATCCTTGGGCAGGTTGAGGCGCGCGGCTTCGGCTTGCGCGTGCGCAACCATCATGGGGTCGTGCGAAGCGATGGCGGGGAAGAACGTTCCTTTGGTCGCGCCTTCGAGCAACATCGTTGTGAGGAGCTTGTAGTTCGCGTCTAGGTCAGGCTTTCCTTGCAGCGCGATTTTTTTTGGTTCGCGGTATGCGCCTTTGACCAGGCGAATCTTGGGCTTTAGGGGCGCGAGCCGGCGCAAGTCTTTTTCCGTGCGGTGCAGATAGGCTTGTACCGCGAGGCCGGCGTTGCTTGTCTCCCGCTGCACGCTCTCGAAAATATCCAGCGTCGCGTCCGTATATGCACTGCCTTCCATGTCCATCTCGATGGTGCGGCCCAGCGTTGCGGCGCGCTTCGCGATCGACAGCGCCAGCGCCGCGCACAGATCTTTGCTGAGGTCGAGCCCCAGCTGCGTGAGCTTGATGGAAATGTTGCCGGTGAGATTCTTCGCATGCAGCTCTTCGACCATCTGGATGTATCCGGCGCAAACGTCGCGGGCTGCCGCTTCGGTCGAGACGTTTTCGCCCAGGTGATTCAAGCTGACGTGGCGCCCTTGCTGGCAGAGTTCCTGGCTTGCCGTCAACGCCTCGCCCAGCGTTTCCCCGGCCACGAAACGCCGTGCAAACCCCTGGCGCATGCCGCGGCGCGCGATGGAATTGGTCACACTGCGCTTGGTGGAAAGCCAAAAAATGAAGTTGCGGATCAGCATGGGCCCCTTATGGAATTCGAGCAACGAGCATAAGAGGAGCCGCGAATGTCGTCAATCTACCGCCTTGAGGATGGGTCTATAGAAAGGACGGGTCTAAAGACCCGCCACGACAACGCCCGGTGCTCACCTGTACTACCGGTCGGGATAGTAGTTCGACACGCCGGCAGCATCGGCGCAACTTACTCCGGCCGCAAGGGTTATTCTGGAGGTGCTCCGAATTTTGGGTCAATATCTGTTCTGAGCGACCCGCCCGGCAGGAGAATCGTATGAAGTTGCACCGCCGTCTACTGGCGCCTCCTTTGTTTTTCGCTACGGCGAAGTCTCTGGTTTCCATTGTGCTTTCGCTTGCCTGCGTTTTAACGCTGGGCGTCGATCTGCCGTTGCCCGTCGCGGCTGCATCGGCCGTTCCAACACCCATTCCCCCCTCCGCCGCGGCAAAAGACAAGAAACAAAAGCAGGCCACGGCGCTCAAGGGCTTGCCGATCACGGAGCTCAACGCGGATGAAGCGATCCTGCACGCCTTGAACCGGTTGGCGTATGGGCCAAGGCCTGGCGACGTCGAGCGCGTGCGCCAGATGGGTTTGGCGAAATGGATCGAGCAGCAATTGAATCCGAATTCGATTGACGACAAAGCGGTCGAGGCTCGCTTGGAAACGTATCCGACGTTGAAGATGTCGTCGGCAAAATTGCTTGCGGAATATCCACAACCAAAACAAGCAGAAAAGCAGGCCGTGAAGCAGGCTCAGGCGCAAGGCGAGCAGCGGCGCTCTGACGCGGCCGCGGCGATCGTCGCGCGGGATATGCAGCCCGGTGCGGGACGGGCGCAGACTCAAGCCGGACAAACTCAGAATCTTCAAGCGCAAGGTTCCGAAGTGGATGAGGCGGCGAATGCCGCGGCCCCAACACAAGTGGCTGCGGTCGAGCCAGATACTGCGGGGTCCATGAAAGAGTCGCCGATGAAGCAGGATGATGCGCAGGCGAACGTCGCGACGCGGGGCGCCGGCGGAAAGCGCGATCTGCTGAGCGTCGATCCCAACGTAGTGCCGCGGGCGATCGCCGACGACAGCAGGAAGCCCCAGCGCATCGTCGAAGAACTCGCGATGGCCAAAGTCACGCGGGCGATTTACAGCCAGCGGCAGCTGCAGCAGATCATGGACGATTTCTGGTTTAACCACTTCAACGTGTTCGCGGGCAAGGGCGACGATCGATGGCTGCTGACGTCGTACGAACGCGAGGTGATCCAGCCGCACACGCTGGGAAAATTCAAGGACTTATTGACCGCGACGGCCAAGAGTCCGGCGATGCTGTTTTATCTCGACAATTTCCTTAGCGCGGACCCGCGAGCCGCGGACCGCGCCGCAGCCGAACGAGCTATGCGCCAGCAAGCGCGCTGGGGCCGCTACGGGCAGCCCTGGCCGGCCGCGCCGGTGCCGCAGCAGCAGAAGAAAAACACGCGCGGGCTGAACGAAAATTACGGCCGCGAGTTGATGGAGCTGCACACGCTGGGCGTCGATGGTGGGTACACCCAAAAAGATGTCACCGAAGTGGCGCGCTGCTTCACCGGGTGGTCGATCGAGAAGCCCAAGCAGGAGGCAACATTCAAATTCGATGACCGCGTGCACGATCCCGATCCCAAGATCGTGCTGGGGAAGAAGATTCACGCCGGTGGCATGCGCGACGGCGAAGACGTGATCGATTTGCTGGCGCACAATTCGAATACGGCGAAATTTATTTCGACGAAGCTGGCACGCCGCTTTGTTTCCGACAATCCTCCACCGGCGCTTGTTGCGCGCATGGCCCAGACCTTTCAAACGAGCGACGGAGATATTCGCGCGGTGATGAAGACGATGATTTGGTCGCCGGAATTCTGGTCGCGCGACGCCTATCGCGGCAAGGTCAAGACGCCGTTCGAGTTGGTCGTGTCTACAGCCCGTGCGTTGGGCACGGACGTCGATACACCCATGCCGCTCGTGCAGTGGGCCGGACGAATCGGTGAGCCTTTGTATCAGTGCCAGCCGCCTACCGGCTATTCGGACAAGGCGGACGCCTGGGTGAATACCGGAGCGCTGCTGAACCGGCTGAATTATTCGCTGGCGCTGGCGAGCAACAAAGTTCGCGGTTCACGGAGCGACACGCCGTCTTTGCTCGGCATGGACTCTTCGGCAGATGCAAAAGCGGCGCTGGACCGTGCGGTACAGCTTTTCCTCGGTGGACAGACGGGCCCAATGACCGTGGCGACGCTGGAGAAGCAGCTGGATAGCCCGCAGATCTTGCAAGCGAAGCTGGATGATCCAGTGAAGCACGTCGATCTGGGGGTGGTCGCCGGGCTGGTGCTGGGCGCGCCCGAATTCCAGAGGCGCTGACTCGATGCCGAGCGGGCCGCTATGAGATAGCCTGTCTCTTCGCGGATCGTATCGAGCATGCACGCGGATCGAAATCGCGATGAATTTGTAGGGGCACAGCACCGCTGTGCTCCATCTCGGCAGGATAGATGATCGGGACAGTTGAGGCGATCTGCCCCACTCCCAGGGAGCAAGCAATGAGCGATCGATGTTGCGAAGGCGTTCGGCCTATTAAATTTTCGCGGCGGTATTTTTTGAAGCAGGGCGGAATCGCAATGGTGGGGTTGAGCGCCATGCCTGCATTCTTGCAGCGGGCGGTCGCGGCTACGCCTGCCACGACCGGCAAGAAGCAGTTCGTGGTGTTGTTCCAGCGTGGAGCCGCGGATGGATTGAACATTGTGGTTCCTTTCGGGGAGCCGAATTACTACCGGTTGCGCCCGACCATTGCGATTCCCCAGCCGAGGCGTGGCGGCGCGGACGCGGCGATCGATCTGGATGGATTTTTCGGGTTGCATCCGAGTCTGGCGCCGCTTGAGCCGTTGTTTCATAAGAACCACCTGGCCATCGTGCATGCGGCCGGATCGCCCGATCCGACGCGATCGCATTTCGATGCGCAGGATTTCATGGAGTCCGGAACGCCGGGCGTCAAGGCCACCGAAGATGGATGGCTGAACCGCGCGATCGAAACGGTGCCGGAAGAAAATGCTTCGCCGTTTCGCGCCGTGGCCATGGGACCAAACCTGCCGCGCATGCTGCACGGAAGCGCGTCGGCGATTGCGCTGCCGGATTTGAAACAGTTCAGGGTGATGCCACAAACGGCCGCGATGGGCGCGGCTGTCGAAGGCGGCTTCGAGGCCATGTACGCGCAGACCGTGGATCACGCTTTGCACGGGACCGGGACCGAAACGTTCGAGGCGATCGACATGCTGCGCAAAGTCGATCCGAGCAAGTACGCGCCGGAAAATGAAGCGCAGTATCCGACCAGCCGGCTCGGGCAAAACCTGCAGCAGATCGGCCAGCTTCTGAAAGCCAAGATCGGCGTCGAGGTTTTGTTCGTTGATTGTGGCGGCTGGGACAACCACGTCAACGAGGGCGGCGTGCAGGGCCAGCTTTCTAATTTGCTCAAAGACCTGGGTCAGGGGCTCGCGGCGTTTCATCAGGACATGGGCGACCGGATGCAGGACGTGGTCGTGGTGACCATGAGCGAGTTCGGGCGCACCGCGAAAGAAAACGGGAACCGGGGGACCGATCATGGCCATGCGAACTGCATGTTTGTGATGGGTGGCGACGTCAAAGGCGGCCGCGTCTACGGAAACTGGCCTGGCTTGGCCGATCATCAATTGAACGAAGGGCGCGACCTGGCACTGACGACAGATTTTCGATCGGTGCTAAGCGAGGTACTGGTCAAGCACGTCGGCGTAACCGACCTGGCCACTGTGTTCCCAGGATTCGACGGCTCGCGCCGGTTTCCGGGTTTGATCCGAGCCTAATCCGAGGATCGAACGACGCGTCGCTTATGTATTGTATGACCACGATTGGCACGCAGCCGTCACTGTCCCCGGTGCTGGCAGCCCGGTTAGTCGTTCCTTCCATCGGCTACCGCCCCTAATCCTTGCGTCTGTTATCTGTGGGGCCGTAAGACCTCGCCTTTAGGGCGGCGATATAAGGCCCCTTAACTACCGAGGTGTTTTCTGCTGTTCCATGTACGCCTTGAGAATGTCGACGGGAGCACCACCGCAACTAGCGGCAAAGTACGACGGTGACCAGAGGACGCCTTTCCAATAACGGCCCACAAGGTCTGGTCGCCCAAGGCGAAGCATTCTGCTGGAGACAC
>Ga0182018_10001419_pt1 | contig 27328 bp, 23 predicted proteins | sample 812P2MmetaG_FD_120490 | JGI IMG/M metagenome (GOLD analysis project Ga0182018, IMG submission 120490) | Permafrost microbial communities from Stordalen Mire, Sweden - 812P2M metaG | ecosystem: Environmental > Terrestrial > Soil > Wetlands > Permafrost | place: Sweden: Stordalen | collected...
CATTGGCGGGCGACACTTTGATCGGCACCATTTGAACCTTATCGCCCGCCTGGATGACATAGGCGTAAACACCCTGGGGACCGAGTTGAACGGCGGCGGAGGGCACGGTGATCGCGTTGTGCCGCGTCTCGATCAGCAATCGAACGTCGACGAATTGTCCTGGCCAAAGCGCATGATCCTGGTTCGGGAACGTTGCCTTCAACTGGATCGTGCCGGTGGTCTGGTCGATTTCATTGTTGATCAGCAACAGCGTTCCCTGGCCCAGTACCTTGTTGTCGGCCCGGCTCGACGCGAAGACCGTCAGCGGGCCCGCTGTCATCTGCTTGTTGACCACTTCGAAATCGTCCTCGGGCAGGGTGAACAGCACCGAGATCGGCTCGATCTGGGTCACCACCACCAGGCCCGTCGTGTCCGTCGTCTGCACGATGTTGCCGGCATCGATCATCCGCACGCCGGTGCGGCCGGAGATCGGCGAGGTGATCGTGGTGTAGAGCAACTGGACCGCGGCGAAGTCGATTTGCGCCTGATCGTTTTTCACCGTCGCGGCGTCCTGCGCGACCAGCGCGAGTTGGGTGTCGCGCTGTTGCATCGCGATCGAGTCCTGCGAGGCCAATTTTTGGTAGCGCAGCAAGTCGAGTCTGGCATCCGCGAGTAGCGCCTCATCGTGCGCTTTGGCGGCGACGACCTGATCGAATTGTGCCTGATAGGGGCGCGGGTCGATCTGGGCCAGCAGATCGCCGGCTTTAACATCCTGACCTTCAACGAAGACGACCTTGTCCAAGGTCCCGTTGACCCGGACGTGAATGGTCACCGTGTTGTAGGCCTTAACCGTCCCGAGGCCCGTCAGATAAACCGGCACGTCGCCCGCTTGCGCGACGGCGGCGACCACCGGTATGGGCGGAGGCGGCGCTGGAGGCGGCGGTTTGAGAATGATCCTCAGGCCCAGCCACAAGCCGATCCCGGCCAGGCAGAGTACAATGCCTCCCAGCAACCACCAGCGGCGACGCCCGGAACGATGCGGACCGCCGATGCCGGGTGGGCCGGCATAATTAATTCCGTCGGGGGCAATGCCGTCGGGAGTAGTTACGTCGGGCATGCCGGGCCCGAGCCATTCCGCGCCCCGAAGGATGCCTGGGAGTTGGCGGTCTGGATTGCCATTACCGCTCCTCTCGTTACCCGCCGCCTTGCCAGCCAGTTGGCCGAGAAATTTTGCTCAGGCCTCGAGACTTTGGATTTCCCACGGAGTTGGCGGGATTTTGGCCGCGACGCGCTATTCTGACCGAGCGTGGGAGGGCGTCACAGCCTCGGAAAATACCTATGGCTGGCCCGCGGAACGCGCGTGTCACGGCGATGACATTCCTGTCATCCCACCATTTCCCCGCGTTGCCTGATTGCTCGCCTGCCCGCCTTGCGACACTGTAGCGGCGGCCGGTGCCACGGCGCGGCCGTCAGGGAGTAGCGACAACAATCGGGAGAACAAAACATGATTACCCGCCGTTCCGCCTTAACCGCCGGTCTCGCCTTCGCCGTAGCGGGCCAATTTTCGAGTGCACGAGCCGCCGACACCCCGGGTGTCACCGCCACCGAAATCAAAATCGGCAACACCATGCCCTATAGCGGGCCGGCGTCCTCGTACAGCGTGATTGGCCACACCGAGACGGCGTTCTTTAATATGATCAACGACCAGGGCGGCGTCGCCGGTCACAAGATCAACTTTATTTCGCTGGACGACGGCTACAGCCCGCCGAAAACAGTGGAAGATGTCCGCCAACTGGTTGAGCAGGATGAGGTGGACTTCTGCTTCCAGAACCTCGGCACGCCGTGCAACTCGGCGATCGCCGCTTACATGAACCAGAAGAAGATTCCGCATCTGTTCGTCGGCTCCGGTGCCAGCAAATGGAGCGACTACAAGAAGTATCCCTGGACCATGGGCTGGCAGCCGAACTACCGCACCGAAGCGCAGATCTACACGAAGCATATGCTGGAGAACACCAAGGACCTGAAGCTCGGCATCCTCTATCAGAACGACGATTTCGGTAAGGATTATCCCACCGGCGTGCGCGACATTTTGGGCGACAAATGGGACCAGGCCGTCGTCAAGAACGTCAGTTACGAAACCACCGACGCGACGATCGACTCGCAGATCGCCGAGCTACAGGGCGCGGGCGCCAACACCATTCTGGTCGCGGGGATTCCGAAATTCGCCGCCCAGTCGATACGAAAAGTGTACGATCTGGGTTGGAAGCCGACGTTTTACATGACCAACGTCGCGACCTCGGTCGGTACCGTGATCACGCCCGCCGGGCCGGAAAAAGCGGTTGGCATGCTCAGCACGCAATATCTGAAGGATCCCACCGATCCGGCCTGGAAGGACGACGCGGGTATGAAGGACTGGCGGGCCTTCATGGATAAATACAACCCCAGCGGCGACGTGACCGATGCCGCCACCGTGTTCGCCTATGGGATCAGCCTGACCATGCTACAGGTGTTGAAGCAGTGTGGCGGCGACTTCTCCCGCGACAACGTGATGAAGCAGGCGGAAAGCCTGAAGGACCTGGAAAATCCGACGTTGCTGCCAGGCATCAAGATCAGCACCACGGTCACCGATCATCGCCCGATCAAGGCAATGCAGCTTGTCCGTTGGGACGGCAAAACCTGGGTCCGGTTCGGTAGTCTGATCGAGGGCGCCAACACCTGACTCGGTAACGGCCGCTCCCACCCGTTCGGTGGGAGCGGCCGTCCACTTTTTCCGTCAACGCCCGGCTCGATTGGGCCATCTTTCGCCCATGATGTCGACCCGGTTGGTGTGGCTGCCTTGGGGAACAGGTGCCCCGCCGCACTCAGCCCGGGATGGCCGGCGACTATCTTCTTGCCGCGAGGCTCGGGGCGGACTGCCCGCTCGGGCGGGTCAGCAACTCTTCCTCTGGCACGCCCGCCTCGAACGCTTTGACCAGCTCCTCGGGGTCAAACAGCACGCCGATCGGGTTTTCCTTAAACGCTTCGCGGCCAAACCACTCCTGGGCCTCCCGCTTTGTCGGGAACGTGTCGACCTGCAGTTCGACCCCCGTTCCATCAGGATCGTGGTAGTACATCGACACCGTCGGGCCGTGGTTGATCGGCCGGAAAGGCTCGATCCCCTGATCGCGCAACCGGACATAGGTGGACAGCAGATCGCGCAGTGAGTTGTAGCTGTAGGCGAGATGGTTCAGTCCCCAACTGTCCTCGGCCGGCTTGCGCAGCCCAGGAACGTTGACCAAAGCGAGGCGATGATGCTCATCGTCATAAGTCATGAAGCAGAGTCGGCCGTCATCGTGCACGATCCGGGCGGTGAGCACCGTCTGGTACCACGCGCGCATCGCGGCATAGTTCGACGTGCGCACTACGAAGTGGGCGAACAGCGCGGGAGCGATCGTCTCTGGCCGCACCGGCTCGCGCGGGCGGCGCGTCAGGTCTGGAGTGGCATCCATGTTGGGTCCTCCGGTTGCAGCGGGTCACGGCCCCGCGCGACTATCAGCCGTATGATAGCGCTGTTCGTCTCGCCGGTCACCGGCGGTTTTTTCGCGGTGTTTCGTGCCGCGCCGCTCGTGGTTCGCCTGGTCAGTCGCGTGACGCGAGGAAAAAGTCGGCGGTTAGAGATCGCGGCACTGGCCGGAATATTTTTCCGGAACCCGCTCGCCATGCAGCCCCAACGAGGGTTTTGATCATATTGAATGCAATGGTTAACAGAATTCACGATAGTTCACGATAAATTAGCGCGCCCCTACGAATTACTAACGTCCGATGGGCTAGCACCAAAATCAATGTTGCCGCAAAGTTACCTGGACATCATCACCGGGCCAATCAGGTCTCGGTAAATGCGAGCAAGCGGAGGGATCATGGTACATATTGGAAGCGCCGTGCTCGTGGATCCAGTTCAGGATGTCACGCCGTTCGGGAGTCGGATCATACCGATTACGCAATCAGTCCTGATCGTGCGCGATGATGATAAAAACAACGACTTTCTCGATTCAATTTGCGAATTCCTCGACATCGCGGTGGAACACGCGAGCAGCCGGGATGATTTGTTGCCGTTGCTACGAGGCCTCCGTCCGATCGCGGTGATCACCGACCTGGATAGTGAGGTGCAGGACGGGTTTCATGTGATGAAAGTCACAGGGAGTTACAAGCGGACATTGCCGATTATGTTGTTGACCAGCAATGACCCGGCTTTGCTCGGTGCCGTGGATGCGGTACGGGAAGTATGGAACCTGACGCGCGTGGCGGCGATCACCGGCACGGCGAGCATCGGGACGATGGTCGATTTTATCTGTCACGCCGCGCGGGATGCGGGCATGCCGCAACTGATGCGCGTTTAGTTCGGTTGGCGGTTACGTTGAAAACAACTGCCGCGTTCTCACCATCCCGGCGCTTGTTTTTCGGCATCCCGGTGCTCGAGTTTCGTCATCCCCGGGCTCGACCCGGGGATCAACTACAAGCGTGGTGCGGTCAACGGTGCCCGGGACGAGCCGGGGCATGACGTATCAGAAAGTCGACGGCGCTGATCAGAACCGCCCTAAGGGTGAGGTGACTTGCGGGTGCCCGCTCGCATGGGACATGCGTCTCCAGGCTCAGCCTTGCGGCGGCGGCGCGCTTTGGTTGCGTAGGCTCCAAACGGACGGTTCGGATCCTCATTCGGGATCACGATGGTCTTGTGATAACCATTCCAGTCGGCCTCGGCCAGGCCGTCCATGTCGGCGACCAGTTCGGTGGCGCTCAACACCTCGTCGGCATATTGCGCCGCGAGCAACGGCTGCACCTGCAGCAGCGGAAAGTCCGGCCGCAACGTGATCGGGCTATGGGTGCGCGTGAGGCGCAAATTGGTGAACAGCGGCCCGAACCAGGTGTCCGCCTCGACGATCCCCTCATAGAGAGAGAAACCTCCCGGCAACGGCAGGTTCGCCGGAGCGCGAACCAGCAGATGCCAGCCCGGCGCGGTGCGCACCATCAGGCCAGTCCAGATCTGCAACGTCCCGGACTCGGGCAGCGCGGTTAGCATTGGCGGGGCGCAGCCTTTCAGTAACTCAGGCGCGGCCGCGTCGAACGCTTCGGTAAAACCGGGGAGTTGCGCCGACGGGCTGAGCGGCTCCCAGTCGGTCATGGCGTCGCAATTCCAGAAGATGTCAGCGCCGTCCCAGATGAAGCGCAGCCCTGTGGGGGGGAATACCCACCAGCCGAAGCCGGCGGCGGCGGTCACCGCCTCACAATAACGATAGGCGCGGGTCGGCAAAGTGCCGGCGGCCGAGCGGTCGGCGCGCATCGGCGGTCGTGTTTGTTCGATCAGACGGAAAAAGCGCGCGATGGCGGGTGCTGAATCGGGCATGATTTCCCCCCGGCGAAGGTGTGCTCGAAGTGATGATCGAGAGCCCGATGACGCGGGCCGGGAAATCCGGTCAGCGCGGTGGCTCGTGTGCGATAGGCCGGTTCCTCGCGGCCCGGAAAAACCGCGAGGAACCGTTCGTCACCGCAGACGCGTTATCGCGCTACCGGCAGGCGAAACCCACCGCCCAGAACGATCTTGCTGTCCGCCGGCTTCACCGCCGGCAGACGAAACCCGCCGCCGAGCGTGATCTTGCTGGTGGCCGGCAAACGAAATCCGCCGCCCAAACCGATGGGACCGCGGTACGTGGTCGAGGTGCTCATGGAAAACTCCAATCTCGACATTCGGTCGAGGATGTATCCGATCGCGGGAAGGATGACGTCGCCGGAGAGGAACAAGACTCCGGCGCCGCATCCCAGGGAACCGGCGGTCAGACCGGCGATCCAGCCCAACCCAACGGCGCACTGGGTTGAACCGGGGCCGACCTGGCCGCCGCCCTCTAACTAACCTTACTAACAATACGCGTCAATGAAAATAACAAAGAATTTTTCGTTGCCCGGGTTTACCCACCCGTCGCCATCGCGCCCTCGACCCCCGGGACCGCGTCGACACGCCGATCAGGCCGGAACCAAAGCGTCACAACGACGCCGAACAGCAACAAGCAAAGCGACACCGCGAACGGCGCCGTCCAGCTTCCGGTCCGGTCGAGGATCCAACCGAACACCAACGGCGACGCGATACCCGCGACCGCGCCGGCCGCGTTCATCAGCGCACTGGCGCTGCCGGCATAATCCGGAGCGATGTCCATGGTCGCGGTCCACATCGGCGAAATCGCGAACCCCAGAAAAAACAGCGCGAAAGTGAAGGCGGTGATCCCGATGATCAGGTCATGCACGAAAATCGCCGGCACCAGAGACGCCACCACGAGGATCCAGCTCGCCGCGATCAGAGCCGAGCGGGCGATCCTCAGGCTGCCGGTACGGCGCAGCAAATAGTCCGTGGTCAGGCCACCAAGCAACTCGGCGAACATCGCGCAGACCAGCGTCAGTGCGTAGAACAGGGATGAATTCTTCAGATCAAGGCCATAGTTTTTCGAAAACAGCGACGGCATCCAGGTCACATAGAGCCAGCCGGTCCAGCCCTGGCAGAAGTAGCCGATCATCATCGGCACCATGCGGGGAATGAGCCGCCGCCACGGCACCGGGCCATAGGCGATCCGGCGCTCGGAACCGCCACTCGGCAACGCGTCCAGTTCGGCTTGCGTGATGGTGGGATGCTGGCGCGGATCCTCATGGAAATACCACCACCACAGAGCGGCCCAACAAGCCGACGCCGCGCCGACCGTGACAAACGAAAACCGCCAGGAAAACCAGATAATCAGGAACGCGACGATCGGCGCCGACGCGCCCGCACCCAGGCGTCCGGCGGCGTGACTGAGCCCGACCGCCAGGCCACGCGACGCGAGCGGGGTCCAATTCGATAACGCGCGATTGGCCGCCGGCAAGGTGGCGCCCTCGCCCATGCCCAGTACGAACCGCGCGGCGACCAGCGAGCCAAGCCCGGTTACCGCCCCTGTCGCCATTGTCGTGACCGACCACGCCAGTCCGCACACCGTCAGGGTACGACGCGCGCCGGCTCGGTCCGCGATCCAGCCGCCGATCAGTTGAAACGGCGCATAGCTGTAATTGAACGCCGCGAAAGCGAGACCGAGCTCGATATTGGTAAGGCCAAGGTCGCGTTGGATCACAACCGCCGCCGCCGCGAGATTCACGCGGTCGACGAACAGGATGAAGTTCATCATACAAAGGATGATCAGGAAATTTCTGGTGGCGCGTCCGTTGAAGGTGAACAACTTGCCGCCCTTTCCCGGGGCTCAGCCGGAAGCCACCGGCTTTACAACTGCTTTGTCAGCGCCTGCATCACGAGGCTCGAAGCCGCCACAGCGAACCACGTCAGTCCGCCCAACAACAGTGGCCGGGCTCCCGCTCCGGCGAACGCCCGCCAGTGCCCCTGCAATCCGACCGCCGCCAGGGCAACCACCATGACCCAACGGCCCAGTACCTGGATGTCGGCGGTGTGACCTCCGGTCAGCCCAAGAGTCGTGATCAATGAGGCGGTCAAAAAGAACAGAATGAACAAAGGAAACGAATCATAAACCCGCCGCACCAGCGACACCTCAACTTTTGGCGCCTCCGGATCCAGCCAGGGCAGCGCCAGGCCAAAACCGATCACCAGCGGAATGATCAGCGTCGTCCGTGTCAGTTTGACGATGGTGGCGATCGAGCCGGCATCGTTGCTGAACGCGAACCCCGCCGCCACGACCGCGGACGTGTCGTTCACCGCCGTCCCGGTCCAGATCCCGAACCCGGTATCCGACAGGTGAAACAAGTGCCCCAGGGCCGGGAACAGAAACACCGCGATCATGTTGAAGAAAAACACCACCGTGACCGCGTAGGCGATTTCCGCCGACTTCGCGCGGATCACCGGTGCCAGAGCGGCGATCGCCGAGGCGCCGCAAATCGTCGTCCCCATGCCGATCAGGCAGCGGATCCGCCAGTCGATCCCCATCGCCTTGCCAAGCACCAGCGACGTGACCAGGCCCGCCGTCACGGTCAGCGCCAGGAACAGCAGCGAATTGCCGCCGGTATGCAGAATGTCGCCGAGATCGAGACTGGCGCCCAGAATGACGATGCCGGTCTTCAGGCACATCTTGGCGATATCACCAGTCTTCAGCGTACTCAGACGGATCGTGTCGCGCGCCGTATTGGCGATCACCACACCGATCGCGATCGCGATCAGGGGCGCGCCCACCAGTGGCACTTCCCGCCCCACCAGCAATGCGACGGCCGCGATGGCGACGCAAAGCGCCAGGCCCGGCAGCAGTTTCGCCCAACCTGGCAACGCGCGCCCGCCGCGTGCCACGACGGTGATGGTGGGTGGCATGGTCATCCAGGTCCTCCCTTGGGCGCGAGGCCCTGTCAGTGGCGAATTTTGACCCGCCCGGCGCCGCCGCACAAGCCGGAGGCGGCATCTGAACGTCCGCGCATCCGTCGCTCGCCGCGAATTGATCGTAACGGCGTCGCCATGAAACCCCGGCCAGCCGAGAAAAACCGCCGCCTTCCACAGAATTAACGGAAGGATGACCCTGTACCTCGCTCAAAATCTCCACACCCCTGGCAACACCGAACCATGAAATGCTCCGCGGCCTGACCTGGGCATCCTGACCGGGGCATCTGGGCGAAGCATCGTCCGGATCGCGAGGCTGAAGCCGCAAATGGGCCGAGACGACCTGAACCGTCTTTCCAGTCAGGACGCCGGTCTGACAATCCGGTTGTTCGGCGGCATGGCGATCCAGGACTCGCAAGGCGGGGATTACCTTCCGCGCTCGCGCAAAACCCGTGCGATCGTGGCGACGCTCAGTCTGGCCGCGCCCAGGCCGGTGCAGCGCATTCAACTGATCGGATTGTTATGGAGCCGGCGGGAAAACGAGCAGGCCCGCGCCTCGCTCCGCCAGGCCGTACACGAGTTGCAACAAACCTTCGGCCATTCCTGGGCTCGCATTCTGATGGCGGAGCGGCACGCTCTGGCCCTCGACCTGCGCGACGTGTCGGTGGATGCGCTCAGCGCGTGCCTTCCCGCCGCCCCGAGAACGGAATTGCTGACTTTGTTCCAGGGCGGCTTTCTTGAGGATCTCGCGGGCCTCGATCCGGCGTACGACCGGTGGCTCGCGACCGAGCGGCGACGATTACATGTGGCGGCCCGCCAGGCGGGAGAGGCGTTCCTGCGCGAACGCCATGTCAATGTGGAAACCATAGCGGCGGCGCGGGCGTTGCTGCGGATCGACAAGACTCACGACGGCGCCTGGCGGGCGCTGATCCAGGCGCATATCGACGTCAACGACCGCGCCGCCGCGCGCTTCGCCTGCGAGCAGTGGCGTGACGCGATGAGTTTGGCGCCGGATCAGACGCCTCCGCCGGAAATGGTGGAATTCCTGGCGCGGATCCGCTCAGGCGCACCGCGACAAAAGCCCATCGAACCGCCGGCTCCAGGTCAAATGAGCGTCGCGGAGGCGGTGACGCGCCCCGACGCACCGCTCGGCACCGAAATCAGGCCGTCGAGCGTGCGACTGGGCATTCGGGAAATGCGCATGATTGGGACTGGAGTCGATCGGGCTCTGGCGGCCGGTCTCGCCGAGGAACTGATGATCGCTCTGTCCCGATTCCGCTGGATATCCTGCGTGTCCGGCGGGCTGCTCGTTGGCAATGCCGGGGACCAAAATCCAGGCTGGTCTGAGACAGGTCTCGATTTGGTTCTGGATGGAACGATTCAGGGCGGTGGCGACCACATCCGCATCACCGTTCGGCTGCTCGATCTGCGTGCCGGCGGCGCGGTCATCTGGGCCAACCGTTTCGATTATACCGCCGGCGACACCCTGACCATGCAGGATGGTGTCGCGGCGGCGATCGTCGCGCAAATCGATCCGGTATTGCTGATGCGAGAGGGCGAATTGGCGGCCGCACGGGTGCCTCGCGGCGCCACGCCGAGGGAGCTCGTGCTGCGGGCGGTGCCGGCGATTTACCGTCTCGACCGCATGTCGTTTCACGCCGCCGGCGAGCTGCTGGAGGCGGCCTTGCGGGCCGAGCCTGGTAACATCGATGCGCTGGCGTGGTTTGCGTATTGGCACCTGTTCCTGGTCGGTCAGGGCTGGGCCGGCGACCCGGAGGCCGCGATCAACCGCGCCGGCGTGCTGGCTGACTCCGCCGTGGCGATGGACCCGAATGACGCACGTGCGTTGACCTTGGCGGGCCATGTGCGCGGGTTTCTGATGAAACGGGCCCCCGAGGCGGCGGTGCTGCACGACCGGGCGATCTCGTTGAATCCCAACCTGGCTCTCGCCTGGTGTTTCTCCGGTTTCGCGCTGAGCTACATGGGAGATCAGGAGACGGCTTTGGCGCGCATGACCCAGGCGATTCAGCTATCGCCGTCCGATCCGCATCTGTTTTTCTTTCAGGCCGCGATTGTGATGCCGCATCTGCTGCGCGGTGATTACCAGGAGGCGGCGGCGGCGGGCCGCAAGGCGGTCGAACTCAATCCCTGGTTTTCATCGTCGTTCAAGGGTTATCTGGCGGCTCTGGGCCATCTGGGATGCACCAAGGACGCGGCGAATGTGATGGCGCGGCTATTGAAGCTGGAGCCAGGCTTCACCGTGCGTGACGCCATAAGGCGCTCACCCATGGGCTTGCCGAAGGACGTTGAGCGATACGCCGAGGGGTTGCGTCTGGCCGGTTTGCCTGAGCGTTAGGCTCCGCTGAACAATAATCGAATCGATTGGAGCGCTCGCGTTAACGTCATCCCCGGGCTCGACCCGGGGATCTCCGCCAGCACTGTGCGGCGATTGATCCCCGGAGCAAGTCCCGGGATGACGACTGAAGGAAAGCCAGGCTGAAGCGGTTATTTTCGCGCGTCGCGTTAGTCCCGCTGAACCCACCCATTGATGGCGGGATTGTTTGGATTTCCGGTTTGGCGGGGGACTAGGTATTGAGTTCGCCCGCATCGAGGTTCGCTTCGCGCTCATGTCGGTCGTTCAAGATCGGGGTGTCGGATCTTAATCGCCGACATTCGAATACAAACCATCCAGCCAACCGTTGAGACCCGCGCCTCTAAGCCAGTGCCGGCGAATGCTTCATCGAAGGTGGAGTTGCGGCCTCCCCCCGCAATGCGGCTAAGATGCAGCTGAGCTGGTCAGGGATCGAAGCCGGCCAGGCGCCAGCAGGTACCACCAAGGTAGAAATCGGGTAAAGGACGTTGGCTGATAACCGGCGGGACCCCATCCTGGTGCCAACGCCGGGCTAATAACAGGGAAGGAACCGTCAATGATAACCCGCCGAATCGTACTGAAGCGTGCCTCGCTTGCCGCTACGGGCGCTCTCGCCTCGCCAGCGATCCTGCACTGGCCGGCCCATGCCGCCGAATTCGCTTACAAATGCGGGACCGCGCTCCCCGACGGGCATCCGCTCGTCATCCGCGGCAAGGAGGCCGCCGCCAAGATCAAGGAGGAGAGTGGCGGCAAGCTCGACATCACCTTCTACACCAACAGCGTACTGGGCCAGGACACCGCGATGATCTCGCAGACCATCGCCGGCGCGCTTGAGATGTACTGCCTGCCGATCGACCTGCTCGCGCCGAAGAACGAGGCGTGCGGCATCTTCGGCGTTGGCTTCGCCTTCGACGGCTACAAGCATTGCTGGGAAGCGATGGACGGCGATCTCGGCAATTACCTGCGCGACATCGCGAAGCAGATCGGGTTTCACTGTATTGAAAAATGCCCGGATCACGGCTTCCGCCAGATCACCATGAAGTCGAAGCCGATCAACACGCCGGACGATTTGAAGGGCGTCAAAATCCGCCTGCCCGTCGCGCCTTACCTGATCGCGCTGTTTCAGGCTCTCGGCGCGTCGCCGACCCCAATCAATTTCGGCGAGGTCTACAGCGCGTTGCAAACAGGGCTGGTCGACGGCCAGGAGAATCCGCTGATTCTCATCGATACCGCCAAGCTGTACGAAGTGCAGAAATACTGCAGCATGACCAACCACGTGTGGGCCGGTATCCACTATTCGTTCAGCAATCCGTTTTGGGAACAACTGCCGCCCGACCTGCAGCAGCTCTCAGAAAAGCACTTCAACGCCGCCGCGATGATCGAACGCGAAGACTGGCAAAAGATGACCGATAACGAGGTGAAAAATCTCACCTCCAAGGGCATGATCTTCAACACGCCCGACATCAAACCGTTTCAGGCGGTGCTGAACAAGGTCGGCTTCTTCGGCGAAATGAAGAAGAAGTCCGGCGACAAGGCCTGGGCGCTGCTGGAAAAATACGTGGGGCCGCTGGCCTAGACGCGGGAGCATCCCGGTGACCGAACAGACCGTGCGACCCGCCGCGATCGGCGTGTCATGGAGCGGCGTGCGCCGCACCGCCTTCACCCTCGACATCATGATCGGTCGCGCCTGCGAAGCGGTCGGCGCGTTGCTGGTTTTGGCGGAGACCTGCATCCTGTTTGCCGGCGTGGTCTCGCGCTACGTCTTCGACAGTCCGATCATGTGGACAGACGAGCTCGGCACCTTCCTGTTCCTGTGGCTGGCGATGCTCGGCGCGGTCGTCGCGCTGCGTCAGGACAGGCATATGCGGCTGACGACGTTCGTCAATTGGTGCTCGCCTGAGTGGGGCACCTGGCTCGGCACGGTCGCCGAGCTGGTGGTCATCGTCTTCGTCCTCGAGATCATCTTTCCGGCACGCAAGTATCTGGGGGTGCAGGCCTCGACCGAGCTGATCACCTTGCACGTTTCGGATGGCTACCGCGTCCTTGCGATCCTGGTTGGCGCTGGACTGATCGCGACAGTGGCGCTGCTGCGGATGCTCGAATCCAGCAGTCCGCGGGGCTTTCTCGCGGCGGTCGCGGTCGTCGGCGCGATCGCCGGTGGCTTGTGGCTGGCACAGCCGATGCTTGTGGCGATGGGTGCCGGCAGCCTCGTCCTGTTTTTCGTGGTGATCGTCGCTGTTTGCGTTTTCATCGGTGTGCCGATCGCCTTCACCTTCGGCATCGCGACGTTGTCCTACCTGGCGCTGATGACGCACATGCCGCTGGTGATCGTCGTCAACCGCCTCGACGACGGCATCTCGAACCTGCTGCTGCTCGCGGTGCCGATGTTCGTCTTCCTGGGCCTGTTGATGGAGATGACCGGCATCGCGCGGGTCATGGTGAACTTCCTCGCCGCGCTGGTTGGACATGTGAAGGGCGGGCTCTCCTATGTGCTGCTTGGGGCGATGTACCTGGTCTCCGGCATATCCGGGTCGAAGGCCGCCGACATGGCGGCGGTGGCGCCGATCCTGTTTCCGGAGATGCAGCGGCGCGGGATGCATCCGGGCGAGCTGTCCTCGCTGCTGGCGACCTCAAGCGCGATGTCGGAGACGATCCCGCCCAGTTTGGTGCTGATCACGATTGGGTCGGTGGTGCCGGGGCTGTCGATCGCGGCCCTGTTCACCGGCGGGTTGCTGCCCGCCTTTGTCGCGGCGCTGGCCCTCGTCGTCGTGGCGTGGTGGCGTTCCCGCGACTCCGATGCCGGCGCCGGCGAACGCGCCCCGGTCTCGCTCATGCTGCGCACGCTCGTCATCGCCATACCGGGACTGAGCCTGCCCTTCGTGATCCGCTTCACGGTCATCAAGGGCATCGCGACGGCGACCGAGGTGTCGACGGTCGGCGTCGTCTACACCGCGCTGCTCGGCCTTCTCGTCTACCGTCAGTTCGATTGGCGGCGGCTTTACCCGATCCTGATTGAGACCGTGTCGCTGACCGGGGCGGTGATGATGATTATCGGCACCGCGACCGGCATGGCCTGGGCTTTGACGCAATCGGGGTTCTCGCTGTGGCTGGTCTCCGAGATGGCCGCGGTGCCGGGGGGAAGCTGGGGTTTCCTCGCGGTGACGATCGTCGCCTTCATCATTCTCGGCAGCGTCCTTGAAGGGCTGCCGGCGATCGTGCTGTTCGGGCCGTTGCTGTTCCCGGTCGCCAAGGCGATGGGGGTGCACGAAGTGCACTATGCGATGGTCGTGATCCTGGCGATGGGGATCGGCCTGTTCTCGCCGCCGTTCGGGGTTGGGTTCTACGGCGCGTGCGCGATCGGCCGCACTAACCCCGACGATTCGCTGTGGCGGATCTGGCCCTATATCGGGGCGCTGGTCGTGGCGCTGCTGATCGTCGCCGCGATCCCGTGGCTGTCTACCGGGTTCCTATAAGTTGGCATGGCCTTTCGAACCTCGAACCACTGGTGAATTTCTGACCATGCGAATCGCATCCGATTCGAACGTCGCCTCTGCACTGAAATGCAACTCAATCTCGCCTGGCGCCGGTTCTGCCGCCTCGGGCTGGATGTACCGGTCCCAGACACACAACGTTTTCGAACAGCGCAATCGCCTGAACCGACGGCGGAGATCAACCATCCGGTCCGGCGGGCGCAAATGTCAGCTCCGGCGTACAACCCGCCCGCGCCCGTCAGTCCGGTATCGGTCAATCTTCGCCGCCTGGACCGCGGCCCCGCGGGACCCTCTCCGGGTCGAAGCCTGAAATTCAAACCGACCCGCTACCCACCCATTGATCTTCTTCCCGCACCGCGGGACAGTCTGCTCAACGCGGGATCACCCGCGATGTCGGCAGGGGGACGCAAATTATGCGGGTATTATTCGGGGCGGTCGCCCTTTTTGGTTTGGCGTGTCTGGGAACCGGCGCCTCTTACGCGCAAGGCTCAGGATCCGCGACCTTGGACGCGGCGAAGGCGCGAGGCCAGGTGCTGTGCGGCATCGCCGGCACGGTGCCCGGATTTTCATTGCCTGACTCACAAGGCGTCATGCGCGGGCTGGACGCCGACACCTGCCGGGCGGTGACCGCCGCGGCCTTGGGCGACGTCGCCAAAGTCAGGTTCGTCCCAACCACCACGCAAAACCGCTTCACCGCCCTGCAATCGGGAGAGGTCGACCTGCTGTCGCGCAGCACCACCTGGACGCTTGGCCGCGAAGGCAACCTCGGCCTGGAATTCGCCTGGGTAAATTTCTATGACGGCACCGGATTCCTGGTGAAAACCGCGTCCGGCGTAAAGTCCGCGAAAGACCTGGATGGCGCCACCGTTTGCGTGCAGCCTGGCAGCACCACCGAACTCGCTGACAGCGATTTCTTTCGCCTGAACAACATGAAGTTCACCCCGATCCTGATCGCCGACCTCGCCGAGATTCAGGGCGCCTTCCTGTCCGGCCGTTGCGATGCCTACTCGACCGATGCCTCCGCGCTGGCGACCTTCCGCTTCACCCAGGGCCCCAAGGCGACGGAACTGACGCTGTTGCCCGACATCATCAGCAAAGAGCCGCTCGGTGTCATGGTCCGCAAGGGCGACGACAAATGGTTCGACCTGGTGCGCTGGACCTTCGCCGCGATGATCACGGCCGAGGAAAAAGGCATCACCAGTCAGAACGTCGACACGTTCATGGACTCGAAAGATCCCGACATCCGCCGCTTGCTCGGGCTTGAGGGCGACATGGGCAAGGCGCTCGGTGTCGATCCGAAATGGGCCTACAACGTGATCAAGCAGGTCGGCAATATCGGTGAGGTATGGGATCGCAACATCACCCCGATGGGTGTGACCCGAGGGATCAATAACATCTGGACCAAAGGCGGGCTGCAATACGCTCCGCCGATCCGCTGACGCATGGGGATCTCGTGTCAGACATAGCGGTTGATCCTCGCCTTGCATCCGGCCGCGCCGCGCCGAAACGCGCGCTGCGGTTATCCTGGTCCGACCCACGGTTTCGCGCCATCGTCTGGCAGATTGTCATCCTGGGATTTATCGGGCTGGTCGTCTGGTACCTGATCCACAATACCAGCCAGAACCTGGCGGTGCGCCACATCGCGACCGGGTTCGGCTTTCTTGACCGGACCGCTGGAATCCCAATCGGCGAAGCGCTGATCTCATACAATCCGGCCGAAAGCACCTATGGGCGAGCACTGCTCATCGGGTTGTTGAACACATTGAAAGTGTCGGTCGTCGGCATCGTCCTCGCGACCATTCTGGGCACCCTGATCGGCATTGGCCGGCTGTCGAAGAACTGGCTGATGGCGCGGCTGACCGCGTTCTATGTCGAGACAATTCGCGACCTGCCGCTGCTGCTGCAATTGCTGTTCTGGTACACGATCCTGCAAACTCTGCCCGCGCCACGCAACGCGATGTCCGTCGGCGGCGCGGTATACTTGTCCAATCGCGGCCTGAAAATGCCAACCATGGACTGGGAGTTCGCCCACACCGCCGCGTTGCTCGCATTCGCCATTGGGGCCGTATCCACCTGGATCTGGAACCGCCAGGCGAGGCTGCGGCAGGAGGCAACCGGCATTCGACCCGCCGTATGGCCTATGGCAATTGGTCTGCTGCTGGCGGTGCCTCTGTTGATCTGGGCCGTACTGGGCGCGCCATTTCAATGGGATATCCCAACATTACGTGGCTTCAACTTTCAGGGCGGCAGCAATATCAGCCCGGAATATTTCGCGCTGCTGCTTGGCCTCGTAACCTACACCGCCGGCTATATCGCCGAGATCGTCCGCTCCGGCATTCAGGCGGTGAATTACGGGCAGTGGGAGGCAGCGGGCGCCCTCGGCCTGAAACGCGGGCTGGTGCTGCGCCACATCGTCTTGCCGCAGGCGCTGCGTGTGATCATACCGCCGATGACCAGCCAGTATCTGAACCTGACCAAGAACAGTTCGCTGGCGATCGCGATCGGCTATCAGGACCTCGTTTCGGTCACCAACACGACCTTGAACCAAACCGGCCAGGCGATCGAGGGCATCGCGGTTATCATGGCGGTGTATCTGACCATCAGCCTGTCGATCAGCCTGTTCATGAACTGGTACAACGCGCACATCGCGCTGGTAGAGCGCTGAAGCATGAGCATGACAACCAGCGTCGCGGCCTCAATGCCCGTGTCGTCCGAACCCCGAGGCGCACCACCCGGCGCGGGTGCCGTGGCGTGGTTGAAGACCAATTTGTTCGCGACCTGGCTCTCCACCGCGGTCACGCTCGCGCTTGGCTACGTCATCGTGCGCATTGTCGTGTCGTTCGTTTCCTGGGCCTTCTTCAACGCGATCTGGACGGTGCCGTATTCTCCCACGGGAATCGCGCAAACCGAGGTGTGCCAGGAAATCAAGGGGATCGGCGCGTGTTGGGCGGTCATCACCGACAAGTACCGGCTGATCCTGTTCGGGCGTTACCCGTACGAGGAGCAATGGCGGCCGCTGCTCGTCGTGCTGATTTTCATTGGACTCTACATCGTGTCGGCGATGCGCCGATTCTGGCGCAAGGAGTTGGCGCTGATCTGGATCGGCGCATTGACGGTGGTGGGTGTCCTGATGTGGGGCGGCATCTTCGGCCTGTCCGAAGTGTCCGACGATCAATGGGGCGGCCTGCCGATCACGCTGATCCTGGCGACATTCGGCCTCGCGTTCGGATTTCCGCTGGCGGTGTTGGTGGCGCTTGGCCGCCGTTCCACCCAATTGCCGGCGGTGAAAATGGTCTGCGTCGTCTACGTGGAATTGATCCGCGGCGTGCCGTTGATCTCGGTGCTGTTCATGGCGAGCGTGATGTTCCCCCTGTTCATGCCGGCTGGCGTCAACATTGACAAACTGCTACGCGCCCAAATCGCGGTCATTCTGTTCGCCGCCGCCTATCTGGCCGAGGTCGTGCGCGGCGGCTTGCAGGCCCTGCCGAGAGGTCAGAGCGAGGCGGCCGAAGCACTTGGCCTGAGTTATTGGAAAAAGACCGCGTTCATCACTTTGCCGCAGGCGCTGCGTCTGGTGATCCCGCCGTTGGTCAACACCTTCATTGGCTTCTTCAAAGACACCAGCCTCGTGCTGATCATCGGGCTGTTCGATCTGCTGACCATGGGCAAGGTCGCGCTGAGCGATCCGCCCTGGCAGGCGTTCTCGACCGAGGTCTACATCACTCTGGGCCTGATCTACATCGCGTTCTGTTATTCCATGTCTCGCTACAGCCGCAAGCTGGAGCGGGAATTCAACGCTTCGCGACAGCGCTGACGGAGATCGCAGGTGAGTCAGACGGAAATCGGAAAACCCGCGATCATTTTGGATAAGGTCAACAAGTGGTACGGCCCGCTGCACGTATTGCGCGACATATCGCTGACCATCATGGAAAAGGAGCGTGTGGTCGTTTGCGGGCCCTCCGGCTCCGGGAAGTCGACGATGATCCGCTGCATCAACCGGTTGGAGACGCATCAGGCCGGGCATATCTACGTCGACGGCACCGAACTGACCGATGACACGCGCGCTTTGGACACCATCCGGCGCGAGGTTGGGATGGTGTTTCAGTCGTTCAACCTGTTTCCGCATCTGACGATTCTGGAAAATTGCACGCTGGCGCCGATCTGGGTGCGTAAGATGCCGAAGGTGCAGGCCGAAGAGCTGGCCATGACGTTCCTGGAACGGGTGAAAATCCCCGAACAAGCGAAGAAGTATCCCGGTCAGTTGTCCGGTGGTCAGCAGCAGCGCGTCGCGATCGCGCGGGCATTGTGCATGCAACCGAAGGTCATGCTTTTCGATGAACCGACCTCGGCGTTGGATCCGGAAATGATCAAGGAAGTGCTGGATACGATGATCGAGCTTGCCGGCTCCGGCATGACGATGGTTTGTGTGACGCATGAGATGGGCTTCGCCCGCCAGGTCGCGCACCGCGTGGTGTTCATGGACCGCGGCGAGATCGTGGAAAGCGGCGAGCCGAAGCAGATATTTGAAAATCCGCAAACGGACCGGTTGAAACTGTTTTTAAGCCAGATTTTGCGTGGACATTGAAGTCGCGAAATCATACCAGCGCGCATAAGGATTGACTCTCGCCATTCTCGTCATGGCCCGGTCGAGCCCTACCAGATGCACACATCTCATTCGGACTCGGAAAGGATTGCCCCGATCCGGAGTAAGCGCGAGTCTTTCGACAGTCGCCGCAAGAACAAACAGCAGCGTCTTCCGTAACATATCGAATCGAGTAAGGTACCACAAGCCGTTGAAATAGCTGGTGAATTTGAGATGTGTGAATCTCGTAGGGTCGAGCCGAGCCATGACGGGTGAGGGCGGCGTACGTCAATGGTTAAGCACGCTGGTATCAGAGCAACGCCCGAAATTCATCGACCGTCAGTCCAGCCTGACGGATAATGCTACGCAATGTGCCAGACTTCAGGTCGTGTGCGCCATGCACCGGTACGGTTACGATGAGCCGGGGCTCGTCCTTGTGAACAAGCAGGTGATGGCTACCGGAAATCCGATCGACCGTGAAACCAGCGCGCTGAAGGGCTCGGATGACCCGCCTGCCGTTGACCGCCGGCAGACCTGAATTCACGCCGCGATCGTGAGCTTGCGCAACGTCGGCGGGGCATCGGCGGCGATTTCGATGCCATGTTCGAGCCGGTATGCGAGCACGATGCGAATCGCCTCTTCGGCCATGGCGAGAGCCTCTGCCTCAGTATTTCCCTCTGTCACGACCTCGGGTAAGGCAGGGACGTGCACGGTGAATCCACCCTCAGACTGTGGCTCAAGAACTACCGTGAAGTCGAAAAGTCGAGACATGTTGGAAGCCCATTCCTGTCAATCATGTTAAAGCCTGACCCCTGGGTGATCCCCTTACGCCACCCCACCGATCGGCGGCACTTCCGACCCGCCGTCCACCAGTACCTCCGCCACGTGGCGCGCGTCGACCCGCACCCCCTCCCGCCGCAGCCGTCCGGCGATATTCAGCAGACACCCAAGATCGCCCGACAGCACCGTCGCCGCCTTGGTCGCATCGATGTCGCGGATTTTGTCCGTCACCATCCGGGCGGAAATCTCCGGATACTTCACGCAGAACGTCCCGCCGAAGCCGCAACAAATTTCTGGCTCGGCCATCTCCGTCACCGTTGCCCCCGCGGCTTCCAGCAGCCGCCTGGGCTGCCCCTTTACCCCCAGTTCCCGCAGCCCCGAGCAGGCATCGTGATAGGTAAACGATCCCGGCCGCGCCGATCCCGGCCGCGGCACGAACCCCCGGACATCGACAAGAAAACTGGTCAGTTCGTACGTCCGCTCGGCCAGCCGGTCCGCCCGGGCGCGCAAATTCGGGTCGTCGTCGAACAAATGCGGCAGATGCGCCTTCAGCATCCCGGCGCAGGATCCCGACGGAGCCACGACGTAATCGTAGCCGCCAAACGCATCCAGGATACCCGCCGCCAGATCCCGCGCCGTCGCCCGATCGCCGGAATTATACGCCGGCTGCCCGCAACAGGTCTGCGCCCGAGGCAATTCGACCTGACAACCCGCCTGTTCCAGCAAGCTGATCGCGGCGAACCCTATCGACGGCCGGTACAGATCGACGAGGCAGGTGACAAACAACCCGACACGAGGTTTGCCCTCATCAGGCACTGCGCGCCGCCACCAAATGCCAGATGGGATTGGGCTGCGCCAGGTCGCGCTCAAACGTCCAGAGGTCGGTGATTTCCGTCACCGCGTCGGTGCCGGTGATGACCTGCCCTGACTGAGTGTGCGTCATGTTCACCTGATCCGACACGATCCGCACCGCGATCGAGGCGCGTGTCCCGGTCAGCTCGGCCGTCTCGACTGAAATGCCGTGAATGGCCTTGACCTCGGTGATATGGGTCTGGCCGGCCTTCTCCCTCTCAGTGATCGCCTGGTCGAATGCGTTCCACGTATCGTCCCCCAGCAACGGCCGCAACGTCGCGCGATCCCCGGCGGCGAAGGCGTGCACGATCATCTGAAACGCCTTCTCGGCGCCGTCGAGGAACCCGGCCGGTGAAAAATTCCGGTCGATCGCCGCCATTTGCGTCAAAGTCTGGCCCAGGGCGCTGACCGGTTCCGGGACGACCCGATGTGAACCGGCCGCCGCTGGAGGCGATGTGGCCTCCCGCGACTGAATCGGCGCGGCGGCGGGGGCCTCGCGCGGCTGAATGGGCTGCGGAGGCCGCTCGTAGCCGGTCCGCTTGCCAAGGATGCTCTTGAGCCGCAGCACCAGGAAGGCCGCGATCATGCCAAACAAGATCAGGTCGATGGGAAATCCGCCGCTCATGCCCGGGGAAGCCTCCTAAGATTCTACAAATAGGCGCGGTCGAGGCTGGACACAAACGAATCCCGCGGCTTTGGCCGGACTCGGGTTCTGAGTCCCGTCAATTTGCCGACGATGATATCCGGCGGGCAGATGCGACAAGCCGCCTGGACGGCGACCCGGCCGCCTGGTAATCCCCACCGCATGATCCTGCTGCGTCATGGCCAAAGCGAATTCAACCTGCGCTTCACCGCCACCCGCCGCGATCCCGGCATCGAAGACGCCCGCCTGACCGAATATGGCCATCATCAGGCCGAGCACGCCGCGCGCAAGCTGGCCGATGAGAAGATCACCCGCATCATCGCCTCGCCCTACACCCGTGCATTGCAAACCGCCGAGCCGCTGGCCCGCCGTCTGGGCCTGAAAATCGAAATCCGCCCGATCGTGCGTGAGCGTTTCGGCCTGGCCTGTGACGTCGGCACCCCGCGCAGCCGTCTGACCAACGCCTGGCCCGCGCACGATTTCTCCCATATCGAGGAGAAATGGTGGCCGGACGAACACGAGACGCCCGTCGCGGTCACCGATCGGGCGAAAGTCTTTCGTCAGCAAATGACCGGAGAGTCGGACTGGCCGGAAACGGTGGTCGTCAGCCACTGGGGCTTTATCCTGTGCATGACCGGCCAAAGCATCGCCAATGGCGAGATCATCCGCTGCGATCCCACCGGCCCGCTTCCTGAACAGGTGATCTGGCGGGCCTGAGCCGAACCATTCGTGATGGCGCGCCGGGCGCCGTCATGCTACCGGGCGGCTCCCCCGGTGCGTGGAGCGCCGGATCGAACGACCCCCGGTGCGTGGAGCGCCGGATCGAACGACCCCCGGCGCGTGGAGTGCCGGATCGAACGACCCCCGGCGCGTGGAGCGCCGGATTGAATGACCCTGGGCGCGCGAGCGCCGGATCGAAGGAGAGGCGCATGTCCCAGACCACCCCTGTCCCGCCACAACCCGGGGCACCAGCGCCGCCGCCGCCTTTGGTGGTGAATATCCAATACGTGAAAGACCTGTCGTTCGAGGTCCCGGGCGCGCCCGCGATCTACACCACGCTGCGAGCCCAACCGACGGTTTCGATCAATCTCGACGTACAGGCCCGCCGGATCGTCGAGGGAGGCAACAACTATGAAGTCAGCCTGATGATCCGCGCCGAGGCCCGCGATCCGACCGTTCAGTCGAATGGGCAGACCCCGGCCCCGGTCGCGTTCATCGCCGAACTGACCTATTGCGGCGTGTTCACCCTGACCGGCCTACCCGACAACGCGGTCGAGCCGGTGTTGTTGGTGGAATGCCCGCGTATTCTGTTCCCGTTTGCTCGGAATATCCTGGCCGATGTTACCCGGGACGGTGGTTTCCCGCCCGTGCTGCTACAGCCGATCGACTTCGTGCAACTTTGGCAAAACCGCCGGGCACAAATGGCGCCAGCGCCGGCCCCGCCGGTGGTCGCCTAAGACCCACTATCGCTGAAGCACGAATCACAACCTTGACATTGTTATGGCCCGGCTTGACCCGGCCATCTTTTCAAGCGCGTGGCCGGGTTAGATGGAGGGCCGGCCCGCCCATGACGGGGAGGCAACGTGTGTCACGGCACAACGATCCTGAGTCCTCAGCGCCCCGAAAAGCCCAGAAAACCCGCCGCCGGGATCGGTGTGCCGCCGTCCCCGGAACTATATCTGGGCGTCGCGTAAACTGGCTCCTCGTCCGCCGGCTCGCGCGCCGCGGCGGCGATTACACGCGGTCTCGTCACGGCCCGCGGCGGTTCGTTTTCCGCGCTTCGCCGAACAGCGCCACCTTGCGCACCGGCCCTCGCCTCGGCGCGTACAGCGGAGCTATCGCCCCGCATCGACAACAGCATGAACGAGAGGTCGTTGTGTCCAAGATCAACCGATAGCTCCAGCGGCGTCAGACCAAGAACGTTATGACCGTTCAACTCGGCGCCTCGGTTCACCGCGTCGCGCGCCGCCGCGAGGTCGCCGCGGTTGATCGCGTCGAACAATCCTTCGGTCGGCGTCATATCGGTTGGCGAGGTCGTGGGCTGAGCCGCCTCGGAGGGCCCTTTCGTGCCCGGCAGTACCGGTGGTGCCGCCGCTTCAGGTTTTCCATCGTTCTTGTCGCGCAAAGTGTGTTGCAGCGCGGTACCCGTGGTGTTCAGGCCGGTGCCTTGCGCGTTGAGCTGCGCGTAAGATGGAGTCGCGCCGAGAATCGCGAGGGCTGCTCCGACGATCAGAAGTCCAGGCCGAAACCAGTGCATGACAATCTCCCCCGGCCACTCTTACCGAATTCAGACTCTCTACATAATCGCGGCGATCATCGCAATCACGGCGTCACCAGCCATTCATACGCGGCCACACGGCGACCACGTCGTCGCCGCCGTCCACGACATGATACCGATCGTGCGCGGCCGCGGTCAGGCATGCGTGGTTCGGCAGAATCCGCAACCTGGTGCCGATCGGCGTTTCGATCATGTGGTGTGGATCGACCTCGACCACACCATGTTCCTGGTACGCCTTGCGGACCACTGCTTCGCCCAATGCCGGTTCGCCGCGAATATCCAGCACGAGGCCATAACCGAAATCGTTCGGGGTTACTTCCGTGCTGCGATCTTTCGACAGCGCCAGAGCGCCCGCGTCGATCAGCAACCGCCCCGCCGGACGTCCGATCACGCTGGTCAGCACCGTCAGCGCGATGCTGTCGCGGCCGTGGGTTTCGATCTCCGCCTGGAACAAATCGCCGAACATGTAGACCCCGGCGCGGAACTCGGTCAGCCCGTTCATGGTTTCGGCGTGCCGTCCGGTGGGCGAACTCCCGGCCGAGACGACCGAAATCACGTGCCCCTCGTTGCGCAGGCGCTGCGCGGCGTAAACCACGTGGCTGCGCTCCAGTTCGGCGATCTGGGTGATCTCGGCGACGCTGCGGCCCTGATAAGAATGGCCCGCGTGAGTCATCACCCCGACCAGACTGAGCCCGAGGCGGGCGGCCAGTTCCGATATCAAATCCTCGGCGACCAGCACGCCGCCCCGCTGTTCGCCGCAATCGATTTCGATCAGTGCCTTGATGTTGGCCGGATGCGCGGCGATCGCGTCGGCCGCCAGCGGGTCGTCGGTGATGACGGTCACATTGGCGCCGCCGGCGTTCAGCCGCGCGACCTGATCGAGCTTTCCTGGCGTGATTCCAACAGCGTAGAGAATGTCTCGAATGCCATGGCTGGCGAAATACTCCGCCTCGGCGAGGGTCGAGACGGTGATGCCACCCGGCTGACCCGCCAGCACCAGCCGCGCGACATCGATCGACTTGGCGGTTTTCATGTGCGGCCGCAGCGGTACTTTATGGCGCGACAGGCTGCCAGCCATGGCGCGGATGTTGCGGTTCAAAATCTGGCGATCGATCACCAGGCACGGTGTCGGCAGGTCGGCGAGCTTCATGATTGCGGTATCTTCGAGGTGAATGATTTCGAAGCTGTGGTTATTCGAACGAACTCCCGCATCCCATATGGTTGAGGATCGCAAGAGAGAGTATTGTCATTGGGAGCGACGGCACTACCACGGCAATTATCCTGTACGACCCGCATTCTGGCCTGAAAAACGACCGCTGTAGCCCTTATCAGGCGTACCGAAGGTCTGTTCGAAGATTAACTGACAGATCCTCATCCCCGTCCTGAGCCGAATTGGAATACGACCATGGTTGATAATCTCGAGACGTATACGTCCATCGAATCCTGCATGAATTGTGGGAGCCGTTACGTGCACTCCTAAACCCAGCCGGCCAAGTGAGCTCTTTCCTTCGACCCGAGCAGCTATTCGGGCATCATTGCGTAAGTCTATATATTCCTTAGACCAGCCAAGAATGAGCGTTTTCGGTTCCAGCAGAAAGCCTTGGGTCTGGTCGATCGTGCGGCGCTCCGTGACCTGTGCCATCGCCGCGTCGTGATTAAATCCTTCTAGCGCGGGATCGATAGACACATCGACGCCAGGCTCCGATTGTCTAAATATACTGAACGTCTGATCAAGGGTGAGGTCAACACTGGTTGATGCGAACGCGCGCTCGTCGGGCCGAGGATCAATCACCAACGATCCCCGTTCTAATGCCATCTTTATCTCTCGATCTGTTAAGATCAAGCAGGCGCCTCCTCTATAAGGCAATCACGCTTCACCCAAATTCGCCAAACGCCACGAACCGATTCTCTCGGAAGCTCAACTAATAGCCTGTCAGTATCTTGTCCAACGGGATATCCGACCTCAAGGGAATTGTTACGAATAGACCGTAAGTCGACCACGAGCTTTTCGTCACTTCCATCCGCGGTGCGAACCGCGACCACCACCTCGCTAGGATGCTGTCCTTCGCCCACTTTTTTAATTCTGATTTGCGGCATCGGTCCCTCTCTTTCTCTTCCCAATCCCCCGCGAGGCTGGAGATAACGATGGATTCCGTCAACACTAACCTTGAGTAAGGTACTAGGTTATCCACATAACTTTTTGATCATGGGCAACACGCCAGTTCAGGGCACCCTCAACCACATCGGGAACATAACAAGAACATGCATAATTATCAAGCCCCTTGTGGCGGGAGCCCAAAAATGTTCGTCAGGGAGCCATCATCGACGTAGCACTCCAACTGGCGGTATCATCGATCGGCAGCACTGGTCGGGGCATGTGGCGCCAGGCGAAGCGCGACAAGATCGGGCTGGTGAGGCCAGGCGCGTCGACCTCCACCACGTCTTCATGGCGGAAGAACTCGTCGAAGCCGCCGCGGAAATGGCCTCGGGACTTGACGACGACAACCCGCGCGGCGGCGATGTCGAGGCCGAACATCTCGAAGAAGATCGGGTCGGCGCATTGCAGCCGGTTGCTGATCACGACGACGGTCAGGCCGCCGATGGTCAGCGCGGCGCACAGGCCGAGATCGAGCGTGTTGTTGGCGTAAATCCCGCGACGGCCGCGGACTGGCTGGTCGCGGAGGCCGGCGACCCTTGCCTCGGCCGCGAAGGGCTTGCTGAATTCGTCGCCGCCTTCCCGGTTGAACGCGGCGGTGAAGGTCGCGCCGGTGCCCAGGATGTGCGCCTCGGCCGCGAGGGCGGGATCGTGAATGACCCCCACGAGGCCGTCCTGTACGCCGGCATCCAGAAAGGCCGCCAGAATGCCCATCGTGTTGCCGCGTCCGCCGCCACCGGGGTTGTCGGCGACATCGGCGAAGATCAGAGCATGGCGCGAATGGTCCTCGGTCGCTTTGGCCAGTGACGTTGCCTCTTCCAGGCTGGTCAGGGTGGCGCGGAACCTCTCGCGGCGCGCCCATCCGGCCTCGGCGATTTCCCGCGCGATGCCGTCGGCGGCTTCCTGATCCAACGCGGTCGCCACCACGGTCAGCCCATTGAATGGCGTGTCGGCGTAAGCGAACCCACCCATGACGGAGACGTTGAGCACCCTCCCATCGTATGGCGGTTCACGCATAAGGCGCTGACCGAGATCAATCAGCTCGCCATACGGACGCGCATGCGCGTCCTGACCAGTCAACATCGTCACCGTCGGTGGAACGATCGGCAGCCGGACGCGCGACAGGTAAGTGCGAGTCCCGCTCATCAGATGGCGCAACGTTCGCGCGGCCTCGGCGCCACATTCGCGCATATCGAGATGGGGGTTGGTGCGGTAGCCGATGTAAGCATTGACCAGATCGACATTGGCCGGCGAAACGTTGGCATGCAGATCGTAGGTCGCGACGACGGGAACCTTATCGCCAACCACTAGCCGGACCATCGCCAGCAAGGCGCCCTCGGGGTCATGATCGTTGATGGTCAGGCCGGCGCCGTGCAGCACGCAGTAAACCCCGTCGAGCTCTCCCGCCGCGCGCAAATCGCGTTCCCACTGCACCATCATGCGGTCGAAGAATTCTTGCGAAACCGGACCATTCGGCTCGGCCATGGCGAGCAAGCCGGGCTTCGGTTGCCAAGGGCCGGCCTGGTCCATGTCAGCGACAAAGCCCGGCATCTCGCCCAACATCATCGGCGCGGGGGAACGCGCGTTGGTCAGCATGATTTCGCCGCCCAACAAGGTTCGCGCGCGGAAATCGGCCTCGAACGCGATCGGGGCGAAGCGGTTGCATTCGATCGAAAAGCCCAGCAGGGCGACGCGTGGCCCGGTCATGTGCCCCCCGTCATTCCCGGCCGAACCGCCATCCCATGCTGAAACGTCATCCCCGGGCTCGACCCCATGGGCGCTAAAATAGCAGGATCAGGCCCCCTCTTCGTCGTCATGGCCGCCCGTGTGGCGGCCATCCACGTCTTTGGCGCGGCCAGCAAAGTCGTGGATGG